>VFQM010001614.1_pt1 | contig 19205 bp, 16 predicted proteins | sample 3512391 | NCBI WGS metagenome assembly VFQM01 (sample SAMN10412369, study PRJNA504923) | tailings metagenome | isolation source: Replicate 1 from Balatoc abandoned mine | place: Philippines | reverse complement strand
TGCGCAAAGAAAATCGACACGGCTGTGCGCCGTGCGGCCGGGGTCGGCGATGTCTCCGTCTCCGTCACTGCCGGAACCATGACCATCGACCATCAGGATAGTGCCGACCTCAAGGCGATCGCCAAGCGTGTCGAGAGTATGGGCTACAAGGTCAGCCCTATCGCGGCCAAGCCTGCCGTCGCCAAGTCCGGGGCGTCGACCCACGGCGGTCATGGTCACGACCATGGGGCTTGCCGCGACCATGATCACGGTCCTCATGACAGCCACGATCATAAGGGTCACGCGCATGGTGCGAGTTGCGCAACTGACGGGCATGATCATGCGCACCGTGGAAGAACACACTCGATCGAGCCCGAACATCCCGGCGCAACTGCATTGCAGAGCCGGTTCCGTGTCGAGGGGATGGATTGTGCGAGTTGCGCACAGAAGATCGATACGGCCGCGCGACGCGTCGATGGGGTGAAGAACGTGGCGGTGTCCGTCACGGCTGGGACAATGACTCTGACTCACGAGGTCGCGGCCGATCTTGCCGATGTAAGAAGGCGCGTTGAAAGTCTCGGCTACAAGGTGACGCCGGCAACTGCTGCCACCGGCAGGCCGGACAGCCACGCCGATCACGGACACGACAAGCACGGGCACGGCGCAGATGAAGGTGCAAACGGGCTGGCAAGCCTGCATGGCCACGGTCACGGAAACGAGGAGGGACCTTGGTGGAAGACTGCCAAGGCTCGTCTGACAATTACATGTGGTCTCGCGCTAGCGACGGCCTTCCTCGTCGGCAAGCTGTTCCCGCAAACGGAGACATGGGTGTTCGTTGGCGCGATGGCGGTCGGCCTCGTCCCGATCGCCCGCCGCGCGTGGATGGCCGCAATCAACGGCTCGCCGTTCACGATCGAAACGCTAATGACCATCGCGGCTGCGGGTGCGGTGATCATCAACGCGGCTGAAGAAGCGGCGGCGGTCGTCTTCTTGTTCCTGGTAGGCGAACTTCTTGAGGGCGTCGCGGCGGGACGCGCCCGTGCGAGCATCAAGGCTCTGGCCACGCTCGTACCGAAGACTGCACTGCTGGAAACGGGTGGCAAGACAACCGAGGTGCCGGCCGAAAGCCTCGCTGTCGGCTCCACCATCCTTGTGCGACCGGGGGATCGCATACCAGCTGATGGCGTCATCCTTTCCGGCGAAACCGCGGTAGACGAGTCTCCGGTGACGGGCGAATCCGTTCCGAAGCGCAAGTCGCCGAACGACCAAGTGTTTGCGGGCACAATCAACCAGGACGCGGCGATTCGCGTTAGCGTGACGGCCGCTGCGTCGGACAATACGATCGCCCGGATCATCCAACTCGTCGAACAGGCACAAGAATCCAAGGCGCCAACCGAGCGCTTCATCGACCGCTTTTCTGTCTACTATACGCCAGGCGTTATGGTCGTTGCCGCGCTGGTAGCTGTCATTCCTCCATTGTTCATGGGCGGCGTCTGGTCGGAATGGGTCTACAAGGGACTCGCTATCCTGCTGATAGGCTGCCCCTGTGCGCTTGTCATCTCGACGCCGGCAGCCATCGCCGCTAGTCTGTCGGCGGGCGCCCGGCGTGGCCTTCTGATGAAAGGCGGCGCGGTGCTCGAGTCCTTCCGCACCATCACGAAATTTGCCTTCGACAAGACAGGTACGCTGACGGAGGGCAAACCCAAAGTCACTGACGTCGTCGGCGTTGCCCGCTCCGAGACGGAGACCCTGGAACTCGCGGCCGATCTAGAGCTTGGCTCCAGCCATCCGCTGGCTGTTGCGATACTCGCCAAGGCTCGCGGGGCCGGCATCGAGCCAGTCGCGGCGATCGATGCGAAGGCAATCGGCGGCAAGGGTGTCACCGGTAGGGTGAGGGGTGTTGAGTTGTTCCTTGGTTCACCGAAAGCGGCTGCAGAGCGTGTTACGCTACCGACTGACCTCGACGGACGCATCGCCAGGCTGAACGACGAGGGCAAGACCGTGTCCGTGCTGCTGGCGGGCAACGAGGTCGCGGGCCTTGTTGCGATGCGCGACGAGCCGCGTGACGACGCCAAGGCTGGTATCAGGGCATTGAGCGATCTTGGAATTCCCACAGTGATGCTTACAGGCGATAACAAGCGCACTGCAGCAGCTATTGCCGCCTCGCTCGGCATCGAGCCGCGCGCAGAACTCATGCCGGAGGATAAGCAGCGTATCGTCGGCGAGCTTCAGAAGCAGGGCTTCAAGGTTGGCAAGGTGGGGGACGGCATCAACGACGCACCGGCGCTCGCCGCTGCCGATGTAGGCATCGCTATGGGCGGCGGAACGGATGTCGCGCTGGAGACCGCCGACGCAGCCGTGCTACATGGCCGCGTCATGGATGTCGCCAACATGGTTGCCCTTTCGCGTGCCACCATGGCCAACATCTGGCAGAACATCGTGATGTCGCTTGGCCTCAAGGCGGTGTTCCTGGTGACCACGATCATTGGTCTCACCGGCCTTTGGCCAGCCATTCTGGCAGACACTGGCGCCACCGTCCTGGTCACTGCGAACGCCATGCGGCTGCTTGCTTGGCGGGGTCTCAAGTAACTGGTGGCGGTCGCTCCTACGTAGCGAACGTTTGGCGGAGATGCGCCCAATGATTTGCAAGGTTCTGAAGGAAGCACCCGGAATGGCGAATCGGATGCATGGGTCGATGGACGTTCAACGAGAAGGGCGTCTCGCCCTAAGAAACGGAGTGATGGAATGGCTTCTTTTGATAACAGCGTAACCGCAGGAAAGGGGCATGGGCTGCTTTGCCCCTCCTGCCGGGTCGATCTCGTGATGAGTGAACGCCAAGGCATAGAAATCGACTACTGTCCAAAATGCCGAGGTGTGTGGCTCGACCGGGGTGAACTCGATAAGATTGTCGAGCGTAGCCAGGGACAGTCGCGCGAGCAGGGGACGCCCAATCGGGCGTACGCGCAAACTAGTTCCTATGAACATCAGGAAGCAAGCCATAGCCACGGTCATTCGGGCAAGTCGGGACACCGGCGCAAATCGTGGCTTAGCGAAATCTTTGACTAAGGCACCCACGACGCTGCGACTTCGCTATGGCTCAGCCGAGCCCGCAGAGGTTAGTGGAAGGGCTTGAATAGGCGCCGAACTACGCCAAGGCGATGTTATCGCGCACGGTATGCGGACAGGATTTTCTCCTGCGGCATCGCGGGTTGTTGGTGAGATGCAGGCGGAGAATATCCAGTCGGTTTCTGGCGTGGTGTACACGCTGGCGCAAACAACGGTAACCGTATCGCTCACCGCGACGCTCGATTTCATGACCGACTATGTCGGACACCTGCTGCAGTCGCGGGTGCCTCAATGCGGGCGCTTGGGACGCCGAATAAGCCTGCAAATGCTTCTAGAGCGGTTCTGGTCTTGATTGAATCGGAAGGGATTCCGGTCTGGACGGTTTTGTGATTCAAGATGCTGGCTGGGTTGGAGGCCAGCATCGGATGACGCGACCTCTTTCGAATGATCTTCGTGAGCGTGTTGTGGGTGCGGTCCTGGCCGGCGAAAGCTGCCGATCGGTGGCGGCCCGGTTCGGTGTCGCGGTATCGTCTGTGGTGAAGTGGTCCCAGCGCTACCGTACGAACGGGTCGGTTGCGCCCGGCAAGATGGGCGGCCATCGCAAGCGTGTGCTGGAGCCGCACCGGGCGTTCATCGCGGAGCGGATCAAACAGACGCCGCATCTGTCGCTGCATGGGCTGAAGGCGGAACTGGCGGCGCGCGGGGTCAAGGTGTCGCACGACACGGTGTGGCAGTTCCTTCGGCGCGAGGGTCTGCGGTTCAAAAAAAACCCTGTTCGCGCTTGAGCAGGCCCGCACCGACATCGCGCGGCGGCGGTCGCGCTGGCGATCCTGGCAGGCCGGCCTCGATCCGCGACGGCTGGTGTTCATCGACGAGACGTGGATCAAGACCAACATGGCGCCGCTGCGCGGCTGGGGCCCGCGGGGCAGGCCTTTGCGCGGTTTCGCGCCGCACGGCCACTGGCGCACCCTGACCTTCCTCGGCGCCTTGCGGCTCGACCGGCTCGCTGCGCCTTGCGTCTTCGATGGACCGATCAACGGCCGATGCTTCCGCGCCTATGTCGAGCAGCAGCTCGTGCCCGTGCTCGAGCCCGGCGACATCGTCGTCATGGACAATCTCGGTTCCCACAAGGCTGCAGCCATCCGCCAGATGATCCGCGCCGCCGGAGCCAGGCTCTGGTACCTGCCACCCTACTCGCCCGACCTCAACCCGATCGAGCAGGCCTTCGCCAAGATCAAGCACTGGATGCGAGCCGCCCAGAAGCGAACCGTCGAGGAGACGTGGCGTCACGTCGGCAGCCTCATCTCCTCGATCGAACCCGCCGAATGCGCCAACTATTTCCGAAACGCAGGATACGCTTCCGTCAAGACCTGAAGCGCTCTAGAGGGCGTTGCCCCAAACCTTAAAAACCAAGCGAAATTGCGAAATTCTGTAGCGGGAACTTTGGGCATCCCTTAGAAACTGAAGAAGTTTCTCCCAGAAACAGGATCAGCGCGCCGCCAGTCGCTCTTGCTCGCCAACCTCTTGGTGTACCCGATTACCGCTCCATGAACGCCCGCGACATGCTGTCGGAGATGGGTTTGGTGAGGTAGCTGAAGAAGGTGCGTTCCTCGGTCTGGACCAGGACCTCGGCGGGCATGCCGGGGGTGGGCGTGAAGCCTTGGACGCGGGTGATTTCGCTGGCCGGCAGGCTGATGCGGGCGAGATAGATTTCCCGGGCGACCGGCGTCGAATTGTCCGGAAGCGCATCCGCCGAAACGTAGATCACCTTGCCGTCCAGCACCGGCGTGGTGCGCCGGTTGAGTGCCGTGAGGCGTACGCTGGCCAGCTGGCCGACCTGCACGTTGTCGATGTCGGTGCGCGAAACCTGCGCCTCGATCACCAGCGGCACGTCCGACGGCAGGATCTCCAGGATCGGCTTGCCGCTTTCGATGACGCCGCCCGGCGTGAAGTAGTACATCCGCACGATGGTGCCCGAGACCGGCGCATTGATGGTGACGCGGTTGAGCACGTTCCTGGCTCCGCGCAACTGCTCGCGGACGGTGTCGAGGTCGCCTTCGAGGCCCTGAAGCTGCTCCAGGGCCGCCTGCTTGTAGGCGTCCTCGGTCTGGGTGATCTGCTGCTCCAGCTTGATGATCTGGGCGCCGGTTTCCGAGACCTCGGCGACCAGCCTGCCGATCTGACCCTCTGCCTCGGCCATGGCACGCTGGATCGCCTTGATCTCGGTGGCGCGCAGCAGGCCCTTGTCGAGGAGCGTCTTCTTGCCCGCATATTCCTCTTGCATCAGGGCCAGTTGCCGCCTCACCGCGTCCAGTTGCTGCTGGTAGCCGTCGGCGCGGTAGCGGAATGCGGCGATGTTCTGCTGGAGCAGCCCGATTTCGCTCTGCAACTTGCTGCGCGCGGCATCGAAGTTGAGCTGCTGGCCCTCGACGATCGGCTTGATGTCGGGATCGGCCATGTTGTCGACGACGCTCGCGGGGAAGGTGATCGCCGGTGCCCCGGCAACTTCGGCGTTCAGCCTGGCCGCGATGGCGTCGAGGCGCACCTGGCGCAGGAACAACTGGCGCTCGTTGGCCTGCGCGGCGGTCTCGTCCAGGCGGACGAGCGGCTGGTCGTAGGTGACGCGGTCGCCCTCGCTGACCAGAAGTTCCTTGATGATGCCGCCTTCGAGATGCTGCACGATCTTGTTCTGGCCGGCGGCGACAAAGGACCCCTGCGCGATGATGGCCGCGGCAAGCGGTGCCGTGAACGCCCAGGTGCCGAAGCCGCCGAACGTCACCGCGATGAGCACCAGTCCGATCCTGGTCTGGCTGGAGATCGACCGCGGCACGTCGGCGTACCATTCCATGTCGTGAATTTTGACGACGTCGCTCATCGCAGTGCCCGCCTATGGAATCTGATGGCCGAAAGAACCGCCCTCGATGCTCAGGCCGCGCTGGGCCAGCGCCTGCAGCACGTCCTGGCGCATGCCGAAGAGGGCCACCGTTCCGTTGACCAGCAGCAGGATCTTGTCGACGCTCTGCAACAGCGCCGGCCGCTGGGTGATGGTGATGACGGTGATCTTCTGCTCTTTCGCGTGCTGGAGGGCGCGGGCAAGGGCCGCGTCGCCGGCAGCGTCGAGGTTGGAGTTCGGCTCGTCGAGCACCACCATCCGGGGGTTGCCGAAGAAGGCGCGCGCAAGCGCTATGCGCTGCTTCTGGCCGCCCGAGAGCGGCGCGCCGTCAGCGGCGACGAACGTCTCGTAGCCATGCGGCAGCGTGGCGATCATCTCGTGCACGTCGGCGAGCTTGGCGGCCTGGAAGATCTCGGCGTCGCCGACGTCGTCGCGCATGCGGGCTATGTTCGCCTTGATCGAGGCGGGGAACAGCTGGACGTCCTGCGGCAGGTAGCCGATGTTCTCGCCGAACTGGCGCTGGTCCCAGTTGCGCAGGTCCATCAGGTCGAGGCGGACATTGCCCGAGGTCGGCAGGATGGAACCGACCAGCATCTTGCCCAGCGTCGTCTTGCCGGCGCCTGAATTGCCGATGACGGCAAGCGAATCCCCGGGCGCCAGCGCGAAGGTGATGCCGTTGAGCACGACCCGCTTGGTGCCCTGCGGCACGAACAGCAGGCGCTCGACGTCGAGGCGGCCTTCCGGGCGCGGCAGGCGCAGGCGCTCGAGGTTGAGCGGGGAGGACTGCAGCAGGCTGGCGATGCGGCCATAGGCGGCGCGCGACTGCACCACCTGGTTCCAGCCTTCGATGGCGCCCTCGATCGGCCCGAGCGCCCGGCCGGCGATGATCGAGGCGGCGATGACCATGCCGCCGCTGAGTTGGCCGTTGAGGGCAAGATGGGCGCCCCAGCCGAGCATGGCGACCTGGGTCAGCAGCCGCACGGCCTTGGACGTCGAGGCAAAGGCGATGTTGCGGTCCTGGGCGATGACCTGCGACCGCAGCGAACTCGCGGTGTCCTTGCCCCAGATGCGCGCGGCCTCGGGGATCATCGCCAGGGCGTTGATGATCTGCGAATTGCGCGACATGGAATCGAGATGCAGGTTCGCCTTGCTCTGATGCGAGTTGGCCTCGCCGAAGGGCGCCTCGGTCGAGCGCTGGTTGATGATCGCGATGATCAGCAGGATCAGCGACGTCGTGACGACGATGAAGCCGAGATGCGGGTGGACGAGGAAGACCGCCAGCACGAACAGCGGCGCGAGCGGGGCGTCGAGCAGCGACAACAGCGTTCCTGAAACCAGGAACGAGCGCAGCTGGCCGAGATCGCCGAGCGTCTGGTACTCGCGCCCCGTCCCATGCAGGGCGGCGCGGGCGGCGGCGCTGAGGATTGGGGTGCCGAGCTGGGCTGCCACCTCCACCGCCGTGCGCATCAGGATGAGGCGGCGGATGGCGTCGAAAATCGCCTGCAGCACCACGGCGCCGACGATGACGATGGTCAGCATGATCAGCGTGTCGACCGAGCGGCTGGTCAGCACGCGGTCGGATATCTGGAACAGATAGAGCGGGATCGCCAGCACCAGGATGTTGCTGGCGAGCGTGAACAGCATGACGATCAGCAGGTTTCGCTGGACGGTCTGCTTGCCGGTCTTGAGCGAGGCGGAGAAGTCCACCGGGCCGAGCCGCTTGTGGAAGGCGCCGTCGCCGCCCCCGCCACCGCCGCCTCCACCGCGGCCGCGATCGATGTCGCCGCCGGTCGGGCCGTTGGTGTCCGGCAGCTTCTCCACACTGACCGGACCGGTGTCGGCATCGATGTTCACCGTGCCTGTCGGCACGGGCTTGTCCTTCATGTCCGGCCGCGGCTCGGACGACGGCAGTTCGGCCTTCGGCAGCTGATGGGCGTTGCGCGCCGGCTCGGCCGAAACTGGCGTCGTTGCCTCGCCGGGTGCCGGGGCAGGCTGCGGCGCTGGCTCGCCCGGCGTGGCGCCCGCGACCTGCTTCAGTTCGCCGACGACGTTGTCGATGTATTTCTCGAGCCTGTCGATCGCAGCTTCCTGCGGGGCGACGGCGCTGGAAAGCCGCTGGTCCGAAGGAGGATTGGTCGCGGCGCGCGACGGGCGAGGGGCGGGACCGTCTTCGCCTTCGCCGCCCTCCGGCACATCGTGGAATTCGCTCCAGCCGTGGTCGCGATCGTCGGTCATCTTGCGATCCTTTCGGCCGGGTCAGGCGAGCATGTTCTGCATGACGTCGACGGTGCCGGAATCCGCCGGCAGCGGAACGGCGTGATCTGCGTGCGGGTCGGGGCCGGTGTCTTCGGTGCCGTCGTCGAGGAAAGCCACCGCTTCGTTGACGAGCACGTCCGGATCCTGGGCGCCCAGGTTCGGATCGCTGGACACCAGTTCCGCCTGGATCAGGACCTCGTCGGAATAGCTCTCGCCGCCGACATAGGTCTTGGTCGCGCCGTCGACGTCGACGATGCCGGCGAAGTTGACCAGCTCGTTGCTGCCGGTGGTGACCGTCCACTCAGCGTTCGGCTGCGCGGCAAGCTCGTTCATGGCGAGCGCCACCTGGTCGCTGTCGCCGAGCACGGTGGTCTGCTTGACGTATTGCAGATTGTAGATGTCGCCGGAAATGTAGAGCACGCGCAGCACGCCGATGCCGGCGAAGGCGCTGTCGTGCAGGACCTGGTTGGGCAGGTCCTCCTTGCCGGCGGCCAGGTTGTCGGCCGCCTTCTTGTAGTAGCCGGGCAGGTTCTCGTCGTCATTGCCCTGGCCGACATTGACGATGGCCGCCTCGTTCCACAGCAGGTTTCCCGCGGTCGAGAGCGCGCCGCCGGTCGTCTCGAAACCGGACACCGCGCCCAGCTGGTCGTTGTCGATCAGGAGGTTGAGCTGCTGGATGATGTTGGCGTCGTAGATGTTGCCGCCGACGATGATGAGGTCGTAGTAGTAGCCCAGTTCACTGAGCGACACGTCGTTGACGGCCGTGTTGTCGCCGGTCGAGACAACGGTCTTCACGCCGGACGACGACAGGATGCAGACGTCGCCATCCATCATGAAAGCGTACTGGTCGATCCAGTTGAGCAGGATGAGGTCGCCGGAAATCTCGGTCACGACATAGTAGGACGGGAAGCCCGAGGGAACATTTCCGGAGTTTGCCGCGTCGGCATCCGGATCGATGCGCTGGAAGGCGGCGATGTTGAAGGTCTCGTCGATGTTGTCGGGACCGACCCGCCAGCCGTTCAGGCTCGCGCCGACGCTGTCGGTGTCGGCAACGATGTTGATCTGGATCACGGCGTTGAGTTCGACATGGTCGCCGACTGCGGCAATGACGCCGGACGAGGCCCAGTTGTTGGTGATGACGGCCGAGTTCACGACCGTGTTGCCGCCGCTCTCGAGCTCGACCGAGGGGGCCGCGGAGCCGTCGCCCCAGCCGGCCATGAAATCGGAAGAATCGGGAGAGGCGCTGAAGTCGGGCTTGTCCGGTCCGCCGTCTTCCTCATCCTTGAGGAAATCGGCGTAGTCCTCGAGCCTGGGGGCGTCCCCGTCCTGGACTTCGACGCCGTTGACGAAGGTGCCGTCGATGACGCTGTCCTTGACGACGACGACTACGGCGTCGCCGTGGCCGTCGGCGGTGAAGCCGTCCAGCCGCGCGACCGCGGTCGTCACGAACGTGCCGATCTCCTCGGGCGTTGCGGGCAGCGTCAGGTCATCGATCGGCGAAAGGTCGGCGGCCGCGGTCTGCAGCATGTTCATCTGGAGGTCGTCGACCGGCGCCGGCGTGAACTTCAGGCCGCTGCCGCCGGCGCCGACATAGTCGGCATCGGACAGGCGGATATCCTGGTTGACGATGATCGGCAGCGATCCCGGCGGCACGATGCTTGGCAGCACGATGCTGGACGAGGCAAAGGGGGCTTGGGGAACGTTGAAGCCCGGATAGAAGATATCCGGCCCGTGCGGGGCGGGAATCTCGGGCGGCGTGAACCACACGTTCGACCACACCGTCGTCGCCACCAGCTCCGGCGGCAACCCGAGATAGGGAACGTGCGGGTCGAAGTCCTCGAGGGTGTGCCGGGCGTCCACCTGGACGGCGGCACCGTCCTGAATCGGCTGGGCATCTTCCTTCGCCTGGCTGGCCCTGAACTCGTCGTATGCCTGTTTCTGGCGAGCCTCTTCGATCGTGGTGTCGAACAGTCCGATGAAATGAGCGATCGCCTCGGTGACCTTGTCCAAATAGACCGAATTCACGTGCGTTGCCTCCGGTATCGGAACCTAGGGGCCGGCCGGGCCCGGGCATGCTCCGCCGACCATGGAGGACTGCGCGGGGAACCCGCGCAGTCCGTTTGGATCACTCCGCCGCAGCGGAGTCGACCGATCGCGGCTAGGTGTTGGCGCCGGGGCCGTCTTCGCCACTGAGCGTATTGTCGTAGTTGCCGCCGACCACGGTCATGTCGACCGTGTTGCCCTGCAGGTTGGCACCCATCACGATCTGCTGGTTGAACGCGCTGGTGTCGATGATGGCATCGGCGCTGGCGTTGCTGGAGCCGGTGACGTAACCGTCGTCGCCGTTGTAGGAGCCCCACATGCCGCCGTCGCCGCCGGCGCCGCCGAAGCCGCCGGTGGCCGTGCCACCCGCGCCGCCAGCGCCGCCCGCGCCGCCCCAGACGCCGCCGACCTTGGCGTCACCGCCGTAGCCGTCGGCCCAGGCGCCACTCAGCGCATGGCCGCCTTCGCCCCCCCAAGCCGTCGCCGCACCGCCGGTGCTTGCGCCACCGCTTGCGTCGCCGTTCGTGGCGTAGCCGCCAAGGCCGTCGCCGCCAGCGCCGCCGCCGCCGCCGGTACCGCTGCCCGAGCCGGAGCCCGTGCCGGTGCCCGTGCCGGTGCCGGTGCCGTCACCGCCGGTCGAGAAGGAGTCGCCGGCCGTCGAGGTCGCATCGCCGCTGGTCGCAGTGGCATCGCCCGTGCCGCCGCCACCGCCACCGCCGCCGCCGCCACCGCCGCCGCCGGTATTGCCGGCATCGCCGCCGTCGCCCTCGGCGTCACCGCCGAAGCCGAAATTCAGGATGGGCACGATCGGCACGATGGCATCGATGCCATCGCCGCCATCGCCCTCGGCGTCGCCGCCTTCGGAATCGCCGCCGTCGCCGCCGCTGCCGCCGCCGCCGCCGTCGCCGCCGTCACCGCTCTCGGCCTTCGCCTCGTCGGATTCGGCCTTGGCGTCGCCGCCGTCGGAGTTGGCTTCGCCACCGAGCCCGGCACCGAGGCCGAGACCGAGACCGAGGCCGAGGCCGACGCCCGTGCCGTCGCCACCGCGACCGCCATCGCCGCCGTCGCCCTTGCCACCCTCGGCGTCGTTCTTGCCGTCGCCGCCGTCGCTCTCGCCGCCGTCGGCCTTGGTGTCACCCTTGGCGTCGCCGCCGAGCGCGGCACTGAGTGCCAGACCGCCCGTGCCGTCGCCGCCGTCGGCCTTGCCGCCCTTGGTGTCGCCGCTGTCGCCGCCGTCGCCGCCATTGGCCTTGGCGTCGCCGCCCGAGGCGCCGCCGCCGCCGGTGTCGATGCCGTCACCGGCCGAGGCGAAGCCGCCCTTGGCGTCGAGCTCCTGGGTGAAGGTGCCGTCGTTCTTGACGGTCGCTTCCTCGAGCTTGTCGTCGTCGGACATCTCGGCGATCTGGTTGATGACAAAGGCGTTGTTGCCATTGCCGTTCAGCGAGCCGTTGAGGATGTCCTTGAAATCGACGTCGTCGCCGGGATCGTAGGAGACGTTGCCGTCCTTGGAGATCAGCAAGGTGTCGATGTTGCCACCGCCGGTGTCGATGTCGGCGAAGTCGTCGTCGGAATTGTCGTCGCTGAGGAGGCCCTCGGCCTTCAGGTCGACCTCGACGTCGACACCCACGTCAACCTTGGTCTCGTTCTTGTTCTCGTTGACGTTCTTGTTTTCAGACTCGTTCTTGTTTTCGTTCTCGTTCTTGTTCTCGGATTCGTTCTTGTTTTCGTTCTCGTTGTAGTTGTCCGACTCGTTCTTGTTCTCGGACTCGTTCTTGTTTTCGTTCTCGTTGTAGTTGTCCGACTCGTTCTTGTTTTCGTTCTCGTTCTTATTCTCGTTTTCGTTCTTGTTTTCGTTCTCGTCGCCGTAGTCGCGAGAATCGCCAGGGAACTGCAAACCGAACGCACTAATATTGCCGTTGTTCCTGTCAGACATCGTCGTGTCCTCGGTTGGGACCGCGCCTGCCGGACCGTTGTCATCTTGCAGACGGCCTCAGGCTTCGCGCGGACGTCGCCTCTATTTTCCATCTGGGAATGCCTGGATCGTCGGCCGTGGGGACTTGCAGCCGCAGATCCCATGCCTGTCTGGATGGCCTCTACCTCCTCTTGCTGGGCGAGGGCCTGCGTCCGGAACGCTTCACAATTCCGTGAATGGCGAAGCCCTCACGAACGGCCGTGTCACTCGGAATCGCAGTTCTGGTTGCGCCGCGCCCTCGCTGGCGAAACCCGGAAAGTCTGTGGCTGCGGCCCCGAAATTGTAAGCTGACACTTCGCGCTAGGCTTTTCGGGCGATCCGGCAAAGGATTCGCCGAGTGCGGAGCAGGCAGAACGGCGGGCCGCCTGGTTGTAGTTCTTGCGACCCGCTCCACGCGAACAATTGCTTGTGCCGCAAAGAACAGCGCGGCTCGGCCGCTATGCTTTGCAACCTTGCGGCAGCGGCATGCGTCAACCAGCGGACGCGAGCCGGCGCGGGTTCAGGAAAGCAGGGAGGGACTAATCCGTAAGGGGGGCAGAGCGGCCGGAAGCATTAGGCCGAAGGAGCCTGCTAGCTCGTCTTGCTTATACCGAACCGGCAATGACTTGACCCCCAAGACTATTTTACCCCCGAAACGCCGGGAGCCCGTTCTATTGGCGGACAGAAGAAAAAAGGCCTCATTTATCGGGTGGCACTCACAAGCGAATTTCGGCATTGCGAGCGCAGACAACGCAGTTGTCAGCGTGCGCGCATAAGCCAAAAAGGAAGCATGGGAATTGCGGCTGATCGTGCGACGGCTTTTCCATTTGCCCGAGAGAGCCATCATCATCAGGCCTGGTGCCGGCTCATACGTCTCCGCCCGCCCATTCGTATATGGAGGGAATAGACTAGACTAAGCCGTAGGAGCGGAATCTCGCGGACAGGTGTCGAAGGAATCGCAACGAAATCAGTATGGGTACCGTCACACGGTGACGGTTCGATAGTTCGATTCTCATCAAGGCGCCCGAGCACGATCGAAACTGATGCCCCCGCGTAATGTTCACGTGCTGCGGACAGAGGCGACCATGTCGGAATTGAGAAAATGCTCGAGTTCCACCATGCTTGTCATGACAGCATCGAAAGCGGGAGGTGTTCCGAAAATCATCGCGGACATTCGCGCATAGTCGGCTGCGAGCTTTTTTCTCATATCGCCGGTCGGCACCAGTCGGTACGTGCCAGGAACAGCTCGGTCGTAACGATGATCGGGCGCGCGGAACATCAATTCCTTGTGCCTCCGGCAGGCTTCGGCGAGATCATGCATAGAGGCCGTGGTCTTGCCGTAGTCCGGGTGCGTCCAGATTTGGTGGACGTCGTAGTAGTGCCTGGAATATCGGTTGAGGTCGGGAACTTTCCGCTCCGGGTTCGCTTCCTGAGCGCGCTTCTCGGTCGTCTCCGTCATTGCATGCAGGATGAGGACCTTTTCCCAGAATGTGCGTTCCGGCTTGACCGTCATGACGTTGGGAACGGACAAGCCAAGGCCTGTCTTCATTTCTGAAACCAGGTATGGGGTGATTTCCCGTGGCTCGGCGGGAACGGGGTCCGGCCGTGCGCCGCCTTCAATGCGCACGGCCGCTTCGACGTAGCCGCCGCTGGTGTCGAACACGCTTTTGTAGCGGAGAATGAGGATGTCGCGCGCCTCCTTCTTCCGATAGGCGTCGTAGCCGAAATCGAGCGTGAAGTGTTCGCTTTGTCCGACTTCTTGTTCGACGGCCGCAATCTCCTTGCTCAGCAAGCCTCGGAGAGGGCCGGCAATATATTGCCGTGACGCCTCGTCGACTTGCTCGGCGAGCGCTTTCTGCTGCTGATTAACCGAGGGAAGGGCAGCGATGTCGGCCTCGAGCGGCACGTGCAGGTCGGCCTTGTAGATGCCGATGTCTATATCCTCTGAGAAGCGGCGGATCAGGCCGTGGGCCTTGCTGAGGCTAGTGCCACCTTTGAAATATAGGCGAACGGGATCCTCCTGCCGCTGATTGAACAGGAAGTCGAGCACCCAACAGACATAGAGGTCCTTTTCGATGTTCTCAGCCCGTGTTTCCAGATCGGAAGCCGCGGCCGAAAAAAGTGCTCGGCGCTCATCGACGGTGGAGCGGAGGATTTCAATGAACGCTTGCTTCATAGTCTTCCGTATCTTCCTTGGGCAAGACGAGAGGAGTGCGGATTATGGTGTCCACGGCCGAATACATCCAGGCGGGGATTGCGTGGATGTTGTTGTGCAGATCCTCGATGATTGCTTGTCGGTGTGGGCTCTGCTCCAGATGTCGGGCAATTCCGTCGACCACCGTTTCCAGATTGGACCGCTGGTCACGAAACCAGCTGAGCGCCTGGATCACGCGCATCGCCGGCCGTCCTGCCCAGAAGGCGGTCTTCGCCGAGACGCGTTTGAAGTCCAGCGTGTAGATGACGGGCTTTGTTGCGTTCGGATCGCCGGCATTGGCCTCGATTTCGATCGTCCTTGGATGGGTGTCCGCATAGATCGTTGAGCGCGCCGGTACCGCGGTCGTCAGACCAAGATCGTTGGCGGCGGTCATGCCATCGACAAGGATCCTCAGCTTGTCCCGCCGGGCGATCGCATCGATGAATGAGGCACGCGGGGGAAAGACCATCTTGCCAGTCAGCCGACTCGTGGTTGGCTTGTCGTATAGACCGCGGTGCGGACGACGTAGGTCGCCGCGGTTGGTAAGCCGCTGCAGCGCCTTTTCGACAGCATTGGGTGTTCCGATGTCCAGAAAATCGGCGCGCGACCAGACACCGGCCGGTGCAGCCTTGGTGATGCGATCGTGGATGCGCTCAAGTGTATCGGACGTGGGATCGGGCATAGCGGTGGCACCTTCTGACCGAAAAATATATACAAATTTTGGTCAGTAGCAATATCGCGCCTCTTGCTGACCAAAATTTATATCAAAATATTGGTCAGTGTTTCGCTCGTCGCTTCATCGCGCCGCGGGTCATGACTCATCTATCAGGCCATCAAACACTTCCAACATCGCATAACTAATGGCCTTGCCAAGCGCGGCTGCAGTTTTCGCCAGCGTCTCCTCGTCCATATCACGAGCGGCCATGGCAAAAGCAGCTCCCTCGGACGTGACGATTTCCCGTGAATAATGAAAGGCATGAAGCGGAACCCGGTATGACCGGCGCTTGCCCGGGCTGCGGGAAGCCGATGACCGCAAAATGTGGGGAACAGCGTGTCCACCATTGTGCACATCGTGGGCTAAGGAACTGCGATTCCTGGTGGGAGCCGGAAACCCTTTGGCATCGCACATGGAAAGACCGCTTCCCGTTCACGTGGCAGGAAGTTGTCCAACGGGATGGGAAGGGCGAAAGACATATCGCCGATGTAAAGACCGGGCTGGGGCTCGTTCTCGAATTCCAGCACTCGCACCTCCGCCCTACGGAACGTGCTGCGCGTGAAAACTTCTACGGTAACATGATCTGGATCGTGGACGGCAGCCGGTTGAAGCGAGATTGGCCACGCTTTTCCGAGGGTCGCCGCTCGCTGCGAGGATCGCCCTGGCGCGGGATTTACACCACCGCGTTTCCTGCAGAATGCTTCCCGCGCGATTGGCTTGAGTGCCGAACGCCCGTTTTTTTCGATTTTGCAGGTGCCGAGCCGCTCGACCGCGCTGATTCCATCGAGCAGCGCTGCCTGTGGGGATTGTTACCGGGGCGGGCCGATGGCCATGCGGTGGTGGTTGCCTTGCCGCGGCAGCAATTGGTCCACGCCGCTCACCGTCAGCCGCAGATCGTCGCTTCCGGAAAGATCGTCCATACGCTGGCGGAACGGTTCAGAGCGGCCCGTGTGGTGGCGTTTCTGGAAGCACGCCGTCATCAAGTCGGCCGCCGGTGCCGGATCGATCGCAACGGAACGCGAAGAACTCATCTACTGTCCGCAGCGGTCACCATATGCAACTCCATTTCGTAGAACCCGTCTATGGTGCGTATTCCGACGAAGCCGGCCAGGACCGACTATCGTTGATGATGTTCCAGGAGATGGTGTAGCTGGCGGGGTAGCCATAAGTGTTTTTCCGGTAGGGTCGGGTTGTTCAAGCTCCCTGATGGAAAGAATACCGATGGAGCCCGGCGCCGGATCGCCGGGCTTCGGCGTTTCTGTTGCACAATAGTCGCGCCACGGCCGCCCCGGTAACCATGTCCGCAAACTGTTTCGGGCTCCGATTGACTCCCGAGGCCCCTCGACCTTAACGTTTTGTTAACGATACGAAGGGGCGAGCGGGGCAATGATTTCCGCAGCAGGCGTGCGGTGCGCGGCAGTGCGTGCCGGAGTTTTGGTAGGCGTGGCGGCAGCGGCCCTGCTGTCGGTCGGCGAGGCCAATGCGGCCCAGCCGATGGTGACGGGGGGGCTGACCTCCCAGCCCATCGGCCACTACGATTTCTGCCGCATCAACCCGGCCGAATGCTCGATCAAGGAACGTGACCCCGGCCCCGAGCAGATGAACGGCGACCTGTGGCGCAAGCTCGTCGCCGTCAATGTGGCGGCCAACGCCGCGATCAAGCCGATGAACGATATCGACATCTACGGCCGCGACGAGTTCTGGACCTATCCCGTCAACGGCCAGGGCGACTGCGAGGACTATGTGCTCGAGAAGCGCCGCACGCTCAGCCAGGAAGGCGTGTCGCTGTCCAACCTCTTGATCACGGTCGTGCGCAAGCCGGACGGCGAAGGGCATGCGGTGCTGACCGTGCGGACCAACAAGGGCGACTTCGTGCTCGACAACCTGACGGACCTGGTGCGCCAGTGGGACGAGACGGGATACCGCTTCCTCAAGCGGCAGTCGACCGAGAATACGGGCCGCTGGGTTTCCATCCGCGAGGGCCAGGCAACCTTGGTCGGTTCGGTCAAGTAAGCTCGCCGGACCTTACTTAGAGTTTGCAGCCGGATGGAATCATCTAGCGTCGCACAACTAAGAAATACAGCTTGCTATGGAGCCTCAACAGGTTGTTGGAGCCGGACTGATCATGGTCTTGATGGGGATCGCGATGATTACGGGTCAATGTTCGCATTCTGGCTTTTAGAAAAATTTCCTGTCTTCGGGAGGATCGGTTGAACAAACTCCGGCGCGAGAAACCCTTGGAAGGGTGGCAAGGAAACAGCTTGGCAACAGGGGCGACATCTGTCTGGCTGATGTTGTTCTTGGCCTGGGTTGTGGCTCTTACAGCCTCGCTCGGGGCCATCTTCATCGGCGAGGTTATGGGACAGACGCCCTGCGTGCTATGCTGGTATCAGCGCGCTTTCATGTTCCCGCTCGCCGTCGTGCTGGCTGTGGCCGCCTTCCGCTTCGACAGCGGAGTCTGGCGGTACGCGCTTCCACTGGCTGCCGTTGGCGTAGTGATCGCTGGCTATCATTCGCTGCTCTATGCCGGCCTCGTTGCCGAAGCTCTGGAACCCTGCGGTCAGGGTCCGTCTTGTACCGATGCGGCAATGACCATTTTCGGTGGCATGCCACTGCCCTTTCTTTCCCTTGCAGCCTTCTTGGCTGTTTTCATTCTTCTGCTTCTCACAACACGGGCCAAAAACTCATGAACAGACGCGCCACAATCATTTTTACAGCGCTAGCCACAGCAGCCGTCTTTGCCAGCGGAGCGTTTCTCTATTCGCGTTCCGCCAATGAATCGTCCTCTCTCGTTGCCGTTGCCGATAGCCAACTCGTTCGCTCGCATTCACCCATCCTGGGGTCAACTCAGGCTCCGGTTACAATCGTGGAATTCTTCGATCCGTCCTGTGAAGCCTGCCGTGCCTTCTATCCAGTCGTGAAGCAAATCCTGGCTGCCTATCCCGAGAAGGTTCGCGTGGTACTGCGCTACACGCCTTTCCATCCCGCCTCGGAGGAGGTCGTCCGCATTCTGGAGGCCGCCCGCAAGCAGGAAAAATTCGAAGGCATGCTTGAGGTGCTGCTCGAAAAGCAGGAGGAGTGGGGTGCCGATGGGGCTCCCAACCCGACACGTGCCTGGGAGATTGCAGCAGAAGCTGGACTGGACCTGACAAAGGCAAGACAAGACGCGGTGTCGGCGGATGTGGACAGTGTGATTTCCCAGGACGTCGCTGACGTGAAGGCCGTAGGGGTAAAGGGAACCCCGACGTTCTTTGTAAATGGCAAACCGCTGCTTTCCTTCGGAACCCAGCAGCTTGCGGATTTCGTCAAGAGCGAAGTGGAGGCAGTAAAGTAGAGACCCGGGGAACTGGACCCAGCAGGAGCATCCGATCATGACCAACACGTTGCGTTTGGACATTCCCGTGCTGCTGCCACAGGTGCCGACGCCTGTGTGGCGCGCCTGACTTCGAGTCTCGAAGCCCGAGACGGCGTCGAGAAGGTTCACGTCGTCGCGCCAGAGGCAAACGAAACGGCCAAACTCTTCATCCACTTCGATCCGGAAGCTATGTCCCTAGGACGAATTCGAGAAATCGCTGAAGCCGCCGGCGCGAAGATAACCGCCCGGTTCGGGCACATAGGCTGGCATGTAAACAGGTATTGGCCATGGGCGGCGTGCACGTACTGTCGCGGAGAAGCTGCGGTCGCAGGCCGGCCCGGTAGAGGCCGAGGCGAGTTCGGCCGGATTCGTGCGCGTGGAATTCGACCGCGAAGCCGTTTCCGAGGGTTCGCTTGCCGAGACGCTGCGCGGCTTCGGCGTAGAGCGAACCGAGACACCATCCGCTGTGGGGCCAGACATGAAGAGCCGCAGACCGGTCACGATCACGCACACGGAGAAGGGAAACACGGCGGCCACGGGTCGAACGATTTTCGTCTGAGGGCATATTGTGTGGGCCAGATCAACACAGGCGTCCGTTGGGTGTCGCCCACTCCCATGGTGGTGACCAGGTGTTGACCATGCCAGAAATGAGAAAGCCGCCCTGAGGCGGCTTTCTCATAATATGTTGTTTTCCCTGAGGAAAACTGGAGCGGGTGAAGCGATTCGAACGCTCGACCCCAACCTTGGCAAGGT
>VFQM010001612.1_pt1 | contig 19231 bp, 12 predicted proteins | sample 3512391 | NCBI WGS metagenome assembly VFQM01 (sample SAMN10412369, study PRJNA504923) | tailings metagenome | isolation source: Replicate 1 from Balatoc abandoned mine | place: Philippines | reverse complement strand
TGCGTCGCCTTCTCCGGCCAGTGCTACATCAGCCACGCGCACACCGAGCGCAGCGCCAACCGCGGCGACTGCTCGCAGGATTGCCGCCTGCCCTACACGCTGCAGGACGAACGCGGCGGCGTCGTCGCCTTCGAGAAGCATCTGCTGTCGATGAAGGACAACAACCAGACGAGCAATCTGGAGGCGCTGATCGACGCCGGCATCCGCTCATTCAAGATCGAGGGCCGCTACAAGGACCTCGGCTACGTCAAGAACATCACCGGCCACTACCGGCGCGAGCTGGACCGGATCATGGAAGGCCGCGATGCGGGTTTGCCAGCCCTTCGTTCCGCCTCTTCGGGCCGCACCACCCTCTTCTTCACGCCGGACCCGGACAAGACCTTCCACCGCGGTACCACCGACTACTTCGTGAACGACCGCAAGACCGACATCGGCGCCTTCGATTCGCCGAAGTTCGTCGGGCTGCCGATCGGCACGGTGACGAAACTCGGGCCGGGCTGGTTCGAGATGGAGGCCAGCGAACCGCTGGCCAACGGCGACGGCCTCAACTACATGCACAAGCGGGAAGTTTACGGCGTGCCGGTCAACGTCGCCGAGCGCGTTGCCCATGCTGCGGGAGAGGTCTGGCGCGTGACGCCGAACGTGGACATCGCCGAACTGCCCGGCTTCCGCGTCGGCACGGCGATCAACCGCAACGGCGACCACACCTGGGAGCTGCTGCTGACGAAGAAGTCGGCCGAGCGCCGCGTGGCGGTCGACATGGTGCTGGCCGAAACGGCCGAAGGCTTCGTGCTGCGCCTCACCGACGAGGAAGGCGTTGCGGCCGAGGCGACGCTGGTGGCGGAGAAAGCGCCGGCCACCCACCCGGAGAAGGCCGAAGCGACGCTGCGCGAGAACCTCGGCAAGCTCGGCACGACGATCTTCGCCACCGGCAAGATCGACCTCGAACTCAGCCAGCCGTGGTTCGTGCCGGCTTCGGCGGTGAACGGCCTGCGCCGCGATGCGGTCGCCGCGCTGGAAGCTGCCCGCGCCGCTGCCTACATGCGCCCGCCGCGCAAGGCGCCGGTCGAACCGCCGGTGCCCTACCCCGAGGAATCGCTCTCCTACCTCGCCAACATCTACAACGACAAGGCGCGCGCCTTCTACGCAAAACACGGCGTCAAGCTGATGGAAGCGGCCTTCGAGGCGCACGAGGAGGACGGCGAGGTGTCGCTGATGGTCACCAAGCACTGCCTGCGCTTCTCGTTCAACCTGTGCCCGAAGCAGGCCAAGGGCGTCACCGGCGTGCAGGGACAGGTGCGTGCCGAGCCGATGACGCTGGTCTCGGGCGGCGAGAAATACACGCTGCGCTTCGACTGCCGGCCGTGCGAGATGCACGTTGTCGGCAAGATGAAGAAGCACATCCTGCAGTCGCCGCCGCCGACGGTGGTGGCGCAGCCGCTGGTCTTCCACCGCCAGCGGCCGGGGGCGGATTCCTGAGGCCACTGCGGCGTGGAAACAGCCTTGGCCCAGGCCTCCGCTCAGTAATGCGGCGGCAGTTCGTCGAGCAGGGTCGGCGCCGGGCCGGCAGGCATGGACTGCACCTGCCGCTGCAGGTCGCTCAGCTGGCGCTGCAGGGCTTCGATCTGCTCCTGCTGGCGGAACACGGTGTGGTTCAGCGTGTCGAGCAGATCCTCGGCATAGGCCAGCTTGATTTCAAGTTCGTTGATGCGTGTGTTGATACCTGACTCCACCATTCGACTCCACGGATATTCCTTGCAATGACGTCCCACCGCCATCACTGGTTTGAAGATGCACAGGCCCTGCTCACCGGCACCCTGCTGTTCGCACTGGCGGTCCTGCTGCTCCGCCAGGCCGGCCTGCTCACCGGCGGCACCGCCGGTGCCACCTTCCTTGCCCACTATGCCACAGGCCTCTCCTTCGGCCTGCTCTACTTCCTGATCAACATCCCGTTCTACCTCTTCGGCCTGAAGGCGCTCGGCAAGGCCTTCACGCTCAAGACCTTCTGCGCCGTCGGGCTCCTCTCGCTCTACAGCGAACTGCTGCCGCAATGGATTGCCGTCGAGCGCATCCACCCGCTCTTCGCCGCCGTCATCGGCGGTCTGCTCGCCGGTGCCGGCCTGCTCATGCTCATCCGCCACCAGGCCAGCCTCGGCGGTCTCGGCATCATGGCCATCTACCTGCAGAAGACCCGGGGCTGGAGTGCCGGCAACGTGCAGATGGCTGCCGACGGCATGATCGTGCTCGGCGCGCTGTTCGTCGTCGAGCTCGACAAGGTCGCACTCTCGGTCCTCGGCGCCTTCATGCTCAATCTGGTCCTGACCATCAACCACCGCCCCGGGCGCTATTTCGGGCAGTAACAGCGCCTATCGGCCGGCGGCGGATTTCAGCATGCGCGGGTTGAACTCGTGGTTTTCGGTACCGTCGGCCAGCCAGACGATGCCGTCCTGGATCGTGCACTGCAGGCGCATCGACCGGCCGGCGAGCGCGGTGAGCGTCGCGCACTCCTCGACGGACAGGTTGAGTACCGTCAGGTTGTCGAGCCCGGCCAGCTTCGCTTCGTTCTGCGCCCACCACATGTCGGCGACACGGCCGCCGTAGGTGATCAGCACCATCTCCCGCGAACGGTGCGCGGCACGCCGGACATTGCGCTCGTCGGGCAGGCCGACATCGATCCAGCGCACGATGGCACCGGTCAGGTCGAGCTCGCACAGCGCCGGCTCGTCCTCGTTCGAGAGGCCACGGCCGAAGGCGAGATTCTCGCTGGCATGGAGCGCGAAGGCGAGCAGGCGGACCATCATCCGCTCGTCGGTTTCCGACGGGTGGCGGGCGATCGTCAGCGGATAGGTTTCGTAGTGGTGCCGGTCGAGGTCGGAAACCTGCAGTTCGGCCTTGAAGACGGTGGATTTAAGAGCCATGCGGTGCTTTCCCGGTGCTTTCCTTTTGCGAGGCGCCATTATCCGGACTTCATCCGGCAATGCCCAGCATCTCCTCTGCTATCATCGACCGCAGCCGAATCGACAAATCCAAGAACAAGAACTCATGCTCAACGAACGCTCCCGACTCATCGCCCGCCTGGCCGTGATGCTGGTCGCCGGTTTCCTCGCCGTCAGCATCGGCGGCTTTCTGGTTTCCCGCGATTCCCTGCGCAGCAACCTGATCGACGAAGCCCTGCCGCTGACCGGCGACAACATCTACTCGGAAATCCAGAAGGACATCCTGCGTCCGGTCTTCATTTCGTCGCTGATGGCCAACGATACCTTCCTGCGCGACTGGATCCTCGCCGGCGAGAAGGACCCGGCCCAGGTCTCGCGCTACCTCAAGGAAATCAAGGAAAAGTACGGCACGCTGACCAGCTTCCTGGTCTCCGACAAGACCGCCAACTACTACTACATCGGCGGGCTGCTCAAGCAGGTGCGCCGGGACGAACCCCGCGATGCCTGGTTCTACCGCGTGCGCGAGATGAAGGAACCGTACGAGCTGAACGTGGACCCGGATGCCGCCAATCAGGATACGCGGACGATCTTCATCAACTACCGCGTCTTCGACTACGACGGCCGCTTCATCGGCGCCACCGGCGTCGGCCTGCCGCTGGCCCTGGTCGCCGAGCAGATCGAGAGCTACGAGAAGCGGTTCCGGCGGCGCATCTATTTCGTCGACAATGCCGGCCGCCTCGTCCTCGCCTCGCGCGGTTTCCATGCCGCCCACACCGCCGACGGCAGCAACCTGTCGATCCGCGAACTGCCGGGCATCCGCGACATTGCCGGGCGCATCCTGGAACGCCAGCGCGAACCCATGCATCTCCAGTACGAGCTGGCCGGCACGACCATGCTGGTCAATGCCCGGCACATCCCGGAACTCGACTGGCACCTGGTCGTCGAGCAGGAAGAGAGCGAGACGGTCGGGCCGGTTCGCCAGGTGCTGATGCTCAACCTGGCGATCAGCGCACTGGTCACCCTGCTCGTCCTCGTCACCGCCGTGGTCGCCGTCAACCGCTACCAGAAGCGGCTGGAGCGGACGGCAGCAACCGATCCGCTCACCGGCGCGCTCAACCGGCACGCCTTCGACCTCGTCTTCGACCTCGCCCTGCGCGAAGCGCAGCGCCATGACCAGCGGCTGTCGGTGATCCTCATCGACATCGATTTCTTCAAGCAGATCAACGACTCTCTTGGCCATCTCGCCGGCGACCAGGTCCTGCACCGCCTCACTGCAGTCTTCCGCCAGCAGCTGCGCGATGCCGACGTCGTCGCACGCTGGGGGGGCGAGGAATTCCTCGTTCTGCTCAAGGACTGCCCGCTGGAACACGCGCTCGCCGTCGCCGAAAAGCTGCGCCATGCCGTCGCCGGTCACGACTTCGGTTCGCTCGTCGCCGGCCAGCCATCGCCGCACCTGACGATCAGCCTCGGTGTCACCAGCCATGTCGCGGGCGACACCGCCGATTCGCTGTTCGGTCGGGCCGACAGCGCGCTCTACCTGGCCAAGCGCAACGGCCGCAATCGCATCGAGTCCGCGGAGGCATGATGCCCAAGCAGGCAGCAGCCCTTCGCCGCTGCGGCAGTTGCGAACGCTGGAGCGGCGAGCGCAGCGTCGCCGACGTGCCGGGCTTCGTTCGCGTCACCAGCGAAACGGCCGACGGACTGTGTATTGGCGGCCCGTGGGACGGCGAAGCGCGCAAGGCCCGTTCAGCCTGCGGCCGCTGGTCATGCTGGCCGGAAGTCGCGCACGGCGTGATGGATTCAATGTGACGGCACTGCAAAAACCAAGGGAATCTTGATGGATATCAAATTCGACCGGATACACCCGCTTTGCAGCCGGGCATAATTGAACGCAATTTCCCGACAACCGTTCTGGCGACCCCAACCATGCCCACGGACACTGCACAAACGACGATCCTGATCGTCGACGACACGCCGGAGAACCTGACGGTTCTCAGCGAGATCCTGCAGCCGACCTGGCGCGTCCGGGCGGCGAACTCCGGACGCCGCGCGCTGCAGATAGCCGCCGGCCAGCCGCAGCCAGACCTGATCCTGCTCGACGTGATGATGCCGGAGATGGATGGCTATGCCGTCCTCGCCCATCTCAAGGAAAACCGCGACACTGCGGACATTCCGGTGATCTTCGTGACGGCGATGGACGCCACCGAGGACGAGGAGCATGGCCTCGACGCCGGTGCCGTCGACTACATTACCAAGCCGGTACGCCCGGCGATCGTCCGTGCCCGCGTGCGCACGCACCTCGAGCTGACGCACGCCAAGGCGCTGCTGCGCAACGAAAACCAGTATCTGGAAGCCGAAGTCGCCCGCCGCATGCGGCAGAACCAGATCATCCAGGAAGTCAGCATCCACGCGCTGGCGCGCCTCGCCGAGACGCGCGACCCGGAAACCGGCAACCACCTGCGGCGCACGCAAGGCTATGTCCACACGCTGGCCGAGGCGCTGCGCGATCACCCGCGCTTTTCCGCCTACCTGGAGCAGACGACGATCGACCTGCTGGTCCGCTCGGCACCGCTGCACGACATCGGCAAGGTCGGCATTCCCGATCACATCCTGCTCAAGCCGGGCAAGCTGACCGCCGAGGAATGGGACATCATGCAGACGCACGCCCGCCTCGGCAGCGACGCCATCGAGCGGGCCGAAGCGGATATCGAGGAGTCGGTCGAGTTCCTCGCCATCGCCAAGGAAATCGCCCACTACCACCACGAGAAATGGAACGGCCGCGGCTATCCGGACCGGCTGGCCGGCGATGCCATACCGATTTCCGCCCGCCTGATGGCGCTCGCCGACGTCTTCGACGCCCTCACCTGCCGTCGCGTCTACAAGCCGCCGATGCCGATCGCCGAAGCGCAGGAAATCATCGTCAATGAACGGGGCGAGCATTTCGACCCGGACATCGTCGATGCCTTCATCCGCAGCTTCGACACCTTCGCCGCCATCGCCCAGCGCTACGCCGACGACGACATGCTCTGATGCCGCACCGGTTCTCGCCCATCAGGAAAACGCCCCGCGCCATTCTTTCCGTCTGGCTGGCCGTTGCGCAGCTGGCCATTCCCTACCTGTTGTTCGCCGGACTGTGGATCACCTTTTCCGACCGCCTGGTCGATCAACTGACCAGCGATCACGCCACCCACGTCCAGTTGCAGACGCTCAAGGGCTGGATCTTCGTCCTCGTCACGACCGCCCTGCTCTCGCTGCTGCTCTACCGCATCCTCAGCCGCCTGCGTGCCGGCCAGGAACTGCTCGCCGACAGCGAAACGCGGACCCGCCAGCTGCTGGAAAACCTGCCGGAGATGGTCTGGCTGAAGTCGCCGGAAGGCCGCTATCTCGAAATCACGCCGCTCGCAGCGCGGCTGTTCGGGCGCACGCCGGACGAGGTGATCGGCCACACGGACCATGAACTGCTGCCGCAGGCGGTGGCCGACACGCTGCGCGCCAACGACCTTGCCGCAATCGAGGCCGGCGTGCCGCGTCGCAACGACGAATGGCTGACCTTCCAGAGCGATGGCCACCGCGAGTTCGTCCGCGTCGTCAAGATGCCGCTGCGCGACGCAGCCGGCCGCCTGCTTGGCGTGCTCGGCGTCGCTCACGACATCACCGCCGAGCATCTGTCCGGCGAGCGCGTGCGGGAAACGCTCGCGCACACCGAAACGGCGTTCCATGCCAGCCCGGTCGCGATCACGCTGAACCGGGTCGACAACGGCCGTTTCGTCGAGATCAACGAGACCTTCACCCGCCTTTTCGGCTGGCGGACGGAAGAGCTGCAGGGGCAGCAGCCCAAGGATTTCCACCTGTGGCCGGATATCGGCGAACGCAAGGCCTTCCTGCAGGAGCTGAGCAGGAGCGGCGGCGTCAAGGATTACGAAACGGTGCTGCTCGACCGCGACGGACGCGAGCATTTCGTCAATATCTCTGCGTCGATCATCAAGCTCGACGGCGTCCCGCACCAGTTCAGCTTCGTCCTCGACGTCACGCCCAAGATCGAGGCCGAGCGCCAGGTCCGCAAACTGGAGGAACGCTTCGCCCTTGCCTTCCACTCGGCACCGGTATCGGCCTGCATCACCCGTCTGCGCGACGGCATGATGGTCGAGGTCAACGAGCGGCTCTGTCAGGAATACGGCTGGCCGCGCGACAAGCTGGTCGGCAAGACGACCGTCGAACTCGGGCTCTGGGGCAATGCGGAGGACCGCGCAGCAATGGTCGCCATCCTGCGCGAAAAAGGCAGCGTAGACGGCTTCGAGAGCATCGGTGTCGGCAGCAACGGCCATCGGCGCAACATCGCGCTGTCGGCAACGGTCATCACGCTGGACAACGAGCCGCATCTCCTCGCCTACATCGTCGACATCTCGGCGAGCTATCGCCACCGGCAGCTGATGCTGGCGCACAACGAAATTCTCGGCGGCATCGCCGGCAGCCGCGCACTGCCGGATACGCTGACCGCACTGACACAACTGATCGAAGCGCAGCATCCGGGTTACCTCGCCTCCATCCTGCTGCTCGAAGCCGACAGCGGCCGGCTGCGCGTGGGTGCGGCACCAAGCCTGCCGGATGCGTACAACCGGGCGGTCGACGGCGTCACCATCGGCGATGGTGTCGGCTCCTGCGGCACCGCGGCCTATCGCGGCGAGACTGTTCATGTCGACGATATCGAGCAGCACCCCTACTGGGCGGGCTTCCTGCGCCACGCCCGGGCCGCCGGGCTTGGCGCCTGCTGGTCGACGCCGATCGTCGATGTCGACCGCCAGGTGCTCGGCACCTTTGCCGTCTACGCCCGCCAGCCGGGCCCGATGCCGGGCGGGCTGCAGGATCTGGTGGATTCGCTGTGCCAGACGGCAGCCGTTGCCATCCGGCGCAGTACCGACGAAGCCGCCCTGCGCGCCAGCGAGCGGCGCTGGGTGCTGGCGCTGGAGGCCGCCGGCCACGGTGTCTGGGACTGGAACCTGCACAATGACACCGTCTTTTTCTCGGACCGCTGGAAGAGCATGCTCGGCTACGAGCCCGAGGAAATCGGCAACAGCCTCGACGAATGGAAACGCCGGGTGCATCCGGACGACCTGCCCGATGCCACGGCAGCCATTGCCGCGCATCAGCGCGGCGAGACGCCCGCCTACCGCCATGAGCACCGGATGCGCTGCAAGGACGGCCGCTGGAAGTGGATTCTCGACCAGGGCATGGTCGTCGAGCATGAGAGCGACGGGCGCCCTTCCCGCCTGATCGGGACACATACCGACATCGACGATTTCCGCGCCACCATCGACGAGCTGCAGCGCTTGCAGCTGGCGGTCGAACAGAGCTCGAACAGCATCGTCATCACCGATACCGAAGGCGTCATCGAATACGTCAACGCCGCTTTCGTCCGTACCACCGGCTACGCGCGCGAAGAAGCGGTCGGGCGCCGGGCCGGCTTCCACAAATCGGGGCTGACGCCGGAAAACACCTACGATTCGCTGTGGCAATCGATCCGGCGCGGCGAGGACTGGCGCGGCGAGTTCGTGAACCGCACCAAGGCGGGCGACACCATCGTCAATTTCGTCACGGTGTCGGCGGTACGCCAGGCCGATGGCACCATCACCCACTACCTCGCGGTGCAGGAAGATGTCACCGAGAAGAAGCGCATCGGCGAGGAACTGGACCGCCACCGCCATCATCTGGAAGACCTGATCGCAGCCCGTACTGCCGCGCTGGAAGACGCCAACCGCCGCCTGCTGGTCTCGGACACCCGGCTCAACGCGATGTTCGAGATGAGCCAGCGGGCCGCCACCCTGGACGAAGGGGATCTGCTGCAGCTGGGCATCGACGAAGCGGTCCGCCTGACCGGCAGCGAGATCGGCTACCTGCACCTGATGAACGACGATCAGGAGACGATCCGGCTCTATCGCTGGTCGGCCGGAACCGAGCGCTACTGCACCAAGATCGACGAAGCGCACTACCCGGTAACCAAGGCCGGCATCTGGGCGGATACGGTGCGCACCCGGCAGCCGGTGATCCACAACGATTTCCCGTCGATCATCGCCGATCGTGCCGACCGCAAGGACTTGCCGGAGGGGCACGCCCCCCTGCTCCGCCACATGGGCGTGCCGGTGATGGAAGGCAATGCCGTGCGGCTGCTCATCGGCGTCGGCAACAAATCCATCGACTACGACGAATCCGATGTCCGCGAGCTGCAGCTGATCGGCGACGATCTCTGGCGCATCGTCATGCGCCGCCGTGCCGAAGCTGCGCTGGCCGAGGCAAAGCGGGCAGCCGAGGCGGCCAGCCAGGCCAAGTCCGCCTTCCTCGCCAACATGAGCCACGAGATCCGGACGCCGATGAACGCCATCATTGGCCTCACCCACCTCGCCCTGCGCGAAGCGACACAGCCGCAACTGCGCGACCGGCTGGAAAAGGTGGCGGGATCGGCACAGCACCTGCTCAGCGTGATCAACGACATCCTCGACATCTCCAAGATCGAGGCCGGGCGACTGAGCCTGGAGGACTCCGACTTCGAGCTCGCCAAGGTGATCGACAACGTCACCACGCTCGTCGCCGACCAGTTGCGCGACAAGGGGCTGCGCCTCGACTGCCGGATCGCTCCCGAGCTGCCGCAGGCACTGCGTGGCGACCCGCTGCGCATCGGCCAGATCCTGATCAACTACCTGAGCAACGCCATCAAATTCACCGAACGCGGCGGCATCGTCATCCGTGCCTCGCTGGCAGCCGCCGACGCCGAGGGCATCCTTGCCCGTTTCGAGGTCGAGGACACCGGCATCGGCATCGCACCCGAGGTGCTGCCACGGCTGTTCTCCGCCTTCGAGCAGGCAGATACCTCGACCACCCGGCGCTTCGGCGGCACCGGACTCGGGCTGGCCATCAGCCGGCACCTCGCCAACCTGATGCATGGCGACGCCGGCGCCATCAGCACGCCGGGGCAAGGCAGCACCTTCTGGTTCACCGCCCGCCTGCAGCCGGGCAATCCCGCCCGCCTGGAAACAAAGGACATGCCGCAGCCGCAACTCGGCAGCGAACGCCGGAACGCCCGCATCCTGGTCGCCGAGGACAACCCGGTGAACCAGGAAGTCACGATCGAACTGCTGCGCAGCATCGGTCTCAACGCCGATCTTGCGGGCAATGGCGCCGACGCCCTGCGGATGGCGAGGGAAAGGGACTACGACCTGGTCCTGATGGACATGCAGATGCCGGTGATGGACGGACTGGAGGCGACGCGGGCGATCCGCGCGCTGGAAAACGGCCGGATGCCGATCGTGGCGATGACCGCCAATGCCTTCGGCGACGACCGCCAGCGCTGCCTCGACGCAGGCATGAACGACCATGTGGCCAAGCCGGTCGAACCGGAAACGCTGTTCGGCGCCCTCCGTCGCTGGTTGCCGGCGGTGCCGTCGATCCAGGCCAAACCGACGACGACCCCGGCGACCGTCCCGGGCGACGGCGACGAACAAGCGCTTGCCCGCCTGCAGGCAATCAAGGGCCTCGATACCGAGGCCGGCCTGCGCGCCGTGCGCGGCCGCATCGGCAGCTATCGGCGGCTGAGCCGTCTCTTTGCCGAAACGCACGCCGACGACATGAGCCAGCTGCGCCAGCATCTGGCAGCCGGCGACCTGCGCACGGCCATCCGCTGCGCACACTCCCTGAAGGGCGCGGCAGGAACGCTCGGGGCCGGTGACCTGCAGCAACGGGCCAGCGACCTCGAACGCCTGCTCGCAGACGGCAACGATGCGCTGACGGTCGGCGAGCTGATCGACCGTGTCGATTACCTCAATCGTTCGCTCTGCCAGGACCTGCTGGCCGCCACCGAGGCGCCGGCGGCTGAGGCTGCGCCGGCAGAGCCTCCGACTGCCGATCCGGCCGAGGTGGAGCGCCTGCTGGCGCGGCTTGAAACCCTGATCGCCGAGGACGATGTCAGTGCCGAGGCGCTTCTGGAGGAATCCCGCCAGATTCTGCAGGCGCGGCTCGCAGGCGATTACGACACGCTCGCCCGCCATCTCGGGCAATACGATTTCGAGAGTGCCCTGAGCGTCCTGCGGGCCGCTCGCACCCCCAATGGAGAAACACCGGTCGATGGCTGATATTGCGACCTCCGACAAGAGTCAGCAGCAGATGCTGCGGCAGATCCTGGCCACCTATGCCTTCGTGCTCGTGCTGATCATGGGTGTCGGCGTGTTGCTGCACAACGAGCAGGCCCGGCAGGCCCGCCTGCAGGTCGAAGGCCAGTTGATGTCGATTGCCGAGCTGAAGACGAACCAGATCGAGCAATGGCGGAACGAGCGCCTGTCGCACGCCAAGGTGCTTTCCGGCAATGCCATCTTCGCCGCTGCGGTCGAGCAATGGGGGAAGAAGCCGGATGCGGCCCTGCGCCAGCGCCTGCGCGACTATTTCCTCAATCTCCAGCGTCACTACGGCTACGCCAACGTGCTGCTGCTCGACCCCGCAGGCAACATCAGCCTGCGCCTGCACCCCAACGTCGACACGCTGTCGCCGGAGAGCCAGAGACTGGTCGAGGCCGCGACCCGGAACCGCAGCCCGCTGCACGGCAACCTGCATCTCTATGCCGACGAGACGAAACCGCATATCGATGTCGTCACCCCGATCTTCGCGGGCGCCGACGACAGCGACCGTGTCGTCGGTGCAGTGCTGCTGCAGGCCGATCCCAATCAGTTCCTCTATCCGCTGCTGAAATCCTGGCCGACACCGACCCAGTCGGGCGAGACGCTGCTCGTCGAGCAGCGCGGCAACGAAGTGATCTATCTCAACGACCTCCGCCATGCGCCCGAACGCGCGATGCAGATGCGGCGGCCGGTGACCGAGGACACCTTGCCGGCAGCACGCGCCGTGCGCGGCGAACAGGGCATCTTCTACGGACTCGACCACCGCAAGGTGCCCGTCGTGGCGGCACTGAAGCCCGTTCCCGGCACGCCCTGGCACATGATCGCCAAGATCGACACCGACGAGGCGATGGCCACCAGCCATACCATTTCCTGGCTGCTCCTGGCACTGACCATCGGCGGCATGATCGGCGCCACGGCCTTCTTCGGCCTGTTCTGGCAGTCGCTCGGCAAGCGCCAGTACCAGAAGCTGTTCGAGGCCGAAGCGGCGACGCGCGAACTGCAGGAACGCTTCAGCACGGCCTTCCGCGTCAGCCCGGTGGCGGTCTCGATCACCCATGTAAACGATGGCCGCTTCGTCGACGTGAACCCGCGCTATGTCGACGATTTCGGCTGGTCGCGCGAGGAGCTGATCGGCCGCACCTCGGTCGAGGTCGGGTTGTGGCTGAACAAGGCAGACCGTGAGGTCTGGATCGAACGCTTCAAGACGGAGAAGCATCCGCCGCCGCTGCTCACCGCCTTCCGCCACCGCAACGGCGAGGTGCGCAAGGTCAGCATTTCCGGTGCCATCGCCGATGTCGGGCAGAACCCGTTGCTGATCGCCTACGTCAGCGACATCACCGATCTGCAGCGCAACGCCACCGAACTCGAACACCACCGGCATCACCTCGCCCGCCTGGTCGAGCAGCGCACTGCCGAACTGGCCCAGGCCAAGGATGACGCGGAATCCGCCAACCGCGCCAAGAGCGCCTTCCTCGCCAACATGAGCCACGAGATCCGGACGCCGATGAACGCGATCATCGGCCTTTCCCATCTCGCCCGGCAGGAGGCGAGCACGCCCGAGCAGCAGGAGCGCCTGCAGAAGATCGGTGCCTCGGCGCAGCACCTGCTCGGCATCATCAACGACATTCTCGACCTGTCGAAGATCGAGGCCGACAAGATCGCGCTCGAGATCATCGATTTCGATACCGCCCAGCTCTTCGAGAACGTCATCACCCTGCTTGCCGAGAAGCTGGAAGCCAAGGGACTGCACCTCTCGCGCGAGATCGACCCGGCCCTGCCCGCGGTGTTGCGCGGCGACTCGCTGCGGGTCGGCCAGATCCTCGTCAACTACGTCAGCAACGCGATCAAGTTCACCGAGCATGGCGGCATCGTCATGCGGGCCCACGTCGTCGAGGAAGACGGGGAGCGACTGCTCGTCCGTTTCGAGGTCGAGGATACCGGCATCGGCATCCCGCCCGAGGCGCAGTCCCGCCTGTTCCGGGCCTTCGAGCAAGCGGACACCTCGACCACCCGCAATTTCGGCGGCACCGGCCTCGGCCTCGCCATCAGCGCCCGCCTCGCCCGCCTGATGGGCGGCGAAACCGGCCTCTCCTCGACCCCGGGCAAGGGCAGCACCTTCTGGTTCACCGCCAGGCTGCAGCGCGGCCGCGGCGCGGTCACAGTCAGTTCCGGCAGCACGCGCCACAACGTCGAGCAGCTGCTGCGCAGCCGCTCGGACAGCCGGAAGATCCTGCTGGTCGAGGACAACCCGGTGAACCAGGAAGTCGCCATCGGCCTGCTCCGTTCCGTCGGTTTCGGCGTCGACCTCGCCGAAAACGGCCAGGAGGCCGTCGATTGCGTGCAGCGGAACCGCTACGACCTGATCCTGATGGACATGCAGATGCCGGTCATGGACGGCCTGCAGGCCACGCGCCTGATCCGGGCGATGCCGGACGCTGCCGAACTGCCGATCCTGGCGATGACGGCCAACGCCTTCGACGAAGACAAGCGACGCCGTGCCGAAGCAGGCATGAACGATCACCTGGCCAAGCCCTTCGAGCCGACGCAGCTCTACTCGATGGTGCTGCGCTGGCTGCCCGACATCGACATTCCGGCCGAGGAAATCGATGCCGTGTTGTCGCAGCAACCGGAGCCGGAACGGGAATCCTCGCTGCTCGAAGGCGAAATGGCGCTGGCGAGCTTCCCCGGCATCGACACCCGCCAGGGCATTCGCAATGTCGGCGGCCGCCGCGACGCCTATTCCCGCCTGCTCGTCACTTTCGTCGAGCGCCACGCCGAAGACATGATCCGCCTCGGCGACCAGCTGTCGGTCGGCGACCACGACACCGCCCGCCGCACGGCGCACAGCCTCAAGGGTGCCGCCGGTGCCATCGGCCTGACCCGCGTGCAGCCGGCCAGCGCACGCCTCGAACAGGCGATCGCCGCCGGCGAGGATGCAGATACCCTGGCCGCCCTGATCGCAACCACGGCGGAACACCTCGATGCCGCCTGCGCTGCGATCCGGACGGCAGCGCCTGCCAGCGAAGGCGCCGGGACCGATGCCGCCGCCAGCGATCCGGCACAGCTTGCCGCCGTGCTCGACGAACTCGATCGCCTGCTCGCCGATGACGATCCGCGCGCCAGCAGCCACCTGCAAAGCCACATAGAACAGATTCGGCAGGCACTCGGTCCGGATTTCGCCAGGCTGCGCAGCCTGATCTCCGATTTCGATTTCGTGGCCGCCCTCGGCCAACTGCGCGCGACAAGGAGCGCTGCCGGTCCCAAGGAGGAATCCTGACATGCCCCTGATGCAATGGAACGATCATTTCGCTACGGGCATCCCGGTGATCGACGAGCAGCATCGCTGGCTGATCGATCTGGTCAATGCCGCAGCACCGGTGCTCGCCTTCAACTACGAACGCCATCAGGAGCGGGCCGACGACCTGCTCGACCAGCTGGTCAAGTACGCCGGCTTCCACTTCAAGACCGAAGACCAGCTGATGGCCGGCTACCACATCGATCCCCGGCACGAGCAGCACCACCAGGAGTCACATGAGAGCTTCGCCGCCGAGGTCGTGCGCATGCGCAACGACTATGCGGCGGGACACGCGCCGACCGGCGGCAAGCTGCTCACCTTCCTCGCCAACTGGCTGATCTACCACATCCTCGGCGAGGATCAGGCGCTCGCCCGGCAGATGCGTGCCATCGACGCCGGCTGCACGCCGGCCGAGGCCTTCGAACAGGCACAGGGCGACCAGCGCGACCCGACCCACGACGCGCTGACGCAGGCGCTGATCGACGCCTACAAGCTGATGGTCGAGCAGAACCGCAACCTGCTGGAGAACAACCGGGAACTGGAACGGCACCGCCATCGCCTGGAGGATCTGGTCGATGCCCGCACCAGCGAGCTGGCGCAGGCGCTCGACGCCGCGCAGTCGGCCAATCGCGCGCGCAGCGCCTTCATCGCCAACATGAGCCACGAGATCCGGACGCCGATGAATGCCATCATCGGCCTGACCTGGTCACTCCGGCAGAACACCCGCGACGAGGCGCAACTGAACCGGATCGCCCAGGTCGGTGAAGCCACCCAGCAACTGCTGGCGATCATCAACGACCTGCTCGACATTGCGCGCATCGAATCCGATCGGCTGACGCTCGAACCACTCGACTTCGACCCGGCCAGCGTGCTCGGCGAAGTGCTCGGCGGCATCGCCGACAAGGCGGCGGCGAAAGGCCTGCATGTCACGCTGGATGCGCCCGACCTGCCGCCGATGCTGCGCGGCGACCCGATCCGGCTGGGCCAGATCATCGCCAACTACGCAAGCAACGCGGTGAAGTTCACCGAGCGCGGCAACATCGCCATCCGCGCCCGCAAGCAGCCGGGAAACAGCGGCAAGATCCACCTTCGCTTCGAGGTCGAGGATACCGGCCCCGGTGTCGATCCGGCGCTGATCGGGAAGCTGTTCGAGCCCTTTTCACAGGGTGACGATTCGCTCAGCCGGCGGCATGGCGGTACCGGGCTCGGACTGGCCATCTGCCGCCGCCTGGCCGAGATGATGGGCGGCAAGGTCGGCTGCGAGGGCTATCCGGGCAAGGGCAGCGTATTCTGGCTGGAGGTTCCGTTTGCTCCGGCGCAGGCGCCGGCGGCGGATGTGGCCGGCAAAGCGGGCCCTTCAGGCCAGCCTGAAAGCATGACGGCGAGCGACCGCGAGACGATGCAGCGGCTGGCCGACCTGCTGGCCGACGACGACGTTCAGGCCATCACCCTGTGGAACGAATTCTCGACACGACTGGAGAGTCTCTTCGGCCGTCAGCTGGATGCCCTGCGGGCGGCACTCGCCGCCTACGATTTCGCTGCCGCACGCGCGCTCCTGGAACCGTTTCTGGAGGACAGCGAGTTTCAGGTGGCGACGAACGCCAGCACCTCGTTGCCGCTGCCCAGGTAGTCGACCCGATCCAGGCTCGCCAGGCGGGCCATCGCGATGCCGCGGCCGTGGGTGTCGAACGCCCGCTCCGGGCTCATTTCAAGGTAGCCCCGCCAGTCGAATCCGGGCCCCGGGTCGCGGATGCGGAAGCTGATCCCCTCCGGCAAGGACAGCATCGTCACTTCGCAGCCGGCGGCAGGACCACCTGGATTGCCAGCAACGGCCAGTTCATCGATGCGCCGCTGCACCTCGGCATGCAGGGTGCCGGCTTCGAGCAGCCGGGTCTTCTCGTGGTAGCCGATGCGCGCCAGCCCGTGTTCGACGGCATTGAACATCAGCTCCGACAGCCCGAGCACGGCCCGGCCCGGGTCCGGGCAGACGTTGGCCAGCAGCGCGGCGATCGAGCGCGCTTCGTCCAGTGTGCGGAAGGCGAAGCGCGCCTCGCGCATGCAGGACAGCGAACGCCCGACCATCTGCGCTTCCTGGCGCATTTCGAGGTAGTTCCGGCGGTCGTCGAGTGCGGCACCGACAATCGCCAGGAGGGTGTCGGCCGAGAACGGCTTGGTCAGGTAGTAGAAGGCACCGGCACGCAGGCCGGCGGTGACCGAGGTGCTGTCCGACAGGGCGGTCTGCATCACCACCGGCATGCCGGCCGCGTTCGGGCCGGCCTTGAGGCGCTTGAGGATTTCCAGCCCGTCGAGGTCGGGCAGCATGCGGTCAAGCAGAACCAGGTCGAAGCGCCCGGGCCCCGATTCGAGCAACTGCCAGGCCTGGGTGCCGTTTTCGGCAGGCACCACCTCGTAGCCTTCGGCCTCGAGATTGTCGATCAGTCGCAGGCGGTCGACCGGTTCGTCCTCGACCACCAGAATGCAGGTTCTACCCATGCCAGCCCCCCACGGCTACAGAGCAAGAATCGATCAGCGGCGCACGCGGGCGGGCGCCCCTCAGGCAACAGGGTCTTCGGAAGCGTCATTGCCGGCTTCGCTGCCGGTCTCGCCATCGGGCTCGTCCTTCCCCTGCCGGCCCTCCGTACCCCTGCCGGCTGAGGATAGCATCTCCTTCCGCCCTTGCGGCGTTTCCAGGCTGATGCGCCCGAGCACGCCACTGCGATAGTCCGTGAGCAGGATGGCGGCTGCCTTCTCCAGATCGAGTTCGCCACCGCGCCCCTTGAGCAGGCAGCCGCGCTTGCGGGCGATGCCTTCGAGGACGGCCGGCGCATCGAAGCCGGTAACCGGGAAGCCGTAGCGGTTAGCCAGCAGCGCCGGGTAGTGCGCAAGCAGGTAGCCGGCAAGCCAGGTGGCGACCTCTTCGTCGATGTAGGCGTTGACGCCGACTGCGTGGCTGGCCGCCAGCATCAGGCCGTCGACCGGGTGTTCGATCTTCGGCCAGAGCATGCCCGGGGTGTCATAGAGCGTCAGCCGCGAACTGACGTCGATGCGCTGCTGGCTCTTCGTCACTGCCGGCTGGTCGCCGACGGCCGCCACCTTCTTCTTCACCAGCGCATTCATCAGCGTCGATTTGCCGACGTTGGGGATGCCCATGATCATCAGCCGCAAGGGCTTCAACGCGCTGTCCCGGTGCGGCGCGAGCTGCTGGCACAGCGACGGCACGCGGGCCACCTCGCCGGCCTTCTTGCACGAAATGGCGACGGCCCGGGTGTTCGGCTGGGCGTTGTAGAAATCCAGCCAGGCCTTGGTCGCCGCCGGATCGGCCATGTCCGACTTGTTCAAGAGCTTGAGATAGGGGCGCTGCCGGAAGGCGCGCAACTCGTGGATCATCGGGTTGCTGGAGGCGGCCGGCAGCCGCGCATCGACCACCTCGACGACGACATCGGCGACGGCGAGCGTCTCCGCGGCCTTCTTGCGGGCCTGCGTCATGTGACCGGGGAACCATTGAATCGACATCTTGCGGCTGCTCTGTTCGGGTTGCGTACGCGTTTGTACGGGTTGGTGGGCGAGTTTGCGTATTATCGCAGGTCCGCTCACTGGAAGACTGTCATGCACATCTGGGTCGACGCCGACGCCTGCCCTGCCGTCATCAAGGAAATCCTCTACCGGGTCGCCGACCGCACCGGCCTGCCGGTGACCCTGGTCGCCAACCAGTGGCTGAAGACGCCGCCCTACCCCAGCCTGCGCTCGGTGCAGGTGCCGAAGGGCTTTGACGTCGCCGACAACCACATCGTCGAGCAGGTCGAGGCTGGCGATATCGTCGTCACCGCCGACATCCCGCTGGCGGCCTTCGTCGTCGAAAAAGGCGCCACCGCGATCAACCCGCGCGGCGAACGCTACACCGCCGAGAACATCCGGCAGGCACTCGACATGCGCAACTTCATGGAAAGCCTGCGCAGCAGCGGCGTCGAGACCGGCGGCCCGCCGGCCTTCTCGCAGGCCGACCGGCAGGCCTTCGCCAACCAGCTCGACCGGCTGCTGGCGAAGCGCTGAGTCCTAGACTCCTAAGCCACCTCTCTGGCTTCGAGGAACTGCAGCTTCGGGTACTTCTCTTTCACCATGTTCAGGTAGACGTTGTTCGGCGCCAGATAGACCGGGTCGTCGGCCCCGTCCAGCGCGACGTTGGCGCTGTAGCGGTCCGACAACTGCCGCAGTTCGCCCTCGTCCCCCTTGATCCAGCGCGCGGTCGAACAGTTGTAGCTTTCGAAGATCACCTGCACGCCGTATTCGTGTTCGAGGCGGTGGGCGACGACGTCGAACTGCAGCGTGCCGACGGCGCCGAGGATCAGGTCGCTGCCCGAAATCGGGCGGAAAAGCTGGGTCGCGCCCTCTTCAGCAAGTTGTTGAAGACCTTTCTGCAATTGCTTGATCTTCAATGGATTTGCAATTCGCGCCAAACGGAAATGTTCGGGGGCGAACGACGGGATGCCGGTAAAGCGCAGGTCCTCGCCTTCGGTGAAGGTTTCGCCGAGGCGGATGGTGCCGTGGTTCGGGATGCCGAGGATGTCACCCGGAAAAGCCTCGTCGGTCGTACTGCGGTCGCGGGCCATGAAGGTGATGGCGTTGTTCACCGAGATCGTCTTGCCGCCGGCCACCTGCTTCACTTTCATGCCGCGCTCGAAGCGGCCCGAGCAGACGCGCAGGAAGGCGATGCGGTCGCGGTGCTTGGGGTCCATGTTGGCCTGAATCTTGAACACGAAGCCGGAGAACTTCGCCTCGTTCGGCGCAACGCTGCCGGCCTCGCCCCCACGCAGTGCCGGCCGCGCCAGCGGCGCCGGCGACAG
>VFQM010001610.1_pt1 | contig 19266 bp, 16 predicted proteins | sample 3512391 | NCBI WGS metagenome assembly VFQM01 (sample SAMN10412369, study PRJNA504923) | tailings metagenome | isolation source: Replicate 1 from Balatoc abandoned mine | place: Philippines | reverse complement strand
AAATATTGCATCACGCCCAAAATCCAGAAGACGCGGCCATGATCCTTCATGAACGCCTTGCGCGCACCCGCCAGTGCGCGGGCATCGGCGGTGGCGAGGAAGGCTGCGACGGCGTCCGCCCCCATGCGCCCGGCGGTCATGGCATAGTAAATCCCCTCGCCCGAAGACGGCGCGACCACCCCGGCGGCGTCGCCGACGACTAGCACATTGCGGCCATTGTCCCAGCGCTTCAGGGGTTTGAGCGGAATGGGCGCACCCTCACGGCGCAAGGTCTTCCAGTGCGCCAGGCCGACTTGTTCGCGCATTTCCGCCGTCGCCTCGCGCAGGGCAAAGCCCTTGTTGGCGCTGCCGAGGCCAATGCTGGCGGTTTTGCCGTGCGGGAACACCCAGGCGTAGAAATCAGGGGACAAATGCCCCTGATAGTAAACGTCGCAGCGGGCGGGTTCATAATCTTCGCTGATCTGGTCGGGCACTTCGACGACTTCGTGATAAGCGAAGACGCAGGGGACTTTGTCGCCGCCCTTGATGCATTGCCGCGCAACGGCTGAGCGCGCGCCGTCGGCACCGATGATCGCGCGCGCGGTGACGGTTTGCGGCGCACCATCGCGCCCCGTGCGATAGGTCAGGCGCGCGATGTCGCCGCTGGCGTCAACATTTTCGCACCGCCCGGTGATGCGCGTCGCCCCTGCCTCGGCAGCGCGGGTGCGCAGCCATTCGTCAAACACATCGCGGTCGACCATGCCGACAAAGCCCTCGCCCACCGGCATGGTTACGGTCTTGTTCGACGGCGCGATGATGCGCGCCGCCTTTACCCGCGCGACGATCAGCGACAGCGGAATGTCGAAATCCTTGATCAGCCGCGGCGGGATTGCGCCGCCGCACGGCTTGGTGCGCCCGGCGCGGTCGAGCAGCATGACGCGGTGCCCGGCGCTGGCCAGATCGTGGGCGGCGGTGGCGCCCGAAGGCCCGCCGCCGACGACGATGACGTCGAAGTCCGTTTTGTGCGTCATGTCGTTATCGCCCCTCCTGCGGCGCGGGCGCGAGTCAGGCGGGTGCCTGCCGCCACGATTGCCGCCAGCAAAAATAATCCTGCTTCCAATGCAAACACCGCCTGAAAGGCCGCGCCGTCCGCGCCAATCGCGGCGCGCAGTCCGTCAACCAGCACCGCGCCCAAAAAGCCGCCCAGGCCAAAGGCGATCGCCTGCGCCGCGCCCCACACGCCCATGCGTGCGCCCTCACCCGAGCCGCGACCGTCGCTGGCGAGGCCGAGCATCGCGCCCACCGCTGCCACCGCGAACACGCCATTGGCGACGCCCAGGCCAAAGACATTGGCAGCCAGCGGCCAGCCCGGCCCAACGCCAGCGCCGACCGACAAGCACGCCAGCATCAGCGCCGAACCCAAACAGCCGCAGGTAATCCAGAGCTTGAGGCGCGGACCAAAACGGCGGGCAAGCATGCTGCCGCCTGCACCCGCGATAACCATGCCCAGCAAAATCCCCTGATGCTGGACACCCGCAAGGCCCGTCGATTGGCCCGGCGTCATCGCAAAGACCAATCCCGCAAAGGGTTCGAGGATCAGATCCTGCATGCTGTAGGCGAGCATCGAGATGAAGACGAAACCGGTGAACTGGCGGGCCTGCGCGTCGGCCCAGATATCGCGCAGCGTGTCAGCAAAGGGCTGGCGCACCGGCGGCGCGTCGCGCGGGACGGGCAGGCTGTTCGACTCCAGCCGGTGCAGCGCGGCGAGCGCGAGCAGGAAGGCGCCCAGCGCCACCAGGCTGCAGAAAATGGCAAGGCGCGCGGGGCTGAACGGATCGAGGAAAGCCTCTCCCGTGGCGGCGGCGATCACGATGCCCGCCACCATCATTGTCCAGCAAATGGCCGCTGCACCGGGCTTGCGCGCAGGCGCGGTGCGCGAGGCGAGCAGGGCCAGCAGCGACGTTCCGGCCATGCCAACCCCCAGCCCGATCATCGTATAGCCGAGCACCGCCAGCACCAGCGGCCACCAGCGCCCGCCGCCCATGAACAGGGTGGCATCGACGGCAACCAGCACGCCCAGTGCCAGCACGGCCATGCCGATCAGAACCCACGGGGTGCGGCGCGGCGACTGGTCGGCGCGGTATCCCCACAAGGGCCGGCTCAATTGCACGGCATAATGCCAGCCGACGAGCGCGCCCGGGATGGCGGCGGCGAGCGCATATTCAACCACCATGACGCGGTTGAGGAGCGAGGTGACGAGCATCACCATCGCGCCAATTGCCGCTTGCACCGCGCCCAGCCGGACAATGCCGAACCAGCCGAGGCCGACCGTGCCGCTCATAAATAGCCGCCCAGTCCGAGTGCCGAGGCGAGCATGCCGAGCACATAGAGCGACACACCCGTCGCATTATACCACGGGGCCAGCCGCGCCGGATCGCGCACCAGCCGGACCATGCAGCCGAGCTGCACGGCCAGCAGCAGCGTGACAATCGCTGCCGAGAGCCACAGCGCCAGCGCCGCCAGCACCCCGATGACCGCTACCTGCGCCAGCGCCATCACGGCGCAGGCGAGCAGCGCGGCATTGTGGACGCCCAATGTGACCGGCAGCGAGCGCAGCCCGGTGGCGCGGTCGCCTGCCACAGCCTTGAAATCGTTGAGTGTCATGATCCCGTGTGCGCCCAAACTGTAGAGCAGCAGGACGACCAGCACCGGCAGCGGCGGCGCGGCAGCGAGCAGGACGGCGGCCCCGGTAAACCAGGCCAGCCCTTCATAGCTGAGCGCGCAGACCAGCGGGCCGGTCCACCCGCTGCGTTTGAAGCGTAGCGGCGGCGCGCTGTAGGCCCAGCCGCAGAATAGGGCGGCGCAGGTGGCCCAGAAAGCCCAGCTGCCGAGCGCCGCGCCCAATGCCAGCGACAGCGCGGCCCCGACCAGCGCTATCCCGACCGGCCAGCGCCCCGGCACGCGCCCCGACGGGATCGGGCGATCGGGTTCGTTGATGGCATCGACATGACGGTCGCACCAATCGTTGATGACCTGGCTGGTCCCGCACACCAAGGGACCGGTGAGCAGTGTGCCAGCAACCAGCAGCGGCCAATTTTCTGCCAGCGGCATGCCCGATGAGACCGCGCCGCACAGAAAGGCCCACATCGGCGGGAACCAGGTCACCGGTTTGGTGAGCGCCAGCACATCGCGCGGCGCGGGCGTGCGCGGCAGACGGGTTAGGAGCGCCGAGTCTGGCATGGTCAAAGGCTATGCCCACCCAGACAGAGTGTCAAATTAATTGGACATAAAATGCGTCAAGCCGATTCGCGGCTCAATCGTCGCCGACCAGATTGCCAAGCCCGTGGCGATGCAGCTTGGAATAGAGGCTTTGGCGGCTGAGCCCCAAAATTTCGGCGGCCGAGGCGCGATTGTCCGACGTGTGCAGCAGCGCTGCCTCGATACACATGCGTTCGATAAGGTCGGTGCTTTCGCGCACAATTTCTTTGAGAGTCTTGCGCCCGACCAGCTCGGTCAATTGATCGACCGAGCGCGGGAATTCGCGGCCTGTGGCGGGGAGGTCGCGCTCGCGCCGGCCCACGCTGCGCAGCGAATAACCAAAAAGCGGCTGGTCGCGTTCGAGCATGATGGCGGAAATTTCCACCGGTTCTTCGCCGCCGCCGATATCCTGCACGATCGAGCTGAAGTTGCGGACATATTGATTGTCGCGCAATTGTTTGCGCAGCAGGTTGAGGTCGACATCGGGCCGGCCGATATAGCGTCCCAGCGGCGTCCCGAGCAATTGTTCGACGGACCCCGCCTGCACCATCTCGGCAAAGGCGCGGTTGGCCGCAATAATCGCATGTTTATCGTCGGCCAGCACAAAGGCATCGGGCATGCGCTCGATGACGGCCAGGACATCATAGTCGGCGCGGCGCACTGGCACCTGATGCGTGCCATCGTCGACATTGACCAGCAGATATTGCCGCCCGGATTGGCGAAAAGCGGTGGCCGCCAGCTTCACTTGCTGGCTGCGCCCGGAAATCTTTACATCGACCGGCGGGACGGCGCTGTTCACGGTAACAGCCCCGAAATAGGCAATAATCGCGCTGCGCTGGCCAGTATCGAACAGCGCGAATAGCGACTTGCCCTCAAGTGAACCCGGCGCCGCCTCAAGCAGACGATAGGCCGCGTGGTTGGCCTGCTGCACGTCATAATCATCGGCCGCGACGATCAACACCGGATAGGCGATATTGTCGAACAACAAACGGTAGCGCGTCTCGGTCTGGCGCAAATGCAGATAATCGCGCTCCATCGACTGCTGGGTTTTGAGCAGCCGCTGTTGCAGCGCCGACATGGCGCGCAAGTCGCGGCCGATGGCCAGGCTCCAACCGCTACCTTCGGGCTTGATGATCTTGTAGCTGACCGGGAAATCATCGCCCTCCAGCGGGTGGTTGACTTGCCGCCACAGCGCGCGTGAAGGGTGGTGCGGGTCAAGCAGCTGGGCAATTTTCCCACGGCTTTCCGGCGCTACCGTATCGACCCATTTTTGCCCGATCCACTGCACGGCAAAGCCATGGTCGCGGACATTGGCGGCAATGTCGCGCACAACATGCTGGTCGTCGATCGCCAGAATGAAGTCGCCCGCAGAATAGGCCAGGGCGATAACATCCGCCTGCCTGAAATTGGCGAAAATCGCCTCAGGGTCATTGAAGGGGATCTGATCCGCAGTGGAGGATTCAAGGTTCATTGACCTGACCAGTTCCCTAAATCGGGGTGTCGAAAATGCCCGCTTTGGCCGGAACCAGATATTCGGCCAGCGCGACCGCCGACGGGGCGTCGCTCGCCGTTGCATCTGCGCCGCATTCGCCAAGCAGTTCGGGGCGTTCGTTTATCGAACGTCCGCCGACCATGATCCGGATACCGGGGTTGTTGGACACAGCACGGAGCGCCGTGACCAAATTGCCGAGCGCGGCGCTAGAGCAATCGCAACTCACGGTCAATCCAACCAGATCATAGCGGTGATGCGCGATTTTGCCGGTCAGTTCGGACGTGGTGGGTTCGATTAGCACATCGCACGCCCATCCGGCGCGCTCGAAACAATCGGATACCATCAACGTGCCAAAGCTATGTTGCTCCCCGGGCATCGTTGCGAACAGCGCGTTGCGCTGGCCCTGGTCGGTGCGCGCCGGCGGCGGCGCGCGCAGCGCCAGTTCGCGCAAAATTTCCTGAATGCGCCACAGCGCCATCGTCACTTCAACAAAATCGCGCTGATCCGCCTCCCAATATTCGCCCAAACGCCGCGCGGCCGGGGCCAGCAGTTCGATGTAGATTGTCTCTACGCTGCGGCCGCATTCCATGCACCGCTCGACAAATGCCAGCAGTGCCGCCGCATCGTCGGCAACGGCCAGATTGGCAAAAATCCCTACTTCGTCAGCGGTAATGCTGGGTTCCAGCGGCAATGTTTCGGCAATGGTGATCGCGGGTTGCACCACCTTGCGGACCGGCCCACGCTCGGCAATCAGCCGCGGGATAACGACATTTTCAAGCAGCAGTGACAGGTCATATTGCCCGTCTGCTTCCGTTTCGCACATGTCGGTACTGCGCACCTTGTCATCTGGGTCATCTGGATTGTCAAAGGCGGGGTCCGATTTCGCCGGCGACGGTCGTCGCAGGGTGACACCGGTCAGCCCCGCCCGCCAACCATATATACGCGACTTAATCTCGGCTATCCCGAACACTGAAGCCATTGCCTGACTCTCCCGCGACATCTGGTCGGCGTGGCATAACGTCGGCCTCGCGGATGCTTTCCCATCTCGCGCGAATCGGAGCGTATAGAAGAAACTTCCGCACTGCAATCGCCAGAGTGTCAATTTTTTTGGACGTCTAAAAAACTTGACACTTGACGCCAATTGACCTTTCCTCTCCGTCAGAAAAATATGGGAGTTGGGTCCTGTCCATGCACGGACATATTGAGCGGAGCGGAGATTTCGGAAAAACCGCCGCTACCGCGGCTGTTGCGGGATCGGCGCGGTCTTGCTCGCTCTACACGCCCGCCGAGCGAAAGCGCCGTGACGAGTCGGTATGGACGCTGGTGCAGGGCATATTGGCCCCGGTTCAGTTCCTGATTTTCCTGGTCAGTCTGTTTCTGGTGGTGCGGTTTTTGACAACGGGTGCTGGCGAAATGGCCGCCGATACCTCGATCATCGTCAAGACGCTGGCCCTTTATACCATCATGATTACCGGCTCGATCTGGGAGAAGGCGGTGTTCGGCGAATGGCTGTTCGCGCGGCCCTTCTTTTGGGAAGATGTGTTCAGCATGGCGGTGCTGGCGTTGCATAGCGCCTATCTGGTCATGCTGTTCGGCGGCTTCGGTACCGCCGAAGAACGGATGGCCGTCGCGCTTGCGGGCTATGCTGCCTATGTCATCAACGCCGGGCAGTTTCTTTGGAAATTGCGCGTCGCCCGGCTCGAAGCGCCGCAGGCGGTGGCGGTATGAACGCCCCCGCACGCCTCCTTTCTGGTGATACGGCCGATTGCGCACCAGTCCTAAAAGAGCGCGGCCAGCGCGAGGTGTTTTGCGGGCTGACCGGCATCATCTGGCTACACCGCAAGATGCAGGACGCCTTCTTCCTGGTCGTCGGTTCGCGCACCTGCGCCCATTTGCTGCAATCGGCGGCGGGGGTGATGATTTTTGCCGAGCCGCGCTTTGCCACCGCCATCATGGAAGAGCGCGATCTGGCAGGTCTTGCCGACGCCAATGTCGAGCTGGACCGCATTGTGGACCAGCTGCTCGCGCGGCGCGGCGACATCAAGACGCTGTTTCTGGTCGGCAGCTGTCCGTCCGAGGTGATCAAGCTCGACCTGTCGAAAGCGGCGCAGCGGCTGGGCGCGAAACATGCACCGCGCGTGCGCGTGCTCAACTATTCGGGGAGCGGCATTGAAACCACCTTTACCGAGGGCGAGGATGCCTGCCTTGCATCGCTCGTTCCGGTTATGCCGGCGTTGGATGCGGATGCGGCACGCAATTTGATCATTGTCGGGTCTTTGCCCGACGTCGTCGAGGACCAGTTTCGCCGCATCTTTGCTGACCTGGGCATCGGCCCCATCGCGAGCCTGCCTGAACGCGCGGTTGCTGACCTGCCCGGTGTTGGCCCCAACACCCGCTTCCTGCTCGCCCAGCCCTTCCTCGGCGATACAGCGGCGCGGCTGGAGGAGCGCGGAGCGCGGCGGCTGGACGCACTGTTTCCGTTCGGCATCGAGGGCACCACCAGCTGGTTGCTCGCCGCCGCGCGCGAATTCGGGGTGGCCGACGCCCATTTCGATGCGGTGCTGGCCCCCTTTCAAGCGCGCGCTGAAAAGGCGCTGGCGCATCACCGCGCGCGGCTCGCGGGCCGGAGCATTTTCTTCATGCCCGATTCGCAGCTGGAGGTGCCGCTCGCCCGCTTTCTCGCCAATGAACTCGGCATGGTGTTGACCGAGGTCGGCACGCCCTATCTCCACCGCCGCCATCTGGCGCAGGAACTCGCCGCGCTGCCGGCGGGCGTGCAATTGAGCGAAGGGCAGGATGTCGACCGCCAGCTCGACCGTGTGCGCAGCATTCGCCCCGACCTCACCGTTTGCGGCCTCGGCCTCGCCAATCCGCTGGAGGCGGAGGGTTTGTCGACCAAATGGGCGATCGAACTGGTTTTCTCGCCCATCCACGGGTTCGACCAGGCGGGCGATCTTGCCGAATTGTTCGCGCGGCCGCTGCGCCGCCGTGATGTGCTGAGGGTCTAGGGCGATGCAATTATCCGTCTGGACATATGAAGGCCCCCCGCATGTCGGCGCGATGCGCGTCGCGACCGCGATGGAGGGCGTGCATTTCCTGCTGCACGCGCCGCAGGGCGATACCTATGCCGACCTCTTGTTCACGATGATCGAGCGGAGAGCCAAGCGCCCGCCGGTAACCTACACGACGTTTCAGGCGCGCGATCTGGGTCATGATACGTCACAATTGTTCCAGACCGCCGCGGCCGATGTGCTCGCCCGCCACGCGCCCGATGCGCTGCTGGTCGGGGCCTCGTGCACCGCAGAGCTGATTCAGGATGACCCGGCGGGCCTCATCGAGAAAATGGGTTTGCCCATTCCGGTCATCCCGCTCGAGCTGCCCAGCTATCAGCGTAAGGAGCATTGGGGCGCGGCCGAGACATTCTATCAGATCGTCCGCAAACTGGCCGACAAGGATGCCCGCCCCACCCCGCGCGAAGGGCGCCGCCCGTGCGCCAATCTGCTGGGGCCGACCGCGCTGGGCTTCCGTCACCGCGACGATGTGCAGGAAATCACGGGCCTGCTGAGCAAACTGGGCATTGACGTAAATGTCGTCGCGCCGCTGGGGGCCAGCGCCGCCGACATTGCGCGGCTGGGCGCGGCCGATTTCAACATCTTGCTCTATCCCGAAACCGGCGATCTGGCGGCGCAATATTGCGAGCGGACCTTTGGCCAAAAAACGGTGCGCACTGTCCCCATCGGACTGGGCGCTACGCAGGATTTCATCCGCGAAGTCGCCGCGCTGGCCGAGGTCGATGCCGCGCCGCTGCTGAGCGAAGGCCAGTCGCGCATGGGCTGGTGGAGCCGCTCGATCGACAGCAATTATCTGACCGGCAAGCGCGTCTTCATCTTTGGCGATGGTACCCACGCGGTTGCCGCCGCACGCGTGGCGCATGAGGAGTTGGGCTTCAAGGTCGTTGGCCTCGGCTGTTATAACCGCGAATATGCCCGCGACGTGCGCGCCGCCGCCAAACTCTATGGCGTCGAGGCGCTGATCACCGACGACCATCTGGCCGTCGAAGCCGCCATCGAAGCGCTGCAGCCCGAACTGGTGCTGGGCACGCAGATGGAGCGCCACATCGCCAAACGCTTCGCCATCCCTTGTGCGGTCATCTCATCGCCGGTGCATGTGCAGGATTTCCCGGCGCGCCATTCACCACAGATGGGTTTCGAGGGCGCGAATGTGCTGTTCGACAGCTGGGTCCACCCGCTGACCATGGGATTGGAAGAGCATCTGCTCACCATGTTCCGTGACGATTTTGAGTTTCATGACGGGGCAGGGGCATCGCATTTGGGGCCCGGCCATAGCGCGCCGGCGCCGGTCGCTGCAATTGCACCGGTCGTGTCGGGCGATGCTGCCTGGAGCGACGAGGCCGAACGCGAGCTTAAGAAAATTCCCTTTTTCGTTCGCGGCAAGGCGCGGCGGAACACCGAGGCCTATGCCGCCGAGCGTGGCGTCGGCACGATCGAGCTGGCGACGCTCTATGAGGCCAAGGCGCATTATGCCCGGTAACGCGCGCCCTCCCGTCCGCGTGGTCATCGTCACGCTCGACAACCACCTCGCCGCTGCGGTCGAGCGCGCGAATGACGCGATGGCCGCTGATCGCGTGTCGATCCGGCTCTTCGCCGCCGCCGACTGGGACCGCGACGCCGCTGTGCTCGAGCGCGCCAAGGCGGCGATTGCCGAGGCCGACATCGTCATCGCCACGATGCTGTTCCTGGAGGACCATATCCGCGCCATCCACCCCGCGCTCGCAGCGCGGCGCGAGGATTGCGACGGCATGGTCGGCCTGATGTCCGCAGGTGATATCGTCAAGCTGACCAAGCTCGGCGGTTACCGCATGGACAAGCCGGCGAAGGGCCCGCTGGCGCTCCTCAAGAAATTGCGTGGATCGAGTAAGCCCGGCGCAAGTTCGGGCGCGGGGCAGATGAAAATGTTGCGCCGCCTGCCCAAAATCCTGCGCTTCGTGCCGGGTACGGCACAGGATGTGCGGCAATATTTCCTGACGCTGCAATATTGGCTCGCGGGCAGCGACGACAATGTCGTCGATATGGTACGCGGGCTGATCGACCGTTACGCGAGCGGCGCGCGCGCCGCGCTGAAGGGCAAATTGCCGGCGCATGCACCGCGCGAATATCCCGAGGTGGGTGTCTATCACCCCGCGCTACCCGGGCGGATGGGCGAGGACGCAGGCCGCCTGCCGCGCGCGAAAGCCGCACGCGGCACCGTGGGCGTGCTGATGCTGCGCTCCTATTTGCTCGGCAAGGACGCCGGCCATTATGACGGGATGATCGCGGCGCTGGAAGCGGCGGGGCTGAACGTCGTTCCGGCCTTTGCCAGCGGGCTGGACGCGCGTCCGGCGATTGACCGCTATTTTGTGGCGGGCGGCAACCCAAGCGTCGATGCCATTGTCAATCTGACCGGCTTTTCGCTCGTCGGCGGCCCAGCCTATAATGATGTCGACGCGGCGGTAACGACGCTGGCGGGGCTCGATGTTCCCTATGTTGCGGCGCATCCGATCGAGTTTCAGGGCCTGGAGCAATGGGGCGCTGGCCGCATGGGCCTGTTGCCGCTGGAAACCACGATGATGGTCGCCATTCCCGAGCTCGACGGCGCCATTGTGCCGAGCGTGTTTGGCGGACGCGCTGACGGGTCGCCCGAAGGATGCACCGGTTGCGAGCGCAACTGCCATTTCACCACCGGCGCCGTGCGCGCGATGCACAGCTGCCCCGAACGCGCCGAGGCGCTGGCGGCCAAGGTGGGCGGGCTGGTCGATCTCAGGCGCTCGGCCCGCGCCGCACGCAAGCTCGCCATTGTCTTGTTCAACTTTCCGCCCAACGCAGGGGCGATGGGCACCGCCGCCCATCTGGCGGTATTCGAATCGCTCCACGCCACGCTGCACCGGCTGGCTGCCGAGGGTTATGCCGTCGACGCCCCCGACAGCGTTGATGACCTGCGCGACGCCATCTTGCACGGCAATGCCGCGCAATACGGCGCTGACGCCAATGTCGCCGCACGCATCGCTGCCGACGATCATGTCGCGCGCGAGCCGCACCTCGCCGCCATCGAGGCGCAGTGGGGGCCAGCCCCGGGCCGCCAGCAAGCTGACAGCCAGTCGATCCATGTGCTGGGCGCGCAGTTCGGCAATGTCTTTGTCGGGGTCCAGCCCGCCTTTGGCTATGAGGGCGATCCGATGCGGCTGCTGTTTGAGGGCGATTTCGCCCCGACGCACGCCTTCTCCGCCTTCTACCGCTATCTGCGCGAGGATTTCGGGGCGGATGCGGTGCTGCATTTCGGCACGCACGGCGCGCTCGAATTCATGCCCGGCAAGCAGGCGGGGCTCTCGGGCGATTGCTGGCCCGAACGGCTGATCGGCGATCTGCCCAACTTCTATCTCTATGCCAGCAACAACCCGTCCGAAGGGTTGGTTGCCAAGCGCCGCTCGGGTGCGACCCTGGTGAGTTATCTCACGCCGCCGCTCGCCGAAGCGGGGCTGACCAAGGATTTTGGCGACCTCAAAGCGATGGTCGAACGCTATCGCAGCGTCGCCGACGACAGCGACGAACGCAGCGACCTGGCCCAAATGATCCGCGATGCCTGCGCCGCGGTGGATATCGCCAGCGACGACCTCAACACGCTGCCCGGCCGCCTCTATGAGATCGAGCGCGAGCTGATCCCGCACGGGCTGCATGTGCTCGGCGGCACGCTGAGCGGTGCGGCGCGCGACGGCCTGATCGATGCGATGGCCGCTGCCTCGCCGGAAATCGCGCGCGCCGACATCGCCGCAAAGCTCGACGCCAATGACGAGCTGGGCGCGCTGGTCCATGCGCTCGACGGCGGCTATGTCCGCCCGGCCCCTGGCGGCGATCTGCTAAAAAATCCCGAGGTGCTTCCGACGGGGCGCAACATTCACGGCTTTGACCCGTTCCGCATCCCGAGCGCTTATGCATGCGCGACGGGCCGCGCGCATGCCGAGCAATTGCTGGCGCGGCATCAAGCGGATGGCGGCACCTTGCCGGAAAGCATCGCGATGGTGCTGTGGGGCACCGACAATCTGAAGAGCGAGGGCGCACAGATTGCCCAGGCGCTGGCGCTGATTGGGGCACAGCCGCGCTTTGACGATTATGGCCGCCTCGCGGGGGCAGAGCTAATCCCACTCGAAGACTTGGGCCGTCCGCGCATCGATGTGGTGGTGACGCTGTCGGGGATTTTCCGCGACCTGCTGCCGCTGCAAACGCGGATGCTGGCCGAGGCGAGTTGGCTCGCGAGTACCGCCGACGAAGCGCCGGAAATGAATTTCGTGCGCAAACATAGTCTGGCGCATGCTGCGCAGCATGGATGCAGCATGGATGTCGCGAGCTTGCGCGTTTTTTCCAATGCGCAAGGGGCCTACGGCGCCAACGTCAATATGATGATCGACGGCGGCGCCTGGGCCGATCCCGACGAGCTGGCCGAAATGTTCGAGACGCACAAAGGCTATGCCTATGGCCGCAGCGGCGCGCCGGTACAGCACCGTGCGCTGCTGGAAAGCGAACTGGCCGGCGTCGAGCTGACATACCAGAATTTGGAGTCGGTCGAGCTGGGCGTCACCGACATCGACCATTATGTCGACGGGCTGGGCGGCATGAGCAAAGCGGTGGCGAAGGCACGCGGTAGCGCCGCGCCGGTCTATATTGTCGATGCGACGCAGGGCGACAGCAAGGTGCGCACGCTGGGCGAGCAGATTGACCTCGAGACCCGCACCCGCATGCTCAACCCCAAATGGTATGAGGCGATGCTGGAGCATGGGTTTGAAGGTGTCCGCCACCTCGAATGCCATGTCACCAACACGGTCGGCTGGTCGGCGACAACGGGCAGCGTCAACCCGTGGGTCTATCAGCAGATTAGTGAGACGTTCGTGCTCGACCCCGCGATGCGCGCACGGCTGTCGGCGCTCAACCCCAAATCGTCCGCGCGCGTTGCCGACCGCCTGCTTGAGGCTTGCGACCGCCAGCTGTGGACCCCCGATGCCGCAACGCTGGCGGCGCTGAAAGCCGCTGCCGAAGATCTGGAGGACCGGCTGGAAGGCCTGGTCGCCGCCGAATGACTGGAGAAATGAAATGACGCTTTTGGACCTTGGCCACGCACCGCCTGATGGCGAGGGCAGCGTGCAGGTTGCGCTCGACCCCAGCGACAAAATCGGCACCGCCAAAGTATTCGCCGTCTATGGCAAGGGCGGCATCGGCAAATCGACGACCTCGTCAAACCTGTCGGCGGCTTTCAGCAAACTGGGCCACCGCGTGCTGCAGATCGGCTGCGATCCCAAGCATGATTCGACCTTCACGCTGACGGGCAAGATGGTGCCGACCGTCATCGACGTGCTCGAAACGGTCGACTTCCACAGCGAGGAACTGCGCCCTGAGGACTATATGTTCGAAGGCTATAATGGCGTGATGTGTGTCGAGGCGGGGGGGCCTCCGGCGGGCACGGGTTGCGGCGGTTATGTCGTCGGCCAGACCGTAAAATTGCTCAAACAGCATCACCTGCTTGAGGACACCGATGTCGTCATTTTCGACGTGCTGGGCGATGTCGTGTGCGGCGGATTTGCCGCGCCGCTGCAACATGCCGATGCCGCGATTGTTGTTGCCGCCAATGATTTCGACAGCATCTTCGCGATGAACCGCATCGTCGCCGCGATCAATGCCAAGGCGAAGAATTACAATGTGCGGCTGGCGGGCGTGGTCGCCAACCGTAGCCGCGAAACCGACGAGATTGACCGGTTCAGCGACGCTATCGGCATGCGGCGCTTGGCCCATTTTGGCGATGTCGATGCGATCCGCCGTTCGCGCCTCAAAAAATGCACCTTGTTCGAAATGCCCGATTCGCCCGAGGTCGAGGAGGCGCGCGAGGAATATATGAACCTCGCCCGCAAGCTCTGGGCCGGGGTTGAGCCGATTGAGGCGACGCCGATGAAGGACCGCGAAATCTTTGATTTTCTGGGGTTCGAATGATGGAAGCCGGCCTCGCCTCGACCAGCTATCAGGAAAGCCGCTCGCGGTTAGAGACCTATTTCGACCGCACCGCGCGCAAGGCGTGGGAGGATTTGACCAGCGATGTGCCCGTCAGCGGCATCCGCGCCACCGTTCGCGCGGGGCGTGATACCATGCGCGCGTTGCTGCTCGACCAGTTACCCGCCGACATGCGCGGGCGAAGGCTGCTCGATGCCGGCTGCGGCACCGGCGCACTGGCGATTGCGGCGGCGGAGCGCGGGGCTGAAGTCGTCGCCATCGACGTGTCGCAGGGCCTGATCGACGTGGCGCGTGACCGCGCACCTGCGGGCCTGCCAATCGACTGGCGGGTAGGCGACATGCGGTGCCACCACCTTGGCCGGTTCGACCATGTCGTCGCGATGGATTCGCTGATCCATTATGATGAAAGCGACATTATCGGCGTGCTGCGCGCCTGGGCCCAGCGCTGCGACCATATCGCCTTCACCTTTGCCCCCGGCACGCCGCTGCTGCGCGCGATGCACGTCGCGGGCAAATTGTTCCCGCGCAGTGACCGCTCGCCGGCGATCAAGCCCGTTGCCCAGACGCGCCTGGCGCAGGCCATCGCTGCCGGGCTGCCCGGCTGGGCCGTCACCGGGACCGAGCGCGTGTCGAGCGGGTTTTACAAGTCGGAGATGATGGAGGTGTGCCGGGGGTGAGCGATAAGCCGACCGCCTTGAATTTCTGGCAGGCCGTGGGAACGCGGTTCCTGCCCTTTGCCGATGCGGCGAGTGTGGATTTGCCGCTGGGGCGCTTGCTGCGGCTGGCGCTGTTTCAGGTCAGCGTCGGCATCGCCGCGGTGCTGCTCAACGGCACCCTGAACCGCGTGCTGATTGTCGAGATGGGAACCCCGGCATGGATCGTGGCGCTGATGATTGCCATCCCGCTGCTCATTGCCCCGTTCCGCGCGCTGATCGGCCACCGGTCTGACCATCATAAATCGGTGCTGGGCTGGCGGCGCGTACCCTATATCTGGTTTGGGACGCTGTGCCAGTTCGGCGGCTTGGCGATCATGCCCTTTGCGCTGATACTGCTAACGCGCGGCGACACGTTTGCGTTGGGGGTCGGGGCGTCGTGCCTCGCCTTCCTGCTCACCGGTGCGGGTATGCATGTGACGCAAACCGCAGGGCTGGCGCTCGCCACCGATCTCGCCGCTGAAGACAAGCGCCCGCGCGTGGTCGCGCTGCTTTATGTCATGCTGCTCGTTGGCATGATGCTGGCGTCGTTCACGCTGGGCAATTTGCTGCACAATTTCACCGCAACGCGGCTGGTGCAGGTGATTCAGGGCGCGGCGGCGCTGACCATGTTGCTCAATATCACCGCGCTTTGGAAACAGGAGGCGCGCAATCGCGCCTTGTCCAACCGCGCGCAGCCGGTTCCACGCTTTGCCGATATGTGGGCCGCCTTCACCGCGCGCCCCGATACCGCGCGGCTGTTGCTTGCGATTGGCATCGGCGCGCTGGCGTTCGCCATGCAGGATGCGCTGCTCGAACCCTATGGCGGCGAGATTCTGGGGCTGGCCGTCGGGTCGACGACCGCGTTGACCGGCATCTGGGCCTTGGGAGCCTTGTGTGCCTTTGCCTTTAGCGCGCAGCGGTTGGCGGGCGGCTCAGATCCCTTGCGACTGGCCGGACTTGGCGCAGTGATGGGCATTGTCGCATTTTTGATGGCGCTGTTTGCTGCACCCCTTGCTGCCCCGTCGCTTTTGTTTGTGGGCGCTGCCGGGATCGGCTTTGGCACCGGACTTTTCTCGGTCGGCACCATGATTGCCGCGATGGGTCTGGCGACGCGTGGCGGCGCAGGGCTGGCGCTCGGCGCATGGGGCGCGGTGCAGGCCAGCGGCGCAGGACTGGGCATCGCGCTTGGCGGCCTGATCCGTGACGGCGTTGCCTATGCCGCGCTCCACGATGCGATGGGTGCGGCGCTGGCCGACCGGGCGACAGGCTATCTGGTCGTCTACGGCCTTGAAATTTTCCTGCTGCTCGCAGCGCTGGTGGTGCTGGGCCCGGTGATTGGCCTGCAGCGCAAATTTGGCGGCGAACAGCAACAGCGGTTTGGGTTGAGCGAGTTCCCGACTTGATATTTTCGGGCTGGTTTTGAGGCGGAGAGAGACAATGGATGACGTAAAAATTGTTGGCACCTTCGATGTGACAGAAATGCTATTTCTGGCCTTCGTCCTGTTCTTCATAGCCCTGATCGTCTATCTGCAGCGAGAGAGTCGGCGCGAAGGCTATCCGCTGGAAGACGAGGTCACCGGCCGCGTCGACACCCCGGGCGGCATTCTGCACACGGCATCGCCCAAAGTGTTCCAAATGCCCTTTGGCCGCGGCACCATGACCTCGCCGCCTCCCGGCCGCGATCCGGTTGATGTGCCTGCGACGCGGGCCTTTCGTTCGCCGGGCGCACCCTATGTGCCGACCGGCAATCCGCTGACATCGGGTATGGGTCCGGCGGCCTATGCGCAGCGGCAGGACCATCCTGATCTGGATGGTGAAGGCCGCAACCGCATCGTCCCCATCGGGTTGACCAGCGACATTGCCATTCATGCGCGCGATGCCGACCCGCGCGGTATGGCCGCCGTGGGCGCGGACGGTGCGGTGGCGGGCACCATCACCGACGTCTGGGTTGACCGCGCCGAGCATCAGATCCGCTATTTGGAAGTCGACACCGGGTCAAACCGCGTGCTGGCACCGATGGGCATGGCCAAGGTGGAACGGCGCAGCAACCGGGTGGTGATTGATGCCATCAACGCTGCCGATTTCGCCGCAGCGCCAGTGCCCAAAACGGCCGGGCAGATCACCTTCCTCGAGGAAGAAAAAATCTTCGGCTATTTCGGCGGCGGCTATCTTTATGCCAACGCCGCGCGGCAGGAACCGATCCTGTGAGTGAATATGACCATGAACCGGTCCGGGGCCTGCCCGAAGCCCTGCCAGCGGATGAAACCATCCTCTGGCAGGGCAGCCCCGACTGGAAACAGCTTGCCGCGCATGCGCTGCATATCCGGCTGGCGGCGCTTTACTTTGGCGCGATCGTGCTCTGGGCCATTGCGCGCGGCGACGTGAACACCGCCATCGGCGTGGGCACGCTGGGGTTAATCGTCTTTGCCATGCAAGTGCTGTTCGCCTGGGGCGTGGGGCGCACCACCGTCTACACGCTGACCAGCAAGCGCGTCGTCATGCGCATCGGCGTGGCGCTCAACAAGTGCATCAATTTGCCGCTGGGCGAAATTGAAACAGCCGATCTAAAAATGCTCGGCCAGGGCCGCGGCAATATCGTGCTGCACCTCAAAGGCATGCCGCGCATGGGCTATATCATGCTGTGGCCGCACGTGCGTTCGCTGCGCATTGTGCGCCCGGCGCCGATGCTGCGCGCCATTCCCGAGGCGCAGATAGTTGGCCAAAAGCTGTTCAAGGCCGCGCAGCAGATTCAGCCCGTAGCGGTGCGCGCGGTCGAACCGCCGCGCGCGCCCGAGCGGCCGATGCAAGGTGTAGCAGCATGAGCCATGCCCACCACGACCCGACCGTACCCAAACAGGCGCTGATTGCGACGGCCGCGCTGTTGGGCGTCACCATGGCGCTGACCGGCGCGGTCAGCATGGGATGGATTGCCAAATCGGCCATGCCCGAAGCGGGCCGTGCGGCAAGCGGTATTGCCCCCGAAGCGTCGCGGCTGTTGACCGTTGCCGACCGCGCCGACGGGGCCGTGGTGATCAGCGACGCCGCGTCGGGCGAGGTGGTGATGGAAATTGGATATGGGCAGGGCGGCTTTGTCCGCGCGACGCTGCGCCGTCTCGCCAAGGCGCGCGCCGCTGCGGGGATCGGTTCCGAACCGCCGTTCGAACTGGTGCGCTGGGCCAATGGTGCGCTCAGCTTGCGCGATCCGCAGACTGGCAAAACCGCCGAAATCCATGGCTTCGGCCCCGACCACAGCCGCACCTTTGCCGAAATGCTGAAAGGACCAGCAGCATGATGCGGCTGTTTGCCTCCGAGCGCTTCGAGACGCCGTGCCGCATCGAGGTCGAGCAAAGCGCCGAGCATTTCCACGCGCATGTCGAGCTGGCTGGCAATATCGCCATCCATCCCGGCGACCGGGTGCAGGTCCACGGCGCGCCGGTGATGGTCGAATTCGGCCAGCGCATCGTGGTTGACCGCACCGCCACGGTCGAGCGCGCCAGCCTGCTGCGCCGTGCCTGGACACGCTTCACGGCAAACTTTGAGCTCGCCGAGCTTTACGAAGTCAGCTTTACCCCAGGGAGACTGTCATGAACGCCATGACCCAGATCAAGGCCGCGCCCGCCGCGCACGACACCATGGCCATTGCGCGGCAGGACACCGTGCTGTCGCCGCGCTTCTACACCACCGATTTTGCCGCGCTCGATGCCATCGACGTCTCGCCCGTCCGCGCTGAATGGGAAGGGCTGATGGAAGAGATGGAGGCCGACGCCAACAAGCGCCACTTCCGCAAGACGCCCGAATTCGACGGCGTGATCGAGGGGCTTGAACCGGCGCTGCAGGCCGAATTCATCGACTTTCTAGCCAGCTCGCTGACCAGCGAATTTTCAGGCTGCATCCTCTATGCCGAAATCGCCAAACGCACGAAGAACCCCGACGTCAAACGGCTGTTCAAACTGCTCGCCCGCGATGAAAGCCGCCATGCCGGGTTCATCAACGAAACGCTGAAAGGTGCTGGAATTGGTGTGGATTTGAGCTTCCTGACCAAGACCAAGAAATACACTTTCTTCAAACCCAAATATATCTTCTACGCGGTCTATCTGTCGGAAAAAATCGGCTACGCGCGCTACATCACCATCTACCGCCATCTGGCGCGCAATCCGGCGAACAAGTTCCACCCGATTTTCGGCTGGTTCGAGCAATGGTGCAACGACGAGTTTCGCCATGGCGAGGCGTTCGCGCTGTTGATGCGCAGCGACCCCAAGCTGCTGACGGGCCTCAACAAGCTTTGGATCCGCTTTTTCCTGCTGTCGGTGTACGCCACCATGTATGTGCGCGACCACAACCGCCCGGTGTTCCACAAGGCCCTTGGCGTGCACCCGCGCGACTATGGCTATGAGGTGTTCGACATCTGCACCCAGATCAGCCGCCAGGTTTTTCCCGTCGAGCTTGATACCGACAGTCCGCGTTTCCGCGCCGCGATGGAGGATTTGCGGCTCGCCTCGGTGGGGATTGAGGAGGCAAAAGCACGCGGCGGGATCAGCGGCCGGCTTGGCCGCATCGCCGGGATTGGCAAGGCTGGCTTGGCCCTCGCGCGCATGTTTTTCATGAAGCCGCGCAGCAACGCGCTGCCCGCAACGGTACGGCTGGCGCCGGCATGGTAGAGGGCGGCAGCCTTGCTTTGCCTTTTGCGGCGGTAACCCTGTTGTGGTTCGTGTCCACTGGGCTGGTGGCGATGATCAGCCACCGGCTGCGCGCTGCATTCGGGCGCGCGTTGATGATTTCGTGCGCCTGTGCCTTT
>VFQM010001609.1_pt1 | contig 19295 bp, 17 predicted proteins | sample 3512391 | NCBI WGS metagenome assembly VFQM01 (sample SAMN10412369, study PRJNA504923) | tailings metagenome | isolation source: Replicate 1 from Balatoc abandoned mine | place: Philippines | reverse complement strand
CCGGCATGACCTATGACGTGTCGAACCTTGCGGCGGTGAACTTCAACAGCACCTTCGCCGGGATCGAGACCGCTGACGCGATCCTCATCATCGGCAGCAATGTCCGCTGGGAAGCGGCGCTCCTCAACGTCCGCCTGCGCAAGGCGGTGAAGGCGGGCGCAAAGGTCTATATCATCGGCCCCGAATGGGACCCGACTTACCCTGCGACTTTCCTCGGCAGCGATCTCAAGCTGCTGAACCGCATCCCCAAGGAACTTGGCGATGTGATGAAGAACGCCCAGCGACCGGCGGTGATCCTCGGCGCGGCGGGGCTCGCCAAGGGCGCGCTTCCGGCGACGCTCAAGCTGGTGGACAAGTTCAATCTGGTCCGTGAGGGCTGGAATGGCTTCAACGTGCTGCACATTTCCGCGGCGCGCATGGCTTCGCTGATGCTCGGCTTCACGCTGCCCGGTGGGATGGGCGACATCGCCGCCGCTGCGCCGAAAGTGCTGCTGAGCCTCGGGGCCGACGAGATGGACTATGCGCCCTACGCAGGCTCGCTGAAGGTCTATATCGGCCACCACGGCGACAAGGGCGCGCATCACGCCGACATCATCCTACCGGGCGCATCCTACGCCGAGAAGGACGGGACCTACGTCAATACCGAGGGCCGCGTGCAGTTCGCCGAGAAGGCGGTCTTCGCCCCCGGCGACGCGCGCGAGGACTGGACGATCCTGCGCGCTCTTGCCGATGCGCTGGGCGTGACTGTGGGCTTCGACAGTTTCAGCGAGCTTCAGGCGAAGATGATCGCGGCTGTGCCCGCTCTGGGCGAAGAAGGTCTCGCCGACTACGGCGCGCTGCCCAAGGCCGACAGCGGCGCCAAGGCCGAAGGCGAGATCTCCGGCTACCCGGTCAAGGACTTCTACCTCACCAACCCGATCGCCCGCGCAAGCGAGGTGATGCAGCGGTGTTCGGACGAACTGCTCCACGGGGCTGACATCAAGGAGGCTGCGGAATGACCGCCTTCTTCCAATCCCTTGGCCTGCCTTACGAATGGGCGTGGACCGTCGCGACGCTGGCAGGGATCATCATTATCTCGCTGCTTGTCATGTTCAGCGTGGCGATGGTTATCTATGTCGACCGCAAGGTGCTGGGCGCGATCATGATGCGGCGCGGGCCGAATGTGGTCGGGCCGTTCGGGCTGCTCCAGTCTTTCGCGGACGGGCTCAAGGTCTTCCTTCAGGAAACGATCATCCCCTCGGCCGCGAACAAGGGCATTTTCCTGATCGCGCCGATCATCACCTTCACGGTCGCGCTCGCGGCCTGGGCGGTGATCCCCTTCGATGCGGGCGTGGTGCTGTCGGACATCAATGTCGGCCTGCTCTACATCCTCGCGATCTCCTCGATGGGGGTTTACGGCGTGGTGATGAGCGGGTGGGCGTCGAACTCCAAATACCCGTTCTTCTCGGCGATGCGCGCCTCGGCGCAGATGATCTCCTACGAGGTTTCGATCGGCTTCGTGCTGGTCTGCGTGGTGCTGTTTGCGGGGACGTTCAATCTCAGCGGCATCGTGAACGCGCAGCAGGGCTTCGGCCTCGGCCTCGTCAACGCCTATGCGATCCACCCACTGCTCTTCCCGATGTGGGTGGTGTTCTTCATCTCGGCCCTCGCTGAAACCGCGCGCGCGCCCTTCGACCTCACCGAGGCCGAGAGCGAGCTCGTCGCGGGCTACCAGACCGAATATTCCTCGATGAGCTTCGCGCTGTTCTGGCTCGGCGAGTATGCCAACATCCTGCTGATGTGCTCGCTCAACACCCTGCTGTTTTGGGGCGGGTGGCTGCCGCCGCTCGACATTCCGGTGCTCTACATGGTGCCGGGGATCATCTGGTTCCTGCTGAAGACCTTCGTGTTCTTCTTCATGTTCAGCTGGATCTGGGCGACCGTGCCACGTTACCGCTACGACCAGCTGATGCGCCTCGGGTGGAAGGTGTTCCTGCCGATGAGCCTGTTCTTTGTCGCCGCCACGAGCAGCTGGCTGATGGCCACTGGTGCCTTCGGCAAACAGTTCGAGATCTTTTGAGAGCTTCGATGACCACCGTCTCCCACCTCATCAAGAGCTTCACCCTCTGGGAATTCCTCAAGGCGCATGCCTTGACGCTGAAGTATTTCTTCAAGCCCAAGGTGACGATCAACTACCCCTTCGAGAAGGCTCCGCTCTCGCCCCGCTTCCGCGGCGAGCATGCGCTGCGGCGCTATCCGAACGGCGAGGAACGCTGCATCGCGTGCAAGCTGTGCGAGGCCGTGTGCCCCGCGCAGGCGATCACCATCGAGAGCGAGCCGCGCGAGGACGGCAGCCGCCGCACCACCCGCTACGACATCGACATGACCAAGTGCATCTTCTGCGGCTTCTGCCAGGAAGCCTGCCCGGTCGATGCGATCGTCGAGGGGCCGAACTTCGAATATTCGACCGAAACCCGCGAGGAGCTCTTGTACGACAAGGCCAAGCTGCTTGCGAATGGTGACAAATGGGAAAGGGCCATCGCGGCCAATCTTGAAGCCGACGCACCCTATCGCTAGGGCGCGCCGGAAATATGCAATGCGCGCGGAGGGCGGGCGGACGACCGGCTCTCGCGTAAGGACTATGGGATCAATCTGGACGGTTTTGCGCGTCGTCCCTCTTGCGGGGGCAGGGCGCAGGGCACGGGGATCATCATGATACAGGCCATCGCCTTCTACTTCTTCGCGACCATTGTCGTCGCCAGTGCCGTGATGGTGGTCATGGCGCGCAATCCCGTGCACTCGGTGCTGTGGCTGATCCTTGCGTTCTTCAACGCTGCGGGACTTATGGTGCTGCTCGGCGCCGAGTTCATCGCGATGCTGCTGGTGATCGTCTATGTCGGTGCCGTGGCCGTGCTGTTCCTGTTCGTGGTCATGATGCTCGACATCGACTTTGCGGCAATGCGGGCAGGGTTCAGCCGCAATGCACCGCTCGGGCTTCTGATCGCCGCCGTGCTGCTGGCCGAGCTGCTGCTGGCGGTGGGGGCTTACAACGCTGGCGGTCTGAGCCTCGGCAAGGCTGCGGGCGACGCGGTGCAGGCGGCCGACACCTCGAACATCGAGGCCCTGGGCGCGCTGCTCTATGGCCGTTACATCGTGCTCTTCGAGATCGCGGGGATCATCCTGCTGGTCGCGATGATCGGCGCAATCGTGCTGACCTTCCAGCCGCCCAAGCCGGGTGCCCGCGCGCGGCAGGATGTGTCCAAGCAGATCCGCCGACGTCCGGAAGATGCCACCGTCATGAAGAGCCCCGAAGTGGGCCAGGGGATCGAGCTGTGATCGGGATCGAACATTATCTTACGGTGGGTGCGATCCTGTTCGTGCTTGGCGTGCTGGGGATCTTCCTCAACCGCAAGAACGTGATCGTCATCCTGATGGCGGTCGAGCTGATCCTGCTCGCGGTGAACATCAACCTCGTCGCCTTCAGCGCCTTCCTCAACGATCTTGCCGGGCAGGTTTTTGCGATGCTCGTGCTGACGGTCGCAGCGGCGGAGGCGGCCATCGGGCTGGCCATCCTCGTGATCTACTTCCGCACCCGCGGCTCGATCGCGGTCGACGATATCAACCGGATGAAGGGGTAAGCTCCGATGCATCCGATCCTCATCATCGTTTTCGCGCCGCTCGCCGCTGCCCTGATCGCTGGGCTTGGCAACCGCATGATCGGCAATGTCGCGGCCAAGAGCGTGACGACCGCCGGGCTGTTCCTTGCCGCAGGTCTCTCCTGGCCGATCTTCCTCGGCTTCCTCGGCGGGACCGCCACGCCTGAAGTCGTGCCAGTGCTCAAGTGGGTGCAGAGCGGCACGCTGAACTTCGACTGGGCGCTCAGGGTCGACACCATGACCGCGATCATGCTGGTCGTGATCAACTCGGTCTCGGCGCTCGTGCACCTCTATTCGTGGGGGTACATGGAGGAGGACCCGGACCAGCCGCGGTTCTTCGCCTATCTCTCGCTGTTCACCTTCGCGATGCTGATGCTGGTGACAGCCGACAACCTCGTCCAGATGTTCTTCGGTTGGGAAGGGGTGGGCCTTGCCTCCTATCTGCTGATCGGCTTCTGGTTCAGAAAGCCCTCTGCAGGCGCAGCCGCGATCAAGGCCTTCGTGGTCAACCGCGTCGGCGACTTGGGCTTCATGCTTGGCATCTTCGGCACCTATCTGGTGTTCCAGACGACCTCGATCCCCGAGATCCTCGCCGCCGCTCCGGCAATGAGCGGCTCGACGATCACCTTTGTCGGGATGCGTCTCTACACGATGGATATCCTGTGCATCCTCCTGTTCATCGGCGCGATGGGCAAGAGCGCTCAGCTTGGCCTGCACACCTGGCTGCCGGACGCGATGGAGGGGCCGACGCCCGTGTCCGCGCTGATCCACGCGGCGACCATGGTGACCGCTGGCGTGTTCATGGTGTGCCGCCTCTCGCCGATGTTCGAGACCGCGCCGACCGCGCTCACCATCGTCACCATCGTCGGCGCTGCGACCTGCTTCTTCGCCGCGACGATCGGCACGACGCAGTGGGACATCAAGCGGGTGATCGCCTATTCGACCTGCTCGCAGCTGGGCTACATGTTCTTCGCCGCGGGCGTTGGCGCTTATGGCGCGGCGATGTTCCACCTGTTCACCCACGCCTTCTTCAAGGCGCTGCTGTTCCTTGGTGCGGGCTCGGTAATCCATGCGATGCACCACGAGCAGGACATGCGCTATTATGGCGGCCTCAGGAAGCACATTCCGCTCACCTTCTGGGCGATGATGGCAGGCACGCTGGCGATCACCGGTGTCGGCATTCTCGGGGTGTTCGGCTTTGCCGGCTTCTACTCGAAGGACGCGATCCTCGAGGCGGCCTATGCGCGCCACAACGCAGCCGGGCAGTTCGCCTTCTGGGCGGGCGCCATCGCGGCGCTGCTGACAAGCTTCTATTCGTGGCGCCTGATGTTCCTGACCTTCTGGGGCAAGCCGCGTTGGGAGCAGTCGGAACACATCCAGCACGCGGTTCACGATGATCATGCCCACGGTCATGACGACCATCACGCGCACGCCCATGCATCGGATGACGGCACGGCGGGCTACCACCCGCACGAGAGCCCGCTGCCGATGCTTCTGCCGCTCGGCATCCTGAGCCTCGGTGCGGTCTTCGCGGGCTTTGTCTTCCACCACCAGTTTATCGATGGCGCGAGCTTCTGGAACGGGTCGATCTTCTACAACGAGGACCTGATCCACGCGATGCACGGCGTGCCGCTTTGGGTGAAGCTGACCGCGACCGCAGTGATGCTGATCGGCCTTGCGGGCGCCTATGTCGCCTATATCGCCAGGCCCGATATCCCGGCGAAGTTCGTGAGCAGCTTCTCGGCCCTGCACAACTTCGTCTACCGCAAGTGGTATTTCGACGAGCTCTATGACGCGCTCTTCGTGAAGCCCGCCTTCGCCTTTGGCCGCGCCTTCTGGAAGCTTGGCGATGTCGGCACGATCGACCGCTTCGGCCCCAACGGCATCGCCTGGGTTGTCGAGCGTTCCGCCGTCGCGGCGAAGTCGATCCAGTCCGGCTACGTCTACACCTATGCGCTGATCATGCTGCTCGGGCTGGTCGCCGCTGTCACCTACGTTCTGCTTTAGGAGCGCGCTTCGTAATGGAAGGCCTTCCCATCCTGTCGCTGATGATGCTCGTGCCGCTGGCGGGCGCGCTTGCCTGCCTTTTCGCAGGCGCGAATGCCGCCCGGTGGATCGCGCTCGGGGCGACGCTTGTCACCTTCGTGCTCGGCATCGTCCTGTGGTCGAACTACCAGATCGGGGGCCCCCAGTGGCAGTTCCCGGAAGAGGCGAACCTCTTTGCCGGCTTCAAATATGCGCTCGCCATCGACGGCATCGCGCTGATGCTGATCATGCTCAGCGTCTTCCTGATGCCGATCTGCATCCTCGCCAGCTGGGACTCTGTGACCAAGCGCGTCGGCGAATACATGGCGGCCTTCCTGTTCATGGAGGTGCTGATGATCGGCACCTTCGCCGCGCAGGATCTGTTCCTGTTCTACGTCTTCTTCGAGGCTGGCCTCATCCCGATGTATCTGATCATCGGCGTGTGGGGCGGGGACAACCGCATCTACGCGAGCTACAAGTTCTTCCTCTACACGCTGCTCGGCTCGGTGCTGATGCTGATCGCGATGTTCTGGATGGTGGCCCAGGCGGGCACCTCGGACATCCCGACGCTGATGGAGTATGGCTTCCCGGCGCAAGCGCAGACCTGGCTTTGGCTAGCCTTCTTCGCGAGCTTTGCGGTCAAGGTGCCGATGTGGCCGCTCCACACCTGGCTGCCCGACGCGCACGTGCAGGCGCCGACCGCAGGCTCGGTGATCCTTGCGGGCGTGCTGCTGAAGCTCGGCGGCTATGGCTTCATCCGCTTCAGCCTGCCGATGTTCCCCGAGGCTAGCGCGCAATTCGCATGGCTGGTCTTTGCCCTGTCGATGGTGGCGGTGGTCTACACCTCGCTGGTCGCACTGGTGCAGGCCGACATGAAGAAGCTGATCGCCTATTCCTCGGTCGCGCACATGGCGATCGTGACCGTCGGCCTGTTCGCCTTCAACGTGCAGGGCCTCGAGGGCGCGATGATCATCATGCTCAGCCACGGCCTCGTCTCGGGCGCGCTGTTCCTGTGCGTGGGCGTGATCTATGATCGCCTGCACACCCGCGAGATCGCGCGTTACGGCGGGCTTGCGATCAACATGCCCTATTACGCGCTGTTCTTCCTGCTGTTCACCATGGCCTCGATCGGCCTGCCGGGCACCAGCGGCTTCGTCGGCGAGTTCCTTGCGCTGGCGGGCATCTACCAGACCTCGAGCACGGTCGCACTGGTCTCGACCACCGGGATCATCCTTGGCGCGGCCTATATGCTCTATCTCTATCGCCGCGTGGCCTTCGGCGGGCAGACCAACGAGGACGCCGCTGCCATGCCCGACATCTCGGCGCGCGAGTGGATCATGATGGCACCGATCGCGGCCGCCGTGCTGTGGATGGGCGTCTATCCCGAAAGCTTCCTCGCGCCGATGCGCAAGGATATCGCCACCCTTGACGCCCGGCTTGCTGCCGCCGCGCCCGCGGGCGATGCGCGCACCGCGACCGGCACCCCGCGTGCCGAAGCCGCCAACGCGCTCCACCATTCCGATCCCGAACATTCTGCCGCCGGGGAGGGCGCGCACTGATGGACTTCGCTCCTTCCTTCGCCCTTGTCCTGCCCGAGCTCGTGCTGAGCGGCGCAGGTCTTGTCCTGCTGCTGGTTGCGGCTTGGGGTGGTGACAAGGCCGCCCGCCTGATCGCCATTCTCGCAGCCGCTGCGCTGTTCGCGGCCGGTTTCCTGCTCGTCCCCGGCCTCCACACCGGAAGCGATGGGCCGGCGACGCTGGCCTTCGGCGGTCTCGTCAAGGTGGACAGCTTTGCGCTCTTCGCCAAGGCGCTGATCTATCTCTCCGCAATCGGCGCGCTGATGATCGCGCCGGCCTTCTTTGCGGGTCCCGCCGGCGGAACCGAGCGCGGAATGCGGGCGGAATACCCCGTGCTGATCCTGTTCTCGAGCGTCGGCATGGGCCTGATGGTGTCCGCCAATGACTTCATGACGCTTTACCTCGGGCTCGAGCTCACTAGTCTCACCTCATATGTGCTCGCCGCGATCCTGCGCCGCGACACGCGGTCGGGCGAGGCGGGGCTCAAGTACTTCGTGCTGGGCGCCCTGGCTTCGGGGATCCTGCTCTACGGGACGAGCCTGCTTTACGGCTTCACCGGCGGGACCAGCTTTGCCGCTGTGCGCGCGGGGCTCGACGGACCGCTCGCATACGGGCCGCTGTTCGGGTTGATCTTCGTCCTCTCGGGTCTCGCCTTCAAGATCAGCGCTGTGCCGTTCCATATGTGGACCCCCGACGTCTACGAGGGTGCACCGACGCCGGTCACGGCCTTCTTCTCGACCGCCCCCAAGGTCGCCGCTGTCGGGCTTGCCGCAAGGGTGGTGTTCGAGGTGTTCGGCGGTCAGGTGGAGGCCTGGCAGCAGATCGTGATGTTCATGGCGCTCGCGTCGATCGTCTTCGGCGCGCTGGGAGCAATCGGGCAGGAAAACTTGAAGCGTCTGCTGGCCTATTCCTCGATCAACAATATCGGCTTCATCCTGCTCGGGCTGGCCGTGGCGAATGCCGACGGCGTCGCGGCGATGCTGGTCTACCTGTTCATCTATGTCGCGATGAGCCTGGGCTGCTTTGCCGCGCTGCTGATGCTGCGGGGCGAGGACGGCGTGCTCTACGAAACCTTCGCCGATATTCGCGGGCTTTCGGTGACCCGTCCGGCGATTGCCTGGGCGCTGCTGCTGTTCATGTTCAGCCTTGCGGGCATCCCGCCGCTGCTCGGCTTCTATGCCAAGTTCGTGATCTTCCAGGCCACCATCGAGGCGAATCTCGTGGCCTTCGGTGCCATCGCCATCGCGTCGAGCGTGATCGGGGCGTTCTATTACATCAAGTTCGTCAAGGTGATGTTCTTTGATGAGCCTGCGGGCGTGATCACCGGCAAGAGCGGCGCGGCCCACTGGGTGCTGCTGTTCCTGACCGCGACGATCATCTCGCCGCTCGGCTACCTGCTCACGCCCTCGCTCACCGATCTTGCGGGCAAGGCTGCGGCCTCGCTGTTCCTCGCGGTTTGATCGATTTCGTCGAACAGACCGGCTCGACGAACGCCGATCTCGCTGCCGCGCTCCGCGGCGGCGAGGGCTGGGCGGAGGGCCGCTGGCTGGTGGCGCGCCGCCAGACGGCAGGCCGCGGACGACAGGGACGCGAGTGGTTCGACGGCGCGGGCAATTTCATGGGATCGACCGCCGTGCTGCTCGGCGAGGGCGGACCTCCGCCGGCCTCGCTGAGCTTCGTCGCGGCGCTTGCCGTGCGTGATGCTGCCGCATCGGCACTTTCCGGCGCTGATGCGACGCTCGGCCTCAAGTGGCCCAATGACGTGTTGCTGGAAGGCGGGAAGCTTTCGGGCATTCTGCTCGAGATGGTCCGCGGCCATATCGTTGTCGGTATCGGCGTAAACCTCGCCCGCGCGCCGCAGATCGCCGGGCGCAAGACCGCCGCGCTCTGCGACGCCGCCGAGCCGCCGGCGCTCGAGGATTTCGCCGCCAACCTCGCCGCGGCCTTCGACCGCAGGCTGGAAGCCTGGCGCACCTACGGGCTCGGCGCCACGCTTCAGGCCTTCCTCAACCATTCTATCCATGCACAAGGCTCCCCCGTCACGGTCCATGACACCGAAGGGTCCGTGCTCTCCGGCGCCTTTGCCGGCCTTGAGGAAAGTGACGGCGCCTTGCGGCTGCGCTTGGAAGATGGCCGCGAACGTGTCATTCGCGCAGGCGATATCTCCTAAGCCAAGGATTGCTCCAATGCTGCTCGCCGCCGATGTCGGGAACACCAATGTCGTCTTCGCGCTGTTCACCTATGAACCGGACGGCTCGCATACGATCAGGGCGCGCTGGCGCATCGCCACCGACCCGCGACGCACAGGCGATGAATATGCCGTCTGGCTGCTCCAGCTCCTCAAGATCGAGGGGGTCGAGCGCGACGAAATCAGGCAGATCATCGTCGCCTCGGTGGTCCCGCGGGCGGACCACAACCTCACCGTGCTGTGCCAGAAATATTTCGGCATCACGCCGCTGTTCGCCGGGCAAGGTGCCGCGCGCTGGCGGTTCGAGATCGATGTCGACCAGCCCAGTTCCCTTGGCGCTGACCGGGCGCTCAACATTCTCGCCGCGCATCACAAGTATGGCGGCGATCTGATCGTGGTCGATTTCGGCACCGCTACCAAGTTCGAGGCGGTCGACTTCACCGGCGCCTACAAGGGCGGATCGATCGCGCCGGGGATCAACCTCTCGCTCGATGCTCTGGTGGGCAAGACTGCCAAGCTGCCGCGCATCGCCATCCGCGCCCCCGCCAGTCGCTCCGTGATCGGCCGCAACACCGAGGACCAGATGCTGATCGGGGTCTTCTGGGGCTATGTCGCGATGATGGAGGGCATGGTCGCCAAGATGAAGGCCGAGATCGGCCGCCCGGCAAAGGTTGTAGCCACCGGCGGGCTCGCCATATTGTTCGACGACGCGACCGAGATCTTCGACCACGTCGATGCCGACCTCACCCTCGATGGCCTCGCCATCCTCGCCCGCCAGGCCGAAACCGCCTGAGGGCTGCAAACGTAAGAGACCTTGTGAAGAACGATTACACCCCCGAAGACGAATTGCTGTTCCTTGCCCTCGGCGGCTCGGGGGAGATTGGCATGAACGTCAATCTCTACGGGTGCCAGGGCAAGTGGATCATGGTCGATCTGGGCATGACCTTTTCGGGCAACGAATATCCCGGGGTCGAACTGGTCTTTGCCGATCTCGACTTCATCGAGGAGCGCCGCAAGGACCTCCTCGGGATCGTGCTGACCCACGCGCACGAAGACCACATCGGCGCTGTCCCCTATTTCGCAGGTGATCTGGGCGTTCCGCTCTACGCCACGCCGTTCACTGCCGATCTGGTGGCGCGCAAGCTCGAGGAAGCGGGGCTGCTCGGGCAGGTCGAGCTCAATATCATCGAGGAAGACCACGGCCAGATCGACCTTGGGCCGTTCAGCATCACCTACCTGCCGCTGGCGCACTCCATCGCGGAAGGAAACGCGCTGCTGATCGACACGCCGCACGGACGCATCTTCCACACGGGCGACTGGAAGCTCGACGAGGAACCGATCATCGGCGAGCCGACCACCGAGGAAGAGTTGCGCGAAATCGGCGCGGAGGGCGTGCTGGCGCTGGTCTGCGATTCGACCAATGTCTTCAACCCCAATCCCTCGGGCAGCGAGGGGGCGGTGCACCGCGCGCTGATGGAAGAGGTCGCGCGCCACAAGGGCAAGCGCGTCGTCGTCACCACCTTTGCGAGCAATGTCGCCCGGCTCCAGACCCTCGGCGAGGTCGCACGCGAGACGGGGCGGCAGATCTGTGTCGCAGGCCGCTCGCTCGACCGCATCATCGAGGTCGCGCAGGACAATGGCTATCTCGCCGACTTCCCGACGCCGGTCGATTTCGACACCGCGATGGGCCTGCCGCGCGGCGAAGTGCTGATCCTCGCCACCGGCGGGCAGGGCGAGCCGCGTGCCGCGCTTGGCCGGATGGCGGACATGAACCATCCCATCGAGCTGACCGCGGGCGATGTGGTGCTCTTCTCCTCGCGCCAGATTCCGGGCAACGAGATCGCGATCGGCAAGATCCAGAACCAGCTTGCCGCGCGCGGCATCCAGATGGTCACCGACCGGCAGGCGTTGATCCACGTTTCGGGCCACCCCGGGCGGCCTGAACTGGAAGCGCTCTACGAGTGGCTCAAGCCCGAAGTGCTCGTGCCCGTCCACGGCGAAATCCGCCACATGGCCGAACAGGCCCGCGTCGGAAAGGCTTGCGGTATCCCCGCGCAGGTGGTGCAGAAGAACGGCGATCTCGTCCGGCTTGCGCCCGGCAGGCCCGGCAAGCTTGCCGAGGTGCGTGCGGGCCGTCTCGTGCTCGATGGCGACATCATCGCGCCCGCCAATGGCGAGGCGATCACCATGCGCCGCCGGATCGCGGGCGAGGGCGTGCTGGTCGTCGTTCTGGCCCGCGGCGCGCGTCCGGTGATCGAGGCCGTTGGCCTGCCGCTCGACGAAGACCTGCCCGAGTTTCTCGAGGAAGCTGCCGAGGATGTGCTCAAGGCGATTGGCAGGCTCAAGGGCCGCGACGCCAAGGACGAGGCTGCAATCCGCGAGGCTGCCCGCCTCGCAGCGCGCCGCGCCGCGCAACGCTGGTCGGGCAAGCGCCCGCAGGTGCGGGTGGTGATGCCGGGGCTTGCGGCCTGATGCAGATCACCTCGATTCTCGCGATCTACTTCCTGTTCTGGGTGATGAGCGCCTTCGTCATGCTGCCTTTCGGCGTGCGCACGGCAGAGGAGGCAGGGATCGAGAAGGTGCCGGGGCAGGCGGACAGCGCGCCGGTCAATTTCCGTCCCGGCCGCCTCGCCTTGCGCGCGACGATCCTCGCCACGGTGCTGACGACGCTGTTCGTCGCCAACTATTCGCAAGGCTGGCTGACGGCCGCGGACATCGATTTTCTGCCCAAGCCGCCGAGGGCCGGCTAGGTTCTCAGGCGCTGGATCGCCTGGGCGAGCACGACGTAAAGCTTGCCCATGTCGGAACTGAGCATTGTCACGCTCAGAACATGACCGTCACGGGTCGAGAGCGTCTGGCGCAGCAGCGACTCGAAATCGTGGATGTAGCGCGAGACATTGGCCTTGAAGTCCGCGTCCGATGTGAACAGGGCGGCGATGTCCCGGGCCGTGCCGGCGTCGACCAGGCGCACGGCTCGGCGGGTAAAGATCCCGCGATCGCCCTTCAGATAGGCATCCCATGCCGTGTCCGCGACATCGCTCGACAAGGCAGTGGTAATATCGATGGCGGCCGAGTTCAGGCCATCGGTGATCAGAGCCATGCGCCGCGCGAAATCATTGTTGATCTGCTCCTCGGCAAGCTCGCGGGCGCGGCTGACGCGCTGTTCGAGATTGCTGGTGAGCTCGTTGACCTTGACCAGCTGGTCGCGCAACTGGATCGCCGCCTCGCGCCCGACACCCGAGGCATGAGCCGCGCTCTGCTCGAGCTTGCCGAGGCTCGTTGCGGTCTCGATGCGCAGGGTCCGTTCGAGCGTCTCGACCGCTTCGGTGCCGAGGTTTCCGGCGAGCGCCAGCATCCGCTCGCGCGCGCCCTCGTCGAGCGTCGAGAAGGCCTTGTTGATCGCGGTCTCCAGCCCATCGAGAGCGGCCAGCAGCTGCTCCTGCGTCGCTCCCCCCAGTGCCCCGACATCATCGGCGAGGCGGACCAGAAATCCGTGTAGCCCCTGAAGCCGGGCGGTTGCATCATCCGTGCCTTCCTCGAGACGCGTCCTGAAGTCGGCGATGGCGCTCTGGGCCGCCTCGATTTCCTTGCGGGTGCCGAGCAGATGGTGGGTGAGGTCGCTGCCGGCCGCGGTGCTTTGCAGCATCAGCGCGGCGACTGTGTCTGCCCGGGTCTCGACATTCTCGAGCGCGAGACCGGCGCCCTCGATGGCGCCCGACAGCTCGTCCTTGCAGGTGCGGGCGCCCGACTGGAGGATTTCGAGCAAGCGGACGCTTGCCTCGGTCAGTTGCTCGACATGGGCTTCCGTTGCCGCCAAAGCTGCCCGCTTCTCGGCAAGCTGAGCGGTGATCGTTTCCAGCGCGTCGCCGAGACTGGTGCGCGCGGTATCGCCCGCGGTGCCGGCCTCGTTCGCAAGCCGGCCCAGTTCGGCGATACGGTCGGTCATCGCCTCGCCCTGAGCGACCAGTCGCTCGATGTCGGCAAGCTGGGCTTCGCGCCGCTGTGCAAGCGCATCGTCGAGCGCCGCAAGTCGCTGGGCCAGCACTTCGCTGGCCTGTGCCTCGCGGGTCTCGAAGGCAGACTGGCGCTGCTCGATGAGTTCGTCGAAGCTGCGGTTGCGCGCCTCGAGATGCTCGTCGAAGTTGACCGCCTCGTCGCGCAGTTGGGTGATGCGCTGGCTGGCAGCGGCACTTGTACTGCGGTCGAGTTCGTCGACCAGCCGGAGCTTCTCGACCATCGCATCATGCAGTGCCGTGATCGTTTCGGCAAAGCGCGCCTTGGCCGTCTCGCCCGCCTCGCGCAGCCTTGCGGCGATGGTCTCGGTCTCGGTGGCGGCGGTCCCGGCCCGTTCCCGAAGGGCGGCCAGAGCCTCCTCCTCGATTGCGCCGACCTGCTGGCGATAGGCTTCCGCCTCGCTCTGCAAAGCGGAGAAGCGCTCGCTGACCAGCGCCTCGATCCGCACCAGTTGCCCCTCGAAAGCGGCGAGTGTGTCGCCGACATTCTCGCCGAGGCGCGCAACGCGGACCTCGGTGTCGGCGCCGAGCGTGCCGATCCGCTCGAAGCCCCCGGCAAGCCGCGCCAGCTGGTCCTCGGCAACCCGTCCGGCGCTGCCGATCTGGTTGGCGACATCCCTTGCGGCATTGGCGATCACCGGAAGATCGTCCCGCAGCCGGTTCATGTTGCCGAGCGCGGTCTCGCTGGTGGTGGCGATCGTCTCGACCTCGGCCCCGTTGCTGGCGATCAGCGCCTGCAATTCGCTGGCATGGCCCGACAGGCGTTCGGCCGCGATACGGCCCAGCGCCTCGAGGTCGCGCGACTGGGCAGCGAGGAATTCGCGCGCGAGGCTGAGTTCGCGGTTGACCACCTTGAGCCGCGCCTCGAGCACCGCGCTCTCCTGGCTCATCTGCGCTGCCGTGGCGGCGAAGCGGTTCGCTTCGGCACGCGACGAGCGCATCGCCAGCAGCCATGCGATCCCCACCAGCACAACCGGCACGGCCCAGGCGACGGCCCAGTCGGCCCACTGCGCGGGGTTGGCGCCGGCCTGCATCGCGGCGAGATTGGCCCAGGCGAAGAAGCCGCTCCAGCCCGCCACCGCGAGCAGCGCCAGCGCCGGAGCAAGCCAGCCGGATCGGGCAGGGGAGGGGGCGACGAAGCTCTCCCCGGCCTCGGGCCAGGTCTCGCCTGCGTCCTCGCCCGCCGTCTCGGCAACCGCGTCCGCCCCGCTCTCGGGCGTGGTCTCGCCAGTCTCGCTGCCGTTCTTGCGCCCGAGGGCGCGCATCTGGTGCCGTGATGTCATTCCTGACCACATACCACAGCAGGACTCCGGATAAACCCTGCTTTAACCAATCCGTTCTATCCCGAGGTCATGGCGTTCAATTACGGAGCTCTGGATGCGACACTCGCGGCTGCGGCCGGCGACGATGCCGCTTTGCTGCGCGAGCTGCGGAGCGCCTTTCTCGACAGCGCCGCGCGCCAGCTCGACCTGCTGAAACGCGCCCGCTGCGACGGGAACTGGCACGTTGCCGCAATGCGCCTGAAGGGCCTCGCGGCCAGCTTCAATGCGGGAGACCTGCTCCAGGCCGCCGAGATCGCGCTCCACGCCGCGCCGGGCGAGCCGCAGGCGATCCGCGAGGTCGAGGCGGTGCTGAACCGCTTCAACCGCACCCGGACCCGCGACCCCAACCGCATCTGACCCTTCGCGCGATCCGCGTCTTAACGGGGGCAAACCGCGCCGCCCGTCTTGAAGACCCTGTCCCGATTAGCCAATCTTTCCCCTCCTGACGCTGCGCCCGGGGGGAGAGAGGAAGCCCATGCACATCGGTCTGATTGCCGCCTTGCGCCGCACCGATGACGGCCCATTGCGCGCATCCCTGCCGCTGGCGGGCCGCAGCGTGATCGCCTGGCAGGCGGCGCTGCTGCAATCGCTCGGGGTGGAGCGCGTGCTGTGCCTTGCCGAGGCTCCTTGCGAGGAGGTATTGGCGCTGCAACAGGCGCTCGAAGCGCAGGGGGTGCAGTTTCACGCGCTCAAGGGCTTTGCCGCGATCCCAGCGCTGGTGCGGGCCGACGACGATCTGGTCATCATTGCCGACGGGCTCGTGCCTGATCCCTCCGTGGTGGTTGCGGAGCTCGGCGGCCCCGAGGGGGTCAGGCGGGGGGTGGCGACGATCCCGGCCGATCACCCGCAGGCGCTGGCGCGTCCTGCCGATTTCGAGCGTATCGATGCCACGCGCCACTGGGCAGGGGTGCTGGTCATGCGCGGTGCGCCGGCCCGGCATCTCTCCGACTTTCCGGCCGATGCCGACGCGATATCGCTGCTGCTGCGCCTGGCTTTGCAGGCCGGCACGCCGACGCGCGATCTGTCGGTCCGCGAGCCGCTTACGGAAAACTGGCTGCTCGCCGATAGCGCCGCCGCGGTGGAGCGGCACGAGAGCGTGCTGATCGCCCGCGCCACGCCGCCGGCCGACTGGCGGGCGCCCGGGACTGCGCTGGCCTCTGCGCTGGTGCGTGCATTGGTGCCGCGGGGCCTTGCGCAGGGCGGGCTGGTCGCCGGATGTGCCGCGCTGGTGCTGATGCTGACCGGGATCATGGCCGCGGCTTTCGGTTTTGCCGGAGCAGGGCTCGGGCTCGGGGCGCTCGGCGCTCTGGCGGTGCAGGTTTCCGGGACTTTTGCCGCGCTTGGCGCTCGTTTGCGCCGCGAGGCGGGCGGGACGAGGTCGAAGGCTGCCCTTCTTGCGATGCGTGATCTGCTGGCGGGGGTGATCCTGTGGTTTGCGCTTGCCCCGTTCCCCGACTGGCAGGCGCTCGCTGTGCTGGGGCCGGTGACGATCGCCCTTGCAGTCCTTGCGGCGCGCGGCGGTGATACCGCGCTGGCCTCTGTCGCGGGTGACCGCGCGGTCCTTCTGGCCATCCTTTCCGTCGCTGCCGCCCTCGGCCTGCTGCCCGAGGCACTGGCCTGTCTCGCCTTGGGGCTATGTGCAGCTTTGCTGCTGCGCCGCGGACAGGAATGATCTAACCCGTCCTTAACTATGCAAGCCTATGCTTGCGAGGAGATGGGCGAAGAAACGATGGACCCTGCCGCCGACGCAACAGTCGAGGCGATCCTGCGCGGCGGGTTCGCGCGGGAGGGGCGTGCCCTGGCTTCGGTGGTCCCGGTGCTGCGCCATCTGCTCGGATCGGAAACGCAGGGGCTGGTGAGCGAGGCGATCCTGGCGCGGGTGAGGGGCATGATCCTCGATTGTGCCGCCCAGTTGGCTGCCACAGCGAGCGGCCATGATCCGGCCACCCGTATGGCCGGGCAGGATCCCGGGACGCTCGAGGCATGGAGCGAAAGCCTCATGGCCGACGGGGCGCTGCTCGCCCATTGCCATGCGCTGGCCGCCGAGGGCCTGATCGCCGAACGGCTGATGCAGCGCCATGCGATCGATCCGGTGCTGAGCCCGCTGCTCCAGGAACTGATCGCGGCCGAGGACCCGGCGGTTGCCGCCCTCGCCATGGCGACGCTCGCGGCGCAATCGCGCTTTGTCCAGAGCCAGCGGCGGATGGAGCTGCCGCTCGGCGAATTGCCCGCAGAACTGTTTCACGCCCTGCTCGCCCGCGCCTTGCCCGACGAGGCCGCACTGGCGCAGGCCCGCGCCACCTACGACGAAGCGGCCTCGCGCCTCGGCCTGCTCGCCCGGCTTGTCGCAGCCATGCGGCGCGGGGCGCTGGCTGCCCTCGGGCTGGAACACGGGGGGCTGGCCCTCTTTGCCACGGCGCTGGCGAGCGAGACCCGGACGGCGCGCAGCGAGGCTGTGCTGGCCTGCCACGAGGGACAGTCCCATCGCCTTGCCCTGCTGCTGCGCGCGGCGGGCCTTGCACCGGCGACGGCCGAGCGGCAATTGCCGCTGGTCGATCCGGCCGCCCGCCATCCCCATGCCATCGCCGCCCTGTCGCCCGGCCAGGCTGCCGCGCTGCTCGCGGCAGAACGGGCAGCGCGGTGAACCTCGTGGACCCGACCGCGACCCTGCTGGGGGCCTATGGGCTGACCGACGCGCGCGACCGCCTGCTCAGCGCCGACGCGCCGCTTGCGGACCTGCAGGAGCGGTGCGGGGGCGATCTGCCGGGGACCCTGGCCGTGCCCGAACTGCTCGCGCTGGTCCGGCAGGCACGGCGCATGGGCCTCAAGATCGCGCGCGGCTTCACCGCCTTCGACGGCGATGCGGAGGTGTCGGGCTTTGCGCGCATCCACCCGCTCGGCGAGGAACAGGGCGGGGGCTGCGAGGTGCTCGTAGAGAACTGGCAGAGGAGCCCTGCCAATCCCCCCTCGGCCCGCGAATTTGCCGAGCGGATTGATGCCATCGACCGCGCGACCGCCGAAGTGAGCGCGAGGCTCGATGCCCGTCAACGGGTGCAGGTGCTCAATGCGCATGCGCGCGATGCCGGGCAGATCGAGGCCGCCGCGCTGGCGGCGCCGGGCACCTTGTGGAGCGATCTGGTCGAACTGACCGGCATTACCCATCACCAGCCGCTCCACTGGCGGTTGCTCGACGGAGCGAATTGCCGTTTTGCCGGATCGCTGCGCGACTGGCGGGTGCGGCTGATCCCGCTCGGGCCCGACCCGCAGAACCCCGCCGGCTTCGAACTGCTGCTGATCGCCGAACAGCCGCTCGACGATGGCGCCGGAGCCGCCCCGGCCCGGCCCGATGCCGCCGCCGCCTCGCCCGCGCGGCTCGTCGGCACTGCCCTGACGCCTGTGCTGCGCCAGCCGGTCGCGCGGATCATCGCCAATGCCGAGACCATGCGCGCGCGCCTCGCCGGACCGCTGCGGGCCGAATATAGCGACTATGCCGGCACCATCGCCAGCGCCGGCCAGCATCTTGCGGCCATGCTCGATGACCTCGCCGATCTCGAGGTGGTCGAGACCCCTGGCTTCCGGACCGCGAAAGAGCAGGTCGACCTTGCCGATGCGGCAGTCCGCGCGGCGGGCATTCTCGGTGTCAGGGCGCAGAACCGCGAAACGGTGCTGTCTGTCGAAGGTGAGCAGGGCACGGTCATCGCCATGGCCGAGTTCCGGCGCGTGCTGCAGATCCTCATCAATCTCGTCGGCAATGCGATTGCCTATGCGCCGGCGGCCAGCACGGTGACGATCACCCCGCTCGCGCCCCGCGAGGGCCGAGTGGCCGTGACCGTGGCCGACGAGGGGCCGGGTGTCAGCCCTGAGCAGGCCGAACGGATCTTCGACAAGTTCGAACGCCTCGGGCGCGGCAGCGACGGCGGCAAGGACAAGGGTTCAGGCCTCGGCCTCTACATCTCGCGCCGTCTTGCCGAGGCGATGGACGGCACGCTGACAGTCGAGGCGGCGCCGGGCGGGGGCGCGCTGTTCCGGCTCGAACTGCCCGCCGCCTGAGGCGGGTGCGCCGCGCTGCCGGTCAGCGGCGCGCGCGGTAGCGGACAAGGCCCAGCAGCACGATGCCGGCCGCTGCGGCCGTAAGGCCCCGCACGGTCCAGTCCGGCTCGCCGAGCATGAAGCTGCCCGGCGGCCAGTTCAGGAAGCCTGCACCCTGCAAGGCCCACATGATGCCCGAAATGACAAGAAACAGCCCTGTCGCCCGGAGCATCATCATGGGCGCAGGTCCGCTTAACGCTTGTCGAGCGGCACGTAGTCGCGCTCGGTCGGGCCGGTGTAGAGCTGGCGCGGACGGCCGATCTTCTGGCCGGGGTCAGAGATCATCTCGTTCCACTGCGCCACCCAGCCGACAGTGCGGGCAAGAGCAAAGAGCGCGGTGAACATGGTGGTCGGGAAGCCGATCGCCGAGAGGATGATGCCCGAATAGAAATCGACGTTCGGGAACAGCTTCTTCTCGATGAAGTAGGGATCGCTGAGCGCGATCT
>VFQM010001608.1_pt1 | contig 19309 bp, 24 predicted proteins | sample 3512391 | NCBI WGS metagenome assembly VFQM01 (sample SAMN10412369, study PRJNA504923) | tailings metagenome | isolation source: Replicate 1 from Balatoc abandoned mine | place: Philippines | reverse complement strand
GCAAACCAAGGACTTTTACTAAAACGCCCTTGGCACTAAATCCGGGGGCACCTCACTCCGTCCCTGCGCTCATCAGGCCCCATGTCATGGATTGAGCCATGCCGGCGTTGCCGGGCTTGGCCGCCCATTTTCCCAAGGCCTTGTATAGCTCTCCCAGGTCGTCGGGTATCCTTTTTCCCATTGGCTGGAGCATCAGGGCGTCGCCTTTGGTCGGAGCCGGAAGGTTGGGATCCATGCAGTAGCCTTTCTGGACATATGTCAGCATGGCTCCCTTTGGAATCAGGGCCGTTCCGCTCGAATCGAAGCCGCGTCCCGAAACTTTCCGTGCTGCTGTCGATGGTGCCGTATCCGTTTTTATCGCTTCGCGAATGAGCTTCGCAAACGGTACCCCGATATTGATGGCCACCTCGTCTACGGTTTGTTCGGGAAGCGGTTTGAGAAGGGCCTCGTTCTGTCTTTCTATACCTTCATCCACAGCCCTTTTTGCTGCCCTCAATTGTTCCCTCGATGCAGATAGCGAGTTTGAGGCGGGATTTCTTCCTTCGTCGAATGTGGCAAACACATCCCTTGTTGATGTCCTCTCAGCGGTGCCTGCATCGCCTCCTCCCTCTCGTCGCGTGGCACCTGGCAGTACGCACCCTGACAAAGCTCCACCCGCCAGCGTAGTCAGTAGCACCAGACTTTTTCTTCTTTGCGAATCAACCTGCCATTTCGCGCATTCTTTCCCCTTTGCCTGCTGAGCCATACCCCCCCCAAATTGAACTTCCCCAGTTTTTGATTATCCAACCGCTTTTTTTTTCAAGAGTAGTGCATTTCGAACTCTACCGCAGAAGTCTATTTGCATAAACCCAGATTATCCATTAGCCATTTTGGGCGAGTCCTGAGATGACGGGGGGCGGATCCATTGGCCCAGAGTCCAGCAAACCAGGCGTGTTTTTGTCGGGGCACGGAAAGCAGCAATTTGTTCTGGCTGGGGTTGTGGTGCCACGAACCACCGACGGCCAGGTCACCAAGCCATGGAAAGTAATCGGGCTCAGACCACGATTCCCATCCCGATCGGATACGCACCGAATTCGGAATCGCTAAAGTACGTGGCCGTGCACAATCAGGAAATCCAGTTTTCCAGTTCCAGCGCCGGCACCCGCTCGAATTCCCGCATGTTATTGGTGACCAGCACCAGCCCTTCGCTGCGCGCATGTGCGGCAATGTGCAGGTCGTTGACGCCAATGGTCTGGCCGTTGCGCTCCAGTGCGCTGCGGATGGAGCCGTAGTGCTGCGCAGCCTTGGCGCTGTAGGGCAGCACTTCCAGCCGGCTGCAGAAATCCTCCACCACTGCCAGGTTGGCCTCGCGCTGACTGCTCTTCTCGGCGCCGTGCATCAGTTCCGCGAGCGTGATCGTCGAGATGGCCATGCGCGTGGCGTTGGCGTTGAATTTCGATAGCACTTCGATCGGTCGGCGCTTGATGACGTAGATGACGATGTTGGTGTCGAGCAGGTAGCGAATCATCAGAACGATTCCCGCTCCGTCTGCTGCTGCGACGCGCGCGCCTCCATGAAATCCGGCGAGGCAGCCGGGCCATCGATGAAGAAGCTGTCCCAGGATTCGGCAAGTGGGGCAATGATCCGTTCGTTGCCGTGGGCGCGAACGCTGACCTGCTTGATGCCCTCGGGCAGCCGAAGTTCGGCCGGCAGCCTGACGGCCTGGGTGCGGTTGTTGACGAAAACAGTACCAGTAGACGACATGGTGGCGCTCCTGAACGTGTATATAGCATCACTATATGGCAGCCGGTGCCAATGTTCAAGCGGGCAGTCATACCAAACCTCAAAACAGCGCGTGATGTGGTTGAGTCGAGCGCGGCGCCCCGCCCTTCTGGCATCCGCCCCGCTTCCCCGCTATCCTCCCGCCCCATGCTTGCTTCTGCTTCTGCCACTATTCCGCCGCTACTCGATGTTGCCCGCCTCGGTCAGGTGTTCACGCCGGAACCGGTTGTCCGTCGCATGCTGGCGCTGGTGCGGAATCGCGGCCGGGTGCTTGAACCGTCCTGCGGCGATGGCGCGTTCTCGCGCCATCTGCCGGGCTGCACGGCGATCGAGATCGATCCGCGGCATTGCCCGCCGGGAGCGCTCAACCTCGATTTTTTCGCCTATCCGGAAAGCGAGCGTTTCGCGACGATCATCGGCAACCCGCCCTACGTGCGCTACCAGGACATCCCGGATGCGACACGCGAGAGGCTGTCGGCCGAGCATTTCGATGCCCGTTCGAATCTCTACCTGTTTTTCATCGAGAAGTGCTTGCGCCATCTGGAGCCGGGCGGCGAGCTGATCTTCATCACGCCGCGCGATTTCCTGAAGGCGACCTCGGCGGTGCGCCTGAACAGGCTGCTCTTCGCTGCCGGCACCATCACCGACTTCGTCGAGCTGGGCGATGCGCGCATCTTCACCGGGGCGACGCCGAACTGTGCGATCTGGCGTTTCGAGCAGGGCGACTTCTCGCGGCGCACACGCTATGAGGCCGGGAGCGCCGGAAGCAGCGTCGTCGACACGCGCCACTTCCTGCTTGCCGGCGGGCACCTCGCGTTCGCCCGCGCCGACTGCACGCTGCCGCTGTCGTCGCTTTTCTCGGTGAAGGTCGGCGCCGTCTCCGGCGCCGATGCGATCTTCACCAGCGACAAGCACGGCACGATGGATTTCGTCTGTTCGCACACGGTGCGCGACGGGAAGACGCGGCGGATGATCTTCAATACCCCGCACCCGGCCCTGAAGCGCCACAAGCAGCGCCTGCTGGCGCGCCGCATCCGCCGCTTCGACGAGCAGACCTGGTGGCAGTGGGGGCGCCTGCATCCGCTGACCGACCGGCCGCGTATCTACGTGAACTGCAAGACGCGCAAGCCGCGTCCGTTCTTCCTGCATCCGTGCAACAACTTCGATGGCGCGGTGCTCGCCCTTTTCCCGCACGACCCGAAGGCTGATCTCGCGGCGCTTTGCGAACGCCTGAATGCAGTGAACTGGGCGGAACTCGGCTTCGTCTGCGACGGTCGTTATCTCTTCACGCAGCGCAGCCTGCAGGAAGCGCTGCTGCCGGAATCGTTCGCCGCCGACGCGGTGTAACATTCGTTCTCCATAACCCGCTCCGGCATTGACCGGGGCACGGAGACAGCCTCGCCATGGTGCCCAACCTGACTACCGCCCTGACCGGGCCGCTGCTCGACCTCGAGCGCCGCTTCCTCGACGCCTCGCCGCAGATCGAGCGCTGGCTGCGCGCGCAGTGGAACGAGCACACGCCGCCGTTCTACGCCTCGACCGACCTCAGGAATGCCGGCTTCAAGCTGGCGCCGGTCGACACCAACCTCTTTCCCGGCGGCTTCAACAACCTCAACCCGGCCTTCCACCCGCTTTGCGTGCAGGCGGCGATGTCGGCGATCGAGAAGTTCTGCCCAGAGGCCTGCGGTCTCCTGCTGATCCCGGAAAACCACACGCGCAACCTGTTCTACCTGCAGAACGTCGCACAGCTGGTGGCCATCCTGCGCCAGACCGGCCTTGATGTACGTGTCGGTTCGATGCTGCCGGAAATCGTCGCGCCGACGCCGATCGACCTGCCCGACGGCAGCGTGCTGACGCTGGAGCCGCTCAAGCGCAACGGCCGGCGGCTCGGCCTGGATGGCTTCAATCCGTGCACCATCCTGCTCAACAACGATCTCTCGGCCGGCGTGCCGGAAATCCTCAAGGGGCTCGACGAGCAGTTCGTGCTGCCGCCGCTGCATGCCGGCTGGGCGACGCGCCGCAAGTCGAACCACTTCGCTGCCTATGAGGAAGTGGCGACCGATTTCGCGCAGACGCTCGGCATTGACCCGTGGCGCATCAACCCCTATTTCTCGGTCTGCCGCAGCATCAACTTCCATGAGCGCCAGGGCGAGGAATGCCTCGCCGCCAACGTCGACGCGGTGCTCGGCATGATCCGCGAGAAATACCGCGAGTACGGCATCGACGAGACGCCCTTCGTCATCGTCAAGGCCGATGCCGGCACCTATGGCATGGGCGTGATGACGGTGAAGGACGCGTCCGAGGTCACCGGCCTGAATCGCAAGCAACGCAACAAGATGAGCGTGGTCAAGGAAGGGCTGGAAGTTTCCGAGGTGATCATCCAGGAGGGCGTGCACACCGTCGAGCGCGTCGGCGACGGCGTCGCCGAGCCGGTGGTTTACATGATCGACCGCTACGTCGTCGGTGGTTTCTATCGCGTGAACACGGCGCGCGGCGTCGACGAGAACCTCAATGCGCCGGGCATGCACTTCGAGCCGCTGGCCTTCGAGACCAGCTGCCTGTGCCCGGACGCGCGACAGAATCCGGACGCGGCGCCGAACCGCTTCTATGCCTACGGCGTCGTCGCGCGTCTGGCGGCGCTGGCGGCGGCGATCGAGATCGAGCGCAGCGATCCGGCGGCGGGAGTCTGAGCGTGCGCCTGCTCTTCGTCGTCGACCCGCTGCCGGCCCTGAAGGCTGGCAAGGATTCGAGCGTGGCCATGATGCGTGCCGCGCAGGCGCGTGGTCACGAGATCTGGGCGACCACCGTCGATCGGCTGTTCTGGGACAGCGGCGTTGGTGTCGCTGCGGAAGCCAGCGCGTTGGCACTCGTTGCTGGCGACGGCGACTGGTATCGCGAAACGGCAGCGCAGACCGTGCGCCTGAGTGATCTCGATGCCGTACTGATGCGCAAGGATCCGCCCTTCGATATCGAGTACGTGACTGCGACCTGGCTGCTCGAGCAGGCCGAGCGTGAAGGGGCCCGGGTCTTCAACCGGCCGCGCGCATTGCGTGACCATTCGGAAAAGCTCGCACTGGCAGAATTTGCCGACCTTGCCCCGCCGACGCTGGTGACACGCGATGCCGGGCTGCTCTCGGCTTTCGTCGAACGTGTCGGCGATGCCATCCTGAAGCCGCTCGACGGCATGGGCGGGCGCGGTGTCTTTCGCGTTCGCCGCGACGACCCGAATCGCAACGTGATCATCGAAACGCTGTCCGCCAACGCAGCGCGCAGCGTCATGGCGCAGACCTTCCTGCCGGCGATCGCCGAGGGTGACAAGCGCATCCTGCTCATCGGCGGTGAGGTCGTTCCCTTCTGCCTCGCCCGCATCCCGAAGGCCGGCGAAACGCGCGGCAATCTGGCTGTCGGCGGGCAAGGAGAAGTGCGCGCCCTGACGGAGGATGATCGCCGGATTGCCGAGCGGCTGGCGCCGGTGATGGCCGAGCGCGGCCTTCTGTTCACTGGCATCGACGTCATCGGCGACCGTCTGACCGAGATCAACGTCACCAGCCCGACCTGCATGGTCGAGATCGCGCAAGGAAGCAGTGTCGATCCGGCGGCGATGTTCATCGCCGCGCTGGAGCGCGCATGCGCTTCCTGACCCTGCTGGCGGCGCTCTTTCTGCTGGCGGCCTGCAGCAGGCCAGCGGTGCATCACCGCGAAGCCTTCGTCTTCGGCACCCGGGTTGAAATCCTCGTCGCCGAGGCCGATGCGGCACGTTCGGGCGAAGCAGCTGCCGCGGTGCTCAGGGAATTCGATCGCCTGCACCGGACCTATCACGCGTGGCAGCCGTCGGAACTGACTGCGCTCAACACCGCACTGGCGGCAGGCAAGCCACATCCGGTCAGCAACGAGCTGGCCGCCTTCATTGGCGATGCACAGGACGTTTCGGCGGCGGGCGGATATCTGTTCGACCCCGGCATCGGTCGTCTGGTCGCGCTCTGGGGCTTTCAGGGAGAAGAGTTCCGGCCACAGCTGCCGGATGCGGCGGCGCTCGCTGCCTGGCGCCAGGCAGCGCCGTCGATCGCCGACCTGCGTGTCGATGCCGGGCAGGCTGCGAGCGGCAAGCGCGAACTCGCGCTCGATTTCGGCGGCTACCTGAAGGGGGTCGCCCTCGACCGTGGTGCTGCCCTGCTCCGGGCGCAGGGCGTCAACAACGCACTGATCAACATCGGCGGCAATGTCATGGCGCTGGGCAGCAAGCACGGCGAACCCTGGCGTGTCGGCATCCAGCATCCGCGCCAGCCGGGCACGCTGGCGACGCTGGCGCTGGCCGACGGTGAAGCGATCGGCACCTCCGGCGACTACCAGCGCTTCTTCGAGCTCGATGGCCGGCGTTACTGCCACCTGCTCGATCCGCGTACCGGTGCGCCGGTGACGCACACGCAGGCACTGACGGTTCTCGTCTCGCCGGAGGCCAAGGCCGGCATGCGCTCGGATGCCGCTTCGAAACCGCTTTTCATTGCCGGACGTGATGCCTGGCGGCCGCTGGCCGACCGCCTCGGCATTGCCGGCGCCGTGCGTGTCGATGCCGACGGCCGCGTGACGGTCACCCGCAGCCTGAGCCAGCGCCTCAAGTTCGGGCCGGCTGTGCCGGTGCCCGAAATCGTCGATTAGAATGGCGCCATGATCGGAATCCTGCTCATCACCCACAGCACCTATGGCGAGGCACTCATCCAGAATGCCTGCCACGTCCTCAACAAGCGCCCGCCGCTGATTGCCCAGTTCGGCGTTGCCGCCCAGGATGATCCACTCGATGTGCTGCCGATGGCCCGCTTGCTGCTCAAGGAAGTGGATGGCGGCGAGGGGGTGCTGGTGATGACCGATATCTACGGCGCGACGCCAGCCAACCTGGCGATGAAGCTGCTCGAACCGGGACGTATCGAAGGCGTTTCCGGCGTCAATCTGCCGATGCTGCTGCGGGCGCTCACCTATCGCGGCAAGGGAATGGAAACGATGATCACCAAGGCCGTCAGCGGTGGTCGCGACGGCATTCTGAACATGCTCAAGGACGTCTGATGCAACGTACGGAAACCGAAATCGTGAACAAGCTGGGCCTGCATGCCCGGGCATCCGCCAAGCTGACGCAGCTGGCCGGCAGGTTCCAGAGCGAGGTCTGGATGGAAAAGGGAGCTCGCCGCATCAACGCGAAAAGCATCATGGGCGTCATGATGCTGGCGGCCGGCAAGGGTTCGCAGGTCGTCATCGAGACCGACGGCGTCGACGAGAAGGAAGCGATGGAGGCGATCCGGGCGCTGATCGCCGACAAGTTCGGGGAAGGGGAGTGAATGGAACAGCCCCCACGCTCACTCCGTTCTCTGCCCCCCGAGGGGGCTAAGCCTCCCCTTGGGGCGGCCCGGCGGGAGGCTTGCTCGTGAGCTTCACCCTGCACGGCCTCGGCGTCTCCGGCGGCATCGCTATCGGCGTTGCGCACCTGATGTCGCATGCGACGCTGGAAGTGGCACACCTGACGCTTTCCGCGCGCATGCTCGACAAGGAACTGGCCCGCTTCGACGCTGCGCTGCAGAAGGTGCGCGAGGAACTGGCGGCGATGCGCGAGAGCGCGGAAAACTCGCCGGCCGAGTTCGGTGCCTTCCTCGACCTGCACCGGATGATTCTCGATGACCCGGAGCTGTGCGAGGTGCCGCGAATCATCATCCGCGAGCGCCGCTGCAACGCCGAATGGGCGCTGGTGCAGCAGATGGAGCACCTGGTCGCCCAGTTCGACGCCTTCGAGGACCCTTACCTGCGCGAGCGCAGCCACGACGTGCGGCAGGTGGTCGAGCGGGTGATCAAGGAGCTCGCCGGACATCCCGGCCGGGCCTCGCTGCGGGCGGCGAAGGGGGTCAAGGAAGAGAACCTGATCGTCGTCGCCCACGACCTGTCTCCGGCCGACGTCATCGCCTTCAAGGAGCACCGTTTCGCCTCGTTCATCACCGACGTCGGCGGCGCCACCTCGCACACTGCGATCCTGGCGCGCAGCATGGCGGTGCCGGCCGTCCTTGGCCTGCACAATGCCCGCCAGCTGATCCGCGACAAGGAACAGCTGATCGTCGACGGTACCCGCGGCGTCATCATCGTCAATCCCGATCCGCGCGTGCTCGAGGAGTATCAGTTCCGCAAGAGCGAGCTGGAGATCGAGCGTTCCAAGCTGAAGCGCCTGAAGACCGGCAAGGCGACGACCATCGATGGTATCGACGTCAGCCTGCAGGCGAACATCGAGCTGCCCTCCGACGTGCCGGCGGCCCTCGAAGGGGGCGCCGAAGGCATCGGCCTCTTCCGTACCGAATTCCTGTTCCTCGACCGCGGCGAACTGCCGTCCGAGGACGAGCAGTTCGAGGCCTACCGCAAGGTGGTCAAAGGCATGGACGGGCGGCCGGTGACGATCCGCACCTTCGACCTCGGCGCCGACAAGGACCTCAACCCCGAAGGCACCCTCGGCGACCGCGTCAAGACCAACCCGGCGCTCGGCATGCGTGCGATCCGCGTGTCGCTGGCCGAGCCGAAGATGTTCCAGACGCAGCTGCGGGCGATCCTGCGCGCCTCCAAGTACGGCAAGGTCAAGCTGCTGATCCCGATGCTGGCGCATGCGCACGAGATCGATGCGACGCTGGCTGCCGTCGAGCAGGCGAAATCCAGCCTGCGCGGCGACAAGATCGGCTTCGATGCGAGCATCGAGATCGGCGGCATGATCGAGATTCCGGCAGCGGCACTGGCCATCGGCATGTTCCTGCGCCGCCTCGACTTCCTGTCGATCGGCACCAACGACCTGATCCAGTACACGCTGGCGATTGACCGTACCGACGAGCAGGTGGCGCCGCTCTACGATCCGCTGCACCCTGCCGTGCTGATGCTGATGGCGCATACCCTGCACAGCGGCGAGAAGGCCGGCATCCCGGTCTCGGTCTGCGGTGAACTGGCGGGTGACCCGGCACTGACGCGCCTGCTGCTCGGCATGGGCCTGCGCACCTTCTCCATGCACCCGGCGCAGATCCTGGAAGTGAAGAGCCGGATTCTGAAGAGCAACATCGCCGATCTGGCACCGCAGGTGCGGCGCATGCTGCGCCTGGAGGAGCCGAGCAAGATCCGCGAACAGCTGGAGCGGCTGAACGGTGCGCCAACGCGCAGCGACCTGAATTGACAATTGCAGCCGGCTGCGGTTAACTGCGGCTTACAGCGCCGATTTGAACGAATCAGCTTGCGGGCGCTCAATAAATGCGGCTAAAGCGAGGGCAACCCAGTCCGCGCAAGCAACGCCGACTGGGTTTTTCGTTTCTGGAAAGGCAGATTGCAGATGAATTCCGTTGGGGTCGTGACGCCACAGAGCGTCCGTTTCGATGCCCCGATCAAACTTCAGGGCGGAGCGACCCTGCCCGGCTTCGAACTGGTGTTCGAGACCTACGGCGAGCTCAATGCCGAGGGCAGCAATGCCGTGCTGGTATGCCACGCCCTTTCGGGTAGCCATCATGTAGCCGGTATCTATGCCGACCAGCCGAACAACGTCGGCTGGTGGGACAACCTTGTCGGTCCCGGCAAGCCGCTCGATACCAACCGCTTTTTCGTCGTCGGCGTGAACAACCTCGGCGGCTGCTATGGCTCGACCGGGCCGATGAGCGTGAACCCGGCGACCGGCAAGCCCTACGGCGCCGATTTTCCGGTGGTTACCGTCGAGGACTGGGTGAACGTGCAGGCGCGCCTGGCTGATCACCTCGGCATCGGCTGCTGGGCGGCGGTGGTCGGCGGCTCGGTCGGCGGCATGCAGGCACTGGAATGGACGCTGCAGTTTCCCGAGCGTGTGCGCCATGCATTGGTGATTGCGTCGACGCCGAAGCTCACCGCACAGAACATTGCCTTCAACGAAGTGGCGCGGCAGGCGATCCTGACCGACCCCGACTTCCATGGCGGCCGCTTCTACGAGCACGGCGTGGTGCCGGTGCGCGGCCTGCGGCTGGCGCGCATGGTCGGTCACATCACCTACCTTTCGGACTTCCAGATGGCCGAGAAATTCGGCCGCGAGCTGAAGAACGGCAAGCTTTCCTACGGCTACGACACGGACTTCCAGATCGAGTCCTACCTGCGCTACCAGGGCGACAAGTTCACCACCTACTTCGACGCCAACACCTATCTGATCACGACCAAGGCGCTCGATTACTTCGACCCTGCGCGCGATTACGGCGGCGACCTGCAGGCCGCGCTGGCGCGGGCCAAGGCCAGCTTCTTCGTGGCCAGTTTCTCGACCGACTGGCGTTTCGCACCCGAGCGCAGCCGCGAGATCGTCTATGCGCTGATGCACAACGGCCGCGACGTTTCCTATGCGGAGATTGACTGCAGCGCCGGCCACGATTCCTTCCTGCTCGACGACGCGCACTACCACGCCGTCGTCGGTGCCTATCTCGACAGGATCGAAACATGATCGTCGCCCACCGATCCGCCCCAAGGGCGGCGCAGTCCATATCCGAAGTCCCGCAGGGACGAACCGCAATCACTCCCTTCCTCGGGAAGGGGGGTGGGGGGAGGGTCGTCGGATGACGGAAATATTCGGCCGTTTCGACTTCGACGTCATCGCCCGCTGGATCGTCCCCGGCGAGCGTGTGCTCGACCTCGGCTGCGGCGACGGTTCGCTGCTCAAATTCCTGAAGGCGGAGAAGGGCATCCGCGGCTACGGCGTGGATAACGATCCGGACAACGTGCTGGCGGCGATCAGGAACGGCGTCAACGTGCTCCAGTTCGACCTCGAAAAGGGGCTCGCCGGCGTTGACGACGATGCCTTCGACCACGTCATCATGTCGCTGTCGCTGCAGACCGTTCGCCACACCGTGCTGCTCGTGAAGGAAATGCTGCGCGTCGGCCATGAGGCGGTGGTGTCCTTCCCCAACTTCGGCCATCGCAGCCATCGCGAGGCGATCGCCAAGGGGCGCATGCCGGTTTCCGAGGCGCTCCCCTACCAGTGGTTCGACTCGCCGAACGTGCGCTTTTTCACCATCGCCGACTTCGAGGCACTGTGTGCCGAAAACGGAATCGTCGTGCGCGAGGGCCTGTTCTTCGACGAAGGGCGGGCGGTGACCGAAGACCCGAATCTCAACGCTGACGTCGCCCTCTACCGGCTAGGCCGGGGCTGAACTCCGGTCCGGACGCCGGAAATCCATCCAGGCCGGCTCCTTCGGCGGCATCAGGTCGATGCGCAGGCGCAGGAGATGCGGCAAGCCGAGTCCGTGACGATCCTTGAGCGCGAGACGCAGCGGCGCGCAGTCGACGCTGATGCCGGACGGATTTTCGACGAACGGATATCTACCCTCGCGCTCCCAGTGCATGGCCAGCCTGCTGCCAGGAATGCCGACCGGCAGCGTCACGGTATCGATGTCCCAGACGACGGTTAAGGCGGAAGCGTCGCCTGTCGGCGGCAGGAGCTTTTGCGTGGACTGCATCGCCTTGCCGTCCGCCCCCGTCCAGAACAGATGCAGCGTCGGCATTCCGGCAGAGGCCGGTAGGCAGCGAGGTGCGCAATGCATCCTTGCTGCTGTAGTTGGGCATCTCGAGATCCAGGCGATCCAGGCGCACGCCCGTGCCGGCCTTCAGATGGATCGCCCAGAGTTCCGCTCCGACCGATGTCTGCAGACGGCGGGCATCCGCCACGACGTACGGCGACTCGCTTCTCGGCAGGGCGTTGATCCGGCTTTCGGCCCGGGCGCGGCCGGCCTCGCTGACATGCGGTTGCAGGAGGTGGCCAATGGCGGGAATGCTCAGGAGCATCAGCAGTCCGCTGAATGCGATGTGCAGCGAGGCTCCTGCGCGCAGACCGACCATTCTTCCCCAAAGCCAGTGCAGCCCGAAATAGAGCAAAGGGCCGGCGGTGAATAACGTGAGGTAAGCCGCCGCCAATGCCTCCATGCCGGAAATGCCGCTTGCCCGGATGATGCCGGCGATGGCGGCGACGGTGACGGCCAGGATCGGCAGCGTCGCGATGCGCAGCTTCAGCCATGGCGTACCGAGCCCCTGGCGCCGGAACTGGCGGCCTTCGGCGATGATGAGGAATGCGAGGACGGCAAGGGTACCGGCGAAAATGACGCCCCACAGACCCAGGTCGAACTCGGGGATTCTTTGCAGGTTCGGGAGGAGCGATTCCACGCGTCAGATCCTGAAACTGACGAGGTCGAGATCGGCCGCCTGTTCGCGCAGCGGGATCAGGGACTGATAGTCGGCCGAGCCGTACCAGCCGTTGACCGCATCGAGGTCGGGAAAGAGGATGACGACAGTGGCTTCGTGGGCATGATTGCCGCCGAGCACCCGATCCCGTTCGCCGCGGAGCAGCAGCCTCGCCCCCCAGGGTGCGAGCGTTGCCGGTACCCGCTGGCGGTACTCGGCCCACTTGGCCGGGTCCTTCACGGTAAGGTGACCGATCACGCAGGCGGTGGCGTCGTCCATGTGGCTAACCTAGCAGTTGGGCTGCGTGTTGCGGCTATCGTCGCAGCGGTGACGGAAAGGAGTTTCCGGCAAGGGTGACTGGATGCTGCGCCGGAATGCGTCGCGCTGGTAGCCGAGGGCTGCGGCACGGTCGAGCAGGGTTTCGATCACGGCCGAGTCGAGTGTCGGCGTGCGCGCCAGAATCCAGCCGTACTTGCGTTCGGGTTCGCCGACCAGCACCCAGCGATAGTCGGGGTCGAGCGCCAGCACCCAGTAGTTGCCGTAGAACGGGCGGAAGAAGCTGACGCGCAGGCGGGCATTGCCGCTGTCGGCCACGACCCGGGCGATGCCGGTGGCGCTCGTCTCTTCGCCGCTCGCAGTCCGGCAGCGGTTGATCACCTTGATTGTCTCGCCGTCACGCACGTACTCGGCCCGCGTGTCGCTCACGCACTCGGCCTGGAAACGGTTGGGAATCAGGGCGATTTCGTACCACGTGCCGAGATAGCGATCGAGATCGACGCGGGGCACGGTCGGCAGCGGCAGCGGGGTTGCACAGCCGGCGAGAAGGACGACAAGCGCCAGGATCAGTCCGCGCGAGATGCGTTTCATGGAGTCGCGATCAGTGAGGTTGCGATTCGCCGAGTTTAGCAGTGGCGCCTTCCGGATGCTCGGGAAGGTCGGCATTGCTCGCCCGCGATTGCCTCGAACAGGGCGGAAGCACGGTAAGATGGCGCCTTCGTCCGGATGTCGATTCCATGCCCGCCTGGCTCGCCCCCCTGCTCACCCGCCGCATGCTGATCTGCGTGTTTACCGGCTTCAGCTCGGGATTGCCGCTGTTCCTGCTGCTCAACCTGCTGCCGGCCTGGCTGAAGACCGAGGGCATCAGCCTGAAGGAGATCGGCCTCTTTGCGCTGATCCAGTTTCCCTACACCTGGAAATTCCTCTGGTCGCCGCTGATGGACCGCTATGCCCTGCCCTGGCTCGGCCGCCGGCGGAGCTGGATGGCGGTTGCGCACCTGCTGCTGGTCGCCGCCATTGCCTGGCTCGGTTCGCTGTCGCCGAAGGAATCGCTGGTGACGATCGCCATGGTCGCCTGCGTCATCGCCGTGCTTTCGGCAACGCTGGACATCGCCCTCGATGCCTTCCGCCGCGAGCTGCTGGAGGAAAACGAGCTCGGCCTCGGCAACTCGGTGCACGTGAATGCCTACAAGGTTGCCGGCCTGATTCCCGGCTCGCTCTCCCTGTGGCTGGCGGACCGCCTGCCATGGTTCGAGGTGTTCGCGATCACGGCGCTGTTCATGCTGCCGGGTCTGGTGATGACACTGATGGTTCGCGAGCCGGGCCGCGAGCCGGCGCCGCGCACGCTGAAGGATGCGGTGGTCGAACCGTTCCGCGAATTCATGGGTCGCTCCGGGGTCAAGGGGGCGCTGCTGGTGCTCGGCTTCATCTTTCTCTACAAGCTGGGCGACTCGCTGTGCACGGCGCTGGCGACCCCGTTCTATCTGGAGATGGGCTACACCAAGAGCGAGATCGGCCTGGTCGCCAAGAATGCGGGCCTGTGGCCGTCGGTGATCGGCGGTCTGGTCGGCGGCCTGTGGATGATTAAGCTCGGCATCAATCGCTCGCTGTGGATCTTCGGTGTCGTGCAGATGGTCGCCATTCTCGGCTTCGTCTGGCTGGCCGGTGCCGGCACCTCGGCGGCGACTCCCGAGCGCCTCGTGGCGCTGGCGCTGGTCATCGGCATCGAAGCTTTCGGCGTCGGGCTGGGTACCGCAGCTTTCGTTGCCTTCATCGCCAAGAGCACGCACCCGGCCTACACGGCGACCCAGTTCGCCCTGTTCACGAGCCTTGCCGCCGTGCCGCGCACGTTCATCAACGCCTCGGCCGGCTGGCTCGTCGAGCAGCTCGGCTGGGTCAACTTCTTCTGGCTCTGCTTCGTGCTCGCAGTGCCGGGGATGCTCCTCCTCCTCAAGGTCGCTCCATGGAACGAAACCAGGCCTGCGCCGGCCGGCTGATCGGCGCCGCCCGCGAACTTTCCGCCGCCCTGGCACCGATGTGCTTCGCGCCACCGGTCAGCCATGTCTATAACCCGCTCGACTACGCCCGGGTGCCGCATGAACAGTATCTGTCCCGCTTTGCTTGCGGGCGCAAGCGAATCGTCTTTCTCGGCATGAACCCCGGCCCTTTCGGCATGGTGCAGACGGGCGTGCCGTTCGGCGAGATCGATGCCGTTCGCAACTGGATGGGCATCGAGGCGGCGGTCGGCAAGCCGGTCCCGGAAAACCCGAAGCGGCCGATCGAGGGCTTCGCCTGTACGCGCTCGGAGGTCAGTGGCCGTCGGCTGTGGGGATTGTTCGCGCAGCGTTTTGGCACGGCGGATGCGTTCTTTGCCGAGCATTTCGTTGCCAATTATTGCCCGCTCGCCTTCTTCGACAACGGCCGCAACCTGACGCCGGACAAGCTGCCCACGAGTGAAACGGCACCGCTGGAAGCTGCCTGTGATGTGCACCTGCGAGCAATGGTCGAGACGCTGCAGCCGGAATGGCTGATCGGCGTCGGCGGCTTCGCCGAAGCGCGAGCCGTTGCTGCGCTCTGCGGACTCGACGTGAAGATCGGCCGCGTTCTGCACCCGAGCCCGGCCAGCCCGGCCGCGAACCGGGGATGGGCGGAAGCTGCTGAAAAGCAGCTACGGGCGTTGGGAATCTGGGACTGAGCCGGCGGTTTCACGGGCGTTGCGCCGACGATCCAGCCACCAGGCGTAGAGCGGCAGCAGCAGGGCCGAGCCCGGCAGCAGCAGGAAGAGCAGGTAGGGCGATATCCGCGACAGGCGGCGCAGCTGCGCGAGCAGTTCGGCCTTTTCGGCCGGCGTCCATTGGTCGCCGTTGCGCGGTTTCATCAGCAGCGGCATCAGCCCGCGCATGGCGAGGAGTTCGGTCAGAACATGCCGCGCTTCCTGCTTCTGCGTCGACAGGAACTGGCCCAGCGAGCGACTGATGCGCCCGCGCCCGGTGCGAAAACGGCTCATGCAGCCGAGCGGGGGGTGAGCAGGCCGGCTTCGACGAGCCGTGGCCGGATCTTGCGCCAGACGCTCCAGGCGACGAAGGCGCGACGCCCCCAGCGCCAGGCACGCTGCGGCCGGATCGCCGCGAGTGCTGCAACAGCGAGACCGACTCCCATCGGATGGCGTTTCAGGTACTGAACCCCCTGTCTGGCCTTGACCAGACCCCGGTCAGCCGTGTCGACGGCAGCGAGGACCGGTTGCAGGCTCGCCGCCAGCGCGGCACGCTGCGCTGCAGCCCGCTCCTGCAGACGCCCGCGTTGCAGGCTCAGTTCAATCAGCCGTTTTTCCATGGCTTCCATGGCCAGTGGCCGCGCGCAGCTGATGGAGATCTTCCTCCAGTTCGGCAATGGTGGCGGCAAACACCTGATGACGGTCGTTGGCGCGCATCATTGCGCGCAACAGCAGCCCACCGCCGACGGTGAACAGTGCGGCAAGGGAAGCGAGGAGCGCGATGCGGTTTTCCCAATAAACGGCAACGGCCAGGCCGATCAGCAGCAAGATGCCGACACCGAGACAGAAGAGTGCAGCGATGCCGAGCACGAACAGCCGGACAAGCCGGATACGCTCGCTGGCCAGCTCGTTGCCGGCCAGCTCGATACGCGTCCGCGCCGTGGCAACCAGCGTCACCGCAGACTTGCGCAAGGCGGCGAAGAGGCTGCCTGCCTCCTCGCTGCCCGGAGAGGAACTCATTACCTCTGCGTCTTAGCGGCGGCCGATGAGGACGCCCAGAGCCAGACCGACTGCAGCAGCGACGCCGACGGCCTGCCATGGGTGCTCATGAACGAAATCGTCGGTTGCGCGTGCGGCGGCCTTGGTGCGGTCGGCGATCGCAGCTTCGGCGTCCTGCAGGCGCACCTTGGCGTCGCGCAGGCGATCGGTGATGCGCTCGCGCAGTTCCCCGACCTTTTCACCGGCCTGATTGGCGGTGGCACGCAGGATTTCCTCGGCATCGGCGATGACGATCTTCATGTCGGAGACGAGCTTGTCCTTGGAAACGTTGGAGATGTCGGTGGTGTCAGCCATGATGGTTCCTTCTTTGAACGGGTTGAATGGAGGCGAGTGATCGCGCCCTCGGTGACTAGCGTAGCGCGTCGTGTCTTGTTAAGCAATCAAGGAGCATAGTCGTAGTCGACGATCAGCGGCGCATGGTCGCTGAAGCGCTGCTCCTTGTAGACGCGCGCATCGTGCGCAGTCGTCGCGATTGCCGGCGTGGCCAGCTGATAATCAAGACGCCAGCCGACGTTTTTGGCCCAGGCCTGACCGCGGTTCGACCACCATGTGTAGCAATCGTCGGTGGCGTCCGGGTACAGGTGCCGGTAGGTATCGACCCAGCCTGCTTCGCCGAGGACGCGGCTCATCCAGGCCCGCTCCTCGGGGAGGAAGCCGGAATTCTTCTGGTTCGATTTCCAGTTCCTCAGATCGATTTCCTTGTGCGCGATGTTCCAGTCGCCGCAGACGACGATCTGCCGTCCCTCCTTCGCCATGTCGGCGAGCAGCGGCAGGAAGTAATCCATGAAACGGAACTTGGCCTCTTGCCGCTCCGGCGAGCTCGATCCTGACGGCAGGTAGAGCGAGACCACCGAGAGATTGCCGATGTCGGCGCGGATGAAGCGCCCCTCGGCGTCGAATTCGCCATGGCCGAGGCCTTCGATGACGCGGTCGGGTTTTTTACGGCACCACAGGCCGACGCCGCTGTAGCCCTTCTTCTCGGCGCAGTGGTAGTAGGCATGGAGACCGTCGGGCGCACGCATTTCCGGCGTCAGGTCGGCATCCTGCGCCTTGATTTCCTGGAGGCAGACGATGTCGGCGGACTGGGCTTCCAGCCAGGGCAGCAGACCCTTGTTCCAGGCCGAGCGGATCCCGTTGAGATTCAGGGAGATGATGCGTAACATGAGCGTCTCGCGCCGTGCAGGCGGCGCACGGTCAAAAAGAAGATTCTTAAATGGACTTTCGTCAGGAATTCATCGAATTCGCCGTCGGCCAGAACGTGTTGCGCTTTGGCGAGTTCAAGACCAAGGCCGGACGGCTCTCGCCCTATTTCTTCAATGCCGGCCTTTTCAACGACGGTGCGTCGCTGAACCGGCTCGCACAATTCTACGCGAAGGCGATCGTCGCCAGCGGACTCGACATCGATGTCCTCTTCGGCCCGGCCTACAAAGGCATCCCGCTCGTCGCCGCGACGGCGATGGCCCTTGCCCAGCAGGGTCGCAATCTGCCGTATGCATACAACCGCAAGGAAGCGAAGGATCACGGCGAAGGCGGCACTCTGGTCGGGGCCCCGCTGGCCGGCCGGGTGCTGATCGTCGACGATGTGATCTCGGCGGGAACCTCGGTGCGCGAATCGGTCGAACTCATTCGCGCGGCGGGTGCGACGCCCTGCGGCGTCGTCATTGCACTCGACCGCATGGAGCGCGGAAGCGGGGCGCTGTCGGCGGTTCAGGAGGTCGAGCGCGACTATGGAATCCCCGTGGTTGCCGTCGCCACGCTGGAGGACCTTCTGGCTTTCCTTTCCGGGCGTTCCGACCTGCGCGAGAACGAAGCCGCAGTTGCTGCCTATCGCCGGGAGTACGGTGTTGCACGCGGCTAGTCTCGCACTGCTGCTGGTGTCCCTGACGGCAGCGCTGCCGGCGGGTGCGGCTGCCAGGATTTTCTGCTGCAATGACGATCACGGAAAGAAAGTCTGTGGCGATATCCTGCCTCCGGCATGCGTCGGTCGGGCCTATCGCGAGATCGGCGCCAATGGTGTCGTCGTGCGCGAGGTGGAAGCACCCTTGACCGAAGAGCAGCGCGCACTGCGCGCCGTCGAAGAGCGACGCCGGAAGGATGCCGAGGAGGCGGCGAAGGAGCAGCGTCGGCTGGATCAGGCGCTCCTGCAGACCTATGGCAGCGAGGCTGACATCGAGATGATGCGCAAGCGGGCCGAGGCTGACACGCATGCCGGCATCAAGGCAGCCGAACTCAAGATCGTCGAGGCGAAGAAGCGGCGCCAGAAATTCGAGGACGAGGCCGAGTTTTACAAGAAGTCGACCGTGCCGCCGGAAGTCGAGAAGGGACTGAAGGATGCCGACTTCGAGATCCAGGCGCAGCAGAACCTGATCGAAGCCAAGCAGAAGGAACTCGAGATCATCAAGGCCAAGTACGACGAGGACAAACGGCGCTATCTCGAACTGAAGCGTGTCCGCATTCGCAAGCAGTAATACCCAATTTTCGGAAAGTCGCACCAATGAAAACGGCGCCTCGAAGGCGCCGTTTTCATTGGGCATTAGGAGCCCGGACGGCTTTCAGGACAGCTTTTTCTTCAGCAGTTCATTGACTTGCTGTGGGTTGGCCTTGCCCTTGGTGGCCTTCATCGCCTGCCCGACCAGCGCGTTGAATGCCTTTTCCTTGCCGGCCTTGAACTCGGCAACCATCGCCGCGTTGGCAGCGAGCACCTCGTCGATCAGGGCTTCGATGGCGCCGGTATCGGTGATCTGCTTCAGGCCCTGCTTCTCGATGATCTCGTCCGCCGAAGCACCCTCCCCGTTCCACAGCGCCTCGAACACTTTCTTGGCGATGTTGTTGGAGATCGTGTTGTCGGCGATGCGCGCCACCAGTCCGCCCAGCTGGGCGGCAGATACCGGCGAAGCGGCCAGTTCCTTTTCATCCTTGTTCAGGCGTGCCGCGAGATCGACCATCACCCAGTTGGCGCAGGGCTTGGCGGCGTTCCTGCCGGCAGCGGCGACGGTGGCTTCGTAGAAATCGGCGATGTCGAGCGCGGCGGTCAGCGCCGCGGCATCATAGGCGGACAGGCCGTAATCGGCCATGAAGCGCTGCTTCTTGGCTGCCGGCAGTTCCGGCATCGCGGCACGGGTGCGCTCGACCCAGTCGCGCGAGATGATCAGTGGCAGCAGGTCGGGGTCGGGGAAGTAGCGGTAGTCGTGTGCGTCTTCCTTGGTGCGCATGACGCGAGTCTCGCCGCTGTCCGGATCGAAGAGCACGGTGGCCTGCTGGATCTTGCCGCCGTCCTCCAGTGTCTCGATCTGCCAGCGGATCTCGTAGTCGAGGGCC
>VFQM010001607.1_pt1 | contig 19311 bp, 23 predicted proteins | sample 3512391 | NCBI WGS metagenome assembly VFQM01 (sample SAMN10412369, study PRJNA504923) | tailings metagenome | isolation source: Replicate 1 from Balatoc abandoned mine | place: Philippines | reverse complement strand
AGAAATCCAAATCTCGGAAACAAAAAAAGGAGGAATTCCGAAAAATTCCTCCCTAATCATTGTGGTAGTTGGTATTTACTTAGCAGTCACATCCAATACCAAAGAGACGGTATTGTAGATGAACTGATCTTTAGCTTTGTCTACTGCTGCAGATTCGTCACCGTACATCAAACCCCACTGAGTTCTGTCGATGTTGAATCCTGCTTTCGCAGTTACTGCGCCGTTGTTGATCGCTACTGCAGCAGGGAATTTGATGTTTTTGGTAGTTCCTCTCATGGTCAAGTTACCGCTTATCCAATGGGTAGGGTTAGCAGGTGACAAAGAACTGTCAGATGCCGGAGTGTTGTCTGTGGCAAACTCTTCTTTGTCTGCTATGGCATCACCTGCGGTGAATGGCGCTACCTCGGTGATTTCAAATGTGGCAGTTGGGAAATTAGCCGCATCAAAGAAGTCAGCTGACTGAAGGTGGCCAAAGAGTTTGCCATAATTTTCGTCAGCAGGCTGCATATCTTCAATAGTAAGTCCAGTGATATCAAATGTGAACGAACCCGCTGTGATCTGATCACCTGCTACTGTAAGTGTACCACTTGTGGTAGGTATTTTGCCAAAGTGCTTTCCTGCTGGCTTGTATCCTGTCCATGCGATAGTGGTTGCGGCCAAGTCAGCGGTGAGTGTCTGACCTTCACCTGCCGCTACTTCCTGAGCTTCGGTAGTTTCTACCGTATCGCCTGGCTTACCGCAAGCGAATGCGAGCATTGAAGCTGCCAAGAATAGGCCAATTTGCTTTGTAATTTTCATAGTTGTACTTGTTGGATTGGTTTTGGTATTTTAAATGTATATACACGGAAACTGTATTTGATAAAAAAAGTTCAGCAACAGCATAAAATTTTTAATTTTCGATCGATAAACCTTACTAATCCATAATCAACGCATGGCATTAATCTTAACTGTGAAGGGAGTAGCTCCTGAATTTGGACCAAATTGCTGGCTGGCCCCCAATGCCACTGTAGTAGGAGATGTAGTCATGGGCAAAAACTGCACAGTTTGGTTCAATGCCATCGTGCGGGGGGATGTCCATGAGATACGGATCGGAGATGATACCAATATCCAGGATGGGGCAGTGATTCACTGTACCTATCAAAAAGCAGCTACCCATATCGGAAGCCAAGTGTCCATTGCCCACAATGCCTGTGTGCACGGCTGTACGATTCATGATCGGGTTTTGATCGGAATGGGAGCGATAGTCATGGATGGAGCGGTGGTCCATTCGGATTCGGTAATTGCAGCAGGAGCGGTAGTATTGGCGGGTACAGTGGTAGAATCCGGTACGATATATGCCGGCACTCCAGCCAAAAAAGTAAAAGACATTACCCCCGAGATGAAGGAGGTAATCCTACGTACTGCCAGAAACTATCCTATGTATTCCGAATGGTATGATCAGGGAAAAGTGTAAAAGGTAGGTAAGTAATTGTTTTTCAAATATTTTTCCTGCCAGAAAACTTGAATTAAATCCCTTCGTTTTTTACATTTGATTCATTCACTTTTGCTTATGAGATCTTTTTTTTGTGACCTGGAAAGTCGGAGAATCGGAGAAATCTTGTAATTCTCTTTTTGTTATTCCTTTGGATTAACTATCTCTTGTCCTCTTTTTTACCCAAGGATTATGCGCTTGACTTGAAATTTGCCTACACAGTAGAAGAAGCCTATCAATCTCTGAGTAATCTCAATGCAGAAGAAATCGAACTTTATCGATTTGGGGTATGGTCTCTGGACATGCCCTATCTGGTGATTTATTTTTTGTTTTTCTCGGCTTTGCTTAAAAGACTTTGGGGTGGTCACCGGTATTTTCTGATACCACTTACTATTGCCCTTATGGATTTGGTAGAGAATTTTTTGCTAATGGGGATTTTGGGAGCCTATCCAGAGCGAATGGAAGTAGCGGTGTGGATTTGTTCCTTTTTTTCTACCGGTAAATGGATCGCGGTTGGAGTCTTGATTTTATCCATTTTGGGAGGGGTTTGGAATTCGTTCTTTTCCCGAAAAAAAAGTATTCTGACCTCAATTAAATCAGAATTTAATTGAGCTTTACCATTCACTTTTGAGATCTTCTTTTCTTTTCAATGATTTTTGACTAGTATTTGACAAAGTAAGGGTTAGTCCCGCACACGATTCACTAGTCTATGAAAGAAGAATATTTTAAATGGTACTCCCCGCATCTCAATCGCGACGTAGAAATGCTTGTTTTTGGTCATGCGGGATATCCCGTAGTAGTTTTTCCTACTTCGATGGGGTCTTTTCACGAAAACAGAGATATGGGCCTCATCGGATCAGCTCAATGGTATTTAGATCAGGGTTTAATTCAGATTTATTGTCCTGAGAGTAATGATAAGCAGAGCTTTTACAACAAGGGTATCGCACCCTACGATCGGATCCAAAATCATGTGGCCTATGACAAAATGATCTGCCATGAGCTGGTAGAGCGAATTCGGCTCAATACTGCCGTGGCAAAAGTAGCTGTGGCAGGGTGCAGTTTTGGAGGATATCACGCAGCGAATTTTGCCTTTAGGCATCCCGGCTATGTCAGTCACCTATTTAGTATGAGTGGTGCTTTTGATATTAGGAGCTTCATGGATGGATACCAGCATGATGATATCTACTACAATAGCCCGCTGGAATATCTACCGGGTCTTCAGGATGGGGAGCTTTGGAATATGGGCATTGCCCTGGGTACTTCCAACTGGGATATCTGCTACGATTCCAACCTGAAACTAAACGAAGTACTCAAGCAAAAAAACATCAATCACTGGCTCGATGTCAGACAGGATCGACAGCATGACTGGCCGGTATGGAGAGAAATGTTTCCTCACTATCTCAGTACGATTAAATTTAACTAGCATAAAATCAGTAGTTTATATTAAAGTTTTATACCTATACTTATGAAAAAGATCGGAATACTTTTCGGCATGGAGGATACCTTTCCGCATGCTTTTGTGGAGCGAGTCAATCAAATTGCCCCCAAGGGGATCGTCGCCGAACCTGTCAAAATCGATAAAGTCATCCAAAATCAACTCACAGAATATGCCGTCATCATTGACCGAATATCTCAGGATGTCCCTTTTTATCGGGCTTACCTCAAAAATGCTGCCCTCACGGGTACGGCTGTGATTAACAATCCCTTTTGGTGGAGTGCCGATGATAAGTTTTTCAACAATTGCCTGGCGGATACCTTGGGTGTTCCACTCCCTAAAACGGTCATTTTACCGTCAGCAAAGCATCCTGATGATACCACCTCCAAGTCGTTCAGAAATTTGATAGCACCTTTGGATTGGGAGGGGATTTTTAATTACATCGGTTTTCCGGCCTATATGAAGCCATATGCTGGTGGAGGATGGAAGCATGTCTATCGCCTCGAGAATAAGGAGGAGTTTTTTCAGAAACATCCCGAAACAGGCCAATTGGTGATGCTCCTGCAGGAAGAAATCGTCTTTGACGAGTATTTCCGTGTGTATTGCCTGGGTGGAAAAGCCGTCCGAATCATGGAGTACGAACCCCGAAATCCACATCATTTGCGCTATGTAGTCGATCGGGCACCATCCTCCAAAAAGCTGCTCAATACGGTAAAAGAGTATACCATGCGACTCTGCACCGGTCTAGGGTATGATTTCAATACCGTAGAATTTGCCGTGCGGGATGGTATTCCATATGCCATCGACTTTGGCAATCCAGCCCCGGATGCTGATGTCAATTCCGTAGGGCAGGCCAACTTTGAGTGGGTAGTAGAGGAAGCTGCCAAAATGGCGATAGCTTATGCCAAAGCTCAAAAGCCCGGAAAGATGAATCTTACCTGGGGTACTTTTGTAAAGGATTCTGTAGCGATGGCCAAACGATTTTAAGCATAAAAGGTATGTCGATTGCGTTGAAAAAGCTTCCCAAATTCACCCTAGGAGTGGAGGAGGAGTACATGATCCTGGATCCCAAAACACGGGATCTCCGGTCCCACATGTCCAAAATCGTGGAGGGTGGAAAAATCCAACTACGTGAACAAGTCAAGGCCGAGATGCATCAGTCGGTCGTGGAGGTAGGGACAAATATTTGTCAGAATGTGGCAGAGGCTAGAAGGGAGGTTGCCTTTCTTCGAAGGAAAATCGACGAATTAGCACGTGCCCAAGGCCTCGTGGCCGGGGCATCCAGTACGCATCCTTTTGCCAAATGGCAGGATCAGGAGATCACCGATGATCCCAGATACCACACCATTGTCAATGAACTCAAGGATATCGCTCGATCAAACCTGATCTTTGGGCTTCATGTCCACGTAGGCATCGAGAGCCGCGAAATCGCCTTGCAGCTGATGAATCAGGCCTGCTATTTCTTGCCGCATATTTACGCCCTTACGACCAACTCACCTTTTTGGGAAGGGAGAAATACCGGCTTCAAAGCTTTTCGCGCCAAGGTTTTTGCCAAATTTCCGAGGACTGGACTGCCGGAGTATTTTGATTCGGTACAGTCGTACGACAATTTTCTGGAGATTCTGGTAAAGACCAACTGCATCGATAATCCGAAAAAAATCTGGTGGGATCTCCGGATGCATCCCTTTTTCTCCACCATTGAGTTTCGTATCTGTGACATGTGTTTGACCGTCGATGAGACGATCTGTGTGGTAGCTTTGATACAAGCAGTAGTAGCCAAACTCTATAAGCTGCTCATGAGCAATACGAGCTTTAATATTTACCGGATCGCACTCATTCGAGAGAATAAATTCCGCGCAGCCCGAAACGGTATCGAAGGATTATTGATCGATTTTGGTAAAAAGGTAGAAGTGCCTACCAAAGAGCTCATCATGGAATTGCTCGATTTTGTGGACGATGTAGTGGATGAACTAGGCAGCCGAAAAGAAATCAACTATGTACACAAGATCCTGGAGCGGGGTACAGGAGCCGATCAGCAGCTGGCTGTTTTTGAACAAACCGGCAGTCTGGAATCGGTCGTAGATTATATTACCTCGAAGTTTACCGAGGGAATTTGACGGATTGAGTACCTTTGAGACAAACTTAACCGAAGCGTACTGTGGCAAAGAAAAAAGTGAATCTGGCGATTTTGGATATGTATGATGGTGAACCCAATCAGGGTATGCGCTGCATTCATGATATTCTTGCCAGATTTTCGGACTCGATTTCCTATCGGGAGTTTGATGTGAGAGGTAAGTCTGAATTGCCTGAAATCCGTGATTTTGATTTGTTTATTTCTACAGGAGGACCGGGTAATCCCCTCGAAGGTGACGGAGTGTGGGATCTCAAATACAATGATTTCCTGGACCAAGTATGGATTTGGAATCAAAACCACAGCCGAAAAAAGTACCTTTTGCTGATCTGCCATTCCTTTCAGATGGCTTGCAAGCATTTTGGATTGGGTGAAATCACCAAACGAAAGTCAACTTCTTTTGGTGTAATGACCGTACACAAGACCAACGACGGGATTCACGATGAGCTTTTCCAAAACTTGGGTAACCCATTCTGGGCGGTGGATTCGAGGGACTTTCAGGTAGTACAACCCAATACGCGAAAATTTAAACACCTCGGAGCCAAAATCATCGCCCTAGAAAAAATCCGAAATCACGTAGAATATGAGCGAGCCATCATGGCTATTCGCTTTTCTGATGAAATCGTCGGCACCCAATTTCATCCTGAAGCTGATCCGGTAAGCTTTCTGGAACATCTCAAAAAACCGATGGTCAAAGAAAAAATCATTGAGTTGAAAGGAAAAACTAAGTTTCGGGAAATGCTTGAAAATCTTGTGGATGAACAAAAAATCTATAAAACCAATGAGACTTTGATTCCAAATTTCCTCGATCAGGCATTGCGTAAAACCAAAGCCGGTCAGGCACCTACTCTGATCTAGTATGATAGCATCTCTTCGCAGCCGGTTTAATGCTGAATTTACACCAGAAAAGTATACCCAGTTTTTGGAAAGTATAGCGAATGACTTTGATTACGCTCCGACTTTTCGAATTGCGGAAACTCCCTTTTTTATTCCTCAAACACTTGAAAACCAGCTTCTCGAAGCATGCGATGCAGTAGTCGACTTTATCCAGCGGCCTGACTTCAAGTCTACCACTCAGCGAGCTATCGAGCTCAATCCAGCCGTGCCAAACGAGGATGCGCACACCCAGTTTTTGGCAATTGACTTCGGGATTTGTGAGGAAAACGGACAGTTAATCCCTAAACTAATTGAAGTTCAAGGCTTTCCCTCCATCTTTAATTTTCAATTTAACCTCAATCGTAAAGTCCAGGCTTTTTATCCTTTTCTGGAGCAATTGACGCCTTATCCCAATGGCGTTACAGAAGCCAAGTATCTGGAAATCCTAAGAAAAGTCATCCTGGCTACTCATTCGCCTGAACATGTAGTTTTATTAGAGATTGAGCCTGAAAAACAGAACACTAAGATTGATTTTTATTATGCTTCGAGAGATTTGGGAATACCCATAATCTGCGTCACAGAAGTAATCAAGGAAGGCACTAAGCTTTTTTACCTGAATTCTTTGGGAGAAAAAATCCAGATTAATCGCATTTACAATCGGGTGATTTTTGATGAATTGAATTTGCGAAAGGACCTTAGACTCAACTTTAGCTTTCAAGATGAGCTGGATGTGGAATGGGCTGGTCATCCCAATTGGTATTCGAGGATATCTAAGTTTATCCTTCCATACCTGCAGGGCCCATATTTCATTGAGACTACTTTGCTCAGTGAACTGAAGGAAATTCCAGAGGACTTGGAGAATTATGTACTCAAGCCACTGTTTTCATTTTCGGGTTCAGGAGTTATTTTTCATGTGAAAAGAGAAGATATCCTAGCTGTCAAAGAACCGGACCTGTATATTCTCCAGAAAAAAGTAAGCTATGCTCCTGTGATCGAGTCTCCGGATGGTAAAGTCAAAGTCGAAGTCCGAATGCTCTGCCTTTGGCCCGAATCGGATCCTAGACCTACGGTGGTAGGCAATCTGGTACGCCTGAGTAGAGGAGACATGATCGGAGTTAAGTTCAATAAGGATAAGGACTGGGTGGGTGGTTCGATAGGATTGTTTGGGAAATAAAAAAAAGGCGGTCAAAGCCGCCTTTACTTGATATTATTGCTTCCAGGTAGAAGGAGAAATCCGCCATTCATTGAGTGAGTCGAGTGCTTCCTGATTGATATAGTTGGCACTGACTGCTTGAGGCAAAAGCGCATCATAGTGACTCAGGCAGACGAGTTTTATTCCGGCTTTTTCAAAGTTTTGGTCAGCCACCTCAAATCCATAGCTGAAAATAGCCACCATTCCCAAGACCTCAAATCCTGCATTTTTAAGATCCTCAGCGGCTTTCAGGGAGCTGCCACCCGTGGATACGAGGTCTTCGACTACTACTACTTTCTGGCCAGGAGTCACCTTTCCCTCAATCATATTTTCCATACCATGGCCTTTGGGCTTTGATCGGACATATACAAAAGGAAAGCTGAGTTCATTGGCGATCAAGGCACCCTGTGGAATACCCGCGGTAGCTACGCCGGCGATAGCCTCTGCCTGTGGAAAAAAGTGCTGCACAGACCTCACTAAGTGATCCCGGATTAGATTGCGAACTTCCGGAAAAGATAGTGATAGTCTATTGTCACAGTAAATGGGAGATTTCCAGCCGGAGGCCCACGTGAAAGGTTTGTCAGGCTGGAGGCGGATAGCTTCGATCTCGAGGAGCTTTTGGGCTACCTCAGCGGCGATTTGTGGGTTGAGAATTTCCATGACCTCAAAATTAATGGAAAACCCTCGGGTGAAATTGTGCCAGCTGATTTTTTTATGCATTTTTGGCTTCATCACCACCAATCTACCGAAGCCCTTTCCCGATGCGAATATTTGTGAATGATAAGCCCTTGGACCTGCTGAGTTATGAAGAGCTCGATCCGAAAAAAACTTTTGAGCAGGTTTTTTCTGACCTGGAGGAGATTCCTGCAGATATTGATTGGGAGGAAGATGTGCTTTTTCATGAGCCTAGTCAAGATGTCATCATTCGGCTTCTCTACTTGATGAGAACCCGCAAAATGAGGAATCTGGATTCGGTAACTCTGGTGACCAAAGACAAAAAAGCACTGAAGGATTTTGTGAAAAGCCGATTTCTCATCATCAAAGCCGCGGGTGGTATCGTCACCAAGAAGGAAAAAATCCTCATGATTTTCAGATTGGGGAAGTGGGATTTTCCTAAAGGAAAACTAGACAAGGGAGAATCTCCAGAAGAATGTGCAATCAGAGAAGTGGAGGAGGAGTGCAATATCAAAGTTAGGCTAGGCGCTCATCTCTACAATACTTGGCACACCTATACTCAAAACCGAAAAAGCATCCTCAAAAAGACCTATTGGTATGCCATGGAATCTGTCAATGATTCGGGGATGAAACCTCAAGCAGATGAAGGGATTGTGGATATTAGCTGGTTTGCAGAGCAGGAAGCAAAAACCGCCCTGATCAATTCCTACCCATCGATGCGCTACCTGTTCAAACAGTTTTTGAAGAGACAGCCTACTCAGATTTTGTAGGGGAGAAATTCGCTGACATCACCTCCATAGCGATGAACTTCTCTGATGACTGTAGAGGAAATCGCCGCAAACTGTGGTGAGGTGATCAGAAAAACCGTCTCCAACTCTTCATTCAAGTATCTGTTCATCTGACTGATCGTGTTTTCGTATTCGAAATCAGTCGTATTTCGCAACCCACGGATCAAAAAGTTAGCATTGTATTTTTTGGCAAGAGTCGATGTGAGCTCGTTGTACACGACCACCTGCACCTGAGGATTTTCGGCATAGACGCTGCTGATCTTTTCCACCATCACATCGATGTCGAAGTAGCGGTTTTTTTTGGTGGAGTTGTACCCGATTCCGATGATCACCTCGTCAAAAATGTCCAGACTCCGCAAGACTATATCATGATGGCCTCTCGTGTAAGGATCAAAGGAGCCAGGAAAAATCGCTGTTTTTTTCATTGATACTGCCAGTTTGCCTCAAACAGATTTTCTGCTTTGAGATGCTTGAATCCATGAGAGTAGTTTTGATTGGAATGAGGACGAACCAACCTGAAATGATGAAAATAACCTTTGCCCCATTCTTCAGTAATCTTTGATTCTTCCGTTTCTCCAAATACACTTACCCGAAGGTGGTTTCGATCGTATTTCAACTGATCGAGCGTGATGAATACATATTTTAAGACATCCTCTCGGTCCTTGATTTCAAACCAATTGAAAACACTTAGATCTTGATCTGTAAATGCAGCGATATAGATACCTGTATTAAAATAATAGACCAAAATCTCCTGTCCGATGAGATTAAACCGCTCTTTGAAAAGGTAGGACAAAAAGGAGGTAGCGCCATGATAATAACTCACTTCGCTGAATCGCTGAGCCAGCGATTTTTGAATCTTTTCAGATACCAATGAAACCAGCTGGATATTGTTGCTATCGAGTGGCGAAGAGAAAAAGTGTACTTTTTCGGGCACTTCTCCTGCAAACTCCAGATAAGTACGCTCCTGATCGGGAGAAAATAAAACTCCCGGGACCAACGAAAACTGACTATGGTGAAGATAAACTTTTGCAGGGCAATTGAGCCTCAAAAGTGGATCTTGGAACAAAAGTCCGTCCAGGTTTTTAAGTGAAAAGTCATGGTAATGATGAATCGCCAGATTGGCTTCATTTTGATCCTTGGCAAAAACGAACAAGGAATCCGGATAAATAAAAAGTGATAAGCTCGCTGTGTTTTCCACATCAAACTTATCACTTTTATAAACTTTTAAGTTGTTTTCCAACGTGTATCGGGCTTATTTCCAGTTACCTTCGGTAGAGGCATCTGTTCTAGAACCGACTCTGAGTGCTTTTTCGTTGTTGTTGAGTCTACGGTCAGGATTGATCGGAGAAGGATCTCTGATTTCGAATACATTGACCATATAACCACCTGTTTTTTCGATCTTATTGGCGAAGAATTCAAACTGCTTTCCTCCTGAACCCGGTACTACGGGCAAAAGATCAAGATTTAGATCAGGGAATTTGCGCTCATTGAAAAGTGAATCCATCACCGATACAGAACCTAGGGTGTCATAAGTAACTGTAGTCTCTTCTGCTCCGTAATCAAGCAATTTGGTGGTCTCTTTACGCTCTACCAGCCAGATTTGACCGTCTTCGATAAACATCTTCAATGAATCCCAAGTGCTGGCATACTTGCCATTGGAAGCTTGATAAGCAAGCTGAGCATCACGGAGCATTTCCAGCTTTTCGATCGTCGCTGCTTCCAGCAAAGCAATTCTTTTTTCCTCTTCCACTACGTCGTTTACCCCTTTCCATAGGAGGTATCCCAAAAACGCAGCCACGGCAAAGAAAACTAATGAGAGAACTTTTGTAAGATTCATTTTGATAGAGATTTAGAAATCTGGTTAAGGTTGAAGGTTTTTAAAACGTGCTATTTTATAGAATTATTTCCAAAATTAAAATATCCTTTCCACAAAGCCAGTTGATCGAGTGAATTTATTCCCCAAAAAACTCGATGGAGCGAAGATTTTGGGATCATTTGGATTTCTTCTACACTCATCCACCGCAATTCCAGGATGATTTGATTTTCGAGTGAAAGCTCGGGGTCTTTTCCCAGTCTCGCAATACCGCTGATCCTATTTACTTTGAAAAAGTGCTCCATGGCGTGTAGTGGTGGGTCCAAAAATTCATGGACGAAAAGATATCGATCGATTTCAATCCTCAAACCTGTCTCTTCGAGAAATTCCCTCTGGAGGTTTTCGCCAGCGCTGGTCCCAAACTTCATTCCTCCTCCCGGCACCGACCAAAACTCACGCTGATCAAACATCCGGTGCTTCATCATCAGAATCAGACCATCCTCGATCAAAATTCCATTTACCCTGCTTCGAAGCCGATTTCCAAATTTTGCTTCGATTTCTTTGTTGAACTGATCGCTTGTCATTTACATTCGCTAATGTATGGGTAAAAATAACCTCAAGGGACCAAACCCTTCCGACTTGTTGATTAAAAATTTCCCATTTGCACCTACTACTGGTCAATTGGAGTTTTTTTCGAAGATGAAACCGTTTTTGGAGATGGATTCGGAAAAGAAGCCTGTCTTTATCCTCAAAGGTTATGCGGGTACAGGCAAGACTTCTCTCATTTCCGCACTTGTCAAGACCTTACCCAGATTTGAGATGCGTGCCTTGCTGCTCGCTCCTACCGGTCGTGCTGCCAAAGTCATGAGCGGATACTCGGGACGTGGGGCTTATACCATTCATAAGATCATCTACAAGCCCAAGGGTGATCCGGGTACCATGGGAGGCGGCTTTATCCTGCAAAAAAATTATTTCAGGGACACCGTTTTCATAGTAGATGAATCATCCATGATGGCCGATGACGGGGGAATGTCAGGAAATTTACTATGGGACTTGATCACATTTGTGTTTTCTAGCACTGGCAATCGACTCTTGCTCGTCGGTGATACTGCGCAGCTGCCTCCGGTGGGTTCGACCTACAGCCCGGCACTAGAGGCGAGCTACCTTCAGCGACACTATCGCTTGGAGCCGGATTTCATTGAGCTTTGGGAGGTGATGCGGCAGCGTCTGGAGTCGGGTATTTTGTTTAATGCCACGGTGCTGAGACAGGAAATCACCGGAGACCAGCCTCAGATCCGAATACAGACACTGAACTTCAAAGATATTTTCAAAATGACCTCGGAGCGGCTAGAGGATGGGCTTCGCTACGCTTATCAAAAGTTTGGGACGGAAAATACGACCATTGTCACGCGATCTAATAAAGCTGCTGTACAATACAATCTATACATCCGACGGGTAATTCATTTTTTCGAAGAAGAGATCAGTACAGGTGACCTGCTCATGATCGTCAAAAATAACTACACGTACATGGCCGAATCTGAAAAGGTGAATTTTTTGGCTAATGGCGACATGGTAGAGGTGATGAAAATCCGAAATTTTGAGGAGATGTATGGATTTCGCTATGCTACCCTGGAGCTTCGGTTGCTGGATTACCCTGAGGAGCCTTATTTTGAGGCAAAGGTGATGATGGACACGCTGTACTCCGCGAGTCCCGCTCTCACTCGCGAGGAATATCGCAAGCTCTACGATCAAGTGGCTGAGGACTATGCAGATGTGGCAAGTAAGACTGAGCGACAGGAATTGATCCGCAAAGATCCCTATTTGAATGCCTTGCAGGTCAAATTTGCCTATGCTTTGACTTGTCACAAAGCGCAAGGCGGTCAGTGGAAGGCAGTCTTCGTCGATTTGGGTTATCTGAAAGAAGATCAGGTAGATCAAGATCTGATTCGATGGCTGTACACGGCGATGACCAGGGCTTCTGAGGAGCTTTATTTGATCAACTTTCCTCCACAGTTTTTCTTCAAAGGGCTAAAGTCTGCCGAATCGGAACCACCTGAATGACTTTTCACAGATTTTAACAAAGAATCAATGCTTCTTTGGCACGCAATTTTCAACTTTGGGAATGAAAAATATCCGCTCCTTGTTTTGCGATGAGTGGAGAAAAGAACAAATTTGACATCCATAAACCAATTACTTATGAAAAAGCTAGGAATTCTATTTGGACTATTTGTCTTGGTGTTTGCTTTTGGGGCAAAAGCTCAGGAAGCAGCTTCAGGACCAGTGATCACTTTCAATGAGAAGGCCAAAGACTTCGGAGATATCGTCCAAGGAGCCAAAGTGGAGCATACCTTTGTACTGACCAATACCGGAAATTCTCCTCTAGTCATATCCAATGTAGCCGCCACCTGTGGCTGTACCGTACCCAATTGGCCAAAGGAACCTGTGGCTCCAGGCAAGAGCGCTGAAATCAAGGTGTCATTTAATTCTGCCGGAAAAATGGGTAAGCAAAACTCAATCGTCAGAATCTATTCCAATGCCTCTGAACCGATCGAAAAAGTATCACTGATCTCCAACGTTCTGCCAAAGACGAACTGATCTCAGAGATAATGCGAAGAGAAAACCTGTCCCAGATGACAGGTTTTTTTTTGCCTCTTTGGCTTTAATCATGGTTTTTCCTTTAAGGATAAATTGAACTTTTTAACTTTCGTGAGGCTTTACCACTCATGGAATTTACTTTTCCATGAAGGCCATTTTTACCCCAACCCGACACATGAAGCAATCAAAAGAAAGGCGCGTGACCATGCGCCAAGTTTTCAGTACGATTATTTGGCCTAGAAGAAAACAGCTTTTTCTGGGTTTGATTTTAATTATTGTGAGCAGATTTGCGGGTTTGGTCCTGCCTGGAGCGAGCAAATACCTTGTCGATGATGTCATTCCAAGCAATGATGTGACACTCTTAACCTGGCTGATCGCTGCCGTGGTGGGGGCAATTGTGATTCAGTCGGTGACGTCCTATGCCCTGACACAAATCCTAAGTGTGGAGGCGCAGCACCTGATCGCCAAACTCCGATCTCAGGTCCAGCAGCATATCATCAAACTTCCGATTCGGTTTTTTGATAATGCCAAAACGGGCGAGTTGGTGTCCCGCATCATGTCAGATGTCGAGGGGGTCCGCAATCTCGTGGGCACTGGCTTTGCCCAAATGATTGGAGGGGTTTTGACAGCCATTATTTCTTTGGTTTTGTTGATTACCATCAGTCCCATGATGACTTTGTATGTATTGGTACCAGTAGCTGTTTTTGGTCTGGTGTCTTTGAAAGCCTTTGGGAAGATCAGGCCGATATTTAGAGAGCGAGGCAAAATCAATGCGCAGGTGACAGGGCGGTTGACCGAAACTTTGGGGGGAATCAGAGTAATCAAAGGCTTCAATGCTGAAGCTCAAGAGATCAAAACCTTTGAAAAAGGGGTGGATCAACTTTTTCAAAATGTAAAGGCGAGTCTCACCGCCACTAGCTTTGTGACTTCTGCGGGGACTTTGCTGCTGGGACTGGCATCTGCAGGCATCATGGGAATCGGTGGATATATGATCATGAAGGGCGAAATGACCTTTGGAGATTTTTTGGCATTTACGCTGTATCTGGGGTTTATGATTGCGCCGATCGTGCAGATGTCCAATATCGGCAGTCAGTTGACGGAGGCTTTCGCAGGTCTGGATCGTACTGAGGAAATCATGAATACTCCGCTAGAATCCGATGATCTCAAGCGTAACGTCGCCTTGACTGCTATCCGAGGGGACATGGAGTTTAATGAAGTTTCCTTTGGATACGAATCTGGCAAAGAGGTCGTTAAGGGGATCAGTTTCAAAGCACCCGCTGGATCAGTCACAGCGTTGGTGGGGACTTCCGGCTCGGGCAAAACGACGATAGCAGGACTTGCAGCTACTTTTTTAAATCCTGATTCGGGCCAGATTATCTTAGACGGAGTAGATCTACAGACCGTCACTTTAGAATCCTTTCGCGCTCAGCTCGGCGTGGTGTTGCAGGATGATTTCTTATTTGAAGGGACTATTCGGGAAAATATCCTTTTCCCAAGGCCTCATGCATCAGAGGAAGAATTACAAAAAGCCGTGAAAGCTGCCCACGTCGGTGAATTTACCGACCGCTTTGAATTGGGATTGGATACACTGATCGGAGAACGAGGGATCAAGCTGTCGGGTGGACAGCGTCAGCGGATAGCGATTGCGCGGGCGATTTTGGCTGATCCTCGGATTTTGATCTTGGATGAGGCGACCTCCAATCTTGACACCGAATCGGAGACACTGATTCAAAAAAGCCTAAAAGAGCTCATGAAAGGGCGGACTACCTTTGTCATCGCACATAGATTGAGTACTATTCGACAAGCAGACCAAATCTTGGTGATCGAGCAGGGAAGGGTTGCAGAACGTGGCCGACATGAAGAACTCATTGAGGCTGAGGGTCGTTATTACCAGCTTTATACCTATCAGGCTAGGATCTAGAACCGATGCTTTTTCATACAAATAATTAATTGGGTTAAATGTGTCCTTTATTTACCCAAGATTTTTATTTTGCCATAAATATGAAACATGGTCTGTTTCCTTTTTATACTAAATGGATATTGTCATAGTTGGTGCCGGAAAACTCGGTGATTACATAGCGCAAAACTTCTCGCAGTTTAACCTGCGCAGAAAGTTGGTGGGCTTTGTAGATGACAATCCAAAGCTGAAAAATAAGAAAATCGGTAACCTGCCTGTTTTGGGGTCCATTGAGGAAGTCCTGCTCGAAAGGCGAATCGGGGTGATTTTAGCCTTGGAGACCTGCAGTGAAAAAATCGATATGGTCCAGCGCCTGGCCCCCAATCCTCTCATCGATTACCCCAATCTTTTTTCTTCCCGCTCCTGGATTTCCAGAGAATGTATCGTAGGAAAAGGAAATATAATCATGGAGGGTTCGCTCTTCAACTTTGGGACAATGATCGGAAGCTTCAACACGTTTGGGCAAAAATGCTCCATCGGCCATGAGACAGTGATCGGCGATTTTTGCTGCTTCAGAGAAGATGTGCAGACGGGAGGTTATTCTTTTATAGAGGATGGTTGCCAATTTGGCAAAGGGGTAATGATCAACCAAGGTGTCAGGATAGGCAAAAACTCCTCAGTAGGGACTGGACTTGAGATCAAAGATGATCTCCCGCCTGAGTCCCACTTAGATTAATCCAAGAGATCGGGGATAATTAAGTTTTGAATCGGTTACTTGACAGGAAAAGAAACGTGGAATTCAGAACCTTTTCCCAATGTGCTTTCAAACCATACTTCCCCATTTAACTTTTTGGTCAATTCCTTGACGATATTCAATCCCAGTCCAGTTCCTTTGATATTGGTGACATTGCTTCCTCGGAAAAAGGATTCGAAAATGTTCTTTTTGTCTTCATTGGGGATTCCGATGCCGTAGTCTTTGACCATGATTTCGAAAAATCCTCCTCGATAGATCAGGTGAACTTCCGGGTCAATTCCTGCAGGTGAGTAATTTAGGGCGTTTTGGATCAGATTCCGGACTATATGATTGAGCATAGTGGGGTCGGATACGATCTCCTGATCCTTGTCTGGCGCATGAAGTCGGATCGTCCTTCTTCCAAAATTTTCTGCATTCATGGCTTCTACCAATTCTTTCAAAAATTTCAGAATGTATATTTTTTTGGTGTCCACGCCTACATGTTGTTGAATGCTCTTTTCCAGTAGCAACACATCCCCGAGGATATCCGTCAGGCGGGAGGTTTGATTGAGAATTTTAGTGATGTGATTGAGAATTCGATCCTTGATTTCGGGAGTGAAGTCCTTTTCGAGGAGCATCTGCATGATATTAACCGAGCTGACAATGGTCGCTATCGGGGTTTTAAACTCATGGGAAGCCATCGAGACAAACTTTGACTTCATCTGATTGAGTTCTTTTTCCTTGAATGCGATATCCTTGAATTTTTTCAATGCTTGTTCCCGATCTGTGACGTCCTTGCCGGAGGCATAGTACAGCGGATAAGGCCAGTCAACGAGTTCTGGTATCGGGTTAAATTTGAACTCCACCAAATACCGGGTCTTGCTGATTTTGGAGGTCATCGGTATGACCATTTTTTGATCCGGCCGCATGATGGGAAGGGAGGGGAAATGAACCCAAACTTCATTCAATCTTTTACCTAAACACTCAATATTGGAGCATTCAAAAGTGGTCTGAAACGAATCAGATAAATATTCTATCTCCATATCCCCATTGAAAATCAGGAGGAAACCATCCGATTGATCCAGAATGATCTTGGCTATATCTTTTTCAGTGAGAGGAAGCAAGGTGTTCGCTAAAGTTTTCAAGTTAAGAAAGACAAGAGGGGAATCTAGCACCAAGATACCCGGTTCAAGTTAGTTTTTTTAATCTACTGGATAAAGATAAGCCAAAGGAGGATCGGGTCAGGTATTTGAGCGAGTCCGGTTGTTTACAAATAGATGCAATTGGTAACGAGATGTATTTTTTAATAAATGATCTTCATTATTTTAAGGATGATATTTTACGTGTACTTTTAATTGCTATGAAAAAAATTTTAATTGTCGAGGACGAAGAGGAACTTGCTGTCAATATCAGCGAGATTTTGACCGACTTAGATTATAATGTCGCCCGCATCGTGGACAATGCCAAAGATGCACTTGCTTTTTTGGAACATAATCCGGTCGATTTAGTCTTGATGGATATCATGATCAAAGGAGACCTGGACGGAATTGACCTAGCCTACAAGGTTAGGGAGATATATGAAATTCCGATTGTATTCAGTACTGCGTATTCGGGCACCGAGTATCTCGAGCGGATATCCTCCGATATCCATGAGGGATATTTGATGAAGCCATTCACGGTAGACTCTTTGAAAACGGCGGTTTTTTTTGGTCTTAAGCGGTTTGAAGAGCGAAAAGCCTCTCCAAAAGAAACACCCAAAGGATCTCTGAAGGTCATGGACAAAGGCTACCTCGTTCCGATTCCCTTTTCAGAGATTCTCTATCTCAAAGCGGATGGATTATACACCAAAATCTTCACCAAAGTCAAGTCCTATTTGGTGAGAGATATTTTGAAGAGTTTTGACGAAAAGCTGCCTGGTGAGCAGTTTTTTAGGGTACACAAATCTTTCCTGGTGAATGTCAGTCATGTATCATCCTTCAATGCAAAAAAAATAAACCTTGGCGAAACAGCTATCCCCATTCGACGTGGGCTATACAAAGAGTTGATTGAAAAGTTGCATATCGAAAAATAACCTCACTCCACACCCAAATCTCCAAAGTTCCTATAGGCTTATTGTCATCATTATGAAAAAGTTCAATGTCCTGCTCGTAGAAGATAATCCTGGCGATGTACTGCTTACGTCAGAAGCCTTGCAGGAAAGCAAGTATTTGATCGAAATGGAAGTAGTCTCCAATGGCAAGGAAGGAGTCGATTACCTGTTTAAAAAAGACAAATATCAAGGTAAACCGACCCCCGATGTCGTACTCTTGGATATCAATCTACCCCTCAAAAACGGTCATGAGGTCCTTAGGGATATCAAAGCCAATGACAGCACAAGAGACATTCCGGTGATCATGCTGACGACCTCATCAGGTCAGGAAGATATCATGTCCAGCTACCAGGAGCAGGCTAGCTCTTATATAGTCAAGCCTGCTGAAGCAGATCAGTTTGAGGAGTTTGTAAAAGTATTTGATCGATTTTGTGATACCTTAATCTGATCCAAAGGGGCTCAAAAGGCCCCTTTTTTATGCGCTTTTTTTCTTGCCTAAGGTTAGTAAAACGACAGTCAGCAAAATAAAAATCGTTCCCAGCCAGTCCATTCCGACGAATGTCACCCCTAGCCAAAAAACCGCTGTCAACGCGGCAGCCAAAGGCTCGACACTACACAAGAGACTCGCAGTGGTAGCCCCGACTATCGTCACGGATCTCAGGAAAAAGTAGAAAGCCAGCACTGTCCCGAATACCACAATATACCCCATCGCAGCCAAGGTGCCCCAATCCCAAATCCCATAAAATGCCCAAGGCTGCGTATAGAGCGAAAAGAAAATTCCTCCGATCAACATGCCCCAGCCTGTGACCGCTGCCGGAGAAAATGTCCGCAATAATCCCACCGGCTGTATCGTATAAAATGCGAGAGCCAAGGCTGATAATATTCCCCATACGAAGGCCTCCTCAGAGATCGCCAATTCATCCATAGATCCGTGGGTGACCAGCAGAAAAGTGCCCATTAAAGCTAGAAACAAGGCACCAAATTCGGCTAAAACAGGCCATCTACGCTCCTTAAGTGCATAGTAAGCAAGCACAAAAACCGGTCCTACATATTGCAATATCGTCGCAGTAGCGGCATTGGAAAGCGATATACTGTAGAAATAGGTGTACTGTACTGCTACCATTCCGAGGAGGCTAAACAGCAAAAGTTTGATGGCTGTGGACGGTTTTTTCCAGATCGAAAAGGTATTTCTTCGTTCTTGGCTGAGTGAAAAAAGTACCAAAATCAATCCCGCCAAGATCATCCTCCAAGTGACCAACCAAGAGGGATCCAATTTTTTCTCCTCAAAAAGATACTGGGCGCAAGTACCGGATATTCCCCAAAATATCGCCGAGCCGACAGCCATGATTAATCCTGAAAGCGTAGTACGAGAGAATGGAATTTGGCTCATGGGCGAGAATATGCGCACGAATATATCCTTTGGAAATGAGATTTGTTGAAGGCTGATTTCAAAAAACGAATCCTGTTTTCCAATGGCCTTTTTATTTTTCTTAATATGCCTTTTCATCCCCATTTAGTAGTCTTGAAATGCCCACGAGAATGGCTTCTCACACAGGGGGATGATTATCGAGGGCATTCCATGTGGCCTTTGAAAATCTAATTATAAACACATGAAA
>VFQM010001606.1_pt1 | contig 19320 bp, 20 predicted proteins | sample 3512391 | NCBI WGS metagenome assembly VFQM01 (sample SAMN10412369, study PRJNA504923) | tailings metagenome | isolation source: Replicate 1 from Balatoc abandoned mine | place: Philippines | reverse complement strand
CACGCCACCAGCTTCGCCAAGCGCAAGATGAACCTCGGCTACCGTCAGGCCACGCTTACCGCCGCCTGCCCGCTCGGAGCCACAGGCAGCGTCATCCGCGGCCATGAGTTCCACTACGCACAGACGGTCGAGCGCGGCGACGACGCGCCGCTGGGCGATCTTGCCGACGGCCAGGGCAATCCGCTCGGCAGCTTCGGCGGCCGGCGCGGGCATGTCACCGGCACCTTCTTCCACGCGATCGCGCGGGGCTGAGCGATGGTCACGGCTGGCAGCATCTACGACGACCTGCGCATCGGCCTCGTCTTCTTCACGCGCCTGCCGCTGCCGCATTTCGAGGTGCGCGACCGGTCGCTTGCCGACGCCATATGGACCGCTCCGCTCGTCGGCGTCGGCGTGGCGATGGTTGCCTGGCTAAGCTTCGCTGCCGGACATGCCCTCGGCCTCGCCGAGGGACCAGCCGCAGCACTGGCAATCGCCGCCGGCATGCTGGTCACCGGCTGCCTGCACGAGGACGGCCTGTCCGACACCGCCGACGGATTCGGCGGCGGCCGGACCCGCGAGCGCAAGCTTGAGATCATGCGCGACAGCCGCATCGGCAGCTACGGAGCCGCAGCGCTCGTGCTTTCCATTTTGGCCCGCTGGAGCGCGATCGTCGAAATCGAAGATCCGGCCCCGGTCTTCGCCGCCCTCGTCGCCGCTCATGTAGGCTCGCGCGCGCTGATCCCTGCCTTCATGCGCCATCTGCCTCAGGCGCGCATCGACGGCCTCGCCGCAGGCGTGGGTGCGGTGGCCGACGAGGCCGTTATCGCTGCGCTGGCCATCGGCGCGATCGGCCTGCTCTTCCTCGGGCTCAAGGGCACGATCGCCGCCGCCCTTTGCCTCGCCATCCTCTTCTTCGCCTTCAGAAAGCTCTGCCTCGCCCAGATCGGCGGCCAGAGCGGCGACACCATCGGCGCCCTGCAGCAACTGGCCGAGATCGCCCTTCTGTTTGTCGCATCCGCCATCCTCGCTTGAATCAGTTTCGGAGTATTCGCAGCCATGGCCTTCAAATCGCTCGATGAATTGCGCAACGCCTGCCTCGATCTTCCAGCCGGCAGCGACGCTGCAGCGGACGCCGTCGCCCGCCGCCAGGACACGCTGACCAAGCCGCGCGGCAGTCTCGGCAAGCTGGAGCAGATCGCCGCCTGGCTCGGCCGCTGGCAGGGGCGCGAGATGCCGAAGCTGGACAAGGTCAAGGTCATCGTCTTCGCCGGCAACCATGGCGTCACCGCGCAAGGGGTTTCGGCCTATCCGTCCGAAGTGACGGTGCAGATGGTCGCCAACTTCGCCGCCGGCGGTGCCGCCATCAACCAGATCGCCCGGCTGGCCGGGGCCGAACTCGCTGTCATGCCGCTCGAACTCGACCGGCCGACAGGCGACTTCACCCAAACCGTCGCCATGGATGAAGCCGACTTCCTCGCCGCCGTTTCCACAGGCTATGACGCGGTCACCGAGGACCTCGACCTCGTCTGCTTCGGCGAAATGGGCATCGGCAACACCACGCCTGCCGCAGCCATCGCGGCCGGCCTGTTCGGCGGCACCGGCCGCGACTGGGCCGGGCGCGGCACTGGCGTCGACGACTCCGGCTTGTCGCGCAAGTTCGCGGCCATCGACGCCGGCCTTACCCGCCACGCGGCCACCCTTGCCGATCCGCTGGCAGTCGCCGCCAATCTCGGCGGCCGCGAGCTTGCCGCTATCCTGGGCGCAACCCTCGCCGCGCGCCACCGCAACATCCCTGTGCTGATCGACGGCTTCGTCGTCACCGCCGCCGCCGCCCCGCTTGCCAAACTTCACCCCCAGGGCTTGGCCCACACGCTCTCGGCCCACGTCTCGACGGAGGCCGGCCACCGGCAATTGCTGGAGGCGCTCCGGCTGGCCCCCTTGCTCGACATGGGCATGCGCCTCGGCGAAGGCTCGGGCGCATGCCTTGCCGTCAACATCGTCCGCTCGGCGCTCGAATGCCATGCAAGGATGGCGAGCTTCGCCGAGGCCGGCGTGACCGACAAATAGTCAGCAATTGCTATACGGCGGGCGGGATTTACATCTCGCCGCAATCTGATTTCTGGAAATGGGCCAGATTTGGGATTGCATTCCAATCATTGAGGCAGAGGCAGCCAGCCTCTGTCTCCTCTGCGAGGGCTCTCCCCGCTACCTTGCCGCCAACTTCAGAAGTTTGCGGCAAGTCTCAGGAGAACTCCCCAGTGAAACGCTTCCTACTCATCGGCGCGGCGCTTGCCGCGCTCCTCACGGGCCCGGCTCAGGCACAGTCCGTCGATACGATCCTCAACGCCTCCTACGATGTCGCCCGCGAACTCTTCGCCGCCGAGAACAAGGCTTTCGCCGCCGCCCACCCCGGCATCACCGTCGACCAGTCGCACGCCGGCACCTCGAAGCAGGCGCGTTCCATCGTCGAAGGCCTGCAGGCGGACGTCGTCACCTTCAACCAGGTGATCGATATCGACTTCCTGGTGAAGAACGGCCTGGTCTCAGAGGATTGGCAGAAGGACTTCCCCAACCAGGCATCGCCTTTCTACTCGCTGCCGTCCTTCCTCGTCCGCGCCGGCAATCCCAAGAACATCAAGGACTGGTCCGACCTCGTCCGCGACGACGTGCAGGTGATCTTCCCCAACCCCAAGACCTCCGGCAACGCCCGCTACACCTACCTGGCTGCCACGGCCTACGCCAAGGAGGCGTTCGAGGGCGATGAGGCCAAGGTCAGGGAGTTTGTGACAAAGCTGTTCGACAACGTGCCCGTCTTCGACACCGGCGGCCGCGCCGCCACCACGACCTTCGTCGAGCGCGAGATCGGCGACGTGCTGATCACCTTCGAGGCCGAAACGCGGGGCATCGCCCGCGAATACGGCACCGACAAGGTCGAGAGCGTCATCCCATCGGTCAGCCTGCTGGCCGAGTTCCCAGTGGCGATCGTCGACAAGGTGGTCGATGAACGCGGTTCGCGCGACGTCGCCAAAACCTATCTCGACTTCCTCTACACGCCCGAGGGCCAGCGCATCGCCGCCGAGTACGGCAACCGCGTCCACGACGCCACGATCGCAGCCGAATTCAAGTCGCAGTTCCCGGAGGTCCGCCTGGTCACGGTGGAAGACGTCTTCGGCGGCTGGGACAAGATCCAGAAGGAGCATTTCGGCCCCGGCGGCGTGCTCGAGGAGATCTACGGCAAGCGCTGAAAAGTCCTGTTCCCACAGCACTGCGAAAGCCGGCCAACGTGCCGGCTTTCGTCGCATCTTCAGGCCGCGAGCGCGCCATAAGCACCGTTTGCAGCGATCCGCACGCCGAAACGGCCAATCCTTACGGTTTCTCAACGCCTTTCGGCTTGTATATCAAGTCGCTGGAATTTATCTCTAATGACAGCCGGAATGCGATGGGGACGAATCGTCATCCTTGGCCTTGTGCAACTCGCTGCGATTGGCAGCCGAAGTCGATGACGCGTTCTCGATATGCTCACTAAAAAAGGCAAGTACGGCCTCAAGGCCCTCGTCCATCTGTCGCAACTTCCCGCCGGCCAGCTCGCTTTCGTCAGCGACATAGCGACCGCCAACAAGATCCCGAAGAAGTTTCTCGACGCCATCCTCGGCGAGCTGCGCAATGCCGGTTTCGTCCAGAGCCGCAAGGGCAAGGACGGCGGCTACCGCCTCGCCAAGCCGGCGACCGAGATCAAGATCGGCCATGTGGTGCGCGTTCTCGACGGCCCGCTGGCGCCGATTCCCTGCGCCAGCCGAACTCAATACCAGCCCTGCGACGACTGCGACGAGGCGACCTGCCAGATCAGGCACATGATGCTGGAGGTGAGGCAGGCGATCGCCGGCGTGCTCGACAACCGCAGCCTCGCCCAGGTGCGCGACGCCGCCAACGACGATCTCGCCGCCAGCATGATGCACCAAGGCTAACCCTGCAGCCGAGCAATTCTGCTACTGGATGCGCATGGCCCTACACCACCCGGCGCAATTGCCCGTGACTGCCCCTGCGCACGATCGGCGTGGGATCGTAGCGCCTGACGGCCCTTTGAACCTGCGGGATCACCTGCCTGCCGAACGTTTCGATGGCATCGCCGTCCTCGAGGCCATGGACAAGGAAATCCGTCACGCCGATTTCGGCATAGGCCACGAGCCTCGCGACTGCCGTTCCCGGCGCAGCCCCGAGATTCCATTCGCCATCGCCCTCGCCGGCATGAACAGGTAACGAGAAGCGAATTCGGGTCGCTCGTCCGAAGGATTGGGCGGCGACCTTGACCCGCTCAATGAGTTGCCGCGTCTCTTCGAAGCCGCCCGCAGGAAGCTCGAAAAGGTCGGCATGCTTGCTCGCGACCTTGAGCGCTGTGCCCGACAGGCCGCCGTTCTGGATGGGGATGTCCACCCCTTCGTCAGGCTTCAACGGAACGTAGCCCGAGTGGACGCGGTAGAATGCCCCCTCGTGGTCGAAGGGTCGCGCATTGCTCCAGAGCCGCCGCAGCAACACCAGATATTCGTCGGTGCGCCCGAGCCCGCCCGCCAGGCCAAGCCCGTCCGGTGCCTCGCGCAGGCCTCGGCCCGCAGGCACGCGCAGCGAGAGCCGCCCTTGTCCCAACTGCGCCAGCGTCGCGAACTGCCGTGCGGCGACCACCGGGGCAACGATCCCCGGCCAGTGCGAAACCAGAACGCCCAACGAATGCGTCGCCCGCAGCGCCAGAGACGCGAGGTCCATGTTGACGAGAAGCCCGCCCATGTCGTCGATCATGACGCGGCGATAGCCGGCATTCTCGAGCAGGCGCAGTCTTTGCACCGCCAACGCGGTATCGGAAAAGAAGGAAGGGTGAAGCTCGTCACTGTCGGCTGTGCCGCCCGGGCAATGGGTGAAGTCGATCTGCATCGCATCTCCTCCGTCCTGTCAGGAACAGTCATGGCGCCGCCCGCGCCGGCTCAAGCTCTCGTCCGAAATGCCCTCTTCGATGGTTGGGAAACAATGCGCCCCCATGGGCGCCACGGCCGGTCCGTCAGTGGATCAGGCCGAAGACCAGCGCAGCGGTGAAGCCGAACGACACCGCGAAGATGAGATAGGAAGCGAGTTGCGCAACGCTCGCTGCCTTGCCGACTGTTGCCGCAGACTGTGCGGGCCGGCCATTCGAGAGATACTGGGTCTGTGCCATCGCAATCTCCATCATGCCGTTAGTCTATAAAATTAATAGACTTTGTCGATTGCTAATTTTGGCGAGATTGTGGAACCGGTTTGCCGATGCTGCCGCAAGGGGAGCATTTTGTCCTGCGTACGCCCATTCAGGGACGACGTGACGTGACCACGACTCCCGAACAATCCATAAAAATCAGACAGATGACCGCATATCCGGAATCAGCCCCTCAAGCGCCGCTGCGCGACGGCAGGTGAAACCCGAAGGCGCGGGAGCACCTTCGAGCCTCAATTTTGCTGTGGTCAGTAGTAGCCACCAGGACACTCGGCGACGTAGATTCGCCCGTAGCGATCCTGATAGCGGCAACGTTGCGGCTCGCTCGCGCGGCCGATCAGCGCACCGCTCACAGCGCCCACTGCGCCGCCAACCAGAGCACCTTCGGCGCGATTGCCCGGAGCCTGTCGCGATAAGCCGCCAAATGGCGCTGGCTGGGCACAAAGGGGAATAGGGCTGCGCCGGCATTCAGGTCAGGTCTTTTCGTTCGCCTTCTCCTTCCGCGCTTTCGGCTGCGGCCGGCGGGCCTTCCGTCTGGTCGGCTTCAGCGCGACGGCCGGCGCATCGGCGAGCGCGCCGGTCACCGCATCCGTCATGCCGTAGGCCACGAAGTCGGCGTTCAACTGTTCTGCAACTCGGCCGGCAGCCTGGGGCGCTGCCCCATCCGTCCAGATCACGATGCCCACCCGAAGCGACGCCTTGGCACGCTTCAGGCGGCGTACCAGGAAGCGGGCGTGGTTCAGCGAATCGTCGTTCAGGAACCCAACGACGACGCATTGGACGTCGCCAAGCGGAAGACTGCGTATGTTGGAAGCCTCGGTCTCGGCATGTCCGGCCGTTCTGGCTTCGGCCCCCTGGACGGTGAGCACCTGGGCAAGCATTGCGGCGGCGGCATCGTCCAACTCCCCGCGCCCGCCGATGCACAGGACCGACTTCCCGGAGCCGTCGGGCAGTTCCTCGCCGGCTTCGTCCTCTGCCTGCGCCAGCGCGTCCGTCGCGTCGTCGTCTCCCTCTTCCTCGTCCGCCTCGTCCTGGGCGATCTCCTGGAGGTTGGAAACCAGAGTCAACGCGCTTGCCGATATCCGCGCGCGCTGTTCGCCGGTCAGGGCGCCGCGCGCCCGGTCGCGTTCGCCCAGCAGCAGCGCCGGTATGGCGACCTTGCCGTAGAAATCGACCAGATATTCTTCCTCCAGTATCTCTTCCGCGTTGTCGGTCGCTTCGTCGGGATCGCCGGCCAGAAAGCGCTGGTAGAGCCTCTCCTTGGGGTCGAGCACCGGTTCGTTGCCGAACAGAACCTCCAGGAACTCGAACTGTGGCACGTGCTTTCCGAGAACGACGAGGCAGACCGTGAGCGGTGTCGACAGGACCAGGCCGATCGGCCCCCACAGCCATGTCCAGAAGATGGCGGCAACGATGATGGCGAGCGGCGAAAGCCCGGTCTTCGAGCCGTAGAGCCAAGGTTCGACGACGTTGTTGATGATGAGTTCCATGACCAGGAACAGCGCTGCGGCCCACAACAGGAGCGACCAGCCTGGCGCAACTGCGAGCGCCAGGAACAGCGGCAGGATCATCGCGATCGCCGGCCCGATATAGGGCACGAAGCGCAGGACGATTGCCAGCAGCCCCCAGAGGATGGCGTTGGGTATGCCCAGCAGCCAGAGGCCGATACCGATGGGAACGCCGTAAAGCACGTTCACCACCAACTGCATCAGCAGGTATTGCCCCACCCTGCGGCCCGCATCCTGCAGTGCCTCCGTCGTCCGGTGCAGATCGCCATAACCGACCAGCCGGATGAAGCGGTCCCGCAAGTCTTCCCTTTCCAGCAGCATGAAGATGACCACCACCACGACAAGGCCGGCCGTCGCCAGCGGCCCGATGAGTGGTGAGATCAGGTTGCGCAGCGTCTCGATGGGCCGCTGCGGGTTGGAGATCTCCACCTGCAGGGGGGCAGGCTTTTGCGGCTTCGCTGCCGGCGCCTGCGCAGGCTCCGGGCTTTCGATTTCCTGGCCGACACGCTCGATGACCCGGCTGAGACGGTCGATGATTCCGCTCTCGCTGCCTGTTTCCTTGAGCGCGCGCACTTTCTCGAGGATGTTTGACTGGTAGGTCGGGGCGTTCTCGGCCACCTCGCCGATCTGGCTGGCGACGACGAAGCTGAAGGCACCGACCACGGCGAAAGCCGCCGCCACGCAGGTAATGACGGCGACCAGCCGCGGCACGCCGAGCCGGCGCAGCCAGGAAACGATCGGCGCGAGGGCAAACGTCAAAAGGACGGCGATCGCGAGCGGCATCAATACATCGCGCGCGAAATAGAGGATCGCGACCACGGCCGCCGTGGCGGCGAAGGTCGGCAACGCCGTCCTTGCACGCGACTGCGACCGAATGCGTCCCGCGTCCATCGGCTCCTGGCTTTTCGTCCCCGCCTCGGCCATGCATGTCCTCCCGCCCAACTGGCGCGCAATCCTGTCAGCCAGGGGCTCCAGTGCATTCTTCCAGCCATGTACTACGCATGGTGGGCAGTCCGGTTCCTTCGGTGCCCCAACGAAATCAGGCTTGGCGCGGCGAGAAGATCGACCAGTTCATCCGTTTGGTCAGTTGCTCCAGCGCGATCGAGCCGAGCATGGAATTGCCGCGCGCATTGAGACCCGGGGACCAGACCGCGATGGAAGCCACGCCGGGAACGATGGCGAGGATCCCCCCTCCGACGCCGCTCTTGCCCGGGATGCCGACGCGGAAAGCGAATTCGCCCGACCCGTCATAGTGGCCGCAAGTCAGCATCAGCGCATTGATGCGCCTGGCGCGCTCGCTCGAGATCACCGTGTGCCCCGACGCCGGAATGCGGCCGGAATTCGCCAGGAACCGCCCGGCATTCGCCAGTTGCAGGCAACTCATCGCGATGGCGCAATGGTGGAAATAGACGCCGAGCGTCAGTTCCGGCGCATGATGGAGATTGCCGAACCCCTTGAGATAGTTGGCGAGGGCGAAGTTTCGGTAGCCGGTGGCACGTTCCGAACTGGCAACCTCTCCGTCGATCAGGATCGAATCGTCGTCGGCGACCGTGCGCACGAAGCTCAGCACTTCGCCGATCGCCTCGCGTGGCTGATGGCCGGCGAGCAGGATGTCGGAAACGACGATCGCGCCAGCGTTGATGAACGGATTGCGGGGAATGCCCTCCTCCCGCTCCAACTGGACGATGGAATTGAACGGCGTGCCCGACGGTTCCCGCCCCACCCGGTTCCAGAGCGAATCGCCGACGCGGCCGAGCGCCAGGGCAAGAGTGAACACCTTGGAGATGCTCTGGATCGAGAACGGTTCGTCCGCGTCGCCTGCTACCGCCACCTCGCCGTCGTTCATCACGACCGCGATGGCAAATTTCTGGGGATCGACCTTCCCTAGCTGTGGGATATAGCAGGCGACCTCGCCGCGGTCGGGACGCGCGTTCATGTCCGCGACGATCTCGTCCAGTACGTCCTTCAGCTTGGCCATAGCGCTCCCAGGCACCCTTCCGATCAGAATCGGTCTCAGCGGATCGTCGGACGCTTCTACACGAAGTTTGGGATCGGAATCATGCCTGAGCTACAGCGCAATCGGCTCGTTCTCAGCACGCCGCGACAAGTAGCCTGCTCCCACGAGGCGCCATCTGAACTACAATGCGGCAAACCAACAAGAAGGAGTCCCCTTTCGATGAGCTCAACACTGCCCGCTACCGCGCGCCGTTCGCCGATCCTCTGGCTCGTCGTGGCTTTGGTCGTGATATCAGCGCTGGCCTTTGCCGTGACTGCATGGGGCATCGGCCCGGCGATCACCATGGTGGGCCTCGCGGCCACTGCAATCATGTTCCTGCTGTTTCATTTCATCAGCCAGGTCTGAGCAGGCCGCATGGCCTCACGACGGCGCCCGCATGGCATCCATTCGGGCGCCTTTTGATTCTTGACGTTTTGCGACCCGGTTACTCGAACTGATCGAGGCAAGGCGGTTGGCCTCCCACCGTCAGGCAATCAGCCCCCGCGAGCTCGACAAGCTGTCGCCGGAGCGGAAATCGAAGTGATTTCAGGTAATTAAGTGGTGGGTGTGCACAGGATCGAACTGTGGACCCGCTGATTAAGAGTCAGCTGCTCTACCAACTGAGCTACACACCCACGTAGCCGCAACGCGACCGTGGGCGGCATATAACCGTACCAGATTGCCCTGTCCACCCCAGAGCGACAGCAGCTTTGAAGTTACCACCAGCCAAGGACTACTAGTGCGCCGATCACTCGCCCAAGAGCCTACACTGGTGCCGCAGTCGCCCAGACGCCTCTGCAATTGATCGGTGCGCGCGCCAGTTAATTGATACCGTGAACAACCGTCGAGACAACGCGAAGCGTTGGCCAGTCAGCGGAAACTTGAATGATTTCAGAGAATTAAGTGGTGGGTGCGACAGGGATCGAACCTGTGACCCGCTGATTAAGAGTCAGCTGCTCTACCAACTGAGCTACGCACCCACGCGGCCGCTTCAGCGACCGTGGGCGGCATATAGCCAAGGCATTTTCGCCTGTCCACCCCTTCCGGCACATTTTCTTCAAGTCGACAAAAATTCCGGACTTCAGGCCAGCAATACTCCCTCGGCGACCCGTATGGCGTGTCCGCCGATGCGCGCGGCAACCAGTTTTGCGCCAGAAACGTCGAGTTCGAGCCTGATCCTCGACGGTCTGCCCATTTCGATTCCCTGTTCTATCCAGAATCGCTGCCCGCCGTCGGTCGGCTTGTCGAAGTGCATGATCGCCCCCGCGAACGCCGCCGCCGCCGAGCCGGTGGCCGGATCCTCGTAGGACGGGCTCCCCGGAACGATCATGCGGGCATGGAAGGCACAGGTGTGGTCGACGGTTTCGCGGCTGTAGACATAGGCGTTCGCAAATGCGACCTCGTTCTTGCGCGGGGCGATTTCCATCCAGGCCTCGTTGTTGAGCTTCACCTTGGCCGCCGCCTTGAGGTCGGCCACCGGCACCGCCACAAAGGGCACGCCCGCGGACCACTGCGACACTCGGTGATTCTCGAAGCCAATTTCATGTGGCCCCAGCCCGAGCGCCGCACCGATCGCCTCCGCGTCAGCCGAAAGCGGCAGTTGCTCAGGCAGCTTCGGAAGGTCGAACTCGGCAAACAGCCCATCGCCGAGCCTGGTCACGGCGCAGCGCACCAAGCCGATGTTCTCCTCGAGCACGAAGATGCCTGCGAGATCGTTCCCCTCCCCCATCTCCGACAGCGCGATCGCCGTGCCCACCGTAGGATGACCGGCGAATGGCATTTCATAGTCGGGCGTGAAGATGCGCACCTGCGCCTTGTGAGTCGGGTTCTTCGGCGGCAGGACGAAGGCCGTCTCCGAAAGGTTGAACTCCCGCGCGATCGCCTGCATCGCGGCCGTGTCCAGCCCCTCCGATTCAATGACGACAGCAAGCGGATTGCCGGCAAGCCGCTCCTGGGTGAAGACGTCGTAGATAAAATACTTGCGTCCGTTTCTCACGTTTGCTCCTTCTGCCGCCGCAACATGAGCGAAAATTAATTTGAATTCCCACGATACAGGGCCGATTTGTGAACCTGAAGGGAGTTCCTCGTAGCAATTGGGGTCAGGCTTGGACCAGCTTGTCAATCGTCCAGACGAGGCGAACGCAGCATCGATCGAAAAGGCCCTGGGGCTCGACGACAAGGGGCGTGCGCGCCGTCGTCGCAGGGGCTGGTTGTGGCTGGTACCGGTCGCCGTCGTGGCCGCTGGGCTCTATGGCGGTTATACCTGGTTCGCCGCGCCGTCCGAACGCACGGTCTATACGGCGCAGCCAGCCGAGATCGGCGACCTGACCGTCGAAGTTTCCGCCACCGGCAACCTGCAGCCCCTCACCCAGGTCGACATCTCCAGCGAATTGTCGGGCGTCGTCCGTTCGGTCGCCGTCGTCGAGAATCAGCACGTGAAGAAGGGTGACGTGCTCGCCGCCCTCGACACGACGCGACTCACAGCGCAGATCGAGCGCGCACAGGCGTCGGCCAAGGCAGCCGCAGCCAAGGTCGACGACACCCGCATCACGCTCTCGCAGAACGCCCAGGCGCTCGTACGCTCGCAGGAACTCTTCCGCCGCGGCCAGACCACCAGCCAGTCGCTGGAGGCGGCGACCGCCGAGCGCGACCGTGCCCAGAGCGCCCTCGACATGGCCGAAGCCAATCTCGCCATCGCCGAAGCCGATCTCAAGCTGCAGCAGGCGGATCTCGCCAAGAGCACGATCTACGCCCCCATCGACGGCGTGGTTCTCACCCGCGCGGTCAATCCGGGCCAGACGGTGGCTTCCTCCATGCAGGCGCCTGTGCTGTTCGTGCTGGCCGCCGACCTGTCCAGGATGGAGCTCAAAGCCGCGGTCGACGAAGCCGACATCGGCTCGGTGATCAAGGGACAGACTGCACGCTTCACGGTCGACGCATTCCCCGACCGCCGCTTCGACGCCTCGATCCGCGACATCGCCTACGCATCGGTCGCAACCGACGGCGTGGTGACTTACAACGCCTGGCTCGACGTATCCAACGACGAACTCCTGCTGCGTCCCGGCATGACGGCGACGGTGTCGATCGTCACGAAGGAAGCCAAGGGCGTCCTGACCGTGCCGGCGACCGCATTCCGCTACCGCCCCGCCCCAGCGGCGCGCGGCAGTGGCTTCAGCTTGCAGAACCTGTTCCTCGGCCGGCCCATGCGCGCTCCTGCCGATCGTAGCCGCCCTGCATCGACGCCCGCTGACGGCTCGCGCACGCTCTATGTGCTGAAGGACGGCTCGGCCGCTCCAGTCAGGGTGAAGACCGGCGCCACCGACGGCGAACGCACCGAGATCGTCTCCGGGCTCAACGCGGGCGACCAGGTCATCACTGCCCAGGCGTCGACGGCGCGGAATTGAGCGAGCCGATGGCCGAGCCCCCGCTGATCGTCTTCGAAAAGGTCTGGAAGACCTACGGCTCCGGCGTGACCGAGGTCAACGCGCTGGCGGGCATCGACCTTTCGATCCGGCGCGGCGAATTCGTCGCCATCATGGGACCGTCGGGTTCTGGCAAATCGACGGCGATGAACATCGTCGGCTGCCTCGACACTCCCACCTCCGGCCGCTACGGCTTCATGGGGGCCGATGCAGGCCGGCTCGACCGCAACCGTCGCGCCCTCCTGCGCAATCTCTACATCGGCTTCGTCTTCCAGGGCTACAACCTCCTGCCCCGCACCACGGCAGCCGAGAATGTCGAGCTGCCGCTGATCTATCGCGGCGTGGCCGCGCATGAGCGGCGCGAACTGGCCATGAAGGCTCTTGCCGAGGTCGGCCTCGACGGCCGCGAGCATCATACGCCCGCCGAACTCTCGGGCGGCCAGCAGCAGCGCGTCGCGATCGCGCGCGCCATCGTCACGCGTCCCACGCTGCTTGTGGCCGACGAGCCCACCGGCAATCTCGACACGGCCCGCAGCCACGAGATCATGGACCTGCTCACCCGGCTCAACGAGGAGCACGGGCTGACCATCGTCATGGTCACGCACGAGGCCGACATCGCCACCTATGCCGGGCGGACCATCGCCTTCCGTGACGGGCATGTCGCGTCCGACACGATCAAGTTGGAGGCGGCCTGAGCAATGCTCTGGGAAACCATCCGCCTCGCCCTCCGCTCGGTACGCCGTAATGCGCTCCGCTCGTTCCTGACGCTGCTCGGCATCGTCATCGGCGTGGCCGCCGTCATCGCCATGCTGACCATCGGCAGCGGCACCACCGAGAAGGTCAAGTCCGACATCTCCCGCCTCGGCAGCAACCTGCTCGTCGTGCGGGCGGGCCGCCCTCCCGTTCCCGGCTCCGCGCCGCAGCCGGCGATACGCCCGCTCGGCGAAAAGGAGGTTGGGGCGCTGGTCACCCATCTCGAGGGCGCGCGTGCCGTCTCGCCTGCCTCGCAAAAGCAGGTTCGCGTCATCTTCGGCACCGAAAGCCTGACGGTGGCTGTCACCGGTACTGACAACGCCTATCTGGAGGCACGGGACTGGAAAGTCGTCTCCGGCCGGCCCTTCACCGATTCGGAAGTGCGCGGCGGCGTGAATGCCTGCCTGATCGGCGAAACAGTGCGCCAGCAGTTCTTCGGGGCCGGCGATCCCGACGGCGCCAGGATTCGCGTCGGCCGCATGAGCTGCAAGGTTGTGGGGCTGCTCGAGCCCAAGGGCTACTCCGGCTTCGGGCAGGACCAGGACAATGTCCTGCTCATGCCGCTTGCGGCCTACCAGCGCCGCATTGCCGGCAACCGCGACATCGAGACGATCTATGTAGCGGCCGACGATGCCACGCCCACCTCCCTGGTCCAGACCCGGATGGAGGACATCCTGCGCGACAGCCGACGCGTCACCGCCGACCGTGAAGACGATTTTTCGGTGCGCGACATGACCCAGATCGCCGATGCAATGGCGAGCGCCACCACGACAATGACCGGCATGCTCGGCGCGGTCGCAGGCGTCAGCCTGCTCGTCGGCGGCATCGGCATCATGAACATCATGCTGGTTTCCGTCACCGAGCGCACGCGCGAGATCGGCATCCGGCTCGCCATCGGGGCACATGAAAAGCACATTCTCGTCCAGTTCCTGGTCGAGGCGACGGTGCTTTCGCTGCTGGGCGGGCTGATCGGCATCGCGCTCGGACTGGCGATAGCGGGCGCGACGTCGATGGCGCTTTCGATCCCCTTCGCCCCCAGCCTCGCCGTCGTGCTACTCGCCGTCGGCTTCTCGGCGCTGATCGGCATGGTCTTCGGCTTCTTCCCGGCGCTGCGTGGCGCAAGGCTCGACCCGATCGAGGCGCTGCGGCACGAATAGGGCTCACTGCTTCAGGACAGTGTTGGAGGCGCCTTGCTCGACCTGGTCGATCACCAGCAACCTGACCGGCTCTGCACCGACATTTGCGCCCTGGTGCCAGACGTCGATCATCTCGACGATCAAGTCGCCCTTCTTGTAGCTGGAGCTCTTGCCGGTCTCGGCGTTGGTCACCTGCAGCTGTCCCTCGAGCACATAGGCGTAGCGTGCGGACGGATGCTTGTGCACGGGCAAGGTCGCACCGGGCGGAATGTCGAAAGTGGAAACCAGCACCTGAACGTTCTTCTGCGGCAAGGTTATCGGCTGGCCGGCCGCAGTCGTGGTCGTCGATGCGAGCGGTGTGACTACCACCTTGGCACCGGTATTGCTGGCGTCGAGTGCGCTTGAGACGCTGCTCGCAAGCGCTGCGGCCATGACGGCGACGGGCGCGAGCAGGCCGGTGCGGAGTGTCGGCCTGAGCATGTGATCCTCCCCTTTGACGGCATCGACATTGAGGCCGGGCGGAGGCGCTTTCAAGTGTCCAGCATCGGGAGGATCAGCCTTGCCTGAAATGCCACTCCACGAGCGGCAGCATGTGCGGCATCAGGCCGTCGGGCAGGTCGTGCATCCCGCGAATGACGACGGGACCGACGATCTCCGGATCGGGGTCGGCGGCCACGAACTGCCTGATGCGAGCGGCCAGCATGTCGGCGGTCTCGGCCATGCGATAGCGGCGCACGATCACCGTGCCGCTTTCCACTGAAAGGGCGTAGCAGCGCTCCTCGCGCTCGGCTTGCGCCAGGTCGAGGCCGGTTTCCTCACGCACCTCGCGCGTCATGTTGTAGTCGAGATCGACCTGCCCATCGCGAAAATCTTCGGGCTCGAACGAACCCGCCGCGAAATAGACCTTGCCAGCATTGGCCGTGTGGCCGCCCATGCGGATCGCCACCAGCGCATTGTCGCTCGAAATCAGCATCGCATGGGCAAACGCGTGCTCGGCGCTGGTCACGGGCTTGAGCTTGCGCCACAGCATGAAGGTGGAGAAGCGGATGGCGTGGCAGCGGCCGGTGAGCCGGTTCGCCCCGTAGCGCAGGTCCGACAGCAGCACGACCGTTCCATCGAACAGCGCCGGCCGCAGTGCCTTCTCCTGTTGCCAGTTCGCCGTGATCGCGGCTGCGTTGTCCGTTTCGAAAGGGTGCGGGGCAGGATCGAGGCGAACGTCGACCAGGTCGACCGGCAGGATCACGTTTCGCGGTAGGTCGAATGCCAATGGATCGCTCTCTCAGGCTATGTCGAGGGTGACGGCCACCGGGCAGTGATCCGACGCCTTGGGCCTGTCCCAGCCGGCGCGCGGATAGCGGTCGACCTCCTGCCCCGCCGGGAAGATCGTGCGCCAGGGCTGGCCGCGGCGGACGATGTCTGGAACCGCCTTCGCGTTCCTCTGCGCCAGCGACGGCGACGCAAGGATGTAGTCGAGCTGGCACAAATGCCGCTCCTGCGGCCCGCGGGTATGGTACAGCGTCCAGCGGTCCATCTCAGGGCGGCGCTCCACCAGGTTCTCGGCGAAACCGTCTGCAAGCAGCACGTTGAGGCAGGAGTCCGTCTCGTCGACCACCGTGAAATCGTGGCCGTTGAAGCTGTCGCCGCCGATCACGATCCGCTGCCGGTAGTCGTTGAAATCGCCGCAGATCACCCAGCGCTTGTTGGCCGCGTCGTCCGCCCCGAAGCGGTCCTCGATGATCCGCCTGACCGCCTTGGCCTCGGCGATGCGGATGGGCATCGTCGCTTCGCGGCCGTTGAGCCCGTTGCGCGGCGAGCCCATCGACTTGAAGTGCACCGAGTAGATGGTCAGCGGTTTGCCGCCGATCTTTACGTCGATCTCCAGGCAATCCCGACGGAAGATGCGCTCGAACGGCTCCTGCCCCAGCGCCGCGAGCTCGGGCGTGTGCAGCCCGAAATCATCAAAGGTCACATGCGCGTGGCTGGTCATCCGCACGAACTCGATCGGCTGGCCGTGCGCCGTCTCGGCCCGCATCATAACAGCCACGTCGATGCCGCGGCTGTCGTTGCCGGAGGTCGTGTACTTGTGCTGGTAGCCTTGCCCGACCATCTTGAACAGATAGCCGTACTCGAAGGCCTTCAGCGCCTCGATGTTGTCGACCTCCTGCATGCAGATGATGTCCGCCCTTGCCTCGGCAATAGCGAGCGCCGTGAGCTGCCTGTTGTCGTCGGCATGGGAAATGGCGCGCGCCTGCTCGAGCAGGCGGTATTCGGCCTCGCTCCTGATGTCGAACAAAGCGAGTGTCCGATCCTCGTTGAGCTGGTTGCGGTAGCCGGAAAAATCGAACCTGTTCATCAGGTTCTCTACATTGAAGGTGGCGAGGCGGAGCGACATGGCGTCGAGCATTGCCTTCATCGCAGCTCAAACACAAGCCCCGCCGGGAACGCATATTGTTCATCACGCGTTCAGCAGAAAAGGCGTTAGAATGGACAATCTCCGTCGATATTTGCGGGGCGTGGGGCCTTTGGGATTCGCACTTCTGGAGACGAACATGAAATACGGTCTTTCGTCCTTGGCACGTTCCGGGCTCATCGCACTCGGTGTCCTGGCCGGTGTCCCCCTTACGGCCGCCGCAGGTCCCGCCGAGATGGCGCGCACGCCGATGCACTCAGCCCAGTCTTCGGCAATCGCTCCGACCGAGGTCAATCACTGGGGTCGCAACGGCTGGCGTGGCGATGCCTGGCGCCACGGAGGCGGGCGCGGCTGGAACAACAACTGGAACAACAACTGGCGCGGTCGCTACCGGCCCTATTATGGCGGCGGCTGGGGTCGCGGCTACTGGGGCGGCTCGGGCATCTACCTGAACTTCTCGGTCCCGGCCTATCGCTACGACCCGTACTATGACGGCTACTATCGCCCGCGCTATTATGCGCCGCGTCGCGCCCTTCGGTTGTCGTCCGCCCACATCCAGTGGTGCTACAATCGGTATCGGTCGTATCGGGACTGGGACAACACCTTCCAGCCCTACAACGGTCCGCGCCGGGAATGCTGGTCGCCATACAGCTGACGCGTAACGCCGGTTTGATCGGCGCCCCGTCAACGGGGCGCCAGACATAACATGATATTTACGGATCGCATTTAAGAGGCCGGCAGCGCGGAGGCGTTCTCCGCGCCGACGAGCCTACCCTGATGACCGACGAAGCAGCAGCCAAACCTCAGCGCGAACACCGCAACCGCGTGCTCAAGGGCGCATCGATCATTACCGGCGTCAACAATTCCGAAATCAGCGTGACGATCCGCAACATGCACGGCGGCGGTGCCGAACTGCGTGTCGGCGTGGATGCGCGCATTCCCGAACGCTTCCTGCTCTATGTGCCGGTCGACGGCATCGGCTACCGCTCGGTCGTCCGCTGGCGCCGGAACGACCGCATCGGTGTCATGTTCGAGGGAACCGAGGCGAAGCCCCACTGGCACTACGGTTGATCGAGGCGTCAGAACGCCCGCACCTCGCCGACCACGTCAACCACCACGTCGAGGCCGTCGAAGGTCTTGGGCAACTTGGCTCCCTTCTTTTCCTTCGACAGGTAGACGTTGATCGCCAGGTCGTCGCGGCTGCTGTTGAGGCAGATGCCGACCCCGACCAGGCCGTCACAATCCGCGAAGCGTTCCTCGAAGGCCCGCTGGATTTCGACGGCCTCCTTCATTGAATGCTTGGTATCACCCATTTCAGCCTCAGATCAGCGTCACTCCGAGCTGACTTGTCACCGAAGATATAGGGTTTGCACCCGTAATTCCAACGTTTCCCGGGCCGCCCGAGGCGGAGCCGGCGAAGAGCAGCCCCACCGGCCGGCCCTCCTCGTCGATGATCAGCGAGCCGCTGTCGCCCGGGCGGCTGAAGGGCTGCGCGGGGGACATGTCCATCTCGATGGCGATCTGGCCATCGAACCGGGCGACGCCGACGCCCATGTCGACGAGGTAGTTGTTGACGTTGACCGCGCGTATGCGCCCTTGCGTGTGCCGCGTGGTCCGGCCGGTCTTGAACACGGACATGCCCGGAACCGCTTCGGCCAGTTGGCCGGGCTGCATGGTGATCGCGGGTTGCGGCACGTCGGAACTGTCGTAGAGCGTATGGCGATCCTCCGCCCGCCCATGGTCGGTAAGGGCCGCGAACGCGCAATCGACCATGTTCGGGGCGCCTCCGAACTGCACCGGCACGAAACGCAGCAGTTCGGCTATGACGTCGTTCTCCGCCTTGCCGTGATCGCGCGCGCCCGGCTGCATGATGGTGGTTCCGATGGGAACATTGTTCACGTCGGCCAGCACGTGGTTGTTCGACAGGATACCGTCCCTGCCGTTGATCCCGTCGCGGCAAAAGCAGCCGAGCGTGCCGGCATAGGCGACGGTCGTCGGCGAAATGCTGACACCCAGCCGGATCGGGTCGTTACGCACGGTCGTCCACAGCGGCTTCTGCCTGCCGATATAGAGCACCTCGGCCTCGCCCCTGGCGCTCTCGACGATCTGTTCGACCACCCTGCTCTGGATCTTGTTGCGGCTCTGAACGAGCACCGCGAGCTGGGCCTCGCCCTTGTCGGCACGGCTCACGCCGAGAGCGATATCTTCCGCCTCGCGCTTGCGCGTCGCCTTCCTGGGGCGGGCAGTCTTGGTCTCGAGCAGATACGGGTCGAGGAAGAGACCGGGCAGACCCGTCTCCATTCCCTCCGTCGCAGGTAGCTCGACGAAGTTGAAAATCGTCGAAAAAATACGTGCCTGAAGTTCCAGCGCGGATTCGAGTAGCATTTCAGCCTCTCCAACGCGCCCGTCCGCCGAATCGAAGTCTAGCAAAAAAGAAGGGCCGCAGTCTGCGCCGCGGCCCTTGTCTCCTGCCAGCCTGGAAGAAGGTTAGTTCTTCGCCTTGTCGGCCAGCTTGTTCTTGGCGCTCCCCGCGCGACCCAGGGCGAAGGCCGAGGTCGCGCAAGGAAAGAGGCGTGGAGCGCCTTAGTTCTTGGCCTTGTCGACCAGCTTGTTCTTGGCGATCCACGGCATCATGCCGCGCAGCTTGGCGCCGACCTCTTCGATCTGGTGAGAGTCGTTGACGCGGCGGATGCCCTTGAAGCGGGCGGCGCCCGACTTGTACTCCTGCATCCATTCCGAGGTGAACTTGCCGGTCTGGATGTCCTTGAGGACGCGCTTCATCTCGGCCTTGGTCTCGTCGGTGATGATGCGCGGGCCGGTCACGTACTCGCCCCACTCGGCGGTGTTCGAGATCGAGTAGTTCATGTTGGCGATGCCGCC
>VFQM010001604.1_pt1 | contig 19325 bp, 15 predicted proteins | sample 3512391 | NCBI WGS metagenome assembly VFQM01 (sample SAMN10412369, study PRJNA504923) | tailings metagenome | isolation source: Replicate 1 from Balatoc abandoned mine | place: Philippines | reverse complement strand
AAGGTGCTGGCCTCGGGCCTGACCACGCAGCAGCTGGTCGCCACCGCCTGGGCCTCGGCCTCGACCTACCGCGACAGCGACAAGCGCGGCGGCGCCAACGGCGCGCGCATCCGCCTGGCCCCGCAGAAGGACTGGGAGGCCAACCAGCCGGCGCAGCTGGCCAAGGTGCTGGGCGTGCTGGAGGGCATCCAGAAGGACTTCAACGCTTCCGCGGGCGGCGGCAAGAAGGTCTCGCTGGCCGACCTGATCGTGATCGCCGGCAACGCGGCGGTCGAGGACGCGGCGAAGAAGGCCGGCGTCAGCGTCACGGTGCCGTTCGCGCCGGGCCGCACCGACGCGCGCCAGGACCAGACCGACGTCGATTCCTTCGCGGTGCTCGAGCCGCGCGCCGATGGCTTCCGCAACTACGCCGCCAAGGGCGTGGACAAGAACCTGGCCGAGCGCCTGGTGGACAAGGCCGCGCTGCTGTCGCTGACCGCGCCGGAGATGACGGTGCTGGTCGGCGGCCTGCGCGCCCTCGATGCCAACGTCGGCGGGGCGAAGCACGGCGTGTTCACGACCCGCCCGGGCGTGCTGAGCAACGACTTCTTCGTCAACCTGCTCGACATGGGCACGAAGTGGTCGCGTTCGGCCGCCGACGCCAACGTGCTCGAGGGCCGCGACCGCAAGTCCGGCGCGGTGAAGTGGACGGGCACGATCGTGGACCTGGTGTTCGGCTCGAACTCGCAGCTGCGCGCCCTGGCCGAGGTCTACGCCGAGGACGATTCGAAGGAGAAGTTCGTGCACGACTTCGTCGCCGCCTGGACGAAGGTGATGAACCTCGACCGCTTCGACCTGCAGTAACGGGTCGCCAACAAAAACCCCGCCCGGTCTTGCGATCGGGCGGGGTTTCCTTTTCTAGACGCGGATTGACGCGGATAAACGCGGATAGGGCAATTCGATTCAGGGGCGGCTCCGTCGCGGCTCTGCTTCCTGCAATGGATTGATCCGCTCTTGCCCCCGGGGTCCCGTTTGCATCCGTGGCCAATCCCCTTTCTTCGCCTTATCCGCGTTTATCCGCGTCAATCCGCGTCAGAAACCCGATCTTCAAAGCGCGGCGAGGGCCGCGTTGAAAGTGGGGCTGGGGCGCATGGCGGCGGAGACCTTGGCCAGGTCCGGGCGGTAGTAGCCGCCGATGTCCACCGGCTTGCCCTGCACGGCGAGCAGCTCGGCGACGATCTTCTGCTCGTTCTCCGCCAGCGCCTTCGCCAGCGGGGCGAACTTCGCCTTCAGCGTCGCGTCCTCGTCCTGCGCGGCCAGGGCCTGGGCCCAGTACAGCGCCAGGTAGAAGTGGCTGCCGCGGTTGTCGATGCCGCCGACCTTGCGCGAGGGGCCGCGGTCCTCGTCGAGGATGCGCGCGTTGGCCTGGTCCAGCGTCTTCGCCAGCACCGGCGCCGCCGAGTTCAGCCAGCGCTCGCTGACGTGCTCGAGCGAGGCGGCCAGGGCCAGGAACTCACCCAGCGAATCCCAGCGCAGGTAGTTCTCCTCGGTGAACTGCTGCACGTGCTTGGGCGCGCTGCCGCCGGCGCCGGTCTCGAACAGGCCGCCGCCGTTCATCAGCGGCACGATCGACAGCATCTTGGCGCTGGTGCCCAGCTCCATGATCGGGAACAGGTCGGTCAGGTAGTCACGCAGCACGTTGCCGGTCACGCTGATCGTGTCCTGGCCGGCGCGGATGCGCTGCAGCGACAGCTTCATGGCCTCCACCGGCGGCAGGATGCGGATGTCGAGGCCGGCGGTGTCGTGGTCCTTCAGGTAGCGCTCGACCTTGGCGATCACCTGCGCGTCGTGCGCGCGCGCGGCGTCGAGCCAGAACACGGCCGGCGTGTTGCTCAGGCGCGCGCGGTCCACGGCCAGCTTCACCCAGTCCTGCACCGGCGCGTCCTTGGTCTGGCACATGCGCCAGATGTCGCCCGCCTGCACGGCGTGCTCGAACACCACCGCGCCGTCGGCCGCGACCACGCGCACCACGCCGTCGGCGGCGACCTGGAAGGTCTTGTCGTGCGAGCCGTATTCCTCGGCCTTCTGCGCCATCAGGCCGACGTTGGGCACGCTGCCCATCGTGGCCGGATCGAAGGCGCCGTTCGCCTTGCAGTCGTCGATCACGGCCTGGTAGATGCCGGCGTAGCAGCGGTCGGGGATGACGGCCTTGGCGTCCTGCAGCTTGCCCTCGGCGTTCCACATGCCGCCGGAGTCGCGGATCATCGCCGGCATCGAGGCGTCGACGATCACGTCGCTGGGCACGTGCAGGTTGGTGATGCCCTTGTCGGAGTTCACCATCGCCAGCGCCGGGCCGGCGGCATAGATGGCCGCGATGTCGGCCTCGATGGCGGCGCGGGTGCCGGCCTCGAGCTGGCCCAGGCGCGCGTACAGGTCGCCGATGCCGTTGTTGGCGTCGAAGCCCACGGCCTCGAGCGCGGCGGCGTGCTTCGACAGCGCGGCCTGGTAGAACTCGTTCACCACCACGCCGAACATGATCGGGTCGGAGACCTTCATCATCGTGGCCTTGAGGTGCAGCGAGAACAGCACGCCCTTCTCGCGCGCGTCGGCGATCTGGGCGCGCACGAAGGCGGCCAGCTTCGCGCGGCTCATCACCGCGGCGTCGACGATCTCGCCGGCCTTCACCTTCACTTCCGGCTTGAGCACGGTGACGGCGCCACCGGCGGCCACGTGCTCGATGCGCAGGCTGCCGGCCGCGGCCATCGTCGCGGACTTCTCGCTGCCGTAGAAATCGCCGCCGTCCATGTGCGCGACGTGCGACTTCGATTCGCGGCTCCACTTGCCCATCTTGTGCGGGTGCTTGCGGGCGTAGGCCTTCACCGACTTGGGCGCGCGGCGGTCGGAGTTGCCCTCGCGCAGCACCGGGTTCACGGCGCTGCCCTTGGTGCGGTCGTAGCGGGCCTTGATGTCCTTCTCGGCGGCGTCCTTCGGCTCCTCCGGGTAGTCGGGCAGGTCATGGCCCTGGGCCTGCAGTTCCTTGATCGCGGCCTTGAGCTGCGGCACCGAGGCGCTGATGTTGGGCAGCTTGATGATGTTGGCTTCCGGCTTCGTGGCCAGTTCGCCCAGCTCGGCCAGGTCGTCGCCGACGCGCTGCTCCGGGCGCAGGCGCTCCGGGAACTGGGCCAGGATGCGGCCCGACAGCGAGATGTCGCGGGTCTCGACCGCGATGCCCGCGGCGCCGGCGAAGGCCTGCACGATCGGCAGCAGCGACTGGGTGGCGAGGAACGGGGCCTCGTCGGTGAGCGTGTAGAGGATCTTGGGCGTATCGGACATGGGCGCGGGGCCTCGTTTTCGTGACCGGGCATTGTCGCCGCTCGCCCGGGCCCGGGAAAGCCGCGTGCCGCCGCGACCGCATACCCGCCGGTACGGGCGGCGCGGCGGCACCGTGCGCGGGTGCCGGCCGGTCCCGGGCCTCAGGCCGCGACCGGCGGCTCGTGGTCGTCGTCGCGCTGCCAGTCGGCCGGGGTCAGCGGCGCCAGGCCATGGGCGAGGCGGGCCTTGTCGCACTGCGGGCTGGGCTCGCCGAATTCCCAGGCGGGGTCGAGCGCGCGGCAGGGCGAGGGCCGCCGGGCATAGATGCCGCAGTGCGCGGCGCGCCCGATCTCGCCGACCAGGGAGACGCAGCGGGTCGGCGCGGCCTCGGTGCCGCGCATGGCCAGCTCATGCCGGCGCAGCGGCACGACCAGTTCGGCCGGCGGGCCGTCGGGGTTGTCGGGCTGGGCCTCCGACCAGTGGAAGGCCACGCGGTAGCTGGCGCAGCAGGCGCCACAGAGCAGGCAGGGATGGGTCATGCGGCGCCACGCGGGCGCGCGCCGGGGGTGTCGCCGGCGCGGCTAGCGCACCTCGAAGGAACGGGTTTCGACCACGCGATCGTTGATCGCGACCTCCAGCGTGTACGTGCCCACCGGCCAGGGCTGCGGCTGCGCGAGCGTGAACGTGGCCACGGTCGGCGCGGTCGGCGACAGGGTCTGGCCGGCCTTGCCGATCTCGCGGCCATCGGGCGCCAGCCAGCGCGCCGACAGGGTCAGCCCGTCGCTGCTGCCCACGCCGATGACCGCGGCGCGGATGGCGTCGCCGGGCGCGAAGGCGGTGAGCGGCTCGGTGATCCGGCCCTCGGCGTCCACCGTCGTGCCCAGGTCCACCGAGGCGATGCGGAAGTCGCCGGTGGGCAGCGGCGGCAGCGCGGGCGCCTCGGGCTCGGCCTCCGCGGCGGCGTCGGCCGGGGCGGCGGGCGCGGCCGCCGTGGCCGGTGCTTCGTCCTTGCCGCCGCAGGCGACCAGGGCCAGTGCAAGGGTGAGGACGAAGAGGTGGCGCATGGTGGCTCCGGTTACTGGCGGGCGGTGCGCGGGTTGCCCGGCAGGGGCAGGCCCGGGGTGGCGCGGAAGGGATTGATGTCCAGGCCGCCGCGGCGCGTGTAGCGCGCGTAGACGCCCAGGCGGCTCGGGCTGCAGCGCTGCAGGATGTCCATGAAGATGCGCTCGACGCACTGCTCGTGGAAGTCGCTGTGCAGGCGGTAGCTGACCAGGTAGCGCAGCAGGCCGTCGCGGGCGATGCGCGGGCCGGCGTAGCGGATCTGCACGCTGGCCCAGTCCGGCTGGCCGGTGACCGGGCAGTTGGACTTGAGCAGGTGCGAGACCAGCACCTCGTCGGCCTTCAGTTCCGGGTCCGAGGACAGGAACTCCGGGCGCGGCGGGCCGTAGTGGCTGACTTCGATCGGCAGGTCGTCGATCACCTCGCCCTCGAGGTTCTCGATCAGCGCGGCGTTGGCCGAACCGGCCGGCGTCAGCACCACGCTCACCGGCGCGCCGGCGGCGTTCGACAGGTCGGCCACCAGCTGCGCGCGCAGCGCGTCGGTGTCGGCGAAGCGGGCCTGGGCGTAGCTGCCCAGGTAGAGCTTGAAGCTCTTGGATTCGATGATGTTCGGCGACGCCGCCGGCACGCGGATTTCGGCCAGGGCCACGCGCGGCTTGCCGCGGCCGTCGAGCCAGCTCAGTTCGTAGGCGTTCCAGAAATCCACGCCGGTGAAGGGCAGGTCCTCGCCCAGGCCGAGCGCGGCGCGCTGCTGCGCGCGCGCGATCGGGAACAGCAGGGACGGATCGTAGTCGGCGCCATAGCCGACGGTCTTGCCCAAGGGGCTGAGTTCAGGGGACGTCATGCGGCGTATTTTCACACACGGACCGTGGGAAAGAACGTGGTTGGCATCCCGTCCGGGCCGCCGGCGGACCAGGCGATCCGCACGGCGGCCCGCCGGTTCAGAAGGCGGCGTCGAAGGCGACCTCGCCCTGCACGCCCACCTGGTAGGCCGATACCCGACGTTCGAAGAAGTTCGCCAGTTCCTGCACGTCCTGCAGGTCCATGAACGGGAAGGGATTGCGGGCGCCGAAGTGGCGCGGCAGCCCCAGCTGGGCCAGGCGCTGGTCGGCCACGTACTCCAGGTACTGGCGCATGTCGCGGGTGGACAGGCCGGCCACGCCGCCGCTGAGCACGTCCTCGGCGAAGCGGCACTCGCAGTCCACCGCCTCCGACAGCATCTGCTGCACCTGCGCCTTGAACGCCTCGTCGAACAGTCCCGGCTCCTCCTCACGCGCCACCCGGATCACCTCGAAGGCGAAGGCCATGTGCCCGCTCTCGTCGCGGAACACCCAGTTGGTGCCGCCGGCCAACCCGTGCAGCAGCCCGCGCGAGCGCAGGTAGTAGACGTAGGCGAAGGCGCCGAAGAAGAACAGGCCCTCGATGCAAGCCGCGAAGCAGACCAGGTTGAGCAGGAACTGCCGGCGCTGCTGCGGGGTCTCGAGCCGCTGCAGCTGCTGCACGCTGTCCATCCACTTGAAGCAGAACGCGGCCTTCTGGCGGATGGACGGGATGCTCTCCACCGCGGCGAAGGCCCTGGCGCGCTCCTCGGGCTCAGGCAGGTAGGTGTCGAGCAGGGTCAGGTAGAACTGCACGTGCAGCGCCTCCTCGTAGAGCTGGCGCGACAGGTACATGCGTGCCTCCGGCGCGTTGACGTGCTGGTAGAGGTTGAGCACCAGGTTGTTGGAGACGATCGAATCGCCGGTGGCGAAGAACGCCACCAGGCGCTCGACCAAGTGCCGCTCTGCCGGCCCGAGCTTGTTCTTCAGGTCATTGGTGTCGAGCGAGAAATCCACCTCCTCCACGGTCCAGGTGTTGCGGATCGCGTTGCGGTACATCTCGTAGAACTGCGGGTAGCGCATGGGGCGCAACGTCAGGTCGAAGCCCGGGTCAAGCAGTCGGGGGGCGGTCATTGGCAGGCCTCGCAGGTTTCGGGGTTCTCCAGCGAACACGCAATCGCCGCCGAAGCACCCCCCGCTTCCACCGTCGCCTTCGCGATCCTCGTCGCCGGGCGCGAACGCAGGTAGTACGTGGTCTTGATCCCCTGCTTCCAGGCGTGCATGTACATGGACGAGAGCGCGCCGATGTTGGGCGATTCCATGAACAGGTTCAGCGACTGGCTCTGGTCGATGAAGGCGCCGCGGTCGGCGGCCATGTCGATCAGGCTGCGCATGGGGATCTCCCAGACGGTGCGGTAGATGGCCCTCAGCTCGGCCGGGATCCCGGCGATGGCCTGCACCGAGCCTTCGGCCAGTTTGATGCGATCCCGCATTTCCGGCGTCCACTGGCCCAGCTGCTTGAGCTCGGCCACCAGGTGCCGGTTGACCTGCAGGAAATCGCCCGAGAGGGTTTCGCGCTTGAACAGGTTGCTCACCTGCGGCTCGATGCACTCGTAGCAGCCCGCGATCGAGGCGATGGTGGCGGTGGGCGCGATGGCTACCAGCAGCGAGTTGCGCAGGCCGTGCTTGAGGATGCGCTGGCGCAGCGCTTCCCAGCGCGCGGGATCGGCCGGCGTGACGCCCCAAGCCTGGAACTGCAGCTCGCCGGCGGCGGCGCGGGTCTGCTCGAAGTTCGGGTGGCGGCCGCGTTCCTGCGCCAGTTCGCAGCTCGCTTCCAGGGCGTGGAAGTAGATCTCCTCGGCGATGCGCGCCGACAGCGCCCGGGCCTGGGGCGCGTCGAAGGGCAGGCGCAGGCGGAAGAACACGTCCTGCAGGCCCATGCAGCCCAGGCCGACGGGCCGCCAGCGCAGGTTGCCGCGGCGGGCGCTCTCGATCGGGTAGTAGTTGAGGTCGATCACGCGGTCGAGCTGGCGCACGGCCAGGCGCACGGTGTCGGCCAGCTTGTCGAAATCGAAGCGCGGGCCGCCGTCCTCGTCGTCGACCAGGTGCTGGCCGAGGTTGATCGAGCCGAGGTTGCACACGGCGGTCTCCTCGGCCGAGGTGACCTCGAGGATCTCGGTGCACAGGTTGGAAAGGTGGATGACGTTGCCGGCCACCGCGGTCTGGTTGCTGGCGCGGTTGCAGGTGTCCTTGAAGGTCATCCATCCGTTGCCGGTCTGGGCCAGCGTGCGCATCATCTTCCCGTACAGCTCGCGCGCACGCACGACCCTGACCGCGAGGCCGCGCGCCTCCGCCTGGGCGTAGGCCGCCTCGAAGGCCTCGCCGTAAAGATCGGTGAACTCGGGCACCGTGCGCGGATCGAAGAGCGACCACTCGCCGTCGGCCTCCACCCGGCGCATGAACAAATCTGGGATCCAGTGCGCGAGGTTGAGGTTGTGGGTGCGCCGGGCCTCGTCGCCGGTGTTGTCGCGCAGCTCCAGGAATTCCTCCACGTCCGCGTGCCAGGGCTCGAGGTACACGCAGGCAGCGCCCTTGCGCTTGCCACCCTGGTTCACCGCCGCCACCGAGGAATCGAGCGTCTTGAGCCAGGGCACGATGCCGTTGGAATGGCCGTTGGTGGAGCGGATCAGCGAACCGCGCGAGCGCACGCGCGTGTAGGACACCCCGATGCCGCCGCTGAATTTGCTCAGCTGGGCGATGTCGGCGTAGCGCGCGTAGATGGACTCGAGCGTGTCGCGCGGCGAATCGAGCAGGAAGCAGCTCGAGAGCTGCTCGTGCGAGGTGCCGGCGTTGAACAGGGTCGGCGAGCTGGGCAGGTAGTCGAGGCTGGCCATGCGCCGGTACAGGGCCAGCGCCTCGGGCACGTCCTCGCTCAGCGCGCAGGCGATGCGCAGGAAGAACTGCTGCGGGGTCTCGATCACCGTACGCCGGGTCGGATGGCGCAGCAGGTAGCGGTCGTAGAGGGTGCGAAGGCCGAAGTAGTCGAAGCGGCGGTCGAGCGCGGGGTCGAGCGCGTCGTTGAGCTTGCGCGCGTTGGCCTGCACGAAGCCCAGCAGGCGGTCGTTGATCAGCCCCAGCTCGTGCCCGTGCGCCACCGACTGCGAGAAGGCGTGGATCTCCTGGCCCGCCACCTCCTTGGCGATGAACTCGGTCAGCAGGCGCGCGGCCAGGCGGCCGTACTCGGGTTCCTCGGCGGTGAGCAGGGCGGCGGTGCGGATCGAGAGCTCGTCGAGTTCGCGGGTGCTGGCGCCGTCGTACAGCCCCGAGATGGTGCGCGTGGCCACGCGCATCGGGTCTACGGCGTAGAGGTCGTCGCACTGGCGCATCACGGCGCGCACGATCTTGTTCAGGTCCACCGGCTCGCGCCGGCCCGAGCGTTTGGTGACGGTCATGCCCAGCGCCGCGGGCGGCGGCGTGAGGGCGAACTGGGGCGAGGCGTCGGCCGCGGGGGCGGCGAGGGTGTCGTGGGTCATGCGGTTCTCCGGTGCGGGGCGCACGGTCCGCCGCCCCTCCCTCGGGGGCGACGCGCGGAGTCGGGGCGAGGGCGCGGAGGCGCCGTCGCGGCCACGCCCCCGCGGGCGTACGACGTCTGGCGGAGGGTGCAGGACGGGTGTCGCAGGGGCCGAGACGCGGCGCCGCGACACCGGCGCCGTCTCCCCCCGGAGACCTCTGGGCCGGTCACCGCGCGATGTGCATGCGCGCGGCTGTCGGCAGGTCTTCGGACTCGTGGACTTGAAGGCGTTGCCGCTTCACCTACTGACCGTCGCTTCCCAGGCCCCGAATGGTCCCAGTGCTCCTGACGGCGTTCGTTTCCACATACCGCTGCGGGGCAGTGCCGGATTCCCACCGGCTTCCCTATTAACCCAAGTGCTTGTGGCGCCCGGGACCGACGGACACAAGATAAGGGGTTGCCGAGGCCAGGGTCAACGCGCGCCGGCGGCCGTGCCCGCAGCCCGTCGACCCCCCGTCCTCAGTCCGCGAAATCCTGGTAATCCAGCACCACCTGGAGCATCGCCCGCGTGCCCACCTTCAGCGCCTGCTCGTCGAGGAAGAACTCGGGCGAGTGGTTGGACGGGGCCTTGAGCGGGTCCTGGCCGGGCGGGGTGGCGCCGACGAAGAAGAAGAAGCCCGGCACCTCGCGCGCGTAGAAGCTGAAGTCCTCGGCGCCCATGTTCAGGTCCATCGCCACCACCTTGTCGGCGCCCACGGCCTTTTCGAGGCTGGGCACCATGCGCGCGGTCAGGGCCGGGTCGTTGACCGTCACCGGGTTGCCCTTGGTGTCGGGCACGGTCGCGATCGCGGTGGCGCCGTGCGCGTGCGCGACCGACTCGGCGACGTTCACCAGGTCGGCGAACACCTGCTGGCGCATGCCTTCGTCGAAGGTGCGGATGGTGCCGACCAGTTCGACCTCGTCGGGGATGATGTTGTAGCGGATGCCGCCCTTGATCGCGCCGAAGCTCACCACCACCGGCAGCTTGCTGATGTTCTGGCGCCGGCTGACGATGGTCTGGGCGGTGCCGATCACGTCGGCCGCGGCGACGATCGGGTCCACGCCGCCCCAGGGCCGCGAGCCGTGCGTCTGCCGGCCCTTGATGACGATGTTGAAGCGGTCCGAGGCCGCCATCGCCGGGCCGCTGCGCCAGCCCACGGTGCCGGCCTTGAGCGTGCTGAACACGTGCAGGCCGAACACCGCTTCCGGCTTGAAGCGCTCGAAGATGCCCTGCGCGAGCATTTCCTCGGCGCCGCCTTCCTCGCCGTCCGGCGGGCCTTCCTCGGCCGGCTGGAAGATGAAGAGGATCTCGCCGGGCAGCTCGTCCTTCATGGACGCCAGCGCCTCGGCCACGCCCATCAGGATGCCGGTGTGCGCGTCGTGGCCGCAGGCGTGCATCACGCCCACGGTCTCGCCGCGGAACACCGCCGTGGCCTTGGATTCGAAGGGCAGGCCGCTGCGTTCGGTCACCGGCAGCGCGTCCATGTCGGCGCGCAGGGCGATGCGCGGGCCGGGCTTGCCGCCGCGCAGGATCGCCGTCACGCCGGTGGTGGCGATGCCGGTGCGCACGTCCTCGAGGCCGAGCGCGCGCAGGTGCGCGGCGACGAGGGCCGAGGTGCGGACCTCGCGGTTGCCCAGCTCCGGATGCTGGTGGATGTCGCGTCGCCAGGCCTGCACCTTGGCGTCCACGGTGGCGGCGAGGGCGTCGACGTCGGGCGATTGCGCGGCGGCGGGCGCCGACAGCGCGGCGGCGAGGGCGGTGGCGAGCAGCAGGCGACGCATCGGCGGACTCCGGACCAGCCCGCGGCGCGGGCGATGCCGCGAATCTACCGCAGCCCGTCCTCGCCCGCGTGCGCGTGCCCGGCCCAGGCCAGCCACAGCGCCAGGCCACCGGCCAGCACCGGCCAGCCCAGGTAGCGGAAATCGGTGCTGGGCGCGAGCACGGCCAGCGGCAGGGCCAGGGCCCAGGCCGACAGCGCGACCACCACGGCCAGCGCCGCCAGCCCGGGGGCGGCCCGGCGCCAGGCCGCGTGCGCCAGCACCGCCAGCGCCGCCAGCAGGTACAGCGCGGGCGCGAACACCGGCGCATCCACGAGGTGGTCCAGCACCGACTGCACGCGCCGGTTCGCTGCATCCTCGCGGCGCGCCAGCGGCGGGTTGTCGCGGAAGGCGACCACGCCCGGCTGCAGCACCAGGTAGTCCGGCTGCGCCCGTGCCTCCAGGCCCAGCAGGCCGCGCGACACGGTCCAGCGGTGCGCGGCGTAGGCGCGGGCATGCTCGCGCGGCAGCGCCAGCCAGGCGGCGCGCAGCGCCTCGTACTGCGCCGGCGTGTACTCGTAATAGAAGTTCAGGCGCAGCTGGCCGGCGCGGAAGCTGGGCACGTTGACCCAGGGCGAGAAGTCGCGGCGCAGGTCGTCCACGGTCAGCGCCGGGTCCACCCAGTCGGGCGGGAACAGGTTGCGGTCCTCGGCGATCGACACCGCGGCGAGGTCCCACATCGCCAGCGCCGGCCACATCGGCACCGCGCGGCCCGGCACGTGGTTGGCCAGCGCGCCGGCGCCGGCCACCAGCAGCGCCAGCGCGCCGGTGCCGGCGGCCGTGGCCAGGCGCGGGAAGCGCTGGCCGCGGCCCTCGCGCCAGGCCAGCCAGGCCAGCATCGGCAGCGCGCCCGGCAGCGCGTTCATGCGGAAGGCGGTCGCCGCGGCCAGCGCGAGCAGGGCGGCCAGGCGCCAGCGGCGGTCGGCGTGGCGCAGGTCCATCGCCAGGCAGCCGATGGCGAAGGTGAAGCCGCCGATCATCCAGAGGTCTTTCCACAGGTGCGGCTGCAGGGCCAGCACCGGCGGCCACAGGCCCAGCGACAGCACCAGCGCGACGCGCCGGGACGCGCTGCCGCCGAGGGCCTGCGCGACCAGGGCCAGGCCGGCCCAGAGCGGCAGCAGCTGCAGCAGCAGCATGCCGCCCGGGTCGGGCAGCACGGCGCGCGCCAGCGCCCAGGTGCGCGGCAGCACCGGCGGCTGGGTGGGGTCGAAGTCCGCGTGGCGCGCCTGCCACCAGGCGTAGGCCGAATCCCAGCTCAGGTAGCCGGGCCAGAACAGGGCCAGCACCGCACCCAGGCCCAGGGCCGCGGCCAGCCAGGGCGCGGCGCGGTTCATGCCGGCAGCGGCCCGGCCGCGGTCGCGGGCGAAGGCGCGCGGCGACTCATGGGCGATGCTCCCGCGCCAGGTATTCGGCGCTGCGCATCTCGACCAGGCGCGAGGCGGTGCGCTCGAATTCCTGGCGCAGCTTCTCGCCGCCGTACAGCCACAGCGGCTCGGCGCCGGCGCTGAGCAACAGGTTGACGTTGCGGTCGTAGAGCTCGTCCACCAGGTGCACGAAGCGGCGCGCGGCGTTGTCCTGCGCCACGTCGAACACCGGCACGCCCGAGAGCAGCACGGTGTGGAAATCGCGCGCCACCTCGATGTAGTCGGCGGCCGCGCGCGGGCCCTCGCACAGCGCCGCGAAATCGAACCAGGCGATGCCCTCGGCCAGCGCCCGCACCGGGATCGGCCGGCCGTTGACCACCAGCGGCCCGGCCTCGCGCGGGCAGTCCGCGGCCAGGCGCGCGAAGTGCTCGGCCAGCGCGGCCTCGGCGGCGGCGCCCAGCGGCGTGAGGTAGGTTTCCGCGCGCGTGAGCTGGCGCAGGCGGTAGTCGTTGGGGCTGTCGAGGTGCACCACCGCGCAGTTCGCTTCGATCAGCGCGATCGCCGGCAGGAAGCGCTGGCGCTGCAGGCCGTCCTTGTACAGGTTCCCGGGCTCGGTGTTGGAGGTCGTCACCAGCACCACGCCGCGCGCCGACAGGCGCTCGAGCAGGCGGCCGAGGATCATCGCGTCGGCGATGTCGGTGACGATGAATTCGTCGAGCACCAGCAGGCGCAGCTCGTCGGCCAGCTGGTCGGCGACCACGGCGACGGTGTCGGCGGTGTCGGCCGGCAGGGCCTGGATGCGCGCGTGCACTTCGACCATGAAGCGGTGGAAATGCCAGCGCCGGCGCGGCAGCGCGCCCAGGTGTTCGACCAGCAGGTCGTTGAGGAAGGTCTTGCCGCGGCCGACGCCGCCCCAGAGGTACAGGCCGCGCGGCGCGGACGCCGCGGCGCCGCCGAACCAGCGGCGCCAGGCCGGCACCGATTCGCGCGCGAGCAGTTCGCGGTGCAGGCGGTCGAGCTCGGCGATCGCGGCCAGCTGGGCGGGGTCGCGCTGCCAGCGGCCGGCGTCCACGCCGGCGGCGTAGGCCGCCGACGGCAGCATCACCGCATCAGCCATTGCGCGGCGGCGGCAGGTTCTTGCGCACGCCGTTCTTCAGCGCGCCGCGCAGGTCCATCAGGCGGCGGTGGAAGAAGTGGCTGGTGTCGGGCATGCGCACCATGGCCGGCGCGGGGTCGAGCGTGGCGACCCAGTCGTACACGGCCTGCGGGTCGACGATTTCGTCGGCCTCGGGCATCACCACCAGCCAGGGGCAGGTGGGCGGCAGCACGCCGGTGAAATCGCGCAGGCCCACCGGCGGGGCGATCGAGATCATCTGCTTCACCGGCAGCTGGCGCGCGGCCTGCAGGGCCACCCAGCTGCCGAAGGAGAAGCCGGCCAGCCACAGCGCATCGTCCGGGCGCACCTTGCGTACCCAGGCGGCGACGGCCAGCAGGTCCAGCACCTCGCCGCGGCCGTTGTCGAACGTGCCCTCGGACTGGCCGACGCCGCGGAAGTTGAAGCGCACCGCCGCGATGCCGAGCTCGCTGAGCGCGCGCGCGGCCATCGTCACGACCTTGTTGTGCAGGGTGCCGCCGTCGGGCGGGTTGGGGTGGGCGATGATGGCCACGCCGGCGCGCGCCTGGCCGTCCTCGGGCAGGTCCACCATCAGCTCCAGCCGGCCGGCGGGGCCGGGCAGGTAGAGGGCGCCCGATTCGCTCGGGAAGGCAGGGATCGCGTCCATGGCCGGGATGATAGCGGTTAGTCCGCCAGGTCGAGTCCGAGCAGCAGCGGGTCGTGGTCGGAGGCGCGCCAGGGACCGGGCTCGCCCCGGCGGTAGTCGTGCAGGGCGGCCTCGTCGGCGTTGTTGTGCCACTCGGCGGCGCCGCGCAGGCGGCCGGCCAGGCCGGCGTCGAGCAGGGCGTGGTCGAGGCGGCCGGACTGGCCGTCGTACACGAAGGAATACGGCGCCTCGGCCCCGGCCTGGGCGAAGGCGTCGGTCCAGCCGTTCGCCTTCAGCCAGCGCATCGGGTCTTCCTCGGCATAGGCATTGAAGTCGCCCAGCAGCACCGTGCCGGCGGGCGCGGCGCCGGTCGGGTCGCCGGCCAGCCAGGCGTGCAGGCGGCGGGCCGATTCCACGCGCGTGGCGTTGAAGCAGGCCTGGCCGTCGCCGGCGTCGGCATCGCCGCCGCTGGCTTCGTCGCAGCCGCCCTTGGACTTGAAGTGGTTGGCGACGATCGCGAACACCGGGCCGTCGCCGGCGCGGAAGGCCTGGGCCAGCGGCGCGCGGCTGCGGTCGGCGAAGGGGCCGTCGGTGATCGTGGCCGGGCGCCCGACCGGGGTGAGGCGCGAGGCGCGGTAGACGATGCCGACGCGGATCGGGTTGTCGCCCGGGCCCTCGCCGGCATCCACGAAGCGCCAGTCGTCGTGCGGGCCGGCGGCGTTGAGCGCGGCCACGAAACGGGCGAGCGCGGAGTCCGGGCCGTAGCCGTCGTTCTCCAGCTCCATCAGCGCCGCCGCGTCCGGATCCAGTGCCTGCAGCACGGCGACCAGCTTGGCCTGCTGGCGTTCGTAGCCGGCCGCGTCGGCGGCGCCGCGCGAGGTCGGGAAACCGCCGCCCCGGCCGTCGCCGTTGAACAGGTTGAGCAGGTTGAAGGCGGCGATGCGGTGGCTGCCGGCCACCTGCGGCGCGTCCGGGCGCGGGGCCTGGGTGATCGCGCCCAGCGCTTCCGCCAGCTGCAGGCGGTACTGGCCGTGGCGCTGGTCGAGCACGCCTTCGATGCCTTCGACGGTGCTGCCCACGCGCAGCGGCGCCTGCGCGGAGGGCGCGGCGGGCAGGTACCAGAGGCGGTCCGGGTCCTGGCGGTCGCGGGCGTCGTCCAGGCGCAGCATGACGCGGGCGTTTTCCGCGGCCAGGGCCTGGGCGGCGGGGCCGGGCGCGGCGCGTTCGGTCGGGGTCCAGCGTCGGCCGTCGAAGCTCACCAGCAGTTCGCCGTAGCGGCCGAGCGCGTCGTTGCCGGTGACCGTGAGCGGCACGGTGATGCGCAGGCGCTGGCCTTCGAGCGCCTCCCAGCCGGCGGCGTCGGCGGGCGCCGCCGCGAGCCCGGTGACCGGCACCGCCGCCTGGCCCAGCACCTCGAGGCGCACGCCGTCGAGCGCGGTGAGCGTGGCTTCGCCGCGACCCAGCTCCACCACCTGGCCGGTGGCGCGCACGTGGTCGCCGGCCTTCAGGCGCGGCTCGGCGTCGCCGGAGCGGGTGAGGTAGAGGCCTTCGGCCGTGGCCGGGTCGCCATCGTCAGCCAGGGACTGGATGAACACGCCGCCCAGGTTGCGTGCGAAAGGCCCGACCACGACGCCCTCGACCGTCACCGACTGGCCCTCGAGCGGGCTGCGCGCACCGCGGCCCTGCACCGCGGCGATGGCGGTCGTGCCCGGCGCGGCGGCGCCGGCGGGGGCCTCGCCGGGCGGCGTGCAGCCGCTGGCCAGGGGCAGGACGAGGGCGAGGGCGGAAGCGAGCGGGGTCGGGCGCATGGGGAACCGTGGGGTTTTCGGGGGCCGGAAACAGCGACGCCGCCCGGAGGCGGCGTCGTCGCGCGGGGCGGGGCCCAGCTTACTTGAGGTTGTCGACCATCCACTGGACGGTGGCGACCACCTGCTCGTCGGTCAGGGCCGGGTTGCCGCCCTTGGCCGGCATGATGCCCGCGCTGCCCTGGAAGCCTTCGATGGCGTGCTTGTTCAGCGTGTCCATGCCCTGGGCGATGCGCGCGGCCCAGGCGCCCTTCTCGAGCTTGGGCGCGCCGCCGGCACCGGCGGTGTGGCAGGCGCCGCAGAGCGCGTCGTAGATGACCTTGCCGTCGAGCGTGCCGTTGTAGGCGACCTGGCCGGCCGACGCGGCGGCGGCGGCCGCGGCCGCGGCGGCCTGGGCGGCGGCGCCGGTCGAGCCGGCGTAGGCCTCGCCGATCGGGCGGATGCGCTCGACCGTGGCGGCTTCCGCGGCCGGGTTCGGCTCCGGCTCGACCTTCGAATTGATGTACAAGCCCAGCAGGATCAGGGCGATGGTCACGCCCACCAGGAAGACGATCACCTGGGAGAAGTGCTTGAGGAAGACCAGATCGTGATTGCGCACAGTCGTACCTGGACGGCCGGCAGGCCCGTGGAAACAAGGGCCGCGATTATATCGGCCCCGCCCGGCCCAAGGAAGGCGCGCGCCGGATGTCCGTCCGCCGCGCCCTGCGGTTAGCATGGCCGGGACGAGGCAGGCCGGAAGGGGGTGGCCCGCCATGCGCCGGACGCTGGAGTGGTTGCAGGACAGCAGTACGCCGGGCCGCAATGCGGCCTGGGCCGGCGTTTCCTGCGTGCTCGTGCTGGCCTGGCTGGGCCTGGAGCAACTGTCGGCGCAGCTGTGGTTCCTGCCCGCCGGCCTGCGCCTGGCCAGCCTGTGGGTGGTGCCGGCGCGGCGCTGGGGTTGGCTGGCCCTGGCCGAGGTGACGGCCCAGGCGATCAAGTCGCTGGTGCTGGGCTACGCGATCTTCACCGACACCTTCCTGGCCGTCTGCGTGGCGCCATGGCTGGTGTACGCCGGCGTGATCCTGCTGCTGCGCGGGCCGCGCCCGGCGCCCGGTTTCGACGGCCCGACCCGCATGCTGGGCTTCCTGCTCTCGGGCCTGCTCGCCGCGGCCGGCGTCTCGCCGCTGCTGTGGATGTACCTGGTCACCTTCCCGATGAGCACGGCCGACACGCTGGCCAGCATGTTCTCCTTCCTCTACGGCGACCTGACCGGGCAGCTGGTGGTGGCGCCGCTGCTGCTGGCGATCCTGCACGTGCCGCCGCGGCCCTGGCCGCGCACCGGCATGGCCCGCGACGTCGGCCTGGCGCTGCTGTGCGCGCTGGGCGTGTTCCTGCTGCTGCAGGCCTATGGCGAACTGGCCACGCACGTGCTGCTGGTCGCCTTCGCGCCGCTGTTCATGCTCGGCTTCCGGCACGGCTGGGCCGGCGCGGCGGTCGGCACCTCGCTGCTGGGCGCGGTGCTGCAGGGCCTGGTGATGGCCGGCGCGCTGTTCGTGGACGTGACGATGCTGCAGCTGGTGCTGGCCATCGTCGGCGGCGGCGCGCTGGTGCTGGGCGCGGCGAGCACGGCGCTGCGCCGCAGCCACGCCGAGCTGGCCGAGCGCCACCAGGAACTGCAGGCCAAGAACGCCGAGCTCGCCGGCCTGGCCGACGAGCTGCGCCAGGTCACCCAGCGCCTGGTGCGCATCGAGGAGCAGGGCCAGCGCGAACTGGCCGGCGAGCTCGACTACGAGCTCGGCCAGGCCATCCATTCGCTGGGCACGCGCATCAGCCTGGCCTTCCGCGACGTGCGCGACGAGCAGGGCACGCGCTTCCTGGAATCGCTGCGCGAGCAGGTGCGCGAGATCCAGGACAGCCTGCGCCGCGCCCTGCGCCAGCTGCGGCCGCCGCTGCTCGACAGCCACGGCCTGCGCCACGCGCTCAACAACGGGCCGCTGCGCGACATGCTCGACGATGCCGGCGTGTCCTTCGAGGCGCATTTCGAGGGCGCGGTGGACCGGCTCGACGACGATGCGCGCACGGCCGTGTACCGCATCGTGCAGGCGGCGGTGCGCGAGGCGGTGCGGCTGGACTGCGTGCGCCGGCTGGCGCTGCGGCTGGAGCTGGGCGCCGGGGCGCAGGCGATCGAACTGGCCCTGGAGTTCGAGTACGCGCCCTACGTCGAGCACCTGCCGCCGGTGGCGCCGCTGCCGGCGATCCGCGACCGCGTGCTGGCCGAGCGCGGCGACTACGCGCTCGAGCCGCGCGTGCACGGCCAGCAGCACCGGGTCCGCCTGCCCCTGCGCGAGGGCGAAACGCGGCGGCCGGCCGTGCCCTGACGCATCCCGGCCGGGACCGTTCAGGCAGGCGCAAACGCCGGTCCCCGCGGCGTTTTTACCGGGTTTTCCACAGGCCCGGGGCGGGGCCGGCGGCCCCCCGCTTCATCCGGCGTTCGAAAAAACCGCGGCAGGGTCGGTCCCAGCCCGGCGCGGCGTGCTGGCGATCCCCCGATCCCCCGCCCGGGCCGGCTTCCCCCGAAGCCACCCTTCCCCAAGGAGGACACCCATGAACGCGATGAAAGCGTCCCTGCTCGCCACCGCCCTGGCCCTGGGCCTGGGCACCGCCCTGCCGGCCGCGGCGGCCGAAGACGGCCGCACGGTCGGCCAGGCCATCGACGATGCCGCCATCACCGCCGAGGTGAAGGCCAAGCTGCTGGCCGACGACCGCACCAAGGGCTTCGACATCAACGTGGACACGAAGAACGGCATCGTCACCCTGCGCGGCGGCGCCGACACCGCGGCCGCGAAGTCGGCCGCCGGCCGCCTGGCCGGCGAGGCCAAGGGCGTGGTGCTGGTGAAGAACGAACTGGTGGTGGCGACGCCGGGCTCGGAGGCGCGCCAGGACGCCAACACGGCGACGCTCTCGGGCGAGGTGCGCGAGGCGATGGACGAATCCGGCGACGGCATCGACGACGCCTGGATCGCCTCGAAGGTGAAGGCGCAGCTGCTGGCCGACGAGGCCGTCAAGGGCACGGCGATCAACGTGGACGTGAAGGCCAATGTCGTCACGCTCACCGGTACCGCCGACAGCGCCGCCGCCCGCGCCCGCGCGATCGAGCTCGCCACGCAGACGCGCGGCGTGCGCGGCGTGGTGGCCGACGGGCTGGTGGTACGCGCGCAGTAAGCGCCCCCGGGCCACGCCGTCCCCCCGGCGTGGCCCCGGCGGCCGGGCCCCCGCGGCCCGGCCGTCCTCTTCGTCGCGGCGCGACCACGGCGGCCCGCCGGGCGCCGACACGCCGCCTGCACGCGGCCGGTGCGCTGATGCGCGCCTGCCCGCCGCCGCCCCGGAGCCGCCATGACCGAGAGCTTCGCCCGCCGCCATCCCGTGCCCGCGCTGCTGGCCTGCCTCGCGCTGGTCGTCGCCATCGCTTCGCTCGGCGCGATCGCGCCGCCCGGCGCCTGGTACGCCGGCCTGGCCAAGCCGCCCTTCAATCCGCCGGCCTGGGTGTTCGGCCCGGCCTGGACCACGCTCTACCTGATGATCGCGGTCGCCACCTGGCGGCTGTGGCGCGCGCCCGCATCGGCGGCGCGCACGCGGGCGCTGCGGCTCAACGCCGTGCAGCTCGCGCTCAACGCGCTGTGGACGCCGATCTTCTTCGGCCTGCAGTGGCCCGGCCTGGCGCTGGCGGAGATCGCGATGATGTGGATCGCCATCCTGGCGACGATCCTCGCCGCCTGGCGCGTGGACCGCGTGGCCTCGGCCCTGCTGTGGCCCTACCTGGCCTGGGTGTCGTTCGCGACCACGCTCAACGCGTCGATCTGGTGGCTCAACCGCTGAGGCCG
>VFQM010001602.1_pt1 | contig 19348 bp, 15 predicted proteins | sample 3512391 | NCBI WGS metagenome assembly VFQM01 (sample SAMN10412369, study PRJNA504923) | tailings metagenome | isolation source: Replicate 1 from Balatoc abandoned mine | place: Philippines | reverse complement strand
GCCTGCGCGTGCAGCCCGAAGTAGTACTCGGTCTCGTCGTCGATGAGCGGGATGATGCTGCGGCTCACCGACACGCGCGGCGCGCGCTGCCACCCTGCGTCGCGCCACGCGGCGCGGAACAGCGCGATCTGCTCCGCCTGCAGCTCGTCGAACGGCACACCGGTGTCCTCGGTGAGCAGCGTCGAGCTCATGAGGTTCATGCCCTGCTCGGCGGCCCAGACGGCGGTCGCGCGCGTGCCGGCTCCCCACCAGATGCGGTCAGCAAGGCCCGGCGACTGCGGCGTGACGGGCAGCAGCCCGACCGTGCCGACCATCTGCGGGTTGGCCGGCGCGAGCCCGGCACCGGTCAGAGCCTCGCGAAAAGCGGCAGTGTGGCGTCGGGCCATGTCGGCATCGGTCTCTGACGCCGACACCCCGTCAGCGGCCCCCGGCACGTGCCCGAACACCTCGTACCCCGCGATCGACGTCTCGGGTGACCCCCGGCTGATGCCGAGCTGCAGGCGCCCGCCCGAGATGAGGTCGGTCGCGGCGGCGTTCTCGGCCATCGCGAGCGGGTTCTCGTAGCGCATGTCGATGACACCCGTGCCGAGCTCGATGCGCGAGGTGCGCGCGGCCGCGGCGGCGAGCATCGGGTAGGGCGATGAGTAGTTCTTCGCGAAGTGGTGCACGCGGTAGAAGGCGCCGTCGACGCCGGCCTCCTCGGCCGCGACGGCGAGCTCGATGCCCTGCAGGATCGCCTCGCCGCCGGTGCGCGTCAGCGAGCCGGGAACGTTGCTCCAGTTGCCGAACGAGAGGAAGCCGAGGCGCGTCATGCTCATGCGAACGCATGCTTCGGCGCGGCTATTCCTCGCGCCGCGACTCCTCGGCACGAGCATCCGTCGCAGGATGCCCGTGGCCGACGATCTCGATCGGCGCCGTGTGCGTCGCCCCGGGCTCGGCCGCGCCGTCGGCGACGAGCGGCGGGTCGGCGGGCACCCGCGGCGGGCGCGTCGCCAGGTACACGCCGACGAGCACGATGACGCCGCCGACGATCTGCCACACCGTGACGACGTCGCCGAGGGCGAGCGCGATGATCGTCGTGAACACGGGCAGCAGGTTCAGGAACACGCCCGTCTTCGCCGGGCCGAGGGTCGCGGCGGCGATGTTCCACAGCAGGTAGGCGAGCGCGCTCGGGAAGACGATGATCCACGCCAGGCCGAACCATCCCGCGGCGGTCGGCTCGGCGGGCGCGCCGACGATCGCGAGCACCGGCAGCAGCACGGCGACGCTCAGCGCGACCTGCACCGCGGTCGCGGTGATCGGCGGCGTGCGCAGGCGGCGCGAGACGATGACGTAGGCCGTCCAGACGACCACGGAGGCGACGAGCAGCAGGTCGCCGACGCTGACCGCGAGGCCGGATGCCCCGCTCTGGCCGGCGAGCACGACGAGCAGCACGCCCACGATCGACAGGGCGATGCCCGCGACGCCGATGCGCGTGACGCGCTCGCCCAGCAGGATGACCGCCGCGATCGTGATCGTCGCCGGGCTCATGGCGCTGATGACGCCCGCGTTCACCGACGAGCTCGTCTCGAGCGCCGCGTAGAGGAAGAGCGTGTACCCGACCATGCCGAGCAGCGCCTGCAGCAGGTGCCAGCCCCACTCGCGCCAGGCCGCCCGCCAGTCGGGGCGCTCGAGCCACCACGCGATGAGCAGCAGCAGGGGCAGCGCGCCGAGCCAGCGGTAGGTGGTCAGCTCGACGGGCGTGAACTCCTCGATGAGGCGGGCGCCGAAGATGACGTTGGTCGCCCAGAACAGCTGCGCGAGGACGGGCGGCGCGAACCGGCGGAGGGAGTGCACGTCACCAGGCTAGAACCGTGCGGGACCGAACGATGACACCGGGGCGGCGTCACGCGCCGCGAGCCTCGGCCGCCGCCTGCCGCCTGCCTCGGATCACTCCGACCTCGTAGGCGGTCACGACAATGAGCGTGACGCCGACGAGCGGGAGCACGAACCACAGCATGACGTCGGTCACGCCTTCGAGCGCGTCGTGCTGCGTCGCGGAGAGGACGAGGTAGACAGTGTAGGCGATGTAGAGAGAGACGAACAGGCCACCTTCCAACCGGGCGACGATGAAGCCCGTGAACGCGATCGGCAGCAGCGCGATCGCGGCGGCGAGCATGAGCGGCAGGTCGAGCGCGATCGCGGCGGCCGGCACCGGGATGCCCTCGCCGAAGAGGATCGCCGGGAGCCCGAGCACCATGCCGATGTTGAAGATGTTGCTGCCCACGATGTTGCCGACGGCCATATCGCGCTCGCCGCGCCGCACGGCGATGATCGAGGTCGCGAGCTCGGGCAGCGAGGTGCCGACCGCGACCACGGTGAGGCCGATGACGAGACTGCTCACGCCGAGCTCGGTCGCGATGCTGACGGCGCCGTTGACCAGCAGCTGCGCGCCGAGCACGAGCAGACCGATGCCGCTGAGAAGGAGGATCGCCGCGAGCCACAGCGGCACCGGGGCGGCTCCGGGGGCAGGACGATCGGGCTCCTCGTCCTCGGCCCGCACCTCGCGTCTTCCGACGACGATGCTGACGATGGTGTGCGCGATGAGGCCGGCGAGCAGCAGCACGCCGTCGAGCCGCCCGATCTGCCCGTCGAGGCTGACGACGAGCAGCAGAATCGAGATTCCCACCATGACCGGCAGGTCGAAGCGCACGATCTGCCGCTTGATCAGCAGGGGCAGGAAAAGGGCCGAGACGCCGAGGATCAGCAGGATGTTGACGATGTTGCTGCCGACGACGTTGCCGAGCGCGAGGTCGGGCTCACCCCGCAGCACGGCGTCGACGGTGACGGCGAGCTCGGGTGCCGAGGTCGCGGCCGACACGACCACTAGGCCGATGATGAGCGGCGAGAGACCCACCTTCGCGGCGAGCGTCGATGCGCCGCGGACGAGGGCTTCGCCGCCCGCGACGAGCAGCGCCAGGCCGGCGATCACGAAGACGATGTCGAGCAGCACCCCGCCAGCCTAGGAGTCCGGGAGGATCCTGCTCGCCTGGCGCGTGATGAGCCGCGACCGGCGGGCCTCGACGGCGCCGTCGGAGGCCCGTGCGACCCTGGAGGGGTGCCGCTGAACTTCACCGCCATCGACTTCGAGACCGCCAACAACCACGCGGCCTCGGCCTGCTCGGTGGGGCTCGTGAAGGTCGCCGACGGCCGCGTCGTCGACAAGACGGGCTGGCTGATCCGCCCGCCGCTCGGCTTCGACCACATGCTGGAGTGGAACACGCGCATCCACGGCATCACCGCTGACGACATCGTCGACGCCGTCGTCTGGGCCGATCAGCTGGATGCCCTGCTCGAGTTCGTCGACGGCGACGCCCTCGTGGCCCACAACGCGGGGTTCGACATGGGCGTGCTGCGCGCCGCGACCGAGGCAAGCGGACTCGAGGTGCCGAGCCTGCGGTACGCCTGCAGCCTCCGGGTGGCGCGGCGCACCTACCACCTCGACTCGTACCGGTTGCCCGTCGCGGCGATGGCCGCGGGCTTCGAGGACTTCGCGCACCACGACGCGCTCGCCGACGCCGAGGCGTGCGCGGCGATCATGGTGCACGCGGCGAAGCGGCACGACGCCGCCGACCTCGACGAGCTCGCGCGCATCACGGGCACGACGATCGGCGCGATCGGAGCGGCCGCAGCCGAAGCCGCGGCCGAGCGACGCCCGGCCGCGCTCGCCTAGCCCCCGGGTCGGAGGCTCGCCTCAGCGGCGAGGCTCGTCGTCGAGGCGGATGCCCTCGTGCTGCGCGTCATCGCGACGGACGTCGTCGTGACGCACGTCGTCGTGACGGACGTCGTCGTGACGGGCATCGTCGTGACTCACGTCGTCGTGCCGAAGGTCGTCGCGCCGAACATCGTCGTGCCGAGCATCCGATCGCCCGTCGTCGTGCCCGTCGTGCCCGACGATCGTCGCAGCCTCGCGGCTGCGCTCGTCGGCCCGCGCGCGGACCTCCTGCGCCGAGCTCGCGTGCTCCTCGGCGGCCTGACGAGCCTTCGCGGCGTCGGCCTCGGCGCGGCGGACCTCCGCCTCGGCCTCCGCGGCACGTGCTTCGCGGTCGGCGGCCGTGATGCGGTCGCGCTCGGCCTGCGCCTGCAGCTCCTGGGCGCGCCGGCGCTCCTGCTCAGCGTGCTGCTCCTTGCGCTTGCGCGAGACGACCACGGCGACGACGACCGCGAGGGCCACGACGACGATGAGGACGATGACGAGGGTGATGATCTGTGACTGATCCATGCGCCGAACGCTAGGGTGCGCATCCGCTCGCCGTGACCCCGTTGACAGATGAGGAGCGCGTCCTGAACGAGGCGACGCCGCATCGAGAGGGAAACGTTATCGAGAGTCCGTCAGGTTGACCTGGCCGCGTGGAACGCTGGTCGCATGCTCCGATTGACCGCGACCCTCGCTCTCGCCGCTGTGGCCCTCGCCGGGTGCGCGAGCTCTCCGTCGGCCGGTCCGGCCGCGGCACCCGCGCCCTCGAGCAGCGCCCCATCGGCGTCGCCGAGCCCACAGGTCGAGGAGACCTCCCCCGCCGAGCTCGTCATCCGCGGCTGGGGGGTCGAGCTGCTCGACGACGAGAGCGACGTCATGGCATCGTTCGTCTGGGCCGACGCCCCTGATGAGGCCCTCGCCGTCCTGGAGATGGCCTTCGGACCCGCTCCCGATCCGTACATCGAGCCCGGCGACGCCACCCACATCGCGGACTTCGAGAGCTATGACTTCGGGGGACTCATCTACCAGACGGCTCTGATCGAGAAGGACCGCGAGGACTACTTCCTTCCCTCCATCATCCGCATCAGCGCCAGCGGCCCGGTCAATGGAGTCAGTCTCGCCGCACCGGGAGGGCTCGCCCCGGGAGACAGCCTCGACCGCGCGCTCGCCCTCGAGCCGGCCGATCGCCGCGACTACTTCCCGGAGGGTCACGAGGCGCTGCTCTTCGATCCGGTCGACCCGGCGTCCTTCAGCGAGGAAGCGGGCGGCACCGACACCGTCGCCGCCCTCGTCGATCCGAACGGCGTCGTCGTGGAGCTTCGAGCACCGTTCCCCTCGTACGTCGGGTTCTGACCGGGCGGGTCCCGATCCCCCTGCCCGTCAGCCCTTTCGCACGACCGCGCTCACGGGCGTCGGGTTCGCGAACAGGTCGAGCACGGGGCAGTGCGCGTCGACCGCGGCCCGGAGCTCGTCGTAGCGCTCGAGCGTCTCGGGCCCGGTGATCGTGATCACGAGCCGGATGTCGCTGAAGCCAGCCCGCACGCTCTCGTCGATGCCGAACAGGCGGCGCGCATCCAGGTCGCCCTCGGCCGCGATGTCGATCTCGTCGACGCGGATCCCGAGCGCCTGCGCGTACAGCCGGTAGACGACGACCTGGCACGAGATGAGCGCCCCGAGCGCGTACTCGACGGGGCTCGCCGCGACGTCGTCGCCCGCGAGGGCGCCCGGCTCGTCGACCACGAACTCGTGCTTCCCGGCGCGGATGCGCGTGGCGACCGACCCTTCACCCTCGCCCGAGACGCGGTAGGTGAGCTGCGCGGAGGCGGGCGACGCCTCGATGCGGTCGGCCCATGTGGCGCCGGCGTCCAGAAGGCGCGCGGCGCGGTCGTCGGCGGTCGAGGTCGGAATGGAGGGTGCGGTGAGAATCGTCATGCGGGCACGCTAGGCGGATGCCCGCCCCGCGTCACGCGCGCCCGTCACGCGGCGTCGCACGCCGTCACGAACCGCAACCGAGCGTCATCGGAGGACACGAGAACGGGGCCCGCGCGTCGGCGCGAGCCCCGCATCCGCCCCGCCGCCCCCTGCCCCGATTCGGAGGCCAGGTAGCGACGGCGGGAGTCAGCCGTTCTGGGGGAAGCCCAGGTTGATGCCGCCGTGGCTCGGGTCGAGCCAGCGCGAGGTGACCGCCTTCTCGCGCGTGAAGAAGTGGATCGCCTGCGTGCCGTAGGCCTTCGTGTCGCCGAACAGCGAGTCCTTCCAGCCGCCGAACGAGAAGTAGCCCACGGGCACGGGGATCGGCACGTTGATGCCGACCATGCCGACCGTGACCTCGTGCTGGAACCGGCGCGCGGCGCCGCCGTCGTTGGTGAAGATCGCGGTGCCGTTGCCGTACTGCGAGCCGTTGATGAGGGCCAGGCCCTCCTCGTAGCTCTTCACGCGCACGATCGAGAGCACGGGGCCGAAGATCTCCTCCGTGTAGACGCGCGAGGTGGTCGGCACGCGGTCGATGAGGGTCGGGCCGAGCCAGAAGCCGTTCGCCTCGCCGTCGACCTCGACGCCGCGGCCGTCCACGACGATCGACGCGCCGTCGGCCGTCGCGACGTCGAGGTAGCCGGCGACCTTGTCGCGGTGCTCCTTCGTGATGAGCGGGCCCATGTCGCAGTTGCGCGTGCCGTCGCCGACCTTGAGCGTGCCCATGCGCTCGCTGATCTTGGCGATGAGCTCGTCGGCGACGGGCTCGACGGCGACGACGACGGAGATCGCCATGCAGCGCTCGCCCGCCGAGCCGAAGCCCGCGTTGACGGCGGAGTCGGCGACGAGGTCGAGGTCGGCGTCGGGCAGGACGAGCATGTGGTTCTTCGCGCCGCCGAGGGCCTGCACGCGCTTGCCGTTCGCGGTGCCGCGCTCGTAGATGTACTTCGCGATCGGCGTCGAGCCGACGAAGCTGATGGCGGCGACGTCGGGGTTGTCGAGGAGGGCGTCGACGCTCTCCTTGTCTCCGTTGACGACGTTGAGCACGCCGTTCGGCAGACCGCACTCGGTCAGGAGCTCGGCGAGCCAGATCGAGGCCGACGGGTCCTTCTCGCTCGGCTTGAGCACGACGGTGTTGCCCGCCGCGATCGCGAGCGGGAAGAACCACAGCGGCACCATGGCGGGGAAGTTGAAGGGGCTGATGATGCCGACGACGCCGACGGGCTGTTTGATCGAGTACACGTCGACGCCGGTCGAGACCTGCTCGGCGTACTCGCCCTTCATGAGCTGCGGGATCGAGCACGCGAGCTCGACGACCTCGAGGCCGCGCGCGATCTCGCCGAGCGCGTCGGAGGTGACCTTGCCGTGCTCGGCGGTGAGGATCGCCGCGAGCTCCTCCTTGCGGGCGTTGAGCTTCTCGCGGAAGGCGAACATGATCTGCTGGCGCTTGCCGACGGGCGTCGTCGACCAGCCGGGCAGGGCGGCCTTAGCCGAGGCGACCGCGGCGTCGAGGTCGGCCTTCGTGGCGAGCGACACCTCGCGGGCGACGCTGCCCAGGGCGGGGTTGTACACGGGAGCGGTGCGGGTGGAGGAGCCGGCGAACGCGGCTCCGTCGACCCAGTGCTGGACGGTGGTCATGAGGATGCTCCTGACAGCGAAGAGGGAGGGATTCGTGCCCAGTCTGCGCCCCCTGCGATCTGCACTCAAGCGGTGAAGGTGCACAGTCGATGTGCAGATCTGCAGATGCGCCTTAGCGGGGCGGGACGAGCTCGTCCCGTCGGCGCGCGACCTCGGCGCGCAGGGCCTCGCGCACGATCGCGACGGCGTCGACCGCGGGGCTCTCCGGGCGGGTCGAGAGGGTGAACTCGAGCCGGAAGTCGACGAAGTCGGGCAGCACGGGCACGAGCCGGGCATCCGTCTCGCCCATGAACGCGTGGAGCAGGCCGATGCCGGCGCCCGCGCGCGTGGCCTCCACCTGCGCGAACACGCTCGTCGAGCCGAAGCCGAGCCGCATGCCGCCGAGCACGGGCGCGAGGTCGAGCTCGCGCACGGTCAGGAGGGCGTCGACGTAGAAGACGAGGTCGTGCCCCTCGAGGTCGGCGAGCGCGCGCACGGGCGGCCGGCCGACGAGGTACTCGGGCGAGGCGTAGAGGCGCAGCGCGTACTCGGCGAGCGGCTCGGACTGCACGCGGGCCGCGCGCGCGGCGCCGATCGTCACGGCGAGGTCGAAGCCCGAGCCGCGCAGGCTCAGCGGGCGCGTCGAGGTCACGAGCTCGAGCGCGATGCCCGGGTGCTCGGCCCGCACGGCGGCGAGCGCCGGAGCGACGAACATCGCGCCGAACCCGTCGGGCGCGGCGACCCGCACCGTGCCGCGCACGGCCCCGTCGCCCGAGGCGGCCGCGACGACCTGCTCGACGATGCCCTCGAGGGCGGATGCCCGATCCACGACCTCGCGGCCGATCGCGGTGAGCTCCCAGCCGTCGGCGCCGCGATCGAGCAGCCGGGCCCCGAGCGCGGCCTCGAGCCGGTCGATGCGGCGGCGGACGGTCGTGTGGTCGACGCCGAGGAGCGTGCCCGCCGAGGTCATGCGCCCGACGCGCGCGACGGCGACGAGGTACCGAACGTCGTCGGTCGAGACGTCCTGCGGGCGCGGAGCGGGGGGCATGCGCTCACCCTACGGCGCGTCGCGCGGGCGCCGTCGCGCTCGGCGTGCGGGCGCAGTCTCGCTCGGCGTGCGGGCGCCGCCGATGTCGGATGCCCCTGCCACACTCCACGCATGGACTTTCTGCTCCCCCTCCTCATCGGCGCGCTCCTCGGCGTCCTGCTCGGCATCGCGGTCGGTCTGCTCGTCGCGCGGCGCACCCGACCGGCGGCGGAGGACCCGGCGATCGTCGAGGCGCTGCACCAGGCGCTCATCGTGCAGATCCGCAGCGAGGAGGCCGAGCATCGCGCCGCGCTGACCGCCGAGCTCTCGGGGCTCCAGGCGACCGCCGCGGGCCTGCGCGAGCAGGTGGTGCAGGCGCAGGATGCTCACCGCGAGTTCGTCGAGCGCACCCACGCCGAGCAGCGCGCGCGCGAGGAGCGCGAGCGCGGCGAGAGCAGGGTGCTGCAGGCCCTCACTCCGGTGCAGGAGACCCTGCGGACGATGCAGGCGAAGGTCGCCGAGCTCGAGACTCAGCGCAGCGTGCAGCACGGCGAGCTCGCGCAGCAGCTCAAGTCGGCGACGGAGTCGGAGGAGCGCCTGCGCGCGACCGCCGAGTCGCTCGCGAGCGCCCTGCGGTCGAACAGCGTGCGCGGCGTGTGGGGCGAGACCCAGCTGCGCAACGTCGTCGAGGCCGCGGGTCTCATCGAGCGCGTCGACTTCGACGTCCAGGCGAGCATCTCCTCCGACGCGGGCGCGGGCCGGCCCGACATGGTCATCCACCTCCCCGGCGGGAAGAACATCGCCGTCGACGCCAAGGTGCCGTTCGCCGCCTACCTCGAGGCGAGCCAGATCGCGATCACCGCGAGCGGCGAGGAGGGCGCACGACGCGAGGCCCTCATGAAGCAACACGTCAAGGCGGTGCGCGCCCACATCGACACCCTCGCGAGCAAGGCCTACTGGGCCGGGCTCGAGGCCTCCCCCGAGCTCGTCATCGCGTTCATCCCGAGCGAGTCGCTCGTCTCGAGCGCGATGGAGGCCGACCCGGCGATCATGGACTACGCCTTCGGCAAGCGCGTCGCCCTCGCCTCGCCGGTCACGCTCTGGTCGGTGCTCAAGACCGTCGCGTTCTCGTGGCAGCAGGACGTCCTGACGGAGGACGCCAAGCTGCTGTTCGACCTGAGCCGCGAGCTCTACGGCCGCCTCGGCACGCTCGCCGGCCACATCGAGAAGCTCGGCCGCTCGATCGAGGGCACGGTGCGCAACTACAACGGCTTCGTCGGCTCGATGGAGCGCCAGGTGCTGCCGAGCGCCCGCAAGCTCCAGCGCCTCGACGAGTCGAGCGTGCTGGGCCCGCTCCTCCCCATCGAGGACGGCCCGCGCGAGATCACGGCGATGGAGCTCATCGAGGGCCTCGAACCGCTCGACGCCGCGACCGCTCCGGAGTAGCCTCCCCCGCATGCTGACGCTCACCTTCGCCTTCAGCGGCTTCGCGGTGCCCGACATCGACGCAGCCCGCACCTTCTACCGCGACGCTCTCGGGCTCACCGTGACCGACGAGATGATGGGCCGGCTCTCGCTCGAGCTGCCCGGCGGCGGCTGGGTGCCCGGGGCATCGCTCGCGGCATCGCCACCGACCGCGGCCCCGACATCGCCTGGTTCACCGACCCCGCGGGCAACATCATCTCCGTGCTGCAGAACCCACCGAGGGACGACGCCGCTCCCCTCTGACCTGATCGCGGTTCGCCCGCCGAAAACCCACTGCTGTCAGCGCTGTGCGCGCTCCCACCGTCCGGATATCATCAGCCGCAGGCCCCCGTCAACGACGACGAGGTGGTGACCCCTTCGGCGAGAGATCGATGATGACCCAACGCCCCTGGCTGGCCCACTACCCGAGCGACGTCGAGCACGAGCTCGTTCCGCCGCCCTTCGACACGCTGCCCGGGCTCGTGGCGGCCTCGGGGGCCGACTACGCCGACACCGTCGCCTTCACCCAGTGCATGCCCAACTGCATGAACGGCGCGCTGACCTATCGCGAGGTCGACGAGCTCTCCGACTCGTTCGCCGCGTACCTGCGCGAGGAGGTCGGCCTGCGCGCCGGCGACCGCGTCGCCGTGCAGATGCCGAACTGCCTGAGCTACCCCGTCGTCGCGTTCGGCGTGCTCAAGGCCGGCTGCGTGCTCGTCAACACGAACCCGCTCTACACCGCGAGCGAGATGACGCATCAGTTCAGCGACTCGGGCGCGACGGTCCTCGTGATCATCGACATGTTCGCCGACCGGCTCCCCGAGGTGCTGCCCGCGACGAGCATCGAGACGGTCGTCACGGTGCGCATCACCGAGTTCTTCCCGCCCGTCGTCGCCGGCGTCATCCGGATGGTCCAGAAGATCTGGAACCGCTCGCTGCCGCCCGTCACCGTGCCGCACACGACCCTGCAGTCGGCGCTCGCACGAGGGAAGCAGAACCTCGGGAAGAGCGCCGCGTACCTCGAGGGCGTCAGCGCCGACACGCTCGCCGCCCTCCAGTACACGGGTGGCACCACGGGCGTCGCGAAGGGCGCGATGCTCACGCACGGCAACCTCGTGTCGAACACGATGCAGATGATGCAGTTGCTCGGCACGCACATCCGCCCCGGCAAGGAGGTCGTGCTGACGGCCCTGCCGCTGTACCACATCTTCGCCTTCACGGTGAATCTGGTCGGGTTCTTCCAGAAGGGCGCGCGCAACATCCTCGTGCCGTCGCCGCGGCCGCCGAGCAACCTCAAGCGGGCGTTCGAGAACTACCGGATCACCTGGATGACGGGCGTCAACACGCTCTTCAACGCCCTGCTCAACGAGCGCTGGTTCGTCGAGAGCCCGCCCAAGCACCTCGTCGCCTCGGCTGCCGGCGGCATGTCGCTGCACGAGTCGGTCGCGCAGGAGTGGCGCCGCGTCACGGGGACTCCGATCGTCGAGGGCTACGGCCTGACCGAGACCGCCCCGTGCCTCACCTTCAACCCGCTCGGCGGGGCGGGCAAGGACGGCACGATCGGGATCCCCGTGCCGTCCACGATCGTCCGCTGCGTCGACGAGAGCGGCGTCGACGTGCCGCACGGCGAGCCCGGCGAGATCGTCGCCCGCGGCCCGCAGATCACCCCCGGCTACTGGCAGCGCCCCGCCGACACGGCGGCGTCGATGATCGACGGCTGGTTCCGCACCGGCGACATCGCGCAGATGGATGCCGACGGCTACTTCACGATCGTCGACCGCAAGAAGGACATGGTCATCGTGAGCGGCTTCAACGTCTACCCGAACGAGGTCGAGGAGCGCATCGCCTCGATGCCGGGCGTGCTCGAGGTCGGCGTCATCGGCCTGCCCGACTCCAAGACGGGCGAGGCCGTGCGCGCCTATATCGTGCCGACGCAGAACCCGCCCACCGAGGAGCAGGTGATCGCCCACTGCCGCGAGACGCTCGCCGCGTACAAGGTGCCCAAGTCGGTGCGCTTCGTCGACGAGCTGCCCAAGAGCCCGATCGGCAAGATCCTCCGACGCGAGCTGCGCGCGATCGGCGTCACCTCGAGCACGGCCAGTATCGAGACCCAGGGAAGGGAGCTCTCGTGATCGCGCCCCTCGCCATCGCGATGCAGGCCGTCGTCAACGAGCAGGACGTCGTCACGCCGTTCGAGCAGAACCTGCTCGTCGGTCTCGTCTTCGTCATCATGTTCGGCCTCGGCGCCGGGCTCACGCCGCGCGACTTCACGCTCGCGCTCAAGCGGCCCTCGGGGCTCATCATCGGCTTCATCACGCAGTTCGGCATCATGCCCGTCCTCGCCTACGTGCTGTGCCTCGTCTTCCTCTTCCAGCTCGCGCCCGAGTACGCCCTGCCCGTCGCCGTGGGCGCGCTGCTCATGGGCGCGGTGCCGGCCGGGACGACGTCGAACATGTTCACGTACTTCTCGAAGGGCAACCTCGCGCTGAGCGTCATGATGACGACCAACTCGACGCTCTGGGCGATCCTCATGACGCCGCTCGCGCTCGCGATCTTCGGAAACCTGCTCTTCTCCGAGACCTCCGAGTTCCAGATCCCCATCACGAACATCGTGGTGACGCTCGCCGTGCTGCTGATCCCGGTCGTCCTCGGGATGCTCATCCGTCGCTACAGCGCCAACATCGGTGCCGTGCTCGAGCTGCTCGGCGGGTTCTTCGGCCTCTTCTTCATCGTCTTCCTCGTGCTCACCTGGGTGCCGCGCAACTGGGCGCTGCTGTCGTCGACCCCGTGGCAGACCTACGTCGTCGCGATCGGGCTCGGACTCTTCGGCATCGCGATCGCCTACGGCATCGCGAAGGCGATCCGGTTGCACCCGGCGAACGAGCGCACGATCGCCCTCGAGACGGGCATCCAGAACGGACCGCTCGCGATCGCGATCATCCTGCTGACGTTCCAGGGCAGCCCCGACATCGGGCTCATCCTGATCGTGCCGGCGCTCTACTCGCTCTTCATCGTGCTCATCGCGACGGTCGTCACGTTCGTCTTCCGGCGGGCCAACACCGCCGCCGAGCAGAAGATCCCGAACCTGCTGTAGTCGACCGCGCGCTACGCCTCGCCCGAGGGCTCCGCACCGTGCTAGCTACGCCTCGCCCAAGGGCTCGGCGAACTGCGCCTCGTAGAGCCGCGCGTAGGCGCCGTCGACGGCGAGCAGCTCGTCGTGCGCGCCCTGCTCGACGATCCGGCCTGCCTCCATCACGAGGATGAGGTCGGCGTCGCGGATGGTCGACAGGCGGTGCGTGATGACGAAGCTCGTGCGGTCGCGGCGCAGCGCCGCCATGGCGTGCTGCACGAGCACCTCGGTGCGGGTGTCGACCGAGCTCGTGGCCTCGTCGAGGATCAGCACGCTCGGCCGCGCGAGGAACGCCCGCGCGATCGTCAGCAGCTGCTTCTCGCCCGCGCTCACGTTGCCGCCGTCATCGTCGAGCACGGTGTCGTACCCGTCGGGCAGCGAGTGCACGAAGCGGTCGACGTAGGTCGCGCGAGCGGCGTCGAGGATCTCCTCCTCCGTCGCGTCCGGTCGCCCGTAGGCGATGTTCTCGCGGATCGTCCCGCCGAACAGCCACGTGTCCTGCAGCACCATGCCCATGCGCGAGCGGAGGTCGTCGCGCGTCATGGCGGCGATGTCGACGCCGTCGAGCGTGATGCGCCCGGCGTCGAGCTCGTAGAAGCGCATCATGAGGTTGACGAGCGTCGTCTTGCCCGCGCCGGTCGGGCCGACGATCGCCACGGTCTGCCCCGGCTCGGCGACGAGCGACAGCTCGTCGATGAGCGGACGATCGGCCTCGTAGCGGAACGACACCCGATCGAAGACCAGACGACCGGTGGATGCCTCGGGCCGCTCCCCCGGGACGGGGTCGGCCGACTGCTCGGGCGCGTCCATGAGCTCGAACACGCGCTCGGCGCTCGCGACGCCCGACTGCAGCAGGTTCGCCATCGAGCCGAGCTGGCTGAGCGGCTGGGTGAACTGCCGCGAGTACTGGATGAACGCCTGCACTCCGCCGATCGTCATCGCCCCGGTCGTGACGAGCAGGCCGCCGACGACGGCGATCGCGACGTAGACGAGATTCCCGACGAACATGATCGCTGGCATGATGATGCCGCTCACGAACTGAGCGCCGAAGCTCGCGGAGTACAGCTCGCCGTTCTTCGACCGGAAGCGCTCCTCGACCTCGCGCTGCCGCCCGAAGACCTTGACGAGCGCGTGACCGGTGAAGGTCTCCTCGATCTGCGCGTTGAGCTCGCCCGTGTGCCGCCACTGCGCGGCGAAGAGCGACTGCGAGCGCTTGGCGATGACCGCCGTGATGACGAGCGTCAGCGGGATCGTGATGAGCGACACGAGCGCGAGGATGGGCGAGATGACGAACATCATCACGACGACCCCGATGACCGTGAGCAGCGAGGTCAGCAGCTGGCTCATGGTCTGCTGCAGGCTCTGCGAGACGTTGTCGATGTCGTTCGTGACGCGGCTGAGCACCTCGCCGCGCTGCACGCGGTCGAAGTAGGCGAGCGGCAGGCGGTTGAGCTTCGCCTGCACCTCCTCGCGCAGTCGGTACACGGTGCGCTGGGTCACGCCGTTGAGCACGTAGGCCTGCAGCCACGAGAACAGGGATGAGAGGACGTACACGAGCAGCACGCCGCCGAGCAGCAGCTGCAGCGCCGGCACGTCGATGCCGCCGCCGTCGCCGACGTCGCCCGCGAGGTCGTCGCGGCCGAAGACGCCGTCGACGATGAGATTCGTCGCGAGGCCGAGCAGCGCGGGGCCGACGACGCTCAGCAGCACGCTCACGACGCCGAGGGCGATGACGGCGATGACGCGACCGCGCTCGGGGCGCAGCCGCCCGACGAGTCGCTTCGCCGACGGGCCGAACGCGACGGCCTTCTCGGCCGGCATGCCGACGCCGCCGCCCATCGGGCCGCCCATGGGGCCGCGGCGCACTCCGCCGGGCGGGCCGATCGGGCGCTCGGGCGCCGCAGCGCGCTCGGGCGCCGCAGCCGAGGCCGCACCGCGCTCGCTCATGAGCCGGCCTCGACGCGCTGCTGGCTGCTGACGATCTCGGCGTAGGTCTCATTGCCCGCGAGCAGCTCGGCGTGGGTGCCGCGGCCGACGACGGCGCCGTCCTCGAGCACGATGATCTGGTCGGCGTCCTGCACCGTCGCGACGCGCTGGCCGACGATGATGACCGTCGCGTCGGCGACGCTGCGACGGAGCGCCTGCCTCAGCCGGGCATCCGTCGCCGTGTCGAGAGCCGAGAACGAGTCGTCGAAGACGTAGATCGGCGGCTGCTTCACGAGCGCTCGGGCGATCGCGAGACGCTGCCGCTGCCCGCCGGACACCGTCGTGCCGCCCTGGGCGACCGCGGTCTCGAGCCCGTCGGGCATCGCCCGCACGAAGTCAGCGGCCTGCGCGACCTCGAGCGCCGCCCACAGCTCGTCGTCGGTCGCATCGGGCTTGCCGAAGCGGAGGTTGGAGGCGATCGTTCCCGAGAACAGGAACGGCCGCTGCGGCACGAGCCCGATGCGCGCCCAGAGCACGTCGGGGTCGAGGTCGCGCACGTCGACGCCGTCGATGAGCACCTGCCCGGCGGTCGCGTCGATGAGGCGGGGCAGAAGGCTCACGAGCGTCGTCTTGCCCGAGCCCGTGCTGCCGATGATGGCCGTGACCGTGCCGGGCTCGGCGACGAGGTCGACCCCCGCGAGCACGGGCTCGGCCGCGCCCGGGTACTCGAAGCCGACGCCGCGCAGCTCGACGCGGCCGCGCGTCGCGAGCTCGGTCACGGGAGCGGCCGGGAGCACGACCGACGAGGTGGTCTCGAGCACCTCGCCGATCCGGTCGGCCGACACCGTCGCGCGCGGCAGCAGGACGGCGATGAATGTCGCCATGAGCACGGCCATGAGGATCTGGATGAGGTACGTGAGGAAGGCGGTGAGCGCGCCGACCTGCATGAGGCCCGCCTCGATGCGCGCGGCGCCGAACCAGAGCACCGCCACGCTCGAGGCGTTGAGGACGAGCAGCACGATCGGGAACATGAGGGCGAACAGCCGCCCGGCCCGCAGCGCGGTCTCCGTCAGGGCGGCATTGGCGTCGGCGAAGCGGTCGACCTCGTGCCGCTCGCGGACGAACGCGCGCACGACCCGCATGCCCGCGAGCTGCTCGCGCAGGACGCGATTGACGCCGTCGATGCGCTCCTGCATGACGCGGAAGAGCGGCACCATCCGGACGATGATGAGGCTCACCGCGACGAGCAGGACGGGGATCGCGACGGCCATGATCGCCGACAGCCCGACATCCTGCTGCAGCGCCATGATGACACCGCCGACGGCGAGGATGGGCGCGCTCACGAGCATGGTCGAGGTCATGAGCACGAGCATCTGCACCTGCTGCACGTCGTTGGTCGACCGCGTGATGAGCGAGGGGGCGCCGAAGCGCGCGACCTCGTGCTCGCTGAATGTGCCGACGTGGGCGAAGATCGCCTCGCGCAGGTCGCGGCCGAGCGCCATCGCGACGCGCGCGCCGAAGTAGACGGCCGTGATCGCGCACGCGATCTGCACGAGCGTGATGCCGAGCATCATGCCGCCGACGCTCAGGATGTAGCCGGAGTCGCCGCGAGCGATGCCCCGGTCGATGATGTCGGCGTTGAGGGCGGGCAGCAGCAGCGAGGCGAGCGCCTGCGCGAGCTGGAAGACCACGACGCCGACGATGAGGGGTCCGGAGGGGCGGAGGTACCGCTTCAGGATTCGCGCGAGCATCGTGCGCTCATTCTTCCCCGCGGATGCTCGGCGATCGCCCGCGTTCGCCGTGAGCGTCACCGCCCCGCCCCGACGGGTCAGGGCAGGCGGCGGCCGCTCAGAAGTCGAGCCACTTCGAGGCGAGGTGGTCGGCCACCACGCGGCGCACGGTGCCCGACCGCGAGCGCAGCACGATCGACTCGGTCGTGATGATGTCGCCCTGGCGACGGACGCCCCGGACCAGCTCGCCGTCGGTCACGCCCGTGGCGACGAAGAAGGTGTTGTCGCTGCGGACGAGCTCGTTCGCCTCGTAGACGTGGTCGAACTTGAGCCCCGCGGCAAGACCCTGGTCGATCTCCTCCTGCGAGCCGGGCGCGAGGCGGCCCTGGATGAAGCCGCCGAGCGCGCGGATCGCGCACGCCGTCGCGACGCCCTCGGGGCTGCCGCCCGTGCCGATCGCCATGTCGATGCGCGAGTCGTGGCGGGCGGCGTTGATGCCCGCGGCGACGTCGCCGTCGAGGATGATGCGCGTGCCGGCGCCCGCGCTGCGGATCTCCTCGATGAGCTGCTCGTGGCGAGGACGGTCGAGCACGGCGATGCGCATCTCCTCCACCGGCTTGTTCTTGGCCTTCGCGAGCGCGCGGATGTTCTCGCCGACCGACTGGCGGATGTCGACGACGCCGATGCCCTCGTGCCCCGTGACGATCTTCTCCATGTAGAACACGCTCGAGGCGTCGAGCATCGAGCCACGATCGGCGACCGCGAGCATCGAGATGGCGTGCGAGCGGCCCGCGGCCGTGAGCGAGGTGCCGTCGATCGGGTCGACGGCGATGTCGCACGCGGGCCCCTGGCCGTTGCCGACCTCCTCCCCGTTGTAGAGCATCGGCGCCTTGTCCTTCTCGCCCTCTCCGATGACGACGACGCCGGCGAAGTTGACCGTCCCCAGGAACTTGCGCATCGCATCCACCGCAGCCCCGTCGGCGGCGTTCTTGTCGCCCTTGCCGATGAAGGGGGTGGCGCGGATCGCCGCCGCCTCCGTGGAGCGCACGAGCTCCATGGCGAGGTTGCGGTCGGGCTGGAGGTAGAGGGATCCGGTCTGCGTGGTCACCATGAGTGGCGTCCTCTCGAGTCGTGACGTGCCTGAAGGAGGGACGCGCCGGGTGGTAGCACAGCGCTGCGGCAACCCTACCGCGGGGCCGCTGACGGCGCTGAGCCCCGTGGCTAGACTGGCGTCGAAATCCACCACCACTGCGCCGCTGAAGGAGCCCCATGCCGATCGCCACCCCCGAGCAGTACGCCGAGATGCTCGACAAGGCCAAGAAGGGCGGGTTCGCCTACCCCGCGATCAACGTGTCGTCGTCGCAGACGATCAACGCCGTGCTGCAGGGCCTCACCGAGGCGGGCTCCGACGGCATCATCCAGGTCACCACGGGCGGCGCCGACTACTTCGCCGGCCAGAGCGTCAAGGCGCGCGCCTCGGGCGCCCTCGCCTTCGCCGCGTTCGCGACCGAGGTCGCCAAGAACTACCCCATCACGGTCGCGCTCCACACCGACCACTGCCCGAAGGATGCGCTCGACGGCTTCGTCATGCCGCTCATCGAGGCGAGCGAGGCCGAGGTCAAGGCCGGCCGCAACCCGATCTTCCAGTCGCACATGTGGGACGGCTCGGCCGTGCCGCTGCAGGAGAACATCGAGATCGCGCGCGAGCTCCTCCCCCGCATGAAGAACATCAACGCCATCCTCGAGGTCGAGATCGGCGTGGTCGGCGGCGAGGAGGACGGCGTGCAGCACGAGGGCTCGAACGAGGCCCTCTACACGACGCTCGGCGACGTCACGCAGGCCGTCGAGGCCCTCGGCCTCGGCGAGAACGGCCGCTACATGGCCGCCCTGACCTTCGGCAACGTGCACGGCGTCTACAAGCCGGGCAACGTCAAGCTCCGCCCCGAGCTGCTCGCCGAGATCCAGGCCGGCATCGCCGCGAAGTACGGCACGGATGCCCTGCCCCTCGACCTCGTCTTCCACGGCGGCTCCGGCTCGACCGACGCCGAGATCGCCGAGGCTGTGCGCAACGGCGTCATCAAGATGAACATCGACACCGACACGCAGTACGCCTTCAGCCGCTCGATCGCCGACACCGTGCTGAAGAACTACGACGGCTTCCTCAAGGTCGACGGCGAGGTCGGCAACAAGAAGATCTACGACCCGCGGGCGTGGGGCAAGATCGCCGAGAAGGCGATGGCCGAGCGCGTCGTCGACGCCACGCGTCAGCTCGGGTCGGCCGGGCACTCCGGGAAGTAGCGGCTCACATCGCCTGAGGGCGCGCGGGCGGCGGCGCGGGCGAGCGCTGCACGACCGCCCGCGGCACCGCCTCGCTCACGGGCACCTCGAAGTCGACCTCGAGCGTCGTCCCGTTCCGCCAGCGGATGTCGTCGACCGCCGCCTGCAGCGTGACGTAGTACGGCGCGAGGAAGGTCACGCGCCGCCCCTCGGGCAGGGTGCTGAGTATGCGGAGGGCGACGGCGACCGTGCCCTGATCGGCGGCCTTGAGCTCCACGCGCCCCGCGATGAACCCGGAGTCGGGTCGGGCGAGCAGCGCATCGAGCATGGCCCGCAGCGCGGTCCGCTGCGGCAGGCTCAGCCGTTCGGCGAGCCGGTCGGCGTCGTCGACCTCGATCGGCCGTCCGCGCACGAGTCGCTCGAGCCAGGTCTCCTCCGCCTCGGCGATGAGCTCGGCGCGCAGGGCGGCG
>VFQM010001598.1_pt1 | contig 19361 bp, 18 predicted proteins | sample 3512391 | NCBI WGS metagenome assembly VFQM01 (sample SAMN10412369, study PRJNA504923) | tailings metagenome | isolation source: Replicate 1 from Balatoc abandoned mine | place: Philippines | reverse complement strand
TTTCCTCGCGGCTCTCAAGGTAGGCCAGACGCTGAAAGCTGCCGATCCGGATATGCCCATGGCTCAGCCGCACCATCACGGCCGAGCGGGTGGGGGAGGGCTCGTCCGACCGGTAGAGGTCTTCGCCGGTTTCGATCACCGAGAAGGTCTTGCTGGTATTGACCCCCAGCGCCTCGAGCATCTCGGTCGCCAGGATCTCGCGCACGGCGCCTTTCAGCGTCAGCCGGCCGTCGCCTTCGCGGCTCCACGGGGTCTGGCCCGACCCCTTGGTGCCAAGGTCCAGCAACCGGCCCGCGCCATCGCGCAGCTGGGCAAACAGGAAGCCGCGTCCGTCGCCCAGATCCGGGTTGTACACGCGGAGCTGGTGGCCATGATAGCGCAACGCCAGCGGCTGGGGCAGGTTGCCTGGCAGGGCTTCAAACCGGCCAAAATGCCGCACCCAGTCATCATCCGAGAGTCCGGCAAGGCCAACGGCCCCATCCCAGCGATGGTTGCGAAAGCGCAGGGTGGTCTGCGGAAAGTCGGCCGCGCGCACGGGATCGGCCAGCCACGGGACGAGCTGGGCAATCGGCGTATCGGCACGATAGGGGGCGGCTTGCGGTTCGGCGCGCATCCGGCAATAGTGGGGCCAAGCGCCGCGCGGCACAAGCGCCGCAACGCACACCGCCAAGCATTACCCAAGGGTCCGGCCAGAAGATGATTGATTTTACCGACGGCTACTGGACCAGCCGCGATGGCCTGCAGCTGCATTACCGCGACTATGCCGGTCGCCCGGACCGTCCGCCGGTGCTGTGCCTGCCGGGCCTGACCCGCAACGCCCGCGACTTTGAGGAGCTGGCGGAGCGGCTGGCGGGTGAGTGGCGCGTCATCTGCGTCGAGCTGCGCGGGCGCGGTGACAGCGGCTATGCCAAGGATTCGGCCACCTACAATCCGCTCCAGTATCTCGAAGACCTGGGCGAACTGTTCACCCAGGCCGGGCTGAGCCGCGTGGTGGCAATCGGCACTTCGCTCGGCGGCCTTCTGACCATGCTGCTCGCCGCCACCGGGCCGGAACGGCTGGCCGGTGCGCTGCTGAACGACGTTGGCCCCGAAGTGAACCCTGCCGGGATCGAACGGATCCGCAATTACGTTGGTCAGGCGCGCAGCTTCCCGACCTGGATGCACGCTGCCCGTGCCCTGGCGGAATCGCAGGGGCCGACCTTTCCGCAGGCCTCGATCACCGACTGGCTGGCCATGGCCAAGCGCTGCATGGTGGTGGGCAGCAATGGGCGGATCCACTTTGACTATGACATGAAGATCGCCGAGCCCTTTGCCACGGCGGACGGCGCCAGCAATGTCGACATGTGGCCGGCGTTCGAGGCGCTGGCCGGCCGGCCGGTTACCTTGCTGCGCGGAGCCCTGTCCGATGTGCTGACCGCCGCCACCTTCAAGCAGATGGCCAAGCGCCTGCCCGAGGCCGAGACGGTCACCGTGCCGAAGGTTGGCCATGCCCCGACACTGAGCGAGCCGGCGGCCGTGGCGGCGATCGACCAGCTGCTGGCTCGGATCAAATGAAGAAGCGTACCCCGGCCCCGCGGCTGCGGGTGCTGCACCTCCATTCCAGCTTCGATCCCGGCGGCAAGGAAATGCGCGCTGTCCAGTTGATGAACGCCTTCGGGCCGCAAGTGGCGCACAGCATCGTTTCGGCCGTGCCGGAGGCGCTGGGTGCCGCGCGGGCGATCGATCCGGCGATCCCGGTCGACTATCCCGAGTTTCCGGCGCTGACCGGCAAACCCTTTCCGCGCCGCCTGCAGGGGCTGGCTCAGGCCATGGCCGGCTACGATCTGGTGCTGACCTATAACTGGGGGGCGATGGACGCCGTTCTGGCCCACACGGCCTTTGCCGAGGTGCTGAAGCTGCCGCCGCTGATCCACCACGAGGACGGCTTCAACCAGGATGAGGCCGCGCGGCTGAAATGGCACCGCAACCTCTTCCGCCGGATCGCGCTGTTCCGCGCCCAGGGGCTGGTCGTCCCGTCGCAGCGGCTCGAACACATTGCCCGCACCGCGTGGAAGCAGCCGGCGGCAATGGTCCGGCGCATTCCCAACGGCATTCCGGTCTTTGCCTATGGCCGCAAGCCCCGGCCCGACGCGCTGCCGCGCGTGATCAAGCACCCGGGCGAGCTGTGGCTGGGCACGCTGGCCGGCCTGCGCGCGGTCAAGAACCTGCCGCGGCTGGTCCGCGCCTTCGCGCCGCTGCCCGAGCAGTGGCAACTGGTGATCCTGGGCGAAGGGCCCGAGCGCGAGGCGATCCGTGCCGAAGCGGTGCGGCTGGGAGTGGGGCACCGCGTGCACCTGCCCGGCCATGTCGCGCACCCGGCTGAGGTGATGGGCCTGTTCGATCTCTTCGCGCTCTCCTCCGACAGTGAGCAGTTCCCGATCTCGGTGGTCGCCGTATCATTAAAAAACCTGGCCGTTGCCGCGCCGCGCGTCGGCGATGTCGAGGCGATGGTAGCCGCAGAAAACCGCCGGTTCCTGGCCCCGTCCGGGGATGAAGCCGCGCTTGCAGCGGTGCTGGCCGCCCTGGCCGGAGATGCCGATCAGCGCGCCGCTGTCGGCCGCGCCAACCGCGCGCGGGCCGAGGCGGAATATGACGAGGCGAAGATGATCGCCGCCTACCGCAATGTCTATGCCGGGGCGCTGGGGCGGACCAGCTTTCCCTGATTTGCCGTTCACCCGTGCTTCACGGGGGACAGCGCAGAGATCGGGCGTTGAAAAGGCCCGCTCATCGGCTAAACAGCGCCCACGTTTGACCCGAAATTCCGAGTGAAAGTCTCCGCCTTGGCCCTGCCCCCGTCCGATCGCCCCAATTCGCAGTCCAAGGCCGAGGAACAGGCCGCCGCGCAGCAGGACGTGTTCCTGCGCGAAGTTGACGATGCGCTGCGCGAGGATGAGCTCAAGTCGATCCTGACCCGCTATGGCAAGCCGATCGGCGGCGCGATTGCCGCGGGGCTGCTGGCGCTGGCCGGCTACCTCTACTGGGACAATTCAACCAAGCAGGCCTCAGCCGAACGCAGCGAGCAGGCGATTATCGCGCTCGACAAGCTGGATGCCGGCAATACGGGCGCTGCCCTGGCCGATCTGGAAGCGCTGACCAAGGACGGCAGCGATGGCAGCAAGGCCGCCGCCGCGATGACCCGCGCCGCGATCATGGTCCAGCAGGGCAAGACCGAGGATGCCGCCAAGGCCTTTGCCGCGATTGCCGCCGATAGCGGCGTGCCGCAGGCCTATCGCGATCTCGCTACCATCCGCGAGGTTTCGCTGCGGTTCGATGCGATGCAGCCGCAGCAGGTGGTCGACAAGCTGAAGCCGCTGGCGGTCCCGGGCAATGCCTGGTTCGGCAGCGCGGGCGAGCTGGTTGGCATGGCCTACCTCAAGATGGGCAAGCCCGATCAGGCCGGCCCGCTGTTTGCCGCGATCGGCAAGAATACCGAAGTTCCCTCCACGCTCCGCACGCGGATGCGCCAGGTTGCCGGCCAGCTCGGCTATGACGCCGGCAGCGACGATGTCGCCGGCCTCGTCACGCCACAGCAATAAGTTCAGTCAAGGATAGTCCATGCAAGCCACTCCGATTTCCCGTCGCCTGACTGCCCCGCTGGCGCTGGTCCTGGCCGTTTCACTGGCCGGGTGCGGCGTGTTTGGCGGCAAGGACAAGCCCAAGACGCCAACGCTGGGCAACCGCATCCCGATCCTTTCGCGCGTCGATACCGGGGCCCGGGTCGATCCGCTGCTGGCCAGCATTTCGGTGATCGTCCCGCCCGCCGCCGCCAATCCGGATTGGCCGCAGGCCGGGGGCACGGCCAGCAAGTCCTATGGCAACCTCGAACTCGCGGCCAATCCCGGTCGCTCGTGGACGGCGCAGGTTGCCGGCTCGGACAAGAAGCAGCGCCTTGCAGCTTCGCCGGTGGTTGGCGGCGGCCAGCTGTTCGTGATGGACACGGCCGGCACGGTCAGCGCCTTTGATGCCCAGACCGGCGCCAAGCGCTGGAGCACCAGCTTTTCGCTGAAGGGCGATGGCCAGACCTCGATCTATGGCGGCGGCGCCAGCTATGCCGATGGCCGGGTCTATATCACCACGGGCCTCGGCGAAGTTGCGGCGCTCGATGCCAGCAATGGCTCGATCGCCTGGAAGGTGAAGCCGGCCGGCCCGCTGCGCGGATCGCCGACGATTGCCTTCAACTCGGTCTTCGTCATGACGATGGACAACCAGGTCTACTCGCTCAACGCCGCCGATGGCGCGGCGCTGTGGAACGAGGCAGCCTCAAGCGGCCAGACCGGCGTGTTCGGCGTGGCCGCCCCGGCAGCCGGACAGGGCACGATCGTTGCCGGCTTCAGCACTGGCGAACTGGTGGCCTTCCGTTATGAGAACGGCCGCCAGCTGTGGTCCGACGCCCTCGCGCGGACCTCGCTGTCGACCACGGTCGGCGTGCTGACCGATATCGACGCCGATCCGATCATCGATCGCGGCCGGGTTTTCGCGCTGGGTCAGGGCGGGCGCATGGCGGCTTATGAACTGGTTACCGGCCAGCGGATCTGGGAACTCAATCTCGCGGGCATTTCGACCCCGGCGATCGCGGGCGACTGGATCTTCACCCTGACCGACGATGGCAAGCTGCTGTGCATCCAGCGAGCGACCGGCAAGGTCCGCTGGCTGACCCAGCTCGCCCGGTTCGAGAACGAGGAAAAGAAGAAGAACCCGATCTTCTGGACCGGCCCGGTGCTGGCCGGTGGCCGGCTGTGGTTCGCCAATTCGAACGGCCAGGTCTATTCGGCCGGGGTTGAGGACGGGGCGCCGGTGGCCTTCACCGATCTCAAGAACCCGGTGACCCTGGCCCCGATCGTGGCCGGCGGCTCGCTCTACATCCTCGATGACAGCGGCCGGATCAGCGCCTTCCGCTAAGGTTTTCGCCGCGTTACCATGCCATTAACCATTCGCTGCTAGGGCGAATGGTGATGAGCGCGTCCCAGCCTCCGGTGCCGCAGCGGCCCGCCAGCGATGTCTCCGCAGCCGTCGGGCTGTGGGGCGTGGCCGGGTTGCTGCTGTGGATTTGCATCTGCCATTTCTGGCCGGAAATCAGCACGATGCTGGGCGCGGCCGAGCCACAGGGGCGCCTCTCCGGGCCCTATGCCGGCCTGACCGGCCTGGTCGCCGCGGCCCTGCCGATGGTCGTGGTCTCGCTGGTCAAGGACAAGGTCCACCGCCGCCCCTCAACCGGGATTGACTGGACCAGGCCGAAGCCGGTCGCTGCGATTATCGACATCTCGATCACCAAGCTGGCCGGCCTGTGGGCGACCTGGGCGGTGATGGGCGCGCTCTATTGCATTGCCCGCTGGTACTGGGATGGTCCCTATCTGCTGTCGATGCAGGTGCTGGGAACGCTGGCCGGGCCGCTGTTCGTTATCTCGATCCCCTATGTCATCTGGCTTGACCGCGTGCTGGTCGAGCCGCGCGACGGGGCCTGGCACTTTGGTGCGCTGCTGATCGGGCGCGAGCCGTTCGATCCGGCGCAGGTCTGGCACCATGCCCGCGCCTGGGCGGTGAAGGGCTTTTTCACCGCCTTCATGATCTCGATCGTGCCGGGCGGGTTCGAGGTCCTGGTGCAGAATGACTGGGCGCCGATCCTGTCCGATCCGGTCCAGCTGGCGGGTCTGCTGATCACCGCGATGTTCGTGCTCGACGCGCAGATCGGCACGGTCGGCTACATCATGACGATGAAGCCATTGGACGCGCAGATCCGCAGCGCCAATCCGTTCCTGGCGGGCTGGCTGGCGGCGCTGATCTGCTATCCCCCGTTCCAGCTGATGCAGGGCAATGGCCCGCTCTATTACCAGACCAATACGCAGAACTGGGCTTACTGGTTCGCCGGCCATGAGGCGGTGCTGTGGGTCTGGGCGGCCGTCCTCATCGTCCTCGCGGCGGTCTATGCCTGGGCGACGGTTGCCTTCGGGCTGCGCTTCTCCAACTTGACCTATCGCGGGGTGCTCACCAATGGCCCCTACCGCTTCACCAAGCATCCGGCTTACCTGGCGAAGAACGCCTTCTGGTGGCTGGAGACGCTGCCGTTTCTGGTGATCAGCCATTCGCTGACCGACATGGTCCGCAACACCTTCTTCCTCGCCTGCGTGAGCGCGATCTATTTCTGGCGCGCCAAGACCGAGGAAGCGCATCTGCTGGCGGAAGATCCCAAGTACCGCGCCTATGCCGACTGGATGGCACAGCACGGGCTGATCACGCGGCAGTTCCGCCGCCTTGGTCAGGCGCTGCGCGGACGGCGCCAGGTGCTGCACCCGGCGGAATGATCAGAGCGGTTCGCCGCTCTCCGCTGCGAACCCGGTAACCTGCCGGCCCGACAAGCCAAGGTCCGCTCGCTCAGCGATCCAGCGCTGCATGTGCGCCGACTTGAAGTGCGCGGCCAGGTGCTCACGGCTTTCCCACACTTCGCTGACCCGGATCAGTCCGGGTTCGAGCAGGTCTTCGGCATAGTTGTATTCGATGCAGCCCTCTTCGGCGCGGCTGGCCTCCATCACCGCGATCATCAGCGGCCGCGCCGCCACCAGGTTCTCCAGCGGGATGCGAAACTGGCCGACGATCGCGATCGGCATCAGAAGCTCAGCTCGTAGACGCGGCTGATGTCGCCGCCCCATTCGCCGTGGAACTTGTCGAGCAGACGCTGGGCCGGAACCTTGCCGCTGGAGACGATCTCGTCGAGCGGGTTGAGGAACCCGGCTTCGGTATCGCCCATCGAATTGAGCCGGTTGCGGGCATTGAGGCCCGCGCGGCTGATCGCCAGCACTTCGGCGGCAATGTCTTTCAGCTTGCCCCCGCCCGGTAGCGGGGCATCCAGGCCAAGCTTGGGCACTTCGGCGCGCAGCCGTTCGCGGCCCTCCATGTCCCAGTCCTTGACCAGGTCCCAGGCCGCGTCGAGCGCGGTCTGATCATAGAGCAGGCCAACCCAGAAGGCGGGCAGCGCGCAGATCTTGTTCCACGGCCCGCCATCGGCCCCGCGCATTTCGAGGAACGACTTCAGCCGCACTTCGGGGAAGGCGGTGGAAAGGTGATCGACCCAGTCACTCGCCAAGGGCCGCTCACCCGGCAGGACCGACAGCTTGCCATCAAGGAAATCGCGGAACGAAAGGCCGGCGGCATCGATGTACTTCCCATCGCGGAAGACGAAGTACATCGGCACGTCGAGCATGTATTCGACATAGCGATCATAGCCGAACCCATCCTCGAATACGAAGCTGGCCATGCCGGTACGGGCCGGATCGGTGTCGGTCCAGATATGGCTGCGGTACGAGAGGAAGCCGTTGGGCTTGCCTTCGGTAAAGGGCGAATTGGCGAAGAGCGCGGTGGCGAGCGGCTGCAGGGCGAGCGAGGTGCGGAACTTCTGCACCATGTCGGCCTCGCTCGAATAGTCGAGGTTGACCTGGATCGTGCAGGTCCGCAGCATCATGTCGAGGCCAAGGTTGCCGACGCGCGGCATGTGCCGCAGCATGATCGCATAGCGCCCCTTGGGCATGATCGGCAGTTCGGCGCGGGTCTTGTCGGGCCACATGCCCAGGCCCAGGAAGCCCTTGCCGGTCTTGCTGCCGATCGCCTTGACCTGATCGAGGTGGCGGCCGGTTTCGGCGCAGGTCTGGTGCAAGGTTTCCAGCGGCGCGCCCGACAGTTCGAGCTGCCCGGCCGGTTCCAGGCTGACCGCGCCGTCGCTGCCGGACAGGGCGATGATATTCCCGCCCTCGATCACCGGCTCCCAGCCATAGTCCTGCATGGCGACCAGCAGATCGCGGATCCCGCCTGGCTCGTCATAGGACGGGGCGTGGTGATCCTTGGTGCAATAGACCAGCTTCTCGTGCTCGGTGCCGATGCGCCAGCGCTCGCGCGGCTTCTCGCCCTTGATCATCGGGGCGAGCAATTGCTCGCGGCTTTCGATCACAGGATCGTTGCGATCTGAAACCTGTCTGGTGCTCATGGCGCGGAGTTAGTGCGAAGAATCGCCCTGCGCCAGCATAAAATCCTCCCCAAGCGCGCTTGGGGAGGGGGACCAGCGAAGATGGTGGAGGGGTATCTTTGTGCGACATTGGAATACCCCTCCACCACCCTTCGGGTGGTCCCCCTCCCCATTCCAAGAATGGGGAGGATCATTCGCACCAATCCCCCACGGTCCCCATCCACAGTGCGGTGGCGGCAATGGCAGCGGTTTCACCGCGCAGGATGCGGGGGCCAAGGGTGATGGCATGGGCCTGGGGCAGGGCGCTGATCGCGGTCCGCTCCGCCTCGTCGAACCCGCCTTCGGGGCCGATCAGGAGCGCGGCGGGGCCCGTATGCGCGGCAAAGGCGGCAGCGGCTGGCGCGCCGCCATTCTCGTCGGCGAAGAACAAGGCGCGCCCAGCTTGCCAATCCTTCAGCAGGGCATCCAGCTTCACCGGCGCCAGCAGTTCGGGCAGGGCCGTGCGGGCGCACTGTTCGGCCGCTTCGGTCAGGATCGCATTGGCCCGCTCAAGGTTCAGCTTGTCGGCCACGCAGCGCCGGGTCAGCACTGGCTGGATCTGCGCGACACCCAGTTCGCAGGCCTTTTCCAGCACCAGGTCGAACCGGTCCTTTTTCAGCAGCGCGGCGCAGAGCGTGAAATCGGGCACCGCCTCGCGCGGGCGGAGCAGCGTTTCGGGCGAGAGGAGGACGTCGCGCTTGCCGGCCTCGATCACGCGCGCGGCCCATTCACCGGTCACGTTATCGCACAGGATCACGGCATCGCCCGGCCCGACCCGCATCACCCGCGCGAGGTAGTGCGCTTGTGGGCCTTCGATCGCCACTTGCGCGCCCGTTTCCAGCACCTGATCGACGAACAGGGGCGGCGCGGACTTGGGAGGCCAGGCAGGAGTGGCGGCCATCACGGCGTCAAGCGGCGCGGCGCCGGGGGTGGCGGCGGTGGCGGCGGCGGTGCGGGCGGCATGTCGATGATTGCCGAATAGGCGCATTGTTCGGGACTGTTCGGGGCAAAAACGACCTGCATCGTGCCATCGGCGGCGCGCTTGAAATGGGGCGCGGGCAGCAGCACCCAGCCATAGACCGGCTTGCCCCCCTTCAGCACCACCGGCATGCGCGGCAGGCGCGCTGGCTCCCCGGCATGATAGATCCGCCCTGCATTGAGCAGTTCGGTGCGGCCATCGAAGGAAACGGATTCGGCCGGGATCGTGGCCATGCAGGCTTCGACATAGATTGGCTGCCCGCGGGGATCGACCAGCGCGCGGACCGGGATCGGGGCCACCGTGGGGGAGGACTTTGCGACGCGGGCCTGGTCCAGGTGTGGTTGCAGACTGGCGATGGTCGGGCGGGCGGGAGACAGCGGGATGGCCCCGCCATTGACGCGGCGCACCCCGGTCAGCAACCGCTTGGCCCAGCGCTCATAGCGAAACAGCGTCTGCGCGGCGTGCGCCCATACGGCGATATCCTCGGCATCGGCCACGAACGGCACCTGGCCTGCTTCCTCCAGATTGAGCAGGCGGGTCAGCGAGCCATCGTGCAGGTTGCGCAGCAGCTGCCTGGCCTTCGCCGGATCGCTGGGCAAGGCGCGTTCGGCCAGTGCCATCCGCACCGCGATCCCGCGCTTGGGATCGGTGGCCAGCGCTTGGGCATAGGTCTGCAAGCCGGCCCGCTCGGCATTGGCGAGCAGATCGTTGTCGATCCCGTCGGACCAGCGCGGCTGGGCCATATAGCTGCCATGAAGCTTGCCCCGCAGGTGGAAGAGCCGCGCCCTGGCCGGATCGCGGCCTGCCAGGCCTTGCGCATAACTGAGGCCCAGCCAGTCAAGAGTGTTGCTCGGTCCGCGCAGATCGCCGGGCGCTTCGCCGCCAAGGTATTCGAACAGCGCTACACCCAGATCGGGTGCGGCCGGGCAGGTCAACGGACTGCTGGGATCGGCCATGACCTTGCGCGTTGCCGGAGCGAGACCGACGATGCTCTTGGCCACTTCGTAGACCTGGTCGGCCTGCTCGTCCGTCAGGGCGGTCGATGGCTGCGTCAGCAGCGCGGCGCGCGGAGCAAGCTCCGTCCCGCCAATGCGGGTTGCCGGAAACATGCCCTGATAGCGCCAACCGGTGCACTGCCGCAGGGTCGCGCTGACCGCAGCGATCGTCTCGGCCGGCAGCGGCGGCGCGGCCTGCGCCGTGCTGGCCAGAACGACAAGTGCGAGGCCAGCCATGACTGACCGGGAGGTGCGCACCGGATGACAAGAGGCGGAAGAGATTGCCATGACCCTTGCCTAGCCCAAGCCTGCGCCGGGTGAAAGGCTGGCAGCCGCTTTCAAGCTGGCGGCATCGGTTGTAGGGGAGGGGCATGTCGACCCCGACCGAGATCGTCCCCGATACCCAGCACCGCGGGCTGGTCGCCGCGCTGCCGCAGCCGCTGCGGGATCTCGCCCAGCTCGCCCGGTTCGATCGGCCGATCGGCTGGTGGCTGCTGTTCTGGCCCTGCGCCTGGGGCCTGCTGCTGGCGGGCGGGGAAAACCGGTGGGACCTGCTGCTGTGGTTCCTGCTCGGCTCGATTGCGATGCGCGGGGCTGGCTGCGTTTACAACGATATCATCGATGCCGATCTGGACCGGCAGGTGGCGCGCACCGCCGCGCGGCCGGTGGCGAGCGGACGGGTCAGCAAGGGGCTGGCCTGGGCCTGGTTGCTGGCCTTGTGCGGGGTGGGCCTGATCGTGCTGCTGCAACTCAGGTGGCAGGCGCAGCTGGTCGCGCTCGGCAGTCTCGCGCTGGTCGCGGCCTATCCCTTCATGAAGCGGATTACCGGCTTTCCGCAAGCCTGGCTGGGGCTGGTCTTCACCTGGGGCGTGCCGGTGGGGTGGATCGCGGTGAGCGAGTGGAACCTGTGGGCCATGGCGGCGCTCTATGCCGGGGCGGTGCTGTGGTGCGTGGGCTATGACACGATCTATGCCTGCCAGGACCGCGAGGATGATGCGCTGGTCGGGATCGGTTCCAGCGCCCTGACGCTGGGCCGGCATGTGAAGACTGGGGTGGCCGGGTTCTATGCCGGCGCGGTCGCGCTCTGGGCGCTGGCCTTCTGGCTGCTGCGACCGGACTGGCTGGCGCTGCTGGCCCTGGCACCGGCGGCGCTGCACCTTGGCTGGCAAGTGCTGACGCTCGAAGATCGCGATGCCGACAATGCGCTCGCCCGGTTCCGTGCCAACCGCACCGCCGGCCTGCTCGTGGCGCTGGCCTGCTGGGTTGTCGGGAACGCCTGATGTGCAACCTCTACCGCATGACCAAGGGCACGGCCGAAGTCGCCGCGCTGTTCGCGGTGGAGGACGTGGCGGCGGGCAGCAATTTCGCGACCGAGCTTTACCCCGGTTATCCCGGTCTCGTCGCCGAAGGCGGACGGCTGCGCGCGATGAACTGGGGCCTGCCGGTGGTTCTGACCGGCAAGCAGGGGCAGAAGCTGAAGCCCAAGCCGGTCACCAACGCCCGCGATGACAAGCTGCTGACCCCCTTCTGGCGTGACAGCTTTGCCCGGCGCCGTTGCCTGATCCCAGTGACGCAATGGGCCGAACCGCAGGGGCCAGGCGGGCGCATGACCCGGTCATGGTACTCGCTCCCCGGTGTGGAAGTGATGGCGGTCGCCGGGCTGTGGCGCCCGACGGCGGAGTGGGGCGATTGCTACGCCATGGTGATGGCCGACAGCTCACCGGCCATGGCCGAAGTGCATGACCGGATGCCGGTGATCCTGACCCCCGAGAACTGGGCCGCCTGGACCACCGGATCGATCGACCATGCGCTGGACCTCTGTCAGACCTGGCGCGGGCCATTGCTGGCCGATCACACGGGGGATCGCTGGGTCGATGGCAAGCCGATTGGTCGGCAGGAGGACCTGCTTTAGGGGGTCACAGTGGCCACTCCTGCTGCTGGAGCACTACGCGATAGCCTTCAGGATCCTCGTAGGTTCGTCCTACGATATCCCAATAGGGGTTGAACGCCTTGACCGCTGTGAGGCCCGTTGCCTCGATCCGCGCGCAGGCCGCCTGCCATTCGGCGGCGTCGGGCAGATAGAGCACCAGCAGGTGATCCTCGCTGGGGGCGGGCGGCGCGACATGGTTGGGGGCTTCGGTGAATTCCAGATGCCAGGGGGCACCGGGCATACCAAGCATGATCCCGTTGAAGCCGTCATGATCCGCAAAACCGGTCAGCACCGCCAGGCCCAGCCCGTCGCGATAGAATGGCAGCAGGGCGTCGATGTTGTTGGTCGGTCGCGCGACCCGCAGCTTGGGAGCCAAGTCACGCATGGCTGACCACCTCGAACTCGATCCCGTCCCAGTCGAAGAAATAGAACCGCCGACCGGGGTCGTAATCGGCGTGATTGAAGGGGACGAGACCGGCTTGCTTGACCACCCCCTCGGCCGCGTCGAGATCGTCGACCACCAGCCCGACATGGTTGAGTGGCGTACCCTTGGCGAAGGGGCCGCCGCGGCCTTCGCTGGTGTAGACCGCCAGGTAATCGCGCGCATTGCCGACGTGGATGGTCCACCCGCCCAGCTGCGAAGGACCGCGCCAGCGCTCGTGCCAGCCGCACAGTTGCTGGAGGAGGGCCGAAGACCGCTCTGGATCGCTGACCGTGATGTTGACGTGCTCGAGGAATCCGCTTGGCATGATTCTCTATCCTTTTCAGCCTCTTGATCCGCACTCTGCGAATAAGGCTTTACCCTGATGCAACCTCAAGCTAACTTGAGGTCAAGCGTTTTCGACTGCTTTGGATTGTTTTCGTTCGTCATTGCGAGCGTAGCGAAGCAATCCAGAGCGGCTCCGTGCGACGCCCTGGATTGCTTCGGGCTTTGCCCTCGCAATGACGAGTGGGAGTGGCTGCCATGGACAAGAATGACCTACTGCCGATCGGCGAACTGGCACGGCGCACCGGCCTCGCGGTTTCCGCGATCCGGTTCTACGAGGACAAGGGACTGATCCAAGCCTTCCGCACCATGGGCAACCAGCGGCGGTTCCTGCGCAGCGACATTCGCCGCCTCAGCTTCATCCTGATCGCGCAGAAGCTGGGGCTGGGCCTGGCCGAGATCGAGGCCGAACTGGCCACCCTGCCGCAGGGCCGCACGCCGACCCTGTCGGACTGGCAAAAGCTCAGCCGCTCGGTCCGCGTCGCGCTCGATGCCAAGATCCAGCTCCTGACCCGAACCCGCGCCAAGCTCGACGAATGCATCGGCTGCGGCTGCCTCAGCCTCCAGCGCTGCCAGCTTTACAACCGCGATGACCGGGCGGGTGCCGGGGGTACGGGACCGCGGTTCGTGTTGGATTAGATACCGAGCGCCTTCCGCAGTTCGGCATTGATCCGCGACTGCCAGCCTTTGCCGGTGGCGCGGAATTTCTCGAGCACGTCAGGGTCAAGGCGCAGGGTCACTTGCTTCTTGGGATTGTCCGATTTGGGACGGCCAAGCGGATTGGTCCAAGTGCCGAGAGCCGGACGGACAAGCTTGCCGCCGACATAAATTGCCGCACCTCGGAAGTGGTCTTCAGTCCATTCGGCATCGTCGTCGTCAGGATCAATCCAAGGCTTGGCTTCGTGCTTTGTGTTCCGGCTCATGTGCGTATCTTATCGTTATAATGCGACGTCGATTAGATCGAGGAGTCCACACAAGGTTTACTCTGCGTCCGTTCAGATAACCCCAAACGCGATAACGCACTTCGCCATAGTCTTTTCGGTCATCCTCGAGTTGAACATATTGCCCTTCGAAGACACGCCAAGCCTCGGCCAGATCAATCCCTCGCTCTGCTAAAATCTTCAGTCGCTTGGCTTCGTCGTACTCAATTTCGACCAACTTTGCCTCCTGACTGCAAGATTCTACATCGCATCAAATCTCCATTGCCCTTGTGAAAGCTGGCGCGGGCATCTCCAGCCGCATTAATGTAACTACAACAATAGAATTGTCAACCCTACTCTGCCGCCAGCAGCTCTTCCGCCCCTTCAAGGTCGACGCTGACCAGGCGGCTCACCCCGCGTTCGACCATGGTAACGCCGAACAGGCGGTGCATGCGGCTCATCGTCACGGCGTTGTGGGTGACGATCAGGTAGCGGGTGTCGGTTTCCTTCACCATCGCGTCGAGCAGGTCGCAGAAGCGCTCGATGTTGGCGTCGTCGAGCGGCGCGTCGACTTCGTCGAGCACGCAGATCGGGGCCGGGTTGGTGAGGAACAAGGCAAAGATCAGCGCGACGGCGGTGAGCGCCTGTTCGCCGCCTGAGAGCAGGGTGAGCGAGGTCAGGCGTTTGCCCGGCGGCTGGGCGTAGATTTCCAGGCCAGCCTCGAGCGGATCGTCGCTGTCGACCAGCGCGAGATGCGCCTGACCGCCTTCGAACAGCTTGGAGAACAGCCGCTGGAAGTGGGTGTTGACCGCTTCGAAGGCAGCGCGGAGCCGTTCGCGGCCTTCGCGGTTGAGGTTGCTGATCGAGCCGCGCAATCGGTGCACCGCTTCGGTCAGTTCGGCCTGTTCGGCGATGCTGGCACCGTGCCGCGCCTCAACCTCAGCCAGTTCCTCAGCCGCGACCAGGTTGACCGGCCCGAGCCGTTCGCGGTCGGCGACCAGCTTGTCATGCTCGGCGCTTTCCTGGCCGGATGGGCCGACTTCGGCGGCGACGAATTCGAACCGCTCGGGCAGCAGCGGCGGTGGGCATTGGAAGCGCTCGCCGGAAATCGCCGCCATCTCGGCGCGGCGGCCTTCCTCGTTCTCGGCGCGGGCAGCAGCCCCGGCGCGGGCTTCGCGGGCAGAGGCGAGCGCCTCGTTTGCTTCGGCAAAGCGGCTCTCGATCCGGCGGGCTGCGTCGCCCAGTTCGCTCACCTTGGCTTCGGCAGCGGCGAGTTCCGCACCCAGGCGATTGCGCACTTCATCGCCGGCTTCGATCTCGCGGATCAGGCTGGCAGGCTTGGCGGCGATGACGGCGCGTTCTTCGGCAATTTCCTCGGCGCGGCGGGTCATTTCGCTCAGGCGGCTGGCAGCATCGCCGGCGCGGGCCTGCCAGCCCTTGATGTCGGCGCGCTGGGCATTGCAGCGTTCACGCGCTACGGCGAGGCCCTGGTCGTGCGAGGCGAGCGCGGCTGTTGCGGACTGAAGCCCCTGCCGCGCCGCATCGTGGCGCGCCTGGGCAGCGGCAAGCTGAGCGCGGCCGGTGGCCGGATCGGGCAGTTCAGCGCGGCGCGATTCGGCGGCGGCCTGTTCGGCTTCGGCCTGCTTGCGCTGTTCGGCAAGGTCACCCGCCGCCTCGGCCAGTTCGGCGCGGCGCGCCTCGAGCCGCGCCTTGGCCGCCTCGGCCTGGTCGACGGCGCGCAGCGCGGCGCGCTCCTCGTCTGCAGCGGTGGCCACCGCGCGTTCGGAGGCGATCACCGCCAGTTGCAGTTCGGATAGCTCGGCCTGCACGGCAGCGGCGCTGGCTTCGGCTGCGTCCACCGCGGCACGCTTGCCGGGCAGTTCGGCCTCCAGCGCAGCCAGCCGGTTCTCGGCCTCAAGCCGCGCGGCTTCCGCGGCGCCTTCGCCCTGGCTGACGAAGCCGTCCCAGCGGCGGATGCGCCCCGAGCGGGTGACCAGCCATTCGCCCGGCCCAAGCGCGCGCCCATCGTCGCTTTCCGCAACATGGACCAGCGCGAGGCGGGCCTTAAGCTCGTCCGGGCACTGCGTGACGTGCGCAGCAAGGCTGTCCGCCACCGGCTTGGGCGCGGCTGCCCCGGTCCAGAAGCGGCCATCCTCCCCTGCCGGTGCGTTCCCAAGCGGTGCCTTGGCATCGCGGCCGAGCACGGCGGCAATTGCCCGTTCGTAACCCGGCGCAGCGCGAACCTGGTCGAGCGCCACGGGCAGGCCATGCTTGCCGCTCGCCTGCTTCACGCGGGCATCGCGGTCGCGGACCAAGGCCTGCCATTCGCGCTCCACGCCCGCAAGTTCCGCCTTGGCCGACGCGAGGGCCGAGGATGCGGTGTCGCGCGCCGATTGCAGTTCAGCCTTGCGCGCCTGCTGGCCCTCCAGCGCAGCACGGGCACCCGCCAGCTTCTCCGCCGCCGCATCGCGCGCCTGCTCGGCTTGGGCCAGGGCGGCGAGCGGATCGCCTTCGCGGGCCAGCGCAGCCCTAAGCTCCTCCTGCCGGCGCGCTTCGGCATCGAGTCGGGAGAGGCGCTGCTGGGCGGCGGCGACTTCCGCTTCGGCTACACGCCATTCGGCCTCGACCCCTGCCTGATCTGCCGTGGCCTTGGCCAGCGCCAGTTCGGCCTGGCGCAGGTTGCGGTCGGCATCGTCAAGCGCCGCGGCGACGACCGGGCGGCGCTTTTCCTCGGCCTCAAGCCGCTCCTCGCCCTCGGCCAGCTCGCGCTCGAGCCTGGCGAGCGCGTCGGCGGCATCGCGGGTCAGGCGGTCGGCATCGCCTTTGTCCGCTTCAAGCCGCGCTTGCTGCCGTTCAAGGTCGTTCAGCCGCTCCTCAGCCGCTTCAAGCTGGCTGGTCAGCGCGGCCATGCGGTGGCCGTGAGCAGTGGCATCGTCGCGCCGGTCAGCCAGTTCATCGCGCGCTTCGGCGAGCGCAGAGGCTGCCTCGTGCTGGGCTTTCTGCGCCTCGGCCATGGCGGTTTGGGCGGCAGTAACGCGCGCTTCGGCGGCCTGTGCCTCGCTCCGGGCCGCTTCAGCTGCTGCCGCCGCGTCACGCCAGCGGGCATAGACCAGCCGCGCTTCGGCCAGCCGGATCTTGTCGGACAGCGCCTTGTAGCGTTCCGCCGCGCGGGCCTGGCGACGCAGACTGCCGATCTGGGCATCGAGCTGACCCATCAGGTCTTCCAGCCGCGCCAGGTTGGCCTCGGTCGCGCGCAGCTTCTGTTCGGCATCCTTGCGGCGCACGTGGAGGCCCGCGATCCCCGCCGCCTCTTCCAGCATCATCCGCCGCTCGGCCGGCTTGGCGGCGATCACCGCGGCGATCTTGCCCTGGCTGACGAGCGCGGGGGAGTGCGCGCCGGTCGCCGCATCGGCGAAGACCAGCGCCACATCCTTGGCCCGCACATCGCGGCCATTGACGCGGTAAGCGGAACCGGCCCCGCGCTCGATCCGGCGGACGACTTCCAGATCGCTGTCGTTGTCACCGGCATCGGCCAGCAGGACGACTTCGGCGAAATCGCGCGGCGGGCGCTGGGCCGTGCCGGCGAAGATCACGTCCTCCATCCCGCCGCCGCGCATCGACTTGGGCGAGCTTTCGCCCATGACCCAGCGGATCGCTTCAAGCAGGTTGGACTTGCCGCACCCGTTGGGGCCGACCACGCCGGTCAGGCCCGGCTCGATATGCAGCTCGGCCGGCTCAACGAAGCTTTTGAAGCCCGACAGTTTGAGCCGCTTGATCCGCATCGTCTGGCCGGTCCCCCTCCTGGTCCCGGCTTAGCGGGCGCCGGCCTTTTCAAGCGCGACCTTGATCACTTCCCAGGTGTTGCCTTCGATCTTGGCGCCGTTGAGGAAGAAGGTCGGCGTGCCGGTGATGCCCAGGTCCTCGCTGGCCTTGTTGGTCGCCTCGACCAGCTTGGTCGCCTTGGCGGTGTCAGCCAGGCAGGTCTTGGCCTGATCGGCGGCGATCCCGCGCGAGGTAAAGAAGGTGTCCATCCCGCCGGCCTGGGCAATTGCGACAAAGCGCTGCTCGGGCGGCAGCTGGCTGGCCGCCTGGAGCGCGGCTTCGTTCGACTGGAGGTTGGTGAACATGTCCTTCTGCCAGCCCCAGAACTGCTCGGCCAGCGGCAGGGTCGCCTCGGGCGAACCGCAGGTGGCGAGGAGGGTGGCCGGCACGTCGAGCGCGTTCAGCATGAAGAAGCGCACTTCATAGCTGACCCGGCCGCTGGCGATGAAGTTGTCGCGCATTTCGGCCGCGCTCTTCTCGGCGAACTCGGCGCAGTGCGAGCAGCTCAGCGCGCCATATTCGACCAGCTTGATCGGGGCATCGGGGTTGCCCATCCGGTACCCGCCCTCGGGGGTCGCGGCATAGGTGTCGGCCCAGTTCTGGCCGGCCGGTGCGGCGATCTTGGCGATCGGTTCGCCACTGGTCGGCGCGGCGTCGGCCGCTTCATCCTTCTTGCCGCAGGCAACGAGCGCCAGGGCCATGGTGGCGGCGACAAGCGCCTTGGGGGCGAAACCGAATTTTGCAGCAGTCATGATTCGCAAAAATCCTCTGGATTTGAGCCGCTAAAACTAGCCTAGCGGCCGGGGAGCGGGAAGGAGCGCCTGCATAGCCGACAGGCTTCTCCACAGGAGTCTCAGACAAAACCTTTCATCGCGCGGGCCAGCACTTCGCGGATTGCCGGCCAGGTGTTGACCGGCAGCGATTGCCCGTTGAGCTGGAAAGCGGGCGTCCCCTTCACCCCTTCCTTGTAAAAGGCATTCTCGGTGCCCTTCTGCAGCTCTGCCACCAGCGCTTCGTCGGCCAGGCACTTGTCGAGCTCGGGCCGCTTGTAGCCGCGCTTTTCCATCATGGCGTAAAGGCCGAGGTCCTCGGTCATCGCCTGGACGCGCTTGTTCCAGTCGGGGTCGGACCAGCGCTGCGCCTGGGCCCGGGTCGGGGTGCGCAGCCATTCGTGCTGGAACTTGAGCAGCTGGGTGCTGTTGCCAAAGAACTTCTCCGGCTTGCCGCAATAGGCGATCAGCGAGACCGTCTTGTCGATCTCGTTGAGGAAGAACGGGCGGATTTCATAGGCGACCGAGCCGGGCTTGATGAAGCGTTCAGTCAGCTCATCCCCGCCCTGCATCTCGAAGATGCCGCAATGCGGGCAGGAGTAGGAGGCATATTCGACCAGCCGGATCGGCGCATGCGGGTTGCCGCGGACGTGGTAGCCTTCCTTGCTCAGAGTTACGGTGGCCGACCAGTCCTTTTCCTTTGGCTTGCTTGCGCCGGTCAGCAGGGTGGCGGCAGCGAGTGCGAGCAAGCCGGTAAACAGTCCCCGCCGCCGCATTACATCCGCGCCTCGATCTGCGGCTGCAGCAGCTCCCAGCCACTAGTGCCATAAAGTAGCGCGCCATCGAGCGCAAAACTGGGGGTGTGATCGATGCCCAGCTTGGATCCGGCCTCGGTGCCCGCAGCAAGCCGCTGGGCCAAGCCGGCATCGGCCAGGCAGCGATCAACCGCGACGCGGTCATACCCACGGGTTGCCATGATCTGGTAGAACCTGAAATCGGCGGCGATCGCCTTGGTGCGCGACGGCAAATCGCCGTTGGTCCAGCGTGATTGCTGAGCCTTGGTCGCCCGGCCGGCAGCAGCGAGCCAGGCTGACTGGCTACGCATGAATGCAGAGTGATTAAGCGAGAACTTCTCCTTCGGCCCGCAATT
>VFQM010001597.1_pt1 | contig 19384 bp, 21 predicted proteins | sample 3512391 | NCBI WGS metagenome assembly VFQM01 (sample SAMN10412369, study PRJNA504923) | tailings metagenome | isolation source: Replicate 1 from Balatoc abandoned mine | place: Philippines | reverse complement strand
TGGTCGGTAAGCGCAAGCACGTCGACGCCTTTTTCCGCCGCCCTTTGCACGAGCAGTGCGGGGGACAGGACGCCGTCGGAGATGCTGGAATGGCAATGCAGGTCGTAATTCAAGCGGTTCAAGCCAGTACCGGCTCGGGGCCGGGCCATCGGATTATTTGGTAAGCCAGGCAAATCATAGCAAAATAGGCGTTTTCAAGGCCTGCAGGCCTGGGCATACCGAACAATCCATGAAGAAATTCCTGTTTGACCTGTTTCCGGTCATCCTGTTTTTCGTCGCCTACAAGCTTGGCGTCGCCCATCCCGAGGAGGCGCAGGCCATCCTCAGCGATTTCGGCGTGCATGCCGCGCCTGGCGGAAAACCCGGCATCTTCCTCGCCACGCTGGTCGCCATTTGGGCCTCCTTCGTCCAGGTCGCCTGGGTCAAGCTGCGTGGTCGCCAGATCGATGTCATGCTGTGGATCAGCCTGTTCATCATCGCCGTGTTCGGCGGCGCCACACTGTGGCTGCAGGACGAGACCTTCATCAAGTGGAAGCCGACGGTGCTGTACTGGGTATTCGCCGTGGCGATTTTCGGCGCTGCCGCTTTCGGCAAGAACCTGATCCGGATGATCTCCAGCAGGCAGATGGAACTTCCCGATGCCGCCTGGAATCAGATGAACCTGAGCTGGGGCGGTTTTTTCGCCTTCATGGGCGCAGCCAATCTCTGGGTGGCTTACAATTTCTCCACCGATGCGTGGGTGAACTTCAAGCTCTATGGCAGCATCGGACTGATGCTGCTGTTCCTGGTGGGCCTGTCGTTCAGCCTCGCAAAATACATGGACAAAGGAAACCCCAAATAATGTGGTATGCCATCATTGGCGAAGATGTCCCCGCCAGCCTGGACAAGCGCCTGGCTGCGCGCCCGGCGCATGTCGAGCGCCTCAAGGCACTGCAGGAGCAAGGCCGCTTGCTGCTGGCCGGCCCCTTCCCTGCCATCGACAGCAATGAGCCCGGCCCGGCCGGGTTCAGCGGCAGCCTGATCGTGGCCGAATTCGACTCGCTCGATGCCGCCAGGACCTGGGCCGATGCCGACCCCTACGTCGCTGCCGGCGTCTATGCCGGCGTCAGTGTCAAACCATTCAAGAAGGTATTACCCGCATGAATCTCGAAGATGAAATCTACAATCGACTGGACGCGCTTTCTCCCTCCTCGGTTGCGCTGGAAGATGAAAGCTCGCAGCATGCCGGCCATGCCGGCGCCGCCGGCGGCAAGCATTACCGGCTGACCATCGTGTCCAGCCGTTTTCAGGGCCTTGGCGCCGTCGAGCGCCACCGTCTGGTTTATGAAGCACTGGGTGATCTCATGCAAAAAGGCATCCATGCCCTGGCCATCAACGCCTATGGACCGGAAGAATTCTGATTTCTCACTGAGGAGCACTCGATGAAGCACCCCCTCGTACTTACCCTGCTGCTGGTTACGCTGGCGCCCGCCTTCGCACAGGACGCGAAGCCCATCGCCACCGTGAACGGCCGCGAAATTCCGGCCATCTACGGCGACATGGCCAAGCAGACCCTGCTCTCCCAGGGCGCGCCCAACGATGCCAACCTGGATGCGCGCGCCCGCGAAGCCCTGATCAACCAGGAACTGCTGTCGCGCGCCGCCATCGACAAGGGCCTGGACAAGAACCCCAGGCTGGTTGCCGCCATGGAAATGCTGCGACGCGAGCAGCTGACCAAGGCCTATCTGGAAGACTACGTCAAGAACCATCCCGTGACCGATGCCGAAATCAAGGCCGAGTACGACAAGGCCAAGGCGGCCGCCGGCGGCAACGAATACAAGGCGCGCCATGTCCTGGTGAAGACCGAGGCCGAGGCGAAGGCGATCATCGCCCAGCTGGACAAGAAAGTCGCATTCGACAAGCTGGCCAGGGAAAAATCCCTCGACACGGGTTCCGCCAAGAACGGCGGCGACCTCGGCTGGAACGTGCCCGGCACCTTCGTCAAGGCGTTCGGCGAAGCCATGCAGAAGCTGAAAAAGGGCGAAACCACCAAGGTGCCGGTGCAGACCCAGTTCGGCTGGCACGTCATCAGGCTGGACGACATGCGCCCGACCCAGTTCCCCGCCCTCGACGCGGTGAAAAACGAGGTTCGCCAACAGGTCGAGCAAAAACGCGTGCGTGACGCCATTACCGAACTGCGCGCCAAGGCCAAAATCGAGTAAGTCGCCGGCACCTCCGGGGCATTCGTCCCGGACGTGCTAGACTCCAGCCCATTCAATCACAGGTTCACCCGTCCATGGACAACCGCAACAACCTGCAGGAAATGTTTCTCAACACCTTGCGGCGCGAGCGCATGCCGGTATCGGTTTTCCTCGTCAACGGCATCAAGCTGACCGGCCGCATCGATTCCTTCGACCAGTTCGTGATTCATCTGAAGGGCCATGACCAGGCCGGCCAGATGGTCTTCAAGCACGCCATTTCGACCATCTCGCCCAGCCGCGAAGTGGAGCTTACTCCTCCTCCCCCTCGGGAAGCCTGAGCGTCTTGCCTTTCTTGCCGCTGTTCAGCGTCGCCAGCTGACGCCGCGCCTGCTCGGCGGTCATCAGCACGGCGGTTTCGCCTCGATACGGCTGACTGAACAGGGACTCGCGCAGATCAATCCTGCGATTCACGTAAACCACCAGCGCCGCTTCGGGATTCTGCGCCAGCCAGCCGGGCAATTCGCCCGGCGCCAGTTGCAGCAGCGGTTTCTCCAGCCGGCCGGCAAACTGGAACTGGGCATGGTACCTGCCCACGTTCGCCACCGTAATTCCCCTGTCCTGCAATGACTTGATGGTGCCGGCCATGGGATGCATGTCATAGCTGCGGGCAGCCCCGGGCGCGATGTAGATCTGTACCAGCGCGAACAGGCATGCGCCCAGCGCCGCCAGCGCCGGCAGACGCAGATTCTCCGCCCTGCCCGCCCACCAGGCCGCCAGCGCGGCGGCGATCAGCGCAGCGCCGGGCCACCCGGGCAGTTCGCCCCAGATGCTCAGCTTTTCGGGCAGCCCGGACCATGCAAAATAAAGCATCACGGCGCCCACGGCCGCTGACAGCAGCACCGGCAGCCAGACGGGGCCGCTCCTGCCCTTGCCGAACAGATGACCGGCGAACAGCGCAAAGGCCGGAAACAGCGGGATCAGGTAGTGAATCTGCTTGCCGCTGATGAAGGAGAAGGCGATGAACACCGGCGCCATCCAGGCGAGGCAGAAGCGCTGGCCGAGGTCGAGGCCTTCGCGCCGGGCAGCCAGGAGCCGGCGCCACAGGCCCGGCCACACCAGCCAGGGGAACAGCAGCAGCGGCAGCAGCGGCAGATACCACCACAACGGGCGCTTGTGCGCGAAGGAATCGACCATGCGATTGGCGGTCTGGCCCCAGAAGATCGCGTTGCGGTATTCCTCTCCGCCATGGATCGCAGCCGGAATCGCCCATGCCAGGGCGATGGCCGCGCCGCCCAAAACCGCCAGCAGGATGGCGCCATACCAGCGCTTCCAGTCGAGGCCGCCGCCGGCCCACCAGGGCGCCAGCACCGCCGCCGGCAGCAGGTGCAGCAGCACGACCGGCCCCTTCGCCAGCACGCCCATGCCGATCGCGAACGCCAGCCATGCGAAGCCGCGCTTCATCGCCCCGTCCGCTGCGATCAGCAGCCCGCGCATGCCCAGCAGCACGAAGAAAGCCAGCATGACATCGAACATCGCCGAGGTGGAAAACACCATCCACAGCAGGCTGGCCCCCAGTATCCACAGCGCATTGCGATGGCTGTCACCGGCATCCGGCCACAGCCTGCGCGCGATCGACAGCGTCAGCAGCAGTCCGCCGAACGAGAACAGCGGCGACACCAGGCGCGGCCACCATTCGTTGATGCCGAATACCGCCCAGCCGAGGTTGTAGAGCCAGAACAGCAACGGCGGCTTGTGGCTGTAGGTCTCGCCGTTCTTGAACAGCACCAGATACTCGTCCCGCAGCCACATCTCCCACGCCACGCTGACATAACGGGTTTCGTCGATGGGCGTGAGCGGGCGCACATACAGCGCCACCAGCGTCAGGAGCGCAAGGATCAGGGCCGGGCCGGCCACTTTTTCAAGGGTTTGCGAATTCATCATTGAGGGTCCGAAGCGGTTTCCAGTTCGCTCGCATAGGAACGGCCATGGCGCATGCCGCGATACAGGCGAATGCCAAGCCAGCCCGACACGATCAGCAGCAGGATGGACATGCCGATCTGCCATTGCGATCCCACGGTGAGCCCGCTGCCAGCCAGGGCGAACACCAGGGTTTGCGGCAGATAACCGATGAAGCTGCCGCCGAAGAAAGCCAGCTTGGGAATGCGCGAAACACCTGCGATGAGGTTGGTGACCAGATTGCTGCCCACCGGCAGGAGACGCATCAGCAAGGTCATCGAAAACGGATGGCCGCGAATGAAATCATCGAAGCGCTGCAGTTTCTCCGGGAACATGCGCCTGACCAGGCTGCGGCCGAACAGCCTGGAGTAGTAGAAAGCCAGCACGCAGCCCCCCAGCGCCGCCACGGCGCCCAGTATCAGGCCGAGCAGGACGCCAAAGGCATAACCACCGAAGAAGCTTATCACCTGGCGCGGCAGGCCGATCGCCGTCATCAGCGCGCCGGCAGCGAGGAACAGGGCGTAACCGCGCAAGCCATTGCCGCGCACGTTGGCATCGATCCATTCGCGCTCGAACAGATGCTCGAGCCCGGCGCCCTTCAGCAGCAGGCCGATGCCGACCAGGGAGAGAATCAGGAAAATGCCGCGCAGCCAGACGGGCAGGTGCGGACGTGACATCAGTCGGCCGAGACGATTACCGGGCGGCGCACCCGTCGCTGCAGCCAGGCCACGCCGAACAGGTCGACGATGCCGACCCAGAGGCGGTTATGGATGCCGTACTTGGAAGTGCCGCGTTCCCTCGGCCTGTGGTTTACCGGCACCGACACCACCGCCCCGCCGTTCCTTTGCACCAGTGCGGGCAGGAAACGATGCATGTGATCGAAATGCGGCAGTTCGAGGAAGGTGGCGCGCGCGAATACCTTCAGGCCGCAACCGGTGTCCGGCGTGTTGTCGCGGAGGAAACGGCTGCGCACGCCGTTGGCGATTTTCGATGACAGCTTGCGGATGTAGGTGTCCTGCCGCTTGTTGCGCCAGCCCGCGAGCAGCTGCAGGTTGGCGGGCTGTCCGGGGTCGGCGAGCGCGGAAATCAAGGCCGGTATGTCGGCGGGGTCGTTCTGGCCATCGCCGTCCAGGGTCGCGATCCATTCGCAGCGCGCGTGCTTCACACCGGTCGCCACCGCCTGGCTCTGGCCGCAGGATGCGCGGTGGGTAATCACGCGCAGCATGGGAAACTCCGCTTTCAGCCCTTGCAGCACCTGCGGCGTGGCGTCGGTGCTGCCATCGTCGACGTAGATGATTTCGAACTCGGCACGACCGGTGAGCGCGGCGGCAATTTCCCGCACCAGCGGCTCGACGTTGTGCTCTTCGTTCTTGACCGGGACGACTACCGAAATGCGCCCGTGGTAGGGATGGCTAGGCATGAATGCTCGACGACAGGAAAACCCCGATTTTATCGGGGCAATGCCGGCCGCCGCAAATCAATGACGGGCCGCGTACCCTGGCTTACTCCCATTCGCGACGCTGGGGGCGTCCGCCGGCACCGGCGCGCTGGGCCGGCTTGGCAGCGCGTCTGTTGCCCAGCGACTGGTCGGGCTGCGCCGCGTAGCGTTCCTGCATGCGGCGCTCGCTGGGGCCGGCAAAACCGGTTTCATTGCCCGCCGGACGACCGCGCGGGCCTTCCTTGCCGGCTTTGGGCTTGAAGCCGCTACCCTGCTTGAACTCTTGCGGCGCACGGCGCTTGCCCGGCTTGGCGTTGTTGAAATCGCGGCGCGGACGGTCCTCGCGCATGCGGGTCTTGGGCTCGAGGCCGGGAATCACGGCAGCTTCGATTTTCTGGCCGGTATAGCTGGAAATCTTGCGCAGCAGGAGCCCGTCGCGGCTGGACACCAGCGATACGGCGATGCCGGAAGCGCCGGCGCGGCCAGTGCGGCCGATGCGGTGCACGTAGTCTTCCGCCTGCTTGGGCAGGTCGAAGTTGATGACGTGGCTGATACCGGCCACATCGATGCCGCGTGCCGCCACATCGGTCGCGATGAGAATGCGGATCTCGCCGCGGCGCAGCTTGGTGAGCGTACGGTTGCGCGCACCCTGGTGCATGTCACCATGCAGCGCGGCCACCGGGTAGCCCTGCTGGAAGAGATCGCCTGCCAGCTGGTCAGCATCACGCTTGGTGGCGGTGAAGACGATGGCCTGGTTCACCTCGACGTCGCGCAGCAGAAAATCGAGGATGCGGGTCTTGTGATCGAGGTCGTCGCAGAAGTGCAGGCGCTGCTCGATGTTCTCGTGGCGCTGCTGTGCGCTCGCCACTTCAACGCGCTGGGGGTCGCGCAGCAGGTTCTTGGCGATCTGCGCCATCTTGCCGTCCAGGGTGGCGGAGAACAGCACGGTCTGGCGGGATTCGGGCGTGGCCTTCGCAATCAGGTTCACGTCTTCGATGAAGCCCATGTCCAGCATGCGGTCGGCTTCGTCCAGCACCAGCATTTCCAGGCGCGAGAAATCCACCTTGCCGCGCTGCATGTGGTCGAGCAGGCGGCCGGGGGTCGCGACGAGGATATCCACCGGGCTCGCCAGCAGGCGGTTCTGTACCGGATAAGGCGTGCCGCCGAGGATGCTCACGCACTTCGCGCGACGCATGTACTTGCCATATTTGGCGGCTGCAGCGGAAATCTGCTGGGCCAGCTCCCTGGTCGGCGAAAGCACCAGGATGCGTGGACCTTTGCCGGGCGCCTTGGGCGGATCGGACAGCTTGTGCAGGGCCGGCAGCATGAAGGCCGCGGTCTTGCCCGTGCCGGTCTGCGCCGAGGCCATGAGATCGTGGCCTGCCATGACCACGGGAATGGCTGCTGCCTGGACGGGCGTGGGCACAGTGTAGCCGGAGTCGTTGATGGCCTTCAGGATGAAGGGATTCAGGGAAAGGGACTCAAAATTCAATTCGTTCTTCCTTAGAGACAGGCACAAAAAAAGACATGCTGCCGCGTGCCCGTGTCGCGGCGGCTAGCGCTCAGTCGCTAACCGGGAACACTGCGGGCAAAGCCTGTGCAGGAAGGAGGTCAGGGACGCTGCCGATGAGGCAGTCTGGCGATTGCCAGATTTTCGGGTGTGCGTTGCAACAAACGCGATGTGCTCGAGGCGGGTTCGAATCCACCAGCCGTGTTCGGGCTGGCGGAGAGGGGGGGATTCGAACCCCCGTCAGGGTATTACCCTGAACACGCTTTCCAGGCGTGCGACTTAAACCACTCATCCACCTCTCCGAGCAGCCCGACATTCTAATCGACTGCCCAATATAAGGCAAATCTGTTGATGCCCTGCCGCCGCAAATGCTGTCCGCTCTTCGCAAGACCGTGCATCCGGCGATAGCGCACGGCCCGCTCCAACGCCCGACGTCGCCCGGATGCGCAGGCGGCACCGGCCCCCGCTTTGGTCGCGAAAATCCGCCGATGGCCATCTTCATTCCGATAATTTCCTGCCAGGGCTTGAAAACCCTTGCGGCATCCCCAGTTATTTTCCGCTTTCAATTGGAGACCGCATGCAGACCGAAAACACTACCCAGGATAATCCGCAAGAGGATGACAAGGAAACCATGCCCAGCCTGCAAGAGCTGCTGAAGGCAGCCGAACTCCAGGCGGCCGAACACCATGATGCCTGGCTGCGCGCCAAGGCCGAAACCGAGAACATCCGCCGCCGCGCCCAGGACGACGTTGCCAAGGCGCACAAGTTCGCCATCGAAGGCTTCGCTTCCGAGTTGCTGTCAGTCAAGGACAGCCTGGAGGCCGCCCTGGCCGCCGATCATCCCAGTGTCGAGAACCTCAGAAGCGGCGTTGAACTGACGCTGAAACAGCTCGCCGGCGTGTTCGAGAAGTTCAACCTGGCCGAAGTCAATCCCCAGGGCGAGGCCTTCGACCCGCACCGTCACCAGGCCATGAGCGTGGTCGAGTCAGACCAGCCGGCCAATACCGTGGTGAGCGTGCTGCAGAAAGGCTATCTGCTGAACGAACGCGTGATCCGCCCGGCGCTGGTCATGGTGGCCAAGGACGGCAACGCTTGAAAATTAAACCCTGAACCCAACATTGCCAATCAGTTAATCGATTTTTTTGGAAGGAAAGAACCATGGGACGCATCATCGGAATTGACCTGGGCACCACCAACTCCTGCGTGGCCGTCATGGAGAACGGCACGCCGAAAGTGATCGAGAACGCCGAAGGCGCTCGCACTACGCCGTCCATCATCGCCTACACCGAAAACGGCGAGATCCTGGTGGGCGCGCCGGCCAAGCGCCAGGCGGTGACCAACCCCAAGAACACCCTGTACGCCATCAAGCGCCTGATTGGCCGCCGCTTCGAAGAGAAGGAAGTGCAGAAGGACATCGGCCTCATGCCCTACAAGATCGTCAAGGCCGACAACGGCGACGCCTGGGTGGAAGTGCGCGACCAGAAAATGGCGGCGCAACAAGTGTCGGCCGAAACCCTCCGCAAGATGAAGAAGACTGCCGAGGATTATCTCGGTGAGGAAGTCACCGAAGCCGTCATCACCGTGCCGGCCTACTTCAACGATTCCCAGCGCCAGGCCACCAAGGATGCCGGCCGCATCGCCGGCCTGGAAGTGAAGCGCATCATCAACGAGCCGACCGCGGCCGCGCTCGCCTTCGGCATGGACAAGAAGGAAGGCGACCGCAAGATCGCCGTGTACGACCTGGGCGGCGGCACCTTCGACATCTCCATCATCGAGATCTCCGAAATCGACGGCGAACACCAGTTCGAAGTGCTGTCCACCAACGGCGACACCTTCCTCGGCGGCGAGGACTTCGACCAGCGCATCATCGACTACATCATCGAAGAGTTCAAAAAAGAACAGGGCGTCGACCTGTCCAAGGACGTGCTCGCCCTGCAGCGCCTGAAGGAAGCCGCCGAAAAGGCCAAGATCGAACTGTCTTCCGCGCAGCAAACCGAGATCAACCTGCCCTACATCACGGCGGACGCTTCCGGCCCCAAGCATCTGGCCATGAAGATCACCCGCGCCAAGTTCGAGTCGCTGGTGGATGAACTGGTCGAGCGCACCATCGCGCCGTGCAAGATCGCGATCAAGGACGCCGGCGTGTCGGTCTCCGACATCGACGACGTCATCCTGGTCGGCGGCCAGACCCGCATGCCCAAGGTGATCGAAAAGGTGAAGGAATTCTTCGGCAAGGACCCGCGCCGCGACGTCAACCCTGACGAGGCCGTGGCCGTGGGCGCCGCCATCCAGGGCGGCGTGCTGAAGGGCGAGGTCAAGGACGTGCTGCTGCTCGACGTCACCCCGCTGTCGCTGGGCATCGAAACCCTGGGCGGCGTGATGACCAAGCTCATCCCCAAGAACACCACCATCCCGACCAAGGCTTCACAGGTGTTCTCCACCGCCGACGACAACCAGTCCGCGGTCACCATCCACGTGCTGCAGGGCGAACGTGAAATGGCTTCCGGCAACAAGAGCCTGGGCCAGTTCAACCTGTCCGACATTCCCCCGGCCCCGCGCGGCATGCCGCAGATCGAGGTCACCTTCGACATCGACGCCAACGGCATCCTGCACGTGTCGGCCAAGGACAAGGCCACCGGCAAGGAGAACAAGATCAAGATTCAGGCTTCGTCCGGACTGTCTGAAGCCGAGATCCAGCAGATGGTGAAGGACGCCGAAGCCAACGCTGCCGAAGACCACAAGGCCTTTGAACTGGCCACGGCCCGCAACGCCGCCGACTCCATGGTGCACGCGGTGAAGAAGTCGCTGGTCGACTACGGCGACAAGATCGACGCTGGCGAGAAGGAAAAGATCGAGGCTGCCATCAAGGACGTCGAGGAAGCCGTGCGCGGCGACGACAAGGAAGTCATCGAGGCCAAGACCAACGAACTGGCCACCGCTTCGCACAAGCTCGCCGAGCAGATGTACCAGGCCGAAGCCGCCAAGAATGGTGGCGCCGAGGCCGGCGCAGGCGACGCCGGCAAGGGCGGCGACGATGTCGTCGACGCGGAATTTACCGAGGTGAAAGACAAGTAAGTCGGTGAAGGGAGGGACCGCGCCTTCGGCGCTCAAGGGGAAAGGGTAAAACCTATCCCCTTTTCCCCTCCTCCCATCACCCTTCCCTCTTCACCCTTCCCCCCCTCACTCCATATGTCCAAACGCGACTATTACGAAATTCTCGGCGTCGCCAAGAACGCCTCCGACGACGAAGTCAAGAAGGCCTACCGCAAGCTGGCCATGAAGTTTCATCCGGACCGCAATCCGGACGACAAGGGCGCCGAGGAAAAATTCAAGGAAGCCAAGGAGGCCTACGAGGTCCTGTCCGATGGCGACAAGCGCGCGGCCTACGACCAATTCGGCCACGAGGGCGTCAACCCGCAGGGCGGTCCCGGCGGCTTCGGCGGTTTCGGCAGCGCGGGCGGCTTCGATTTCTCGGACATCTTCGAAGGCATCTTCGGCGGCGGCATGGGCGGTGGCGGCCGCGGGCGTTCCAATGTCTATCGTGGCGCCGACCTGCGCTACAACCTCGAAATCACCCTCGAAGAAGCCGCGCGCGGCACCGAAACCAAGATCCGCATTCCCACCCTGGAAGAATGCGAGAGCTGCCACGGTTCCGGCGCCAAACCCGGCACCCAGCCCACCACCTGCCCGACCTGCCAGGGCCACGGCCAGGTACGCATGCAGCAGGGCTTCTTCAGCATCCAGCAAACCTGCCCGCGCTGCCAAGGCAGCGGCAAGATCGTCGCCGAGCCCTGCGGCACCTGCAACGGTCAGGGCCGGATCAAGAAGCACAAGACCCTGTCGGTCAAGATTCCGGCCGGCGTCGACGAAGGCGACCGCATCCGCCTGGCCGGCGAGGGTGAAGCCGGCGTCAACGGCGGCCCGCCCGGCGACCTCTACGTGCAGATCCATCTCAAGGCCCATCCGCTGTTCAAGCGCGACGGCGACGACCTGCATTGCGAAATGCCGGTATCCTTCGCCACCGCGGCGCTGGGCGGCGAAGTCGAGATTCCCACCCTCGACGGGCACGCGCGCCTCAAGGTCGCGGCCGAGACCCAGTCCGGCCAGGTGCTGCGGCTCAAGGGCAAGGGCATCAAGGGCGTGCGCAGCAGCGGCCCCGGCGACCTCTACTGCCATGTCGTGGTGGAAACCCCGGTCAAGCTGTCCGCACGACAGAAGGAGTTGCTGCGTGAGTTCGAATCGCTCTCGCAGCAGAACAACAATCCCAAGGCGCAGTCCTTCATGGACCGGGTCAAGGAGTTCTTCGGGCAGTAAGTACCTGCCGCCATTGTGGCGGCCGGGGCGAACGCGTTAATCTCCTTCTCCAGGACGCCCTGAAGAAGGAGAAAACATGCCGGTCGAAAAACTGCACCTCTGGATCAACGGCGAGCGCGTTCAAGCACAGAGCAGCCGGACCGCGGACATCTTCAACCCCGCTACCGGCGCGGTCATCCGCCTGGCGCCACTGGCTTCCGAAACCGATGTCGATGCAGCGGTGGCAGCGGCCAAAGCTGCCTACCCCGCCTGGCGCGACACCACCCCGCTGCGCCGCGCCCGCATCCTCACCCGCTTCCGCGAACTGATGGAACAGCACCGCGACGAACTGGCACGGCTGGCCTCGGAAGAACATGGCAAGACCCTGGTCGATGCCGCCGGCTCGGTGCAGCGCGGCATCGAGGTGATCGAGTTCGCCAGCGGCGTGCCGCATCTTCTCAAGGGCGAGCATTCCGGGGATGTCGGCCGCGGCGTCGACTGCCATTCCCTCCTCCAGCCAGTGGGCGTATGCGCCGGCATCACCCCGTTCAATTTCCCGGTCATGGTGCCGCTGTGGATGTTCCCGGTCGCCATCGCCTGCGGCAATGCCTTCGTGCTGAAACCCTCGGAGAAGGTCCCCTCATGCAGCCTGCGCATGGCCGAACTGTTCAAGGAAGCCGGCCTGCCCAGCGGCGTGCTCAACGTCGTGCCCGGCGACAGGGAGGCGGTCGACGCCCTGCTCTGCCACCCCGATGTCGGCGCGATCTCCTTCGTCGGCTCCACCCCGGTGGCAAGGTACATCTACGAAACCGGCGCAAAAAACGGCAAGCGCGTGCAGGCGCTGGGCGGCGCCAAGAACCACGCCGTGGTCATGCCTGACGCCGACATGGAATTCGCCGCCGACGCGCTGGTCGGCGCCGCCTACGGCTCGGCCGGCGAGCGCTGCATGGCCATCTCCGCCGTGGTGACGGTGGGCGAAGCCGCCGATGCCCTGCTGCCGCTGCTGAAAGCCAGGGCCGAAGTCATCACCGTTGGCCGCGGCGATGTGGACGGCGTAGAGATGGGGCCGCTGATTTCAGCCGCTCATCGCAAGCGCATCGTCTCGCTTATCGACAGCGGCGTGGCGCAAGGCGCGAAACTGATGCTGGACGGGCGCAACCTGCGAGTTTCCGGCCACGAGCAGGGGTTCTTCGTCGGCCCCACCCTGTTCGACCGCGTGACGCCGGAGATGGACATTTACAGGGAAGAAATCTTCGGCCCGGTATTGATCGTGCTGCGCGCAGAAAACTACGAAGCCGCCGTCAAGCTCGTCAACGCCAATCCTTACGGCAACGGCACGGCCATTTTCACCAGTTCCGGCCACTGGGCGCGCCGCTTCGAAAACGAGATCGAAGTCGGCATGGTCGGGGTCAACGTGCCCATCCCGGTGCCCATGGCCTTCTTCTCATTCGGCGGCTGGAAGGCCTCGCTGTTCGGCGACCTGCACGTGCACGGCATGGAAGGCGTGTATTTCCACACCCGCACCAAAGTCATCACCAGCCGCTGGCCGGCCCCATCCGAGCGCACGGCCAGCTCCCTGGCAATGCCCACGCACTGAAGCGGCATATCCCCCCGCACACTGGGCAGGCCAGGCATGGTCTTTTCCGACCAGCCGGCGGGAAAACGCGGACAAGACTGCCTGGACCGGTATATAGTCAGTCAACTCACTGATATTCGAGAACATGAACGGCACCCCGCAAAAAAGACAACGGCTGACGACTGCGGCAGCCGTGCTGGCGCACCAGAAAGGCTTTTCCAACACCACGCTGGCCGATATCGCCAAATTGGCGGACGTGCCGCTGGGTGGCGTCTACTATTACTTCAGGAGCAAGGACGAGCTGGCGCAGGCGATTTCCGACAGCCGCCTCAACGACATCCATGCCCTGCTGGAAAAGATCGACCGTCTGCCCGCCCCTGCCACGCGCCTGAAGGCGCTGATCAACGTTTGGGTGGACGACCGCGAAACCGATGCCCTTTACGGATGTCCCATAGGCAGCCTGTGCTACGAACTCGCCAAGGGACGCGGCCCATTGAGCATTGCCGCCTCGCAGCTTTTCACCACCTTGCTGGAGTGGTCTGAAGCGCAGTTTCGTCTTTTCGGCCTGACGCAAAAGAGTTCGCGGATGCATGCCTTGCACCTGATTTCGGCCCTGCAGGGCATCAGCCTCATAGCCAATGCGCTGGGTGATCCGGCGTTGATCCTCGCGGAAACGAAGCTGCTGAAAGACTGGCTGAGGCAAATTTCCGGCCCACCCGGGAAGGGAACGAGCGCCCGGCCCGACTGATCCGAAGCGCGGCCGCGCGGGTTGTTGAAGCGCACCAGGAAATCTACATTCGAGGAGCAATAATCATGAAACTTGGTTTCAAGGAAATCGCAATCGCGGCGGCAATCGCCATGGTCCCGGCGTATCAGTCGCTGGCCGCAGAACTGGCGCCCTATGGCACCGCAAAGGTCGACATGCACAAGATGCCGGTGACCGATACGGTATTCGACGTGAATTACATGGATCCGCAGCAGCTGAATACCCTGTACAACTTCGTCAAGAACACCAAGCGGGAAACCCGCGGCAAAGTGGTCATCGTGACGCACGGCCCCGAGCTGCGCGCTTTCGCCAAGGAAAACTACGAGAAATACCAGGGCATCGTCGACAAGATGGCCGAACTGGCAAATGATGGCGTCGAGTTCAAGATGTGCAACAACGCCATGAAGGCGGCCGGCTTCCAGGCCGAAGACATGCACGGCTTCATCACCGTGGTGCCGGCAGGTTTCCCGGAACTGGCTTTCTGGCAGAGCAAGGGCTACCAGTACACCAATCCGCTGCCGTATCCGGTCAAGGACGTGCGTTATATCGATCAGCCACAGCTCAAAAAGTAATTCTGGCTTGATCCGGGGCCGTTCCAGTGGAACGGCCTTTTTTGTCCGGGCGTGCGGCAATGCCGCCTGCCATACACCAATCGGAGGTGCGAATGAAACCGGCCGCACTGATTGTTTCCGTGCTGGCGATGCTGCCTGCAACCGGACAGGCAGACAGCGAGGCCCGCCAATCCCCCTGGGGCGGAGCGACTGAAATCCACCAGAGCTACAGCAAGCAGAAAGTCGTGTTCGACACATTTTCCGGCGCTGCCGAGAAGCTGACCAGCGTACTCGACCGCGCGAGCTATATCAGCGTGCTGAACGGCGCCGACCCTTTCGACAACAGGATCGTCATTGTCCTGCATGGCGATGCCATACCCTTTTTCGCCGCAAGGAATTACGCCAGGCACAAGGAGTTGATGCTACGCGCACAAAGCCTTTCGGTAGGCGACGTCATCGAATTCCGCATGTGCATGATCGCGGCCAGGATGCAGGGATTCAGGCCCGAGGACATTCACGGCTTCGTCAAGATGGTGCCCATGGCCGACGCCGAAATCGTGCGCCTGCAGCAGGAAGAAGGCTTCGCCTACATGCAGTAGGCGCTGCACCGATCAATGCTCAGGGATGCGCCGCCTTGAACAAGTCGAAAAAATTGCGCGATGTGACAGTCCCGACTTCAGCCACTGAAACCTCCTTGAGGCGGGCGATTTCCTCGGCCACGTGCCGGACGAAGCCCGGCTCGTTGATCCTGCCGCGGTGCGGCATCGGCGCAAGATAGGGTGCGTCGGTCTCGATCAGCATGCGCTCGAGCGGCACAGCCCTGGCGACTTCCTTCAGTTCCTTCGCATTCTTGAAGGTGACGATGCCAGAGAAAGAGATGTAAAAACCCATGTCCATGGCAGCCTTCGCCATGTCCAGGCTTTCGGTGAAGCAGTGCATGACACCGCCTGCCTCGTGCGCCTTTTCCTCGGCCATGATGCGCAGCGTGTCCTCCGAGGCGGCGCGGGTATGGATGACAAGCGGCTTGCCGGTTTCGCGCGCCGCGCGGATATGCACGCGGAAGCGCTCGCGCTGCCATTCGAGCGGGCCCGGCGTGCGGTAGTAATCCATACCGGTTTCGCCGATGGCAACCACCTTGGGATGGGCCGCCAGTTCCACCAGGCCTGCCACCGTCGGCTCGGTGCAGTCTTCATGGTCCGGATGCACGCCCACCGAGGCATAAAGATTGTCGCGGCTCTCGGCCACGGCCAGCACGGCCGGGAAGGCATCCAGGTCGACGCTGATGCACAGTGCATGGCTGACCTGGTTTTCCTGCATGAGATGGAAAACCTCGGGCAGGCGTTCGGCGAAATCTGGAAAATCGAGGTGACAGTGCGAATCGATGAACATAAACCAGTCGCAAGATTCAAGTTGCAAGGGGGTACATTTTACGCCCTGGCCCTAACGAATTTGTGACTTGTGACTTGTGACTTGTGACTTGTGACTTGTGACTTGTGACTTGTGACTTGCGACTTGCGACTTGCGACTTGCGACTTGCGACTTGCGACTTGCGACTTGCGACTGAATTACATCGTATGCGTGGGCCGGGTGGATTTCAGTGCGCCGCCGAGAAAGCCTTCGATCTTGTTGCGCGCGGCGATGCCGCTTTCGTTGGCGGCGAACTGCACGCCGATGCCTTGTGCGCGCCCGCCGTGAGCGCCCTGCGGCGTAACCCAGATGACCTTGCCGGAAACCGGTATCTTGGCCGGGTCGTCCATCAGCGACAGCAGCATGTAGACCTCTTCGCCCATCTTGTAGGCCTTGCTGGTGGGAATGAACAGGCCGCCGCCCTTGACGAAGGGCATGTAGGCCGCGAACAGCGCCGCCCTTTCCTTGATGGCGAGGGAAAGCACCCCGGGCCGGGCGCCGCCGCCCATTTCTGATGCGGGTAACTGCATTATCTGCCTGCTCCTTCAAAAATGCGGCCGTATTCGATCAGCCAGGCTTCCATGACCATCTGGCGGTTGAGCGGGTGTTCGACCCACCTTCCACTTTCGCTCTCGCGCCGGACGAAGTCCAGCAATTTGCCCAGTTCGACAAGTCGGGCCAGGCCGCTCAGCACGGTCTGATAATCCGGATTGTAGAGCGCCCGCCCCCCCAGCCTGCATGCCAGCAGATCGAGCAGCCACTTGTAGCTTATCCTGTGCCAGGTTCGGGCAGCAAGCTGCTTGTTCCAGCTTTCGGCCAGGGCCATGCCGTCGATGCCGGCCGCCGCGCTCAATGCGTCAAGCACCGCCTGCCGCGTCTCCATTTCGCCCTCGTTCTGCGCCTCCAGGGCCGCCAGGGGTGCGCCGCCGGCCCAGGCCAGCGCCTTCCCCTCCACCCCGTTCTGTTGCAACCATCCACCCAGCACGGCCGGGTCCGGCAGGCCGGCCTCCAGCTTGTGGCAGCGGCTGAGTATGGTCGGCAGCAACTGGCGCGGCTGATGACTCACCAGGATGAATACCGTATTTATCGGCGGCTCCTCCAGGACCTTGAGCAGGGCATTGGCCGAAGCGGTGTTCAGCGCCTCGGCCGGCTCGATCAACACCAGCCGATGGCCCGCCCTGTAGGTGGAGAGCTGGACAAAATCGACCGCCTGGCGCGCCTGTTCGACGCTGATATCGCTGGCGATGCGGATTTCGCCTTCACGGGTTTCCTTCTCCTGCAAGGTCAGATGCATGAAATCCGGATGCGTGCCGGCGGCGAACCAGTGACAGCCCTCGCATTCGCCGCAGGCTTCGCCCTCGGGCGCGGGACGTTCGCACAGCAGGCTTCGCGCCCAGTTCTTCGCCAGTTCCAGCTTGCCCACACCCCGGGGACCGGCCAGCAGCAGCGCATGCGGCAACCGCTTGCGCATGGCCAGCAAACGCGACCACAGCGGCATGAGCCAGGGGTAAGGCGCAGGCATCAGAGTCCCTCCAGCAGGCGGTCGAGTTCGCCGCGGATCGCTTCGATGCTGCGGCTGGCGTCGACGACCCGGATGCGCCCGGGTTCGCTGCGCGCACGCTGCAGGTAGGCATCGCGCACGCGGGTAAAGAAAGCCGCCTGCTCCTGCTCGAAGCGGTCGGCCGTGCGCGCCTGCGAGCGGCGAGATTCGGCCAATTCGGCGGTAATGTCGAACAGCAGGGTCAGGTCGGGCTTGAAACCGGCCAGGGTCCAGTCCTCAAGCGCCTGCAGCCGACCGGCATCGATGCCGCGGCCGCCGCACTGGTAGGCATGGCTGGCGTCGCTGAAGCGGTCGGACAGGACCCAGGCCCCGCGTGCCAGCGCGGGCCTGATCAGCGCCGCCACGTGTTCGGCGCGCGCAGCGTACATAAGCATGAGTTCGGTATCGGGCTGCATGGGATCATTGAGCAGCAGCGCGCGCAGCTTCTCGCCCAGTGGCGTGCCGCCCGGCTCGCGCGTCACCACCAGTTCCACGCCGCGGGCGCGGATCCTGTCTGCGATGTAGTCGAGGTGGGTACTCTTGCCTGCCCCGTCCACGCCTTCCAGGGTGATGAATTTTCCGCGTCGTGGGCTACCCATGTCTCGTCTCGCCTACTTCTGATTTCTCTGAAAGCGGTTGACCGCCCGGTTGTGCGCTTCCAGGGTAGCCGAAAACACATGTGTGCCGTCCCCGCGGGAAACGAAATACAGGTCCTTCGAATCGGCTGGATTGAGTGCGGCGCGGATCGACTCTTCCCCGGGCATGGCAATCGGCGTCGGCGGCAGGCCGGCCCGCGTATAGGTATTGTAAGGCGTGTCACGCTGCAGGTCGGCCTTGCGCAGGTTGCCGTCGAACTTCGAGCCCATGCCATAAATGACCGTGGGGTCGGTCTGCAGACGCATGCCCCGGTTCAGCCGATTGACGAATACCGCGGCAATCAGCGGTCTTTCTTCCGCCGCACCGGTTTCCTTTTCGATGATGGAAGCCATGACCAGCGCTTCATACGGCGTCTTGTACGGCAATCCCGGTGCGCGCGTTTCCCAGGCCGCCAGCAGCTTCTGCCGCTGCAACTGATAGGCGCGGCGCAGCACCTCGATGTCGGGCGAATGCGGACTGAAATAATAAGTATTCGGAAAAAACAGGCCTTCCGGGTGGCCTTCCTCGGCGCCGATTGCGGCGAGCAGGTCGGCATCGGTCATGTCCAGGAGGCGATGCTCCAGCTGCGGGTTGCGCGCCAGTTCCCTGCGCACCTCGCGAATGTTCCAGCCCTCGATGAGCAGGACCACTCCGCGGACCACCTCGCCGCGCACGATCTTGCCTAGCAATTCGAGCGGCGTGACCGGCCTGTCGAGGGAATAGGTACCGGCCTGCAGCTTGCCGGCATGGCCCATCACGCGGCCCAGCAGGCGAAAGCGCAGTTCGTCCTGCAGCACGCCGGCCTCTTCGAGCTGGGTGGCAAGCTTGTGCAGGCTGGCGCCGGGGGGAATGGTGAACTCGTACGGAACGGACGGGAGCTGGAGCGGCCGCAAGCTGAACCACGCCATCCAGGCTGCGAGCCCGGCGAACCCCAGCAGGCCCAGCACAATGAGTTTTTTAATGATCTTCATCCAGCCAGCTTCTTAATTTTTCTGCCCAGCCGTCATCCGGCCAGTGTCTGTTTTCCAGTTCCGTCACGCGCCATACGCCGATGAGGCTGTTGCACAGGAACAGGCCGTCTGCGGCCAGCAGGCGTTCACGCGAACAGTGCTCCACCCTCACCTGCCGGGCATGCCGCCCCGCTGCCCGGATTATACGGCGGCGTGCCACGCCAGCCACGCCGCTGCCGCACAGATCGGGCGTCACCAGCCTGCCCTGTTCGTGCAGGAACAGATTGCTCATGGTGCCACAGATGACATGGCCCGCTTCATCCAGCAACAGGCCCTCGGCAATTTCCGGATCGCTCCATTCCGAGCGCGCCAGTACGTTCTCCAGGCGGTTCAGGTGCTTGATGCCGGCAAGCCTGGGCTGGACTGACAGGCGCAGGTCGCACCAGCGCACGCGCACCTCGCGGGTTTCGTTGCCGCTACCCGAAAAGCCCATGACGATGCGCGAAACCGCGGCTGCGGCCGGGATGGCATAGCCGCGCTGGCCGGCGCCGCGGGTGACGATGATCTTGACCACGCCCACG
>VFQM010001596.1_pt1 | contig 19391 bp, 16 predicted proteins | sample 3512391 | NCBI WGS metagenome assembly VFQM01 (sample SAMN10412369, study PRJNA504923) | tailings metagenome | isolation source: Replicate 1 from Balatoc abandoned mine | place: Philippines | reverse complement strand
CCCTCGACCGGGGCAGGCAGCGTGGCGCGCCAGCTGAGCGGCCGGCGCGGCCCGGCGTTGTAGGCGGCCGATGCGAGCACCGGCGAGCCGTCGAGCTTGTCGAGCACGGTGCGCAGGTAATAGGTGCCGAACTGCAGGTTGGTCTGCAGCTCGTTGAGCTGCGACACCTGGAAGCGGTCGACGCCGAGCTTGCCCGCGATCCAGCGGCCGGTGGCCGGCATGATCTGCATCAGCCCCTGCGCGCCGGCCGAGGAACGCGCGTCCATGATGAAGCGCGACTCCTGGCGGATCAGGCCGTAGATCCAGGCCGGGTCGAGCTCGCGCTCGGCGGCGACCGGCTCGAGCTCGTCGATGAAGGGCGTGACGAAGCGCAGCGAGAAATCGTGCTCGGCGCGGGTGAGATCGGCGGTGTTCACGCAGCGGTCGAGCACCCGCTGCCGGCAGGCGAATTCCGCGGCGGCCAGCAGCTGCCGGTCGTTCATGCTGCGCAGCTGGTAGTTCCACTCGCGATTGCCTTCGAGCCGCAGGCCGATCTCGTAGAAGCGCAGCGCGCGGGCGAAGCCGGGATTGGCGGCTGCCGCGGCGATCTCGGCCTCGCTGGCGCGCTGCGCGCGCGGCGGCGTGCGGACGAGCTCGCCGAGCTCCTCGGCGGCGAGCTGGCCGTAGAAGTGGAAGCCACCGGCCACCTTGCTCAACCGCTCGCGGCCGCCTTCGCCGTCGCCGGCGGCGAGCAGCGCGCGGCCTTCCCAGTAGGCCCAGGCCGGATCGTTCCGGCCTTCCTCGCTCATCCGCGCGACGATCGCGCGCAGCGTGGGCCACTGCTGCTCGCGCAGCGCGGCGCGGGCCATCCAGGCCAGGGTCTCGTCGCCCACCCGCGCGTCGAGCGCGCGGCGCGTCCACTCGAAGGACTCGGGCGCGAGCCGGCGCATGCCGGCGGCCGCCACCTGCGACCAGGCGAAGGCGAGGTCCGGGCCCTTCAGCCCGGCGCGGCCGTCCTCGAGCCAGCGGGCCGCCTCCTGGGGGTTGCTGCGGGCGTAGCGGGCGATCGCGATCAGCGTGTGCTCGCGCCCGGAGGACTTGGCCAGCGCCGCGAGCGGGCGGGACCAGGCGTTGCCGATCGCGTCGGCGTCGAGGCCGAGCAGCGTGGCGATGCGCTCGACGCTGTCGCGCGAGTAGACCTCGAGCGCCGCCAGCATGCGCTGGCGCACCCGCTCGCGGTCGATGCGGCCGGTCTCGTGCATCGCCTCGAGCAGGTCGCCGCAGCCGTCGCGCAGATGGCGGGGCTCATCGATCGCGGCGAGCGCGCCGTCGACGGACAGCTTGCGTTCCACGCGGCCCAGCCAGTGATAGCAGTGGACCTGGTCGTCGTCGCGCAGTACCCAGGCGGCGTATTCGGCGTCGAACGGTTCCCAGTTGCGGCGCTTGCCCAGGTCCATCAGCCAGTCGCGGCGCATCAGGTCGGCCACGACGGTGCCTTCGTGCTCGGCCAGGAAGCGGCGCGCCTGCCGGTCGGCCGCGCTGGTGCTGGGCACCGGCGAGGCCTCCTGCCTGCGCAGGTCCATCCGCAGGCGCCAGAAGTCGATGTACTTGGCGAGCAGGTGATCGGGTTCGACCAGGCGGGCGGCGGCCTCGAAGCGGGTCGCGTCGTTGCGCACGAAGGCGCGGCGCGCTTCGGCGATCGCCTCGTCGGCGCTCAGCGCGAGGGGCGCCTCGGCGGGCTTCTTCGCAGGGGATTTCGCCAGCCCCGGAACCTGGGCGGCGGCGAGGAGGAGGGCGATCGTGCCTACAATCGCAAGCTGCGCGATCCGGTGTTTCATCGCCTTGTACGGGTACGACTGATCGGGACAACTGACTTGCGATCGAGGATAACACGGGGGGGCGACGCTCCGGAGCCATCGGGCGGCGGCCGGAGCCGGCTGCGCAGCGCCTTGCTGACCGCGCGCAAGACGATCCCCGATGCGCAGCGCCGCGAGCTCGACGCCGCGATCGCGCGGCGCCTGCTCGACTGGCTCGATGCCGACGGCTGGGCCCCCGGAGTGATCGGTCTGTGGTGGCCGCTGGCCGGCGAACCCGATCCGCGCGGCATCTTCGACGAGCTGGTTGCGCGCGGCTGGACGATCGCGCTGCCGCGGGTCGTGGCGCGCGACCGGCCGCTGGCCTTCGGGCGTTGGCGGCCGGGCATCGCAATGGCCGAGCAGGCGCACCGGGTCATGGTGCCCGAGCCCTTCGAGCCGGTGCGGCCGGCGCTGGTCGTGGCGCCCTGCGTGGGCTTCGATCCGTCCGGATGGCGGCTGGGCTATGGCGGCGGCTACTACGACCGCACGCTCGCCGCGCTGGACGTGCCCGCGGCGGGCGCGGCCTACGACTGCTGCGAGGTGGCGCTGGAGCCCGAATCCCATGACCGGCGCCTGCAGGTCATCGTCACCGAATCGAGGCTGCTTCGCTGCGGGTGAGCAGGCTGGCCTCGTCGTGGCGGCGGCACCAGTCGGCGACCGCCTGCGCGGGCAGCGCCGGCGAGAAACTGAAACCTTGCGCGCGGTCGCAGCCGGCCGCGGCGAGCATCGCCGCCACGCGCGGCGACTCGACCGCCTCGGCCAGCACGCGCAGGCCGTAGGCATGCGCCAGGCCGATCAGCGCGCCCACGGTGCGGCTCGGGGTGTTCCGTTCGGAGGACTCGAGCTCGCGCACGAAGCTGCGATCGATCTTCAGCTCGTCGAGCGGGAGCTTGCCGAACCAGGCGATCGACGAATAGCCGGTGCCGAAGTCGTCGAGCGACAGCCGGCAGCCCAGTGCGCGCAGCTGCCCCATGAACTCGATGGCGGGCTGCTCGTTCTGGGCGATCGCCGACTCGGTGAACTCGAGCGTGAGGCGCTCGCCGGGCACGCCCCAGGTGGCCAGCGCATGCGAGACCAGCATCGGGAAGGCCGCGTCGGTCAGCACGGTGGGCGACAGGTTGACCGACACCGACAGGTCGAGCCCCTGGCCGGCCCAGCGCTTCTGGTTGCGCAGCGCATTGTTGAGCACGAACTGGGTGAGCGCGCCCATCATGCCGCGCTCCTCGCAGACCGAGGCGATCAGCGCGGGATTCACCGCGCTGCCGTCGGCGCGGTTCCAGCGGATCAGCGATTCCAGCGCCACGCAGCGCCCGCTCGCCAGGTCGATCTGCGGCTGGAAGTGCACGTCGAGCTGGTTGGCGTGCAACGCGGCGCGCAGGTCGCGCTCGAGCTCGTCGCGCCGGATCAGCGCCGCGTCGTCGTCGAGCCGCGAGATCAGCAGCTGGTTCTCCTGGGTGCGCGCCCTTGCGCAGGCCTGCGAGGCGGCGGCGACCATGCTCATCGGATCGGCGAGCGTGCGCATCGTGGTCCACGCGCCGCCGATCACCGGGCGCAGCTGGACCACGGCCGGGCTCCCGTCGGCGCGCTGCGCGCGGATCGGACGCTGCAGCGTGTCGTGCAGCGTCCGCCCGGCGAGCTCGGCCAGCGATTCGTCGGCCAGGTTGCCCAGCATCAGCCACAGCTCGTCGTTGGCCACGAAGGCGTAGCGGTCGGCGGGCCCCAGCATCGACTGCACGCGGCGCGCGACTTCGGCGAGCACGTACTGGTTCGATGCGTCCTGCGCGAGGGCGGCGAGGCGATCCGAACGATTCAGCGCCACCACGAGCAGCGCGGTCCGTCCGGACGAGCGCGCGCCGCAGCGCGCGGCGAGCATCTCCAGCAGTGTCGCCGGCGCGATCCGCGGCGACTCGCGCTTGCGCCCCGGGGCGTCGCCGGCGCCGTCGCGCGGCGCGTCGCTGCGATCAGACGACATCGCGGCCCGGCATGAAAGCCGCCAGGTCGATGCGGCCCAGGTCGAAGGCGCTGGCGGGCAGCCCGCGCGCCACGCGCAAGGCGTCCGGCGGGCTGCCGCGGTGAAGCGAAGGCAGCTCCCTGAGCGCGGGTGCGCCCAGCGGTTCGCGCGCCGCATCGGAGACCGCGAGGACCCGCGGCTCGAGCCGGCGGATCCGGTTGTGGCCGATGACCACGGCGATCTCGCCGCTCGACAGCTCGACGATGCTGCCGACGGGGAAGATCCCGATCGCCTGCACGAACTGCTCGACCAGCGCCTCGTCGAAGGAGTTGCCGGCCCACTCGTACAGGCTCATCATCGCCTCCTGAGGCGCCAGCGCCTCGGCGTAGGGACGCGGCGAGACCAGCGCGGCGAAGCTGTCGGCGATCGCGGCCAGCCGTCCCCAGAAGCTGATCTCCTCGCCCTGCAGCCCCTTGGGGTAGCCGGAGCCGTCGAGACGCTCGTGGTGCTGGGCGATGCCGGCCCTGACCTCGGCGGCCAGCGGGCCGCTTCGCTCCACCGCCTCGAGGCCGAGCCGCACGTGCTCCTTCACGATCGTGTGCTCGCTCGCCGACAGCATGCCCGGCTTCTCGAGCAGGGCGCGGGGCAGGCGGGCCTTGCCCGTGTCGGCGAGCAGGCCGATCGTGGCGAGCGCGCGCAGGGTTTCGCGATCCAGGCCGATCGAGCGGCCCACGGCAAGCAGGTGCAGGGCCACCGTCAGCGCGTGGCGGGTGTCGCGGCTCGCGGCGCCGCCCACCCGGGCCGCCCAGGCGGGCGCGTCGGGGTTGGCGATCATCGCGGCCACCAGCAGCGTCACGCTTTCGTGAAGCGGCCCGACGGGCGCGTCGCTGCCGTTGCGAACCGCTTCGTACAAGGCCTCGGTGGCGAGGCCGGCCCGGGCGATCGCCTCGCGCGCGGCGGGCATGGCCTCGGCGAAGGGCTGCGGATCGGGGTGCCTGACCACCCGCGTGCCGGGGGGGAGCAGGTCGTGGACTGCCTGCAGCGAGCGCTGCTGCCAGGCGACCGGGTCGCGGTCGTCGGCGGCCATCCAGCGCCGCAGCCATCCAGCCGTGCGGCCCAGCACGCCGGCGGGGGCCTGCAGCGACTCGCCGGCGACCGCCGTCGCCCGGACGAAGCGCCGGAAGCGCTCGCGGGTCTCGCTGCTCACGCGAGCGTCGGTGCGCGCCTTGGGCGACAGCGAGGCGCGGCGTTCCTGCCTGGCCTCGCCGCTGCGCTTCGGCATCTCGAGGCGGACGGTGGTCTCCGAGCGGCGGGGCGATGCCACCAGCGGCGCGTCGGCCAGCTCCGCGTCGCGGATCCGGCGGGCCAGCGTCGGGTCGGAGCGGTCCGGGTCGACGTAGACGTAGCGGCAATAGCGCCGCAGCGTCTCGAGCTCGATCGGGCTGTCGACCAGGAAGCCTTCCAGCAGGAAGGGCGTGTCGAGCCACGGGCGGTCGAGCTCGACCACGTACATGCCCGACGCGAGCTGGCCGACGCCGACCCGGAGCTTGCGGGTGCCGGTCGAGGCGCGGGCGAGGGTCGGGGTATCCATGTAGAGGATGTTAGCCAAGCCCCGATTACCGGGAACCGGCAGCCGGCCGGCCGCCGGGCCGGCGGCGATCCCGCCCGACGAACGGCGGCGCCGCTGTTGCGGGGGGGTCAGCCGCGCAGGCGCAGCGCCTGGACGATCCGCTCGGCGGCGTCGGCCTGGTTCAGCGTGTACAGGTGCAGGCCCGGCGCCCCGCCTTCCAGCAGGCGGCTGCACAGCCCGCAGACGACCTCCAGGCCGAAGGCCCGGATCGACGCGAGGTCGTCGCCGTAGCCGGCCAGCCGCATCCGGATCCAGCGCGGGATCTCGGCGCCGCAGGCGTCCGAGAAGCGGGCCAGCTGCACGAAGTTGTTGATCGGCATGATGCCCGGGAAGATCGGCGCATCGACGCCCGCGCGCTGTGCATCGTCGCGGAAGCGGAAATAGGCGTCGGCGTTGTAGAAGTACTGGGTGATCGCCGAGTCGGCGCCGGCCTTCATCTTGGTGACGAAGGCGCGCAGGTCGTCGTCGGCCGAGCGGGCCTGCGGGTGCACCTCGGGATAGGCCGCCACCTCGATGTGGAAGGCGTCGCCGCTTTGCGTGCGGATGAAGGCGACCAGGTCGCTCGCGTAGCGGAAGTCACCGGTGTCGACCATGCCCGAGGGCAGGTCGCCGCGCAGCGCCACCAGCCGGCGGATGCCGCGGGCGCGGTAGGTGTCGAGCAGCTCGGCGACCGATTCGCGGGTCGCGCCGATGCACGACAGGTGCGGGGCCACCTGGTGGCCCTCGGCGGCGATCTCGTCGACGGTGGCCATCGTCTTGTCGCGGGTGGCGCCGCCGGCGCCGTAGGTCACGCTGAAGAAGCTCGGCGCGAGCGCTGCCAGCCGGGCCCGCACCTCGCGCAGCTTGCGCGCGCCCTCGGGCGTGTTCGGCGGGAAGAACTCGAAGCTCAGGTCGACCGCCTGGGCAGGGGATGGAGTCTGGGTCATTTCACTGCGTTCGTTGCTTTCACTGCGTGGAGGAAGAATTCCCGGTTGCCGTCGCCGCCCCGGATCGGGCTGTCGTGCCAGCCGCGCGGCGCCAGTCCGGCAGCCCGGGCCGCCGCCTCGATGCGTTGGCGCACCTCGGCGTGGCGCGAGGCGTCGCGCACGATGCCGCGCGAGTCGACGCCGCCCGGGCCCACCTCGAACTGCGGCTTGACCAGCGCGAGCAGGATGCCGCCTTCGCGCAGCAGGGCGGCGGCCGGCGCGAGCGCATGGGCCAGCGAGATGAAGCTCAGGTCGGCGACGACCAGGTCGAAGCCGGCCTCGGGCAGCGCGGCCCGCAGGGCCTCGTCGGCCGCCTCGGGCAGCCCCCGCACGTTGACGCCCTCGAAGGCCGCGACGCGCGGATCGGCCTGCAGCGACGGATGCAGCTGCCCGTGCCCGACGTCGACGCCGACCACGCGCGCCGCGCCCGCCTGCAGCAGGCAGTCGGTGAAGCCGCCGGTGCTCTGCCCGAGGTCCAGGCAGGTCAGCCCGCGCGGGTCGACGCCGGACGCCGCCAGCGCGCCCTCGAGCTTGAGCCCGCCGCGCGACACGTGTCGCGGCCGCGCCGAATCGTCGACCAGCAGCTCGGCGTCGTCGGCGAGCTGCGCGGAGGGCTTGCCCACAGGCTCGTCGCCGCCGGCCGTGCGCACGCGCACCGCGCCCGCGTCGATCAGCTCGCGAGCGCGGGTGCGCGAGGCCGCGAGGCCCCGCGCGACCAGCAACTGGTCGGCGCGCACGATGCTCCGGGGCCGGGTCGCCGCCTGCCGGCCGGGGCTCAGTAGCGGTAGCTGTCGGGCTTGTACGGGCCCTCGACCGGCACGCCGATGTAGCCGGCCTGTTCGGTCGTGAGCTCGGTCAGCATCGCGCCCAGCTTCTTGAGCTGAAGCCGCGCGACCTTCTCGTCGAGGTGCTTGGGCAGCACGTAGACCTTGCCGCGCTCGTAGTAGTCGCGGTGGCTCCACAGCTCGATCTGCGCGATCACCTGGTTGGCGAAGGACGAGCTCATCACGTAGGACGGATGGCCGGTCGCGCAGCCCAGGTTCACCAGCCGGCCCTCGGCCAGCAGGATGATCCGCTTCTCGGGCTCGCCGTCCCTGGCCGGGAAGACCACGTGGTCGACCTGCGGCTTGATCTCTTCCCAGCGGCAGTGCTTCTTGAGCCCGGCGACGTCGATCTCGTTGTCGAAGTGGCCGATGTTGCAGACGATGGCCTGGTCCTTCATCCGCGCCATGTGATCGAAGGTGATCACGTCGCGGTTGCCGGTGGCGGTCACGAAGATGTCGGCCTTGTCGGCCGCGTAGTCCATGGTCACCACGCGATAGCCTTCCATGGCCGCCTGCAGCGCGCAGATCGGGTCGCACTCGGTGATCCACACCTGGGCCGACAGCGCGCGCAGCGCCTGCGCCGAGCCCTTGCCCACGTCGCCGTAGCCGGCCACCACCGCGACCTTGCCGGCGATCATCACGTCGGTGGCGCGCTTGATGCCGTCGACCAGCGACTCGCGGCAGCCATACAGGTTGTCGAACTTGCTCTTGGTGACCGAGTCGTTGACGTTGATCGCGCGGAAGGCCAGCTCGCCCTTGGCCGACATCTGGTACAGCCGCTTGACGCCGGTGGTGGTCTCCTCGGTCACGCCGACGATCGCGTTCAGCTGGCGCTCGTACCAGCCGGCGTCCTTGGCGAGCTGGCGGCGGATCGATTCGAACAGCTCGACCTCTTCCTCGCTGCCGGGGTTGGCGAGGATGGACGGGTCCTTCGCGGCCTTGGTGCCCAGGTGGATCAGCAGCGTGGCGTCGCCGCCGTCGTCGAGGATCATGTTCGAGGGCTGGCCGTCGGCCCAGTCGAAGATCCGGTGCGTGTAGTCCCAGTACTCGGCCAGCGACTCGCCCTTGTGGGCGAAGACCGGGATGCCGGCGGCGGCGATCGCGGCGGCCGCGTGGTCCTGGGTCGAGAAGATGTTGCACGAGGCCCAGCGCACCTGCGCGCCGAGCGCGGTGAGCGTCTCGATCAGCACGGCGGTCTGGATCGTCATGTGCAGCGAGCCGGTGATGCGCGCGCCCTTCAGCGGCTGGCTGGCGGCGTATTCCTCGCGGATCGCCATCAGGCCGGGCATCTCGGTCTCGGCGATGCGGATTTCCTTGCGGCCCCAGTCGGCCAGCGAGAGATCGGCAACGCGGAAATCGCCGGTGGCGACCGCGGCCTTGTTGGTATCGAGAACGGCGGACATGAATCACTCCATCTGGGTGATCCGTCTGGCGGCGGGCGATCGCGGTCGGCTGGGAGCGGCTCGTTGCGGCGCTTGCCCGGCCGGGCCTGGGCCCGTCTGCCGTGACGGAATCACGGTTAGACGAGCGCCGTTCGGTGGATCGGTCCCGAGCCTGGCGGCGCGCGGGGGAAACCGGCGGCCGTTGCAGCGCTCCTCGGGAGAGAGGCGGATTATACCGTCGCTTCCCGGCCGATCGCGCAATGCCTTGCCCGGCACCAGGCGACGAAGGCATCGGGCGGCAGCGCCGCCGCGAAGTGCCAGCCCTGGGCGAGGTCGCAGCCGGCCTCGCCGAGCGCGGCGAAGGTGGCCTGGTCCTCGACGCCCTCGGCGACCGCCTGCATGCCGAAGGCGTGGGCCAGGGCCACCAGCGAGTGGACGATCTTCCGGTCGGGGTCCTCGGTCGTGATGTTGCGCACGAAGGCCTGGTCGATCTTGAGCTCGTCGAACGAGAACTGGCGCAGGTAGGTGTAGGGCGAGTAGCCGGTCCCGAAATCGTCGATCGACAGCCGGCAGCCCAGCCCGCGCAGCGCGGCCAGGGACTCGGCCGCGGCGCGTTCGTCGCGGATCAGCGCGCTCTCGGTCAGCTCGAGCGTGAGCTGCGCGGCCGGCACGTCCCAGGTGTCCAGCGCCTGCGACACGACCATCGGCAGCGTGGGGTCGGACAGCGTGGTCGCCGACAGGTTGACGCCCACCGAGACCGGCAGGCCGGCGCCGCGCCACTGGGCGAGATGGCGCAGCGTGGTGTTCAGCGTGAAGCGCGCCAACTGGCCGATCGTCTCGCGCTGTTCGCAGATCTCGATGATCCGGGCCGGGCTGACCCGGCTTCCGTCCGGGCGCCGCCAGCGGATCAGGGCCTCGGCCGCCTCGCAGCGGCCGGACCGGACGTCGACCTGCGGCTGGAAGTGGACTTCCAGCTCGTTCCACTCCAGCGCGTGTTCCAGCGCGCGGGCCAGGCCCTCGGGCGCCTCGCGCGCGACGGCGGAGTCAGCGAGCCGGCGGATCGCCGGACGCGGGCTGCCGCCGGCGTTCTCGCGCCGGGCCTCGTCGGCGGCGGCGAGCAGCGACGCGGCGCCGACCCCCGCGGCGGCGGGCGCGCAGGCGCCGCCGATCACCGGCAGGATGTCCATGCGCCCCGCCGATCCGTCGTCGCCGGCGCTCGCGACAGGCCGCGCGAGCAGGGCCTGCAGCGAGCCCGCGGCAAGCTCCGCGACTGCGCCGTCCGGCAGGGCGGCCAGCATGATCCAGAGCTCTTCGCGCGCCACGAAGGCGTAGCGGTCGCCCGCGCGCAGCACCCGGCGAATGCGGCCCTCGATCTCGGCGAGCGCCCGCCGGGAGACCTCCGGCGGGGCGAGCGCGAGCCTGCGATCGCGCGTGTGCAGCGCGATCGTGAGCAGGGCCGCCCAGCGGGACCCCGGCGGTCCGTCGGCGCGGGCCAGGTGGCCGGCGAGACGGCGCACGAGTCCCTCCGGCGAAACGCGGGCCTGGACGAGCTCGGGCTCGGCGCGGCTCGCGAGCGATTCAGGCGACGGCATCCGCGGGCTGCTTCCCGGAATCGATCGCATAGTAGTCGGCGGGCTGCAGTCCCCAGGCGCCGCTGGGCAAGCCCCGGGCGATCCGGATCGGGCGGCCTTCGGCGTCCACCGGTTTCGTCAGCAGGTCGCGCTCGAAGGGGCGCCCGATCATCTCGCCCTCGCCGACGGCGATCACCAGCACGCGGGGCTCGAGGCGGCGAACCTGGTTGTGCGCGAGCACGACCCCGATCTCGCCGTTGCTCAGCTCCACCAGCCCGCCGACCGGAAAGACGCCGATGGCCTGGACGAACTGCTCGACCAGGGCTTCGTGGAAGGAGCTGCCGCTCCACTTGTAGAGGTTCAGCATCGCATCCTGCGCGGACATCGCCTTGGCATACGGCCGGTCGATGGTGAGCGCCGCGAAGCAGTCCGCGATCGCGGTCATGCGGCCGAAGATGCCGATGTCCTTGCCCTTCAGGCCTGCCGGGTAGCCGGTGCCGTCCATCCGCTCGTGGTGCTGCAGGATGCCCTGGACCACCTTGTCGTCGAGCTTCATGCTCTTGCCCAGCGCCTCGAGGCCCAGCTTCACGTGGAGCTTGACCATGTCGTGCTCCGAGGGCGTGAGCAGGGCGGGCTTGTCCAGCAGCGCGCGCGGCACGCGGATCTTGCCGACGTCGGCCAGCATGCCGATCAGCCCCAGCCGGACCAGGTCCTCGCGCGGGACGCCGATCTGCCGGCCGAGCGCGATAAGGTGCAGGGCCACCCTCAGGCAGTGCATGTAGGTGCGCTGGTTGTGCGAGCGCATCCTGGCCACCCACAGCATCGCGTCGGGGCATTCGATCATGCTCTCGACCAGGCCGTCGGCGACCTCCTCCACGTCGCGCAGGCTCGGGCGCGCGTCGCCGCGCAGGTCGCGCATCAGGGCGCCCAGCATGTCGGCGCCGCGCGCGAAGGTGGACTGGGCGCGCGGCAACTCGGCCCGGATGGGCTGCGGCGCCGCGTAGCGCTCGAGCTTCTGCGAAGGCGGGAGCTGCAGTTTCGCGGCCAGCGCCGCCTGGGACAATCGTTCCTCCGCGCTCGCTTCGGGCGCGTCGGGGCGGCCGAACCAGCGCCGCATGCGGGCGAGCAGCGATGCCGGCTCTCCGGCTCGACCGCCTGCGTCGCCGCCCCGGCCCGGGCCGGAGCCTCGCGCCCCGGAAGCGGAGCGCCGCGCAGGCTCGCCCGCCTTCTTCCTGTCCAGCGCCGCCGCCCTGATCGCCGCCGCCACCGACTCGCTGGAGCGCTGGAGGTCCACGTAGGCGAGGCGGGTGTGCTGGCGCAGCGCCAGGATCTCCCGCTCGGTGCGAACCAGGAAGCCTTCCATCACGAAGGGCGTGTCGAGCCACGGCCGGTCGATGTCGGTCACGTACATCCCGACCGTGACGGCCTCGATCGGCAGCAGGTAGCGTTCGAGGGAACGGGCGAAGCGTGTCGCACTCATCGTGTGCTACCTCCGCGGATCAGTGCGGGATATCCGGCACCTGCAGGCCGTAGGCGCCGGCGCGCGCGCCCCGGGCGATCCGGACCTTGAGCCCGCGGTAGATGTCGTCGGGGCTTTGCGCGCCGCCGCGGCCGGGCACCGGCCGCAGCGGGCCCTTGTCGGGGGCCGTGAGCACCACGAGCCTGGGGTGCAGGCGCGCGCCGGCGTTGCGGTCGACGACGACCGCGAGTTCGCCGCGCTCCAGTTCGACCAGCGAGCCGACCGGATAAGGGCCCAGCATGGCCACGAATTGCTCGACCAGATCGGGACAGAACAGGCGACCCGACCAGCCGAGCAGGGCGGCCAGCGCGTTCTCCGGTGCGAGCGCGTTGGCGTAGGCCCGGAACGTGGTCAGCGCGGCGTAGGTGTCGACGATCGCGGCCATCCGGCCGTGAAGGCCGATCGCGCCACCGCCGAGCGCGCCCGGATAGCCCGATCCGTCCAGCCGCTCGTGATGCTCGGCGATGCCGCGCATGACGCGCGGCGGGAGGCTCCCGGCGTTCTCGATCATGTCGAGCCCCAGCGACACGTGCTGCTTGACCAGCGCGAACTCGACCGGGGAGAGCATGCCCGGGTGCTCGAGCAGTTCGCGCGGCAGCAGGGTCTTGCCCGCGTCGGCCAGCAGGCCGACGGTCGCCAGTTCCAGCAGGGTTTCGCGCGGCATGCCGAGGTGCCTGCCGAACTCGGCGAGCAGCGTGGCATCGGCGATCGCGGGAACCCAGAGGCTGCTGCGCTGGCCGTGGATGGCGGTGAGCCAGCGGGCCGCATCGGGGCATTCCAGGACCACCGACACCAGCGAATCGGCCGCGCCCAGGATGGCCCCCAAGTCGAGGCCGTGTCCCTGGCGCACCCGGTCGATCGCCTCGAAGACCTGTCGCGCGGCAACGGCGAACGCCGGGCGGGCGCCGGGCAGGGCGTCGGCCAGCGCGATCGGGTCGGGCCAGCGGATCTGGCCGGCAGGCGCGCCGATCCGGGCGGGCCGATCCGGCCGGCCCGTGTCGCCGAAACCGGAAGACGATCCCCCGAGGCGGGCCTTCAGCCGCTCGAGGAAACCGCTCGGGGCGGCTCCCTGCGGGTCGATGCCGGTCCCCTCGTCCCGCGGCGGCGACTCGGCAAGGACCGGCGCGCAGGTCGCGGCGAGCTCGCGCACCCGGCGCAGCTGGCCCGATGTGAACCGGACGTCGTCGCGCGTGCGACTGGCCGGCCGTCGCCAACCCGGTCGGAAGCTCGCGACCGAAGGCGCCGACCCGGGAGGCAACGTGGCGGCCGCGGCCCGGAGCTCGTCCTGGACGCGAGGCTCCGAGAAACCCGCGTCGACCACGACTTCGTTGCACTGCGCGCGCAGGGCCGCGAGCTGCTCGTCGGCCTCGACCAGCAGGCCGTGGCCGGGGAAGGGCGTGTCGGTCCAGGGGCGGTCGAGCTCGGCGACGAACATGCCGATCCGCACGCGGTCGGCGGGAATCCGGAAGAGTCCCGCGTCCGGGCTCTTGCCGGATGCGATCTCGATCGTTTCGGGTTCGGCCAGAAGGCTATGGGTCGTCATCGGACGAGTCGGCTGAAGTGCTTCGTCATGGAGGTCCGAACCTAGTCGCACGGGGGGCTTGCCTCAAAGCTTCGCTGCCGGTCGGCAGTGGTTTCGCCGCCGAACGGCAGGTCCGGGCCGGGCGGTGGCCGCCGGGCCTGTTGCGCCCGCGCATCGCATCCGTGTTGCTCGCGGTCAAGCGAACCCGGGCCGCGGTGCATCAGAATCTGCGCGACGGGGGCACGTCGTGGGCGAGGGGGCCGGATGCGGATCGTGAACAGGGGCTGCGCCGCACTGGCGCTATGTCTGGCGGCTTCGCTCGCGGCGCCGGCGATGGCCGCCGCCGACGAGAACACGCGGGTCCACTACCGTCTCGCCGAGTCGGGACCGCGCCAGGCGCCGCTCAAGCTGCTGGTCCTCGCGCCTCGGATCGACGTTCACGAACTGTCGGCCGGCGGCGTCACGCAGAAGGTGCCGGACCTGACGCGCCAGGCCAACCAGCACTTCGAGGCGGTTCTGAGCCAGGCGCTCGCGGGTCGCAAGGACCTTGGCACGGTCCCGATGCCCAGGCTGAGCGACGACGAGCAGGACGAGCTCGAGGATCTGGTCGCGACCTTCGACGTCGTCGCGGCCGAGGGCTTCGCGAACACCCGCCCGGGATTGGCCGGGTGGGAGGATCGTGCGGCGCGTTTCGACTACACGCTGGGCTACGGCCTGCCCTGGCTGCGCGAGCGAACCGGCGCCGACTCGCTGCTGGTGACCTTCGGCATCGACTACCAGAGCACCGGCGGCCGAAAGGCGATGACGGTGCTCGGCGCGATGGTCGGGATAGGGCTGCCGACCGGATTCGCGCGGGTGCGCTGCGGCCTGATCGACCTCGCCACCGGCGACATCCTCTGGCTTCACTCCGAGGGCATCCGCAGCGGCAACCTGACCGACGAGGCGACGATGCGCGAAGTCGTCGAGAAGACCTTCGCCTCGCTGCCGCGCCCGGGCGCGCAGCGCTGAGCGACCGGACGATGTCGGCCCGGCTCGCAGCGCCGCTGGTCGCGGCCCTCGTCGCGCTCGCAGCGCCGGCAGTCCCGGAGGTGGCCGGCGCGACCGAGGTCGAGCCCTTCGGCTCGCCGCCCGACCCGGCCGCGCTGGCCGAAGACGAGCGGCGGGTCTGGTCGGCCGGCGACGACCTCGACCGCTCGATCCGCAGGGCCCGCAACCTGGTCCGCGACGAGGCGCTCCTCGCCTACGTCGGGTCGGTCCTCGATGGCCTGACCCGGACTTCCGCGGCGCGATCGTCCTGAAGGGCGTCCTGCGCGACGCGGACCCGAATGCCTTCGTGCTGCCCAACGGCAGCGTCTACCTGACCCTGGGCCTCGTCGGCATGCTGGGCAGCGAGGCCCAGCTGGCGATGGTGCTGGGTCACGAGGCGGCTCACTTCGTGCACCGGCACGGCTACCAGCAGATGTCGAGCGCGAAGTCGATGAGCGCCTTCGGCGTCGGGCTCACCGTGCTGACCGGCGGCATCGGCGCGATCGGCAGCCTGGCGCTGGCCGGCGCGTTCTACGGCTACTCGCGGGACCACGAGCGCGAGGCCGACCGCGCCGGCTTCGAGCGCGTCGTGCGCGCCGGCTATCCGCCGCAGGCGGGCGTCGAGGCCTTCGAGCGCCTGGCTGCCGACGCGAAGCTGTACGACCGCAAGCAGCCGACCTTCTTTGCGTCGCACCCGTCGATGCTCGAGCGCACCGAGGCTTTCCGGGAGCTGATCGCAGCCTTGCCCGCCGAGCAGGGCGCCGGGCAGGCCGCGGCGAGCGGCACGGCGGCTCCGGCGGCTCCGGCGGCTGTTGCCGACCCCGCCCGCGCGGCGCGCTACCGGCAGACGACCGCGCGCGCTCGGCTCGAGTACCTGAGGCTCGCCGCCGAGACGGGGCGCCACCGGTCGATCGTCGCACTGCTCGAGGCGCCGTTCCAGGCAGGTGAGGTGGAGCCGGCCGCGGCGTTCTGGCTCGGCGAAGCCTATCGCCTGCGCGCCGACGAGGGCGATCTCGAACGCGCGGTCGCCGTCTATCGGGCGGTGCTGGAGCGCGATCCGGGGCAGGCGGCGGCCTGGCGCGGCCTCGGCGAAATCGAAAGGCGCGCCGGCAGGACGGCCGAGGCGGCCGATGCCTACCGTCGCTACCTCGACGGCGCGCCGGGCGCGGTCGATCGCGAGGCGATCGAGGCCGAGCTCGGGCGCCTGCAAGCATCGAATGGAAGCGGGTCCGGCGAGCCGGAACCCGCCGGACCGGGAGAGACGCGATGAAGGGAATGCTGGTGCGAATGGCGGTTGCGGCCTTCGCGGTGCTGGCGGGGGGGTGCGCGACCGCGCCGCAGTGGGAGCGCTACCAGGCGACGGCCGGCATCGAGAGTCCCGAGAAGGGGTTCACGCTGCAGGCGCCGGCGGGATGGCGCCGGTCTCCCGTCGAAAAAGGCGACCGCATCGTGCTGACGATGGACGGCTTCGGGATCCAGCAGCTCGTGCTGAGCCGCTTCGACGTCGACAAGGCCTTCCCGCTGACGAAGGCCAGGCCGGCGAAGGATGTCTCCCCGCGCGAGTTCGGCGAACTGCTGCTCGCCGAGCTCAGGGCCGGCGAAAAGGACAGCCGAATCGAGCTGAAATCGTCGGGCGAAACGCGGATCGACGGGCGGCCCGCGTTCCGCCTGCACCTGACCGAGAGAACCGCGCGAGGCGCCCAGTACGAGCGGATCGTGGCGGCCGTGCGCGGCGAGACGAAGATCTTCTGGACCAGTTGCACCGCGCTGGCCAGGTACTACTTCGAGCGGGCCCGGCCGGTCTGCGAGCAGACGATCGCGACGGTCAGGCTCGCGCCGCTCTGAGCCCCGCAGCCCCGCTTCTCACTTCTGCTTCGCGATGATCCGGTCGCTGATCTTGTCGTAGACCGACTGCGGGACGATCTTGCGCCGGACCAGGTCGTCCTTGCCCTTGTAGGGGCGCCCCTTGACGATCGCGGCCGCCCGGGCGGGGCCGATGCCCTCGAGCTTCTCGAGATCCTCGGCTTTGGCGCTGTTGATGTCGAGCTTCTCGGCGGCTGGCGCGCGCTGCTGCGTGGCCTGCTGCTTCGGGTCGGCCGGCCTGGTCGCCGCGCCCTGCGCGAGCGCCACGCCCGAGGAGAGCACGAAGCCGGCGATGGCCGTGGCAAGGACGCTCGACAGGGATTTCATCATTCGGGACTCCACTCCGGTTGGGGCGCTCGGCGCTAAACTGCCAACATGAAGCGAATTTCGGATATCCGCAAGAGCTACGAGCGCGGCGAACTCGACGAAACCCACGCGGCCGACGATCCGCTTCGCCAGTTCCAGGCCTGGCTGCACGAGGCGATCGAGGCCGGCGTGCCGGAGCCCAACGCCATGACCGTGGCCACCGTCGGTCCCGACAACCGGCCGTCCACGCGGGTGGTCCTCATCAAGGACGCCGACGAGCGGGGCATCGTCTGGTACACGAACTACGAAAGCCGCAAGGGGCGCGAGCTGGCCGGGAACCCCTTCGCGGCGCTGCAGTTCCACTGGGTCGAGATGGAGCGGGTGGTGCGGATCGAAGGCCCGGTCAGCCGGGTCGAGGGCCCCGAGGCCGACGAGTACTTCGCGTCCCGTCCGCTCGCTTCCCGGATCGGCGCCTGGGCGTCCGAGCAGAGCCGGCCGATCTCCTCGCGCGCGGTGCTGGTCAAGCGGGCAGCGGAGTTCGGTTTGAAGTTCGGCACCCATCCGCCCAGGCCGCCGCACTGGGGCGGCTACCGGCTGGTGCCCGACCGCTGGGAGTTCTGGCAGGGGCGCCCGTCGCGCCTGCACGACCGGCTGGTCTACCGGCGCGAAGGCGAGCACTGGCTGAGGGAGCGGCTGGCGCCCTGACCGGGTTCCGCGCCCCCTGCGGGGGCGCAGCTCAGTGCAACTGCGCGCGCAGCAGCTCGAGCAGGGCCTGCGGCAGGACCGCCAGCGGATTGTTCTCGCGGCGCAGGTCGGCGGAAAGTTCGCGCAACTGCGGCGCCAGGCCCACCAGGCCGGCCAGCGCTTCCTCGTCGCCGGCGCGCGAGAGCTGTTCGAGCCGGCGCGCGATCAGCGGCGCGCACATCGTGCAGACCTTGACGTCTTCCGGCGCCACCGGATCGGGTTGCTCGCAGCGGGCGGCCAGCTTCACCAGCGCGAGGCGCGTGGCCATCCTGATCCGGGGTTCGCCGGACAGGGTCTCGGACAGGTCGGCAGCCGACAGCGCCCCGGGCAGGCCGGGGGCGCTGTCGAGCAGGCGCGACACAGCGTGGAGGACCGGATTCATGCCCGCATTGAACCGCGTCGGGGCGGTGATGAATTTGATCCCCATCATTTCCGGCGGCAAATGCCCAAGGAATCTGGGGAAATCATTGATCGAAGTCGGCCGCTTCCGGATGATCCGCGCTTTCCCTCAAGGGGAGTAGCCAAGGACCGGAGCTCGCCGGTCCGAGGTCGATCCGGTCAATCCGGGCGGAGCCCTCCGCCCTCGGATCGCACCCGGTGAAACGCGTTCCGCACCAGGCGCGCGTCCCGCTGGCAAGACCTTGAAGACGTCGCCCGGCTCCGGCCGGCGGGATCCTGGTGCAGGGCGCCGAGCAGTACCTGGTGCGCGGCGTCGGGCTGATCGGCGGCCTGCAGGACATCGAGACGATCGTGCTCGAGGAGTCGGGCGGCACGCCGGTCTACCTGCGCGACGTTGCCCAGGTCACGCTGGGCGAGGAGGTCCGCTACGGCGCGATGATCAAGGACGGCTACACCGAGGCGGTCGGCGGCATCGTGATGATGATCCGCGGGGGCAACGCGAAGGAGGTCGTCGAGCGGGTCAAGCAGCGGGTGCAGGAGATCAACGATCGCGGCATGCTGCCGGGCGGCCTGAAGATCGTGCCCTACTACGATCGCTCCGAGCTGGTGGACGCCGCGCTGTGGACCGTCACCAAGGTGCTGCTCGAGGGCGTCGTGTTCGTGATGATCGTGCCCTTCCTGTTCCTGGGCGACCTGCGCTCGAGCCTGATCGTGATCGCAACGCTGGCGCTGGTGCCGCTGGCGACCTTCATCGTGATGAACCAGGTAGGGCTGTCGGCCAACCTGATGTCGCTCGGCGGCATGGCGATCGCGATCGGCCTGATGATCGACGGCTCGGTGGTCGTCGTGGAGAACGCGCACGCCAGGATCGCGGCGCGCCCCGGGGAGAACCGCGCGCGGGTCGTGCTCGACGCGGTGCGCGAGGTCGCGACCCCGGTGGTCTTCGGCATCGGCATCATCATCCTGGTCTTCCTGCCGCTGATGACGCTGCAGGGGATGGAGGGCAAGATGTTCGCGCCGCTGGCCTACACGATCGCGATCGCGCTCGCCATCTCGCTGCTGGTCGCGCTCACGCTCACGCCGGCGCTGTCCTCGTACCTGCTGCGCGCCCCGGCCGGGCACGGCGACCACGACACCCGGCTGGTGGCCTTCCTGAAGCGCGGCTACCTGCGCCTGCTCGACCTGGCGCTGGCGCGCGAGCGCACCACGCTGGCGCTCGCCGCGGCGGCCTTCGCCGGCGCGATCGCGCTGCTGCCGATGCTGGGCACCTCGTTCATTCCGGAGATGAAGGAGGGCTCGATCTCCCCGAACATGGACCGCGTGCCGAACATCTCGCTGAACGAGTCGCTCGCGATGGAGATGGAGGCGGTGAAGCTGATCCGCGAAGTGCCGGGCGTGAAGACCGTCGTGTCGCGGCTGGGCCGCGGCGACAGTCCCGCCGATCCGGCCGGCCCGAACGAGGCCGACGTGATCGCCACGCTGCTGCCGCGCGACCAGTGGCCCGAGGGCTGGACGCAGGACGACATCGCGAGCGAGATGCGCGAGCGGCTGATCGGCTTCCCCGGCGTGCAGGTCGCGATGGCCCAGCCGATCTCGGACCGCGTCGACGAGATGGTCACCGGCGTGCGCTCCGACGTCGCGGTGAAGATCTTCGGCGACGACATGGAGACGCTGCGGCAGAAGGCCGAGGAGATCGCGCGGATCGCCACGACCGTTCCGGGCATGCGCGACCAGCGGGTCGAGCGCGTGGGCGGCCAGCAGTACCTGACGCTGGCCATCGACCGGCAGGCGATCGCGCGCGCCGGGCTCAACGCCTCCGACGTGCACGACGTGATCGAGATGGCGGTCGGCGGC
>VFQM010001594.1_pt1 | contig 19421 bp, 18 predicted proteins | sample 3512391 | NCBI WGS metagenome assembly VFQM01 (sample SAMN10412369, study PRJNA504923) | tailings metagenome | isolation source: Replicate 1 from Balatoc abandoned mine | place: Philippines | reverse complement strand
TTTTATATTAGGTTTAATTATTTTGGTTTGCACTCAACCAAAACTTACGGAAGGCTTAATTGCTTCTGCTAAAGGAAAAGTAATCTTATGTATGTTATAAATTTGAAAAAAAATGAGTTTTGGGTAGTTGTCTAGTATAAGTACATCTTTTATTTTTTGTCTAGCATTTCTTTTAGCAAGGCAATCTGTTCGTCTTTGGCTTTTAGTAACTCTTGGTAAACCTCTTTATTTTCTTGGTAGAGATTTTCTACTTGTTGATGACCGACAGAATTATCCTTTAAATCTTGATTATAAATTGTTTGGTTTTTTAAATCTAGTATTTCTGAAACATCTGTTTCTAATAATTTGGCAACCGAGAAAAGTTTATCAATGGTAATCTTAGTAGAACTATTCTCCATTTTGGCGTAAGTAGATTGATTAACGTTGAGCTGGTGTGCCATATATTCTTGACTGAAACCTTTTAATTCTCTATGTTTTCGAATATTTTTTGCAATAGCATCATTCATAATTAGCATAATTTAATCACAAAGATAATAATTTATTCATTTTATGAATTGTTTTTCTGGGATTTTATTTTCTACTTTGCTATAACAAAAACTAATGCGCAAAAAGTTTTTAGTGTAAAAAATAATTATTAATTTTAAAAATTAAACAAATGAAAAATTTAAAAAATTTGAATTTAATTGAGCTTAACGCTCAAGAAGTAAAAGAAATTGATGGAGGAATTGCCCCAGCATTAGTAATAGGAATTGGGTGGGGTATTATGACTGGTCTTTCAATAGTAGGAGTAGCAATAGCTGACAAATACAACGTTAAACTATTTAATCAATAAATCTATATAACAGTAATATTATGAAAAATTTAAATTATAGCAAAATAAGTGATTTGTCTAAAGAAGAATTACTTTTAATTGACGGAGGTATTTTACCAATAATAGCTGGTGCTGCAATCTTAAAAGGTTTTGGAATTGGTTTTGGAATTGTTGCAGCTGGGGTAGGATTATATGCTGCGGCGAAAGAAGCTTTTTAAACCTAATAATATGAAAGAGTTAATTTTTGGATTAGGTAAAGGTTTTGCTATTGGCTTCTTATTTGTAGCATTATGTGTTATATTATACTATGTTTCTTATAAGACATTTTAAAACTTATATAAAGGCAATAGAAAAACTACCTAGTGCTAAGATGCATTATTCTCAGATAAAACTCTACATTCAAAATGTGGAGTTTTATTCTTATAAAATATAAAATTTTACTGATGCCCAAAACAATATATCTTACCATTCTAACATTGGTAATATTAACTCTATTTCTCTTGCCTATTATTCATCTTCCAATATCCTCTTCTTCAAGAGGCGTAGTACGTTCTGCACAAGAAAACACACAGCTTACGGCAGTAGTAAGCGGTAGAGTGATAGAAACAAAACTAGAAAAGAATAACCAAAACATAAAAAATGGAGAAACGCTCCTAGTGGTAACCGCAGAACAACTAGATACGCAAAAAAATCTACAATCTAATCAAAGTGCTGATTACCAAGCTCAGCTTTCAGACTTGCAAAAAATTTCTAATGGTAATTTCACAGGTTTGCAAACAGGGCAATACATAAGAGAGGTTTCAGCTATGCAAGAAAAAATAGCACAAGTACAATCACAATTATCACTCGCCAAAAAAGATTATGATAGAGCATTATTACTCTATAACCAAGGTGTAATACCTAGAGCAGATTATGATAAATTCTATTATGACTATCAAAACTTAAAAACACAAATTTCAAGTATAAGAGAGCAACAATTGGCGCAATGGCAAGCTCAAAAAAGAGATACAGAAAGACAAATCCGTTCTCTAGGTTCAGAAATTACACGTATTAATCAAGAACAGAAAAACTATATTGTTACCGCTCCTATTTCTGGTAGGCTGGTTAATTTTTCTGGGGTACAAAAAGGTAATTTCATAGTACAAGGTCAACCAATTGGAGAAATTTCTCCAGAAGAAAACCAAGTGGCAGAATGTATGGTATCTCCCAAAGACATTGGTTTTATTAAGAAAAGCCAAAAAGTAAAATTTCAAATTGATGCCTATAACTATAATCAATGGGGACTGCTAGAAGGGAAAGTAGTTGATATTGACCAAAACATTACTGTAAACCAACAAACTGGAGAAGCCTATTTTAAAGTACGTTGTGTAATGGATAAAAATTATCTGCAACTCAAAAATGGCTATAAAGGTCAAATAGGAAAAGGAATGACTCTTACTGCAAGATTTTATTTGTTGGATAGAACGCTTTGGCAATTACTCTTCGATAGAGTAGATGATTGGTTTAATCCTAACTTAAAGTAAACAAGGTGCGGAGCACCGAAATCAATAGCATAGGGCAAAGCCCTATGTTTTAATGAAAAAGGAAAGCGGAGCCCTGAAAGGGCGAAATAATTGATGTCGCCCTTTCAGGGCTTCCTTAAAAAAAACATAAAATCCATAGGGCGCTACCCTATGCTAATGATTTTGTCACTTCGTGACATTACTGATATGAAAAAAGAAACCTTAATAAAACAACACGACATAAAAGACTGCGGAGCTGCTTGTTTGGCTTCCGTTTCTGCACACTACGGACTTAAAATTCCTATTGCAAAAATTAGGCAAATCTGCCATACTGATAAAAGAGGAACTAATGTTCTCGGGATGGTTCAAGGTTTAGAAGCTCTAGGTTTTAATGCCAAAGGTGTAAAAGGTGGAGCGGATGCTTTACCAGAAATTCCACTTCCTGCTATTGCGCACGTCATCGTAAAAGAGCAATTGCATCATTTTGTAGTTATCTATAAAGTTTCCAAAGAAAAAATCTATGTGATGGATCCTGCTTTTGGAAAAATAGAAGAATACACCATAGAAGAATTTTCAAAAATTTGGACAGGTGTTCTTATCCTACTAGAGCCAAATGAATATTTTGAGCAAAAAGACGAAAGTACAAGTATTTACAGTAGATTTTGGAACTTGGTGCAGCCTCATAAAAGTATTTTGTTACAGGCACTTATTGGTGCAGTAGTTTATACTGTTTTAGGTTTATCTACTTCAATTTATATTCAGAAAATTACAGATTATGTTCTAATTGATGGAAATAGAAGATTATTAAATTTGCTTTCTATTGCAATGATTGTGATTCTTCTTTTCCAAATTTTCATTGGATATATGAAATCTGTTTTGGTATTACAGACAGGACAGAAAATGGATAAGCATTTAATATTGGGGTATTACAAACATTTATTAAAACTTCCTCAGCGTTTTTTCGACACGATGAAAGTCGGGGAGATTATCTCCAGAGTAAATGATGCCGTAAAAATTAGAACTTTTATTAATGATGTTTCTATTCAGATTTTTGTAAACATTTTCATTGTCTTGTTTTCGTTTGCTCTAATGTTTACTTACTATTGGAAACTGGCATTAATTACGGCTTTGGTTATTCCTTTTTATCTGTTGGTTTATTTTATCACGAATAAACTCAACAAAAAAGTAGAAAGAAAACTAATGGAAGAAAGTGCAGAATTGGAAAGTCATTTGGTAGAATCTCTTAATTCTGTAAGAACCATTAAACAATTTGGCGTAGAAACCTTTGCGAATAATAAAACCGATAATCGATTTTCAAATTTATTAAAGACGATTTACAAGTCTGTAATTAATGCCTTGTTCTCTGGAAATTCTTCTGAATTTTTATCTAGAATTTTTACTATTGTTTTACTTTGGGCAGGTGCAGGATATGTAATTGATAGAGAAATAACACCTGGAGAATTGCTTTCTTTCTATGCATTAATTGGTTATTTTACTGGTCCTGTTTCTCAATTGATTGGAATGAATAAAACCATACAAAATGCACTGATTGCTGCCGACAGACTTTTTGAAATAATGGATTTAGAAAGGGAAGAAACCACAGAAAAGATTGAACTTACAGCAGAAAGTATAGGAAATATACAGTTTAAAGATGTGTTTTTCAGCTATGGAAGTAGAGTTGATGTTTTTGAAGGATTTAATTGTGAAATAGAAAAAGGCAAAACTACCGCTATAGTAGGTGAAAGTGGGAGTGGTAAAACTACATTGGCTTCTTTAATCCAAAATCTTTATCCATTAAAAAATGGTAAAATAATGATTGGAGATTATGACATTAATTATATTTCAAATTATTCTTTGAGAAATTTAGTTTCGGTAGTTCCTCAACAAATTGATTTATTTTCTGGTAATGTTATTGAAAATATTGCTCTGGGTGAAGACATTCCTGATATTCAAAGAATTATAGATATTACCAAAAATTTAGGAATTCTAGAATTTATAGAAAAATTGCCTAATGGTTTTCAAACCTATCTTGGCGAAAATGGCTCTCAACTTTCTGGCGGACAAAAACAAAGAATTGCTATTGCAAGAGCTTTATACAAAAATCCTGAAATATTAATTTTAGATGAAGCTACTTCTTCTCTTGATACTGAAGCAGAACAAATTATTCAGAAAACTTTAAATGAATTAAAAGCGCAAGGAAAAACAATGATTGTGATCGCTCACAGATTAAGCACTATTGCCAATTCTGATAAAATTTTGGTGATGAAAGAAGGGAAAATTATGGAAGAAGGTACTCATAGAGATTTACTCTCTATTGATTCTGCTTATAAGTCTATGTGGGAAAAGCAAATTATTTCTCTTAATTAGTGTAACAAAGACCACCATTCACCGTCTAATTAAGAAACTTTTCATCCTATGAAAAAAATATTTTCACTCTTATTGCTATCAGCATTTTCTTTAGGGTTTTCTCAGAAGAAATGGAGTTTACAAGAATGTGTAGATTATGCTGTTAAAAATAATTTACAAGTTATTAGCAATCAATATAATGCAGATATTCAGGCTAAAAATCTAGAAATTTCTAAGAATCAAAAACTGCCTTCTGTTTCGGGTAGTTTTAACAATAATATGAGCTTTGGAACTACGCAAGGATTCCAAGGAAGTATCGGTAGAAATGATAATTTCAATAATAGCGCTTCAGTAGGGGCAAATATGCAATTGTACAATAACGGAAGATTGAAGAAATCTGCCGAAAAATCTCAATATGATTTAGAAGCGAGTTTGTTAGATGCAGAACGTGTAAAAAATGATATTTCACTTCAAATTGCTCAACAATATTTACAAGTTTTACTGAATAAGGAAGTAAAGAAAATCTCTGATGAAGCCGTAGCAAATGCCGAAAAAGTATTGAGCAGAGCGAAAATTACTACAGAAGTAGGAACTACACCAAAAACAGTAGAAGCAGAAGCAACTGCAGGTCTAGCAAGAGAAAAACAACGCCAAAAATCTGCTGAAATAGATATTCAGCGTTCTCTTTTTTCATTGGCGATGTTATTGCAACTAAAAGATTATCAGAATTTTGATGTGCAAGAAGTTCCTTTGCCAAGTTCTTTGGAAGCACCATTGAATTCTACCGAAATTATTGTGGAAAAAGCTTTCGAAAATCAACCGCAAGTAAAAGCTGCTGAAACCAGAATTCTTTCTGCTCAGAAACAAACCGAAATCGCAAAAACTGCTTTTTATCCTTCTGTTTCAGCATTTGCAGGATTAAGCACATTTTATTTCTATAAAGTTTCGCCTACACTTAATCCAACTACAGGACAGGAAATAGATGTAGAGTATGACAGTTTTTTTAAGCAATACAAAGACAATTTTGGTCAACAATTGGGCGTTTCTGCAAACATTCCCATCTTTAACAAAGGGATTACCAAATTACAAGTAGAACAGGCTAAAATTTCTGAAAGCATTGCTAAAAACACTTTGGAACAACAAAAAGTAGAAGTTCAGCAAAATGTTCAGCGTGCTTATTTTGATGCAAATGCTAATTATGAAAACTATTTGGCCGCTTTAGAAGCCGAAAAATCGACCAAGTTGGCATTAGAATTTGCCGAGAAAAGTTATGAAGCAGGTAGAGCTACCATTTATGACTTGAACAATGCTAGAAATAATTACATCAATGCTCAAGGTTCTGTTTCTCAAGCGAAATACAATTTTATTTTCAGCACGAAACTGTTGAATTTCTATGCAGGAATTCCGCTTTCGTTGTAATTCCGTGTTCCGTGTTCCGAGTTTCGAGATGCGAGTTTTTAGGAGGGCAAAATTTGATTAAATTGTTTATTTTAGCGTAAAGTAAATCGAAACTAGTATCTTTGACCTCGTATCAAAATAATGTCAATAAAAGTTTTAGAAAAATTTTTGCCAGAGAATGCTCTTCCTTATCTCAAAATTTGGTTTGGGAGTTATCCTTGTCATCTAAAAATTACCAAAAACAGAAACAGCAAACTGGGAGATTACCGAAAATTGCCCGATAAATCTCACCAAATCACAGTTAATAGAACACTAGAACCGCAATTATTTTTCTTTGTGCTTACACATGAATTGGCGCATTTGATTGCTTTTGAGAAACATGGCAGGAGAATTTCACCTCATGGTGCAGAATGGAAGCAGACTTTTAGAGAAATGTTGCTAGAAAGTTTGACCGTTTATGCAGAAGATTTACGTCCCATCATTCAGAAATTTTCAAAATCTCCGAAAGCCAATTTTATGGCTTCCCCAGACTTAGTGAAGTATTTTCATGTACCAGATGAAGATGAGTTATTATATCTAGAAAACCTTATCGTTGGGGATGTTTTTGTCCTTAAAAATAAAGTTTTCGTAATAGAAGAAACAACAAAAAAGCGCTATCTTTGCCGTAATTTAAAATCTGGGCTAAAATATAAGGTAAATACATTAGCTCGGGTGAAAAAAATCGATGATCAATATGAAAAACAGTAACTACTGCGTAATCATGGCGGGTGGAATTGGCAGCAGATTTTGGCCAATGTCTACTCAGAAATTTCCGAAGCAGTTTCAAGATATTTTAGGAACGGGAAGAACCATGATTCAGCAAACTTTTGACCGAATTAAGCAAATCGTTCCTACCGAAAATATATACGTAATCACCAACCAAGAGTACGTAGAATTGTCTCATCATCAGTTGCCGGAGATTCCTCTAGAAAATATTGTTGGTGAACCTGTGATGAAAAACACAGCAGCGTGTAATATTTACATGGTGAATAAAATTGCAGATAGAGATGCAGATGCTAACATAATTGTCTTGCCAGCTGATCATTTAATTATTAAGGAGAAAACTTTTTTAGAAAAAGTAGAATTAGCCTTTGATTTGGCGAGCAAGCATGACTACCTTATCACGCTAGGAATTACACCAACTCGTCCTGATACTGGATATGGTTATATACAGTTTATCGAGAAAAAAGAGGTGGAATTTTTCAAAGTAAAAACTTTTACTGAAAAACCTAGTTTAGAAATTGCTAAAGCATTTTTAGAAAGTGGAGATTTCCTTTGGAATGCAGGAATTTTTGTTTGGAATGTAAAATCTATTCATAAAGCGTTCCATGAGTTTTTACCAGAAATGACGCATGAATTTGATACATGTGAATATAATAATGATAAAGAATCTGTTTGCATAGAAACCATTTATCCAAAAGTAGAAAAAATCTCTATAGACAATGGAATTTTAGAAAAAGCGAAAAATGTTTACGTGATTCCCGCAGATTTAGGTTGGAGTGATTTAGGAACTTGGACTTCTGTCTACGAAAACGCTGAAAAAGATGAGAACAATAATGCAGTTAAATCTAAGCATGTTCTTACCTATAATTCTAAAGGAAACATCATCAGACTTAGAAATAATAATAAAGCAGCTATTATTGACGGTTTAGAAAACTACATCGTGGTAGATACAGAGAAGGCTCTCCTGATTTGCCCAATTAGCAATGACCAGTTGATTAAGGACTACGTTTCAGACTTGAAAAATTTTAAAAAAGGAGAAAAATTCATGTAGTTTTATTCTTTAACCCAATAAAACAAAAAGAGAAACTTATGCTAAAGTTTCTCTTTTTTCGTCTATTATAATTAGTTCAAAACCGAAAGTTTCGTCTTCTCTTTTTACTGTTTTAATGTGCTGAGTTAATGCCATGAGTTGCTCTACAAAAAAACTGGTCTCAAAAAACTGTCTGTGAATCGTAGGTAATAATTGCATGAAATAATCACGTCCCACTTTATTATTGTGCAAATCCATTTTGCGTTGCAGAGGTTCATTGGGAAATAAATCTTCGTGCATTTGCGTGATTTTTTCAGTCCAAATTAGCGCTTTTTTCGGTGAAGAAACCTTGCAGCAATACATCATGATTAAACTGTTCCAAAGTGCGTGTCTAAAGGCGTTTCCTGCACCGTGTAAACCATGTGTTTTTGGAAATAATTTTTCAGAAATTTTGTACGTTTTATAGGTTGCGAAAAAGGTAAGAACAGAAAAAATAGGATGACTAAACCCAATAAGAAATAATTTCAAAAGGTTTTTTAAACTTAAGCTTTTTAAGACATTAAAAACAAGTTTAGGTGTCATTCTAAGGGTTTTTCTAAGATTAGTAAGTGTTTTTTTGAAAATGTTTCAAACAAAAATCGTAAAACAATTAAGTTTTACGATTTAAAATTATCTCAGTGAATAAATGTTCTATTTATTCATCAATAGTTTCACTGTTTTAGAAACCGTTTCTTTAATTTCAGTTCTTTTTACAATAAAATCTACAAATCCTTTTTCCTGAATAAATTCAGACGTTTGGAAACCTTCTGGTAAATCTCTACCGATGGTTTCTCTAATTACTCTAGGGCCTGCAAAACCAATTAAAGCGCCAGGTTCTGCCATGATTACATCTGCAGTCATTGCAAAAGATGCGGTAATTCCACCAAAAGTTGGGTCGCATAAATAAGCAATGTAAGGCAATTTTTTATCAGAAAGTTGAGCCAACTTAGACTGTACTTTTGCTAATTGCATCAGAGAATAAGCCGCTTCTTGCATTCTAGCACCACCAGATTGGCAGATAATCATGTAAGGAAGTTGATGTTCTATACAATAATCTACAGCTCTTCTGATTTTTTCGCCCATTACAGAACCTAAAGAACCCCCGATAAACGCAAAATCCATACAAGAAATCACCATGTCTACACCATTTACGCTTCCTCTTGCATTTCTGATGGAATCTTTAAGTTTTGTTTTATATTTTACTTCTTTTAATCGGTCTGTATATGCTTTTGTATCTTTAAATTTAAGCATATCTACACTTTCTACATCGGGATGTAATTCTGTGAATTTCCCTTCGTCAAAAAGTATATCGTAGAACTCTGCGCTTCCTATTCTCACGTGGAAACCGTCTTCTGGAGAAACGTAATTATTTCTCTTAAGCTCGTCATGTTCTACAATCTTACCAGAAGGAGTTTGATGCCAAAGACCTTTTGGAACGTCTTTTTTCTCTTCGGTTCCTGTGGTAATATTTTTTTTCTTTCTTTTAAACCAATCAAAAGCCATAGTTATTTATTTAAGGTTAAAATTAAGGTTTCGAATTTAGTGAAATCTTTGATTTTAGCCTAATGTATTTACGTTATTTAAATCTTCAAAGGCTTTTACCAATCTATTTACGAAAGTTTCTTCACCTTTTCTAATCCAAACTCTTGGGTCATAGAATTTTTTGTTTGGTTTTTCTTCACCTTCTGGATTACCAATTTGAGTTCTTAAATACTCGATATTAGAATTCATGTAATCTCTAATTCCTTCTGTGTAAGCAAACTGAAGGTCTGTATCGATGTTCATTTTGATAACACCATAAGAAATCGCTTCTCTAATTTCTTCTAATGTAGAACCAGAACCACCGTGGAATACGAAGTTTACTGGTTTTTCAGAAGTTCCGAATTTTTCTTGTACATATTTTTGAGAATTGTCTAAGATTTTCGGAGTTAATTTCACGTTTCCTGGTTTGTAAACGCCGTGAACGTTACCAAAAGCTGCAGCGATGGTAAATTCTGGAGAAATAGCTTTTAATCTTTCGTAAGCGTAAGCTACTTCGTCTGGCTGAGTGTACAATTTAGAAGAATCTACATCTGAGTTGTCTACACCATCTTCTTCGCCACCAGTTACTCCTAATTCTATTTCTAGAGTCATGCCCATTTTAGCCATTCTTTCGAAATATTTAGTAGAAATGTCTAAATTTTCTTCAATTGGTTCTTCTGATAAATCTAGCATGTGAGAAGAGAATAATGATTTGCCATAAGCTTTGAAGTGCTCTTCGCTTGCGTCTAATAATCCATCAATCCAAGGAAGTAATTTTTTAGCACAGTGGTCTGTGTGAAGAATTACGGTAGCTCCATAAGCTTCTGCAAGGGTATGAATATGTCTAGCTCCTGCAATTCCTCCTAGGATTGCAGATTTTTGATTTTCAGTACTAAGGCTTTTTCCTGCGTTAAATGCAGCTCCTCCGTTTGAAAACTGAATAATTACTGGAGCGTTTAATTTAACTGCTGTTTCCATAGTAGCGTTTATGTTACTAGAACCTACTACGTTTACTGCAGGAAGTGCGTAATTATTTTCTTTTGCGTGTGCAAAAATTTCTGATACTAATGAACCTGTGGCAACACCTGCCGGAAATTTTCTGCTCATTTTTCTTTTGTTTTATTATTGATTATTAAATGTAAATTTCAAAATGTAAATTTAGTGAATTTTATGCTATTAATACTAATTTCTTTTGTCTTTGCCCCACAGCAATTTCTGCCTTAAAGTTTTGAAAAAACTCAAATCTTTTGGGTGCATTAAGATCAACTGGAAGTCGGCTTTTTTTACCGTAATCACATCATCATTTTTCATGTGATAGAGTCTAGAATCTAGAGAAAGAGAATATTGTGGCACTCTGCTTTCTACTTTTAAGGTAATTTCTATATCGTCTCTTAGAACAATAGGTCTCACATTAAGGTTATGAGGCGCAATTGGCGTAAGCGAAAGAATTCCGTTTCCTGGTGAAATAATAGGGCCGCCACAACTCAGTGAGTATGCTGTAGAACCAGTAGGTGTAGAAATAATTAAACCATCTCCCCAATAATAGGTGAGAAACTGCTCATTAATATGCGTTTCTATGGTAATCATAGAAGTGGTTTCGTTTCTAGAAACGCTCAAATCATTTAGTGCATAAGGAAAATCAATAGGAGTACCGGAAGAAGTAACGTGCAAAACGCTTCTTTTGCTCAAATTCATTTCTTTGGTGATGATTTCATCTATATAACTAAAGATTTCATCCTTAGAAAAACTTGCCAAAAACCCTAATCTACCCGTGTTTACACCGATGATGGGAATTTCTAATTCTTTTATAAAGTTCAAGGCATTTAAAATAGTTCCGTCTCCCCCAAAACTGAAGAAAAAATCTATTTTTTCTTGTTTTACATCTTCGTAGTTAGAAAAAGTGGAAAACTCTTTAGAAAATTCTAAATCTTTGAAGAGCTGTTCATATATAATAGCTTTTACACCTCTTTTGTTAAGTTCTGATATAAACTTACTTAAGTATAAAAATGTATCTAAGTCTTTTTTCTGTGAATAAATGGCAGCTTTCAAAATAAATCTTTTTATAAACTCAAAAATACATTAAAATTCTAAATATTTTTGAAAATATTGATATCGGTCTTTGATGAGGTCTTCTTTTTCGTCGTTATAAAATTTATGAACTACGTGATAACCAAATCGGTCGAAAGTTTCGTCAATTGAACTTAAATTATCATGGTTGATTTTCATAGTAACTTGTATTACATCATCATTTACATGACTGATGAACGCTCCGTAAAATTTAGAATTGTTGCTTTCTACAATTTTGGCAATTTCGGTCATCGAAAACGATTTTAAATTGGTTTCTACCGTTAAAACCGCTCCGTTTTCAGAAAATAAAGGATATTTCGACAGTTCATTAAAAACATCATCGTAAGCAATGTATCCTAGATATTCTTCATTTTTATTGATGATGGGAATAATATTAGCGTTAAAAGTATAGAATAATTTTACAGTGTCTAACACGGTTCCGCCTTCTAAAATAGCAAAACGTTCGATGTGAATAAGAAGTTCTTCTAAATTTTTATCTGGATTTTCTTCCAAAAATTCCTTGCAGATTCCTCCCAAAAAAAGATTGTTTTTTTGTACAAAAACATGGGTGAAACCAAATTCCGAGGCTATTTCTAGTGCTTCTTCTGCTGATGAATCAACTTCAAAAGCGGGAAAATCTTTGGATATGTATTCAGAAATTAACATGTTGCAAAGGTAATTAATTCTTATCAATCAGCTAAATGATGGAAATCATAAAAAATTTTCAAACATTTTTGAATTTTATTGAAATAAAAAATTATCTTTGTCACCTTTCATTTTTACTTTTTATTAGATTTATTTCAAACTGCATTGCTTCCTAAGGGGTTATGCAGTTTTTTTATGTAAAAATCCTAGCTTTTTTTCTTTCTTAGAAAAATTAATCCTCCCAGAATAATTGCACCGCCTATTCCTTGTAAAAAAGTAAAACTTTCTCCGTCTATGATTCCCCAAGCTACCGCCACGATTGGCATTAATAAAGTTACGGTAGACGCAAATAGCGGATTAGAAACACTCATTAATCTATATTGTAACATCATGGCTAGTCCAGTTCCGAAGATGGATAAAGTCGCTACAAATCCCAATCCTATCATATTTTCTCTTGTAAAAGAAAACTCGTGGAAGAAATTTGAGAAATATAAAGCCAATAAAGATGGTAAAAATAAGACGTAGAAAAATACAAATGAGGACAAGAGTTTCGCAGGAATATGCGTGAGTTTTGCGCCAACTGTAGTTACGCTTACAGCGTACAAGAAAGCAGCAAAAAGCAATAGTCCTATATAAAATAAGTGTTCTGTATTATTGTCATGTCCCGAATTCATCAATAAAATCACCCCAAAGAAACTGATGACAATTCCCAAAATTTGTTGAGGAGTAGTTTTGGTTTTCCAGAATGCTGCACCTACCAAAATAACGAAAAGCGGCATCGTAGAATTGATGATTCCGGCAATACTGCTGCTGACTTTGGTTTCCGCAATAGGGAATAAGAACATGGGAATAAAATTTCCACAAAGTGCTGCAATAATGAGCCATTTTAGATGTGATTTAGGAAATTTTTTGATGTTCAATAAAGCAATCGGCGAGAGTAAAACCCCAGAAATAAGAACTCTAAGCGCTCCTACTTGATACGGATTAAAATGTTCCAGCGATTTTTTTATCAAAATAAAAGAAGAGCCCCAAATCAGAGAGAGCAATACCAATAAAATCCATTTTTCTTTTTCAGGGTTCATGTTTTTTTAATTTTTTGGGCGCCAATTTCCTCGTACCGCTCTCGCTTTTTTAAAATTTGTTAATTTTAAAAAGAGCTCCGCTCAACTCGGGGCGCAATTTCTTTATCATTTTACGTTCTCGTCTGAGAAATTTTGTTTTAAAATTTTCAGAAACTCTCTTTTAGGAATTTCTTTAGCACCTAAAGAGGCTAAATGCTCAGTGTAAACTTGGCAATCAATCAATTGATACTGACTTTTATATTTTTCTACAAAATAAATAAAACCCGCTTTACTTGCATTGCTCACTTTGGCAAACATACTTTCGCCGCAGAAGATGTGTCCTAAATCTACACCATATAAACCACCGACCAATTCATCATTTTCCCAAACTTCTATGCTTTTTACTTTTCCAAATCGGTGAAGAGTGCTATAAGCTTTTATCATTTCATCGGTAATCCATGTTCCGTCTTGACCTTTTCTTTCTGCGGCTTGGCAATTTTTCATCACTTCTTCGAAACATTTATTTTCGGTAAAAGTAAATTTCCCCTCTCGCAGAATTTTCTTCATGGATTTAGAAATTTTCAAATCTTCTGGAAGCAAAACGAATCTAGGATCAGGACACCACCACAAAATATCATCTTCAGGATTAAACCAAGGGAAAATCCCGTTCTGATAAGCAAACCAGATTCTTTCTGGAGATAAATCTCCACCCATTGCCAATAATCCTCCTTCAAAATCATACAAAGCAGGGTCTGGAAAAGCAATTTCTTCGGAATCTAGTAGAAACATATCTTATTTTAAAAACGAAATCCCACTTATTAAAGTAGGATTTCAAATGTATAAAATTTCTATTATTTTAGAAAGGTAAATCGTCATCACCTTCGTCTGCGAAAGGATTTTCGTTTGTTGTAGCTGGAGTAGCTGCAGTAGATGGGGCAGCGTAAGTAGGTTGAGCGCCGTTATCTGCTACTTTTTCTAATCTCCAAGCCGTAATAGAGTTGAAATATTTTACTTCACCTTGTGGGTTAGTCCACTCTCTACCTCTAATATTGATTCCTAATTTTACAGTTTCGCCTTCAGAAACATTATCTAATAAATTAATTTTATCTGATAAAAATTCTATTGAAATAGGCTGAGGATATTGTTCCTGAGTCAATAAAACCATTTCTCTTTTTTGAAAACCACTTGCAAAAGTCTGGGTATCAAATATTTTCTTAACCGTTCCTTGTAATTCCATATCTATTAATCTTAAAGTTGTAAAAGTAATAAAAACAGAAACAAAAATCTAATTTCTAAGTTTTTTTTTCAAAAAATAAAAATTTTCAAAAAAAAGTTGTGAACATTAGGAAAAAGTTTCTATATTTGCACTCACAAAAAACGAACAAAGTTCTTTAAATACTAGCGGATGTGGTGTAATTGGTAGCCACGCCAGACTTAGGATCTGGTGCCGTGAGGCGTGGGGGTTCGAGTCCCTTCATCCGCACACGAAATAGAAATGCGAAAATAGCTCAGCTGGTAGAGCACAACCTTGCCAAGGTTGGGGTCGCGGGTTCGAATCCCGTTTTTCGCTCTCCATTTTGCCCTGGTGGTGGAACTGGTAGACACGCAGGACTTAAAATCCTGTGTCCGCAAGGACGTACGGGTTCAAGTCCCGTCTGGGGTACAAAAAACGCTGTTAATCATTTGATTTTCAGCGTTTTTTATTTCAAGGGGTGGCTAAAAGGGTGGCTTATTTGTGGTTTTATATTTCTTTTGATTGTCGGTATTTATCCAATTTTTCTTTTCTCTTTTCCCAATCTGGCATTTTTAGTGTTAGTAATTCAAAAAAATCTTTATTATGATGTTTGTGAATTAGATGGCAAAGCTCGTGCATGATAACATATTCTATGCAGCGTTTCGGAACGTGAATTAATCTAGGGTTGAAAATTAATTTATTTTTCACGGTGCAGCTTCCCCAGCGTGTCGGCATTTCTTGAAAATTAATTTTAGAAGGGATGTGATGATTTTTTTCAAATTTTTTCATCATGGGAAGTGCTATTTCTGAAATCTTAAGTATCGCACGATCTTTCCACCATTTTTCAAAAATTACAGAAGCGTTTTCTTTCTTTTTTACCAAAATTAGGAATTGATTTCCTAAATAAGAAACTTCTTCTTTTTTAGAGATTTTTATATTAATTTTATATTGTCTTCCTAAATAAAATACACTATAACCAGATTTCATTTCATAATTAGTATCATATAAATCAAGCGTATCAAAATAATTTTGTTGTTTGAAAATCCATATTGCTTTTTTATAAACCCATTTTTCAATTTCTTCCATGCTGGTTTCTAATGGCACAGAAACTTGTACAGTTTTGTCAGGTGAAACCTTAATTCCGAGTGTTTTTCTAGCGGAATAATTTATGGTAAATTCTATTTTCTTTGAACCAAATTCTACAAAATGTACCATAAACTATTTATTTGCAATTGCGATTTCAATACATTTTTTTGTAATTTCATCTGCTTTTTCTAGAGTAAGCCCTTGGATATCCATCAAATAATCACCAAAATCTAGTTCTATTCTATTGAGGATATCGGTGTTTTTGTGCCAATCAACAATTTCATTTTGAGCAATTAAATCATCTAAATACAAGGTGCTTTCTTCGGATTTTTCAACTTGTTCGTTTTGCAAAAATCTGAATATAGGAATGTTTCTTTTTTTATGGTTCAAAGTTTCAGGAACATCACTTGCTTTTGTGCCGATAGCTTCATTTCTGATGTCTTTTAGTTTTTGTAAAGCTTCTAAATCCGAAAGTCTATCAGCTCGCATATCTGCAATGGTTTGCTTGATGAGTTCGGATAGTTTTTTGAACAAAACAGGGTCGGTTTCTCTTTTCTCGTTGATGTATTTTGAGGTTGCCGAAGCTATTTTCTCTGCTTTTGCTCTGTTACCTACTACTTTTTCTAATTCTTCGTTGAATGTTTCGGTGTCCAGTATATCTATTTGCTCGGTAAGTCTTATGATTTCTTCTGTAATTACGTGCTGATCTAGTAATTTTTGAAGTTGTTTTTCGTATTGTGCAAAAGTCACATTATCCACATATATATTGTTCACGGCAACTCTAATTCCAGCAAATTTCTTCAAATCATTTTTGTATAAATCAATTCTTTCTGCTGGAGTATTATCATAAAAAGTTACCGTAGAAAGTGCTATTTTTAAAATTTTTGCAAAGAAATTGAATTTTGCATAAAACTCTTCTCTTAGGGCTATATCAGACAAGAAATGGATGTATTCGTCAATGTTATTTTTATTTTTTAAAGTTTTGAAAAGATTTAATAGGTCAGAATACGCCTGCGGAAGTTTTGCAATTTCTTGTGATATATCGGTTAAAGTATTTTGCAAATCCATCAATTCTGTTTGGTCTTCGTCTGTAGTATAGGTTTCCATAGCTTCTTCTAGTTCGTGCATAATGCCAGCATAATCTATAATAAAACCGTAATCTTTACCTGCATAAACTCTATTTACCCTTGCAATTGCTTGTAATAATGAGTGCTCTCTTAATTTTCTACACAAATACATCACGATGGTTTGTGGCACATCAAAACCTGTTAATAGTTTATCAATAACAATGAGTAATTCTATACTTTCTCCATTTTCATATTGCTGAATAATAGATTTGTCAATATCATTTCCGTATTTTGTTTTTAGTAAATTGTAATACTGCACCACTTCGCTCGCTTCACTGCTATGAACATCATTATTTCCTTCACGAGGGTCTGGTGAGGACATAACCACTTCTGTAGAAACTTTGCCAATTAAATCAAAAGCTTTCTTATATTTTACTGCGGTTAATTTATCAGGACAAACCACCATTCCTCTAAAACCAGAATGAATACCAGTGTTGTCTTTTCCCCAATTGCTGGAAAAATGTCGGCTAATATCCATAGCTGTTTGATAAATATTTTGGTCGGTTTTACTTATCAAACCAGCATTGTTCATTTTCTTTTTTAGTTCTGTCTTATTGTACTCGGTTAAATCTTCTGCAACGATATCAAAACCTCTATCCAAAGCATTTTGATTCACATCTTGTACCGCAAATCTGCCTTCGTATAAAATAGGAACAATTGCTTTGTCGGCAACGGCTTCATTGATGGTATAAGTATCAATAATTCCACCAAATTTTTGGGCTGTACTTTTTTGAGATTTCATAAGTGGAGTTCCTGTAAATACAATAAAACAAGCATTAGGTAACACTCTTTCCATATTTACATTGAAAACACCATATTGTGTGCGGTGTGCTTCGTCTATTAAAACAAAAATATTGGGACTTTCTAGCGGATTACTCGCCAATTCGTTTACCGCAGCCTGAAATTTATTGATAATGGTAGTGGTTACAAAATCGCCATTTCCTTTTAATAATTGTATCAATTGTTTTCCAGATGTGGCATTTATTACCTCTATTTCTACTTTTTGAAGCGTTGTGGTTATTTGCCTGTCCAAATCTACTCTGTCGGTTACTAAAATAATTTGTGGATTTTTCACAGTATCTTTTACTTTTCTAGCTAACATAGCCATAGTTAAAGATTTACCGCTTCCTTGTGTGTGCCAAATTACACCGCCTAAACGTTTTCCGTTTCGTATTGGTTTTATTCTATTAATGATTTTATTGATGGAGAAATACTGTTGAAAGCGGGCTACTTTTTTTACAATGCCTCCCTCAAACAAAATAAAATCTTTGATGATTTCTAAAAAACGCTCTTTGCTAAATAAGCCATAAAGCATTACATCTTGTAAAGTAGGGGTAATTTCTACTTCGTATTTTTCTTTGTAATTTAAAAAATCGGAATTTCCTCGAAAATCGTTTTGAAAAAATATTTTACTTTCCGTTTCTTTGGTTAAATCTGCATTTACAATTTCTGGCAATTGGTCTATAAAATTTTGGTCTTTCTCTTTCCAAACTGCCCAAAATTCTTCTTTGGTATTGGTGGTAGCATATTTGGCTTCGGTAAGGGAAATTGCACCTAAAATCTGACTATAAACATACAGATTTTGTATGCCATCTTCCATTTGGTTGCGAATATGTTGCGAAATTGCTTCTTTGAGTGGTGTTTTTATGGTTGGGCTTTTAGATTCTATAATTGCCAAAGGAATTCCGTTGATAAACAAAACCAAATCCGGGCGATACGTGTCTTTTCTACCAGTACGCATTACGGAAAATTCTTCGGTAATGTGAAATACATTATTTTCGGGTTTTCCCCAATCAATGTATTGAATGGTATGGCTTTTTTTGTCGCCATCAATCGATTGTTCCAACGCATTGCCAAAACGCAAAAGGTTATACGCACAGTTACTTGCATTTACCAAACCTTCGGCTAAAGGAATATCTTTGAGTGAATGAATGGCACGTTCTATATTGGCATCGGAAAAGTCTGCTTGTTTCGAACCAATTTTTATGGTATTTATTTTCTTTAGCTGTTCCCTCAAAATAGAAGTAAGCAAAACATTGCTTTCTCTGTCTTCACGCATTTGCAATGCTTCGGAAGGCGTAAGGTATTGGTAGCCTAAATTGATGAGCAATTTAAGGGCGGGGATTTGTGCGGTATTGTCTTCGTTGAAATGGCTCATAGTTAACCTTGCTTATTTTATTTTTAATCTTGCTTATTTATAAATTTTGATTGATTAACAGTGTTTTATGCGTAAAAATTAACCTTGCTTAATTTTTGTTAATATTTCTTAAACTTATATTTTGCATTGATATCTCTTTGTTTTTCCGAAATTTTGTCCATTAAACCTTCTTTAAGAAAATCATTTAAATAATTTCTAATAGTATTCTCGTTTATCTTAGTATATGTAGATAATTCATTTAGAGTAGCTTCACTATTTACAAAAATATAAAGCAAAACACTTTTTTGGGTTTCATTATATCGCCCCCAATTCTGCTCAATTTTGTCCATTATATCACTATGAACGGTTTTGGAATGCGCACTAATTTTATTGCGTAGCGTTAAATAAACATTATTATTTACTTCTTTATAAGCGGGGCTTGCAAGCATTGATTTTTCCATAGATTCATAAATTCTGGAAACTCCTTCGTTAAGTTGTCTTACATAGCCAAGATCTTCTAACGTTCTTGCTATTCTTGGGTTTCTGGCAAAACGTTCAGTTTTTATATTTTCTACCGTTACTTGTGCTGGAAGCGGGCCACTATTGCTAATCTCCAATCTATCGTCAAAATGTTTTATGTAGATAGCATTCCCTT
>VFQM010001593.1_pt1 | contig 19421 bp, 17 predicted proteins | sample 3512391 | NCBI WGS metagenome assembly VFQM01 (sample SAMN10412369, study PRJNA504923) | tailings metagenome | isolation source: Replicate 1 from Balatoc abandoned mine | place: Philippines | reverse complement strand
TAGCCCACGATGGGCCGGCGCAGCCAGCCGATGCCGTAGTGCTGGCTGTAGGCCTGGAAGTTGGTGCGGAAGTCCGAGCTCACCGGCAGGCCCAGGCGCTGCGCGGTGCGCAGCGCCGACCAGCCGAGCGGCCCTTCGGTGGCGACGTGCACGAGGTCGGGCCGCTGCTGCGCCCACAGCCGCGTCAGCGTGCGCCCGGCCGGCAGGCCCATGCGCAGCTGCGGGTAGCCCGGGATCGGCAGCCCGCGCAGTAGCACCTGCTGCAGCCGCTCGGTCGGCACGACGGCGGCCCCGGCCGCAGCGCCGTCGGCCGCCTGGCGTGGCCGCAGCAGCTGCACCTGGTGGCCGCGCCGCAGCAGGCCGGCGACGAACTGCGCGGTGGTGGTGGCCACGCCGTTGACCTCGGGCGGGTAGGTCTCGGTGACGAAGGCCACGCGCAGTGCTGTCATGCCGCGCATCGTGGCGCCGCTGCGCAACAGGCTGATGACAACGCGGTCACGGCGTTTTCATGCATGCGGGTCAGCATCGCGCCACCGCGGCCCCGGCCGCCTGTCGAGGACCTGCCGCATGCCCAAGAGCTTCCTGGCCACCCTGCGCGAACAGCGCTGGGACGACCACCGCTACTACCACCAGAGCCGCATCAACCAGAGCCTGCACTTCGTCAGCGCCATCAGCTTCCTGGTGGCCTACGCGCTGCTGTTCGTGGACCCGGCGCTGGCCGCCATCGTCGGCTGGTGCGTGTCGATGACGACACGCCAGGCCGGCCACTTCTTCTTCGAGCCGCGCGGCTTCGACCACGTCAACAACGTCAGCGACGAGTACAAGGAAGCCGTGAAGGTGGGCTACAACATCCAGCGCAAGATCGTGCTGCTGGCGGTGTGGGTGGGCCTGCCGCTGCTGCTGTGGCTGCAGCCGTCGGTGTTCGGCCTGATCGCGCCGGCCACGACGCCCGCCGAGACGGTGCACGACATCGGCATCGTCTGGCTGGCGCTCGGCGTGGCGGGCCTGGCCTTCCGCGTCGGCCAGCTCTGGCTGCGCGACGGCGCGGTGCCGGCGCTGGCCTGGATGACGAAGATCCTGACCGACCCGGTGCACGACATCGTGCTGTACCACAAGGCGCCGTTGGCGCTGCTGCGCGGCGAGCTGCTCGACCCAATGCCGCATGTCGCGCATGTCTCCCATGCCCGGCATCGGTGAGCTGGTCTTGCAGTGCGGTTTCAGGCGAACCGCGCGCGCAGCATTTCCTTGAGGATGCCGCGCCGGATCGTCTGGTTGGTGGTGGCCGCGTCGTGCCACCACCAGCCGTCGGCCTGCATCGCGCGGGCCGCGGCGACGAACTTGCGCGCCACCGCATCGACGTCGTCCTGCGTGTAGTTGAGGCTGAAGACGATGCGGCCGCTGCCCACCCAGCTGAGCGCCAGGCCTTCGGCGCGCAGGTAGAACTGCAGCATCCAGTTGTAGCGGCTGGGCACCTGGTACAGCACGGTCCAGATGCTCGACAGGTGGGCCACGCGCACCGGCACGCCGGCGTCGGTCAGCGCCGCGTTGAAGCGCGCTGCGTGGCCGTCCCAGCGTGCATCGAGCCCGTCGTACACGGCCTGCACGTCCGGGCTGTCCAGGCGGTCGAGGAAGGCGCTCATCGCTGCCATCACGGTGGGGTGCGCGTTGAAGGTGCCGCGCGCGAAGCAGATGTCGGCCGGCCGGTCGTCGCGGAAGCGCTTCATCAGCGCGCGCTTGCCGCAGACCACGCCCACGGGCAGACCACCGCCGAGTGTCTTGCCGTAGGTCACCAGGTCGGCCTGCACGCCGAAGTATTCCTGCGCACCGCCCTTGGCGAGGCGGAAGCCGACGAAGATCTCGTCGAAGAGCAGCACGATGCCGCGTTCGGTGCACACCGCGCGCAGCTGCTGCAGCCAGGCGGCGTAGGCGGCGCGGTCCACACCGGCGCGGCGGCTGCTGTCCACCAGCGACGCGTCGCCGGGCGCGGCAGCGTTCGGGTGCAGCGCCTGCAGCGGGTTCACCAGCACGCAGGCGATGTCGCGCCGCGTGCGCAGCACCTGCAGTGCGCGCGGGTCCATGTCGGCGAGCGTGTAGGTCTCGCGCGGCGGCAGCGGGTTGCCGGGGCCGGGCTGCACGTCTTCCCACCAGCCATGGTATGCGCCGCTGAAGCGCACGAGGTGCCGGCGGCCGATGTGGTAGCGCGCCAGGCGCACGGCCTGCATCACGGCCTCGGTGCCGCTCATGTGGAACGACACCTCGTCCAGGCCCGAGAGCGCGCGCAGCCGCGCGACGTTGCGCGCCACGCAGGGCAGGTAGCTGCCGAGGATGGGGCCGACTTCGCGCGCCGCTGCATGGGCCTCGTCCATGCAGTCCTTGTAGAAGTCGACACCGAAGACGTTGACGCCGTAGCTGCCGGTGAGGTCGTGGAAGACGTTGCCGTCCAGGTCTTCCAGCGTCACGCCGCTGGCGCGCGCGACGAAGCTGCCGGTCTTCAGGTGCTGGCGCACCAGCGGGCTGAACTGGAAGGGCACGCGGTAGTGGCCGGTGAACTGCAGGTCCGACAAGCCTTCGCGGGTTTCGGCCGTGAGTGCGGCGCTCTTCGGGAAGCGTTCGGCGTACAGCGCGGCCAGGCGTTCGAAGCCGGCACGGCGCTGCGCCGCCACCGCGGCCGGTGCGCCATCGACCGCGAAGAAGCGGTCCTCGCCATACGCGTAGCCCGGAATCAGCCGCGCCACCCGCTGCGCCATGCGGGCGTGGCCGCCCAGCGAGCGGTGCTTGGCGCGCGAGAGTTGCAGCCGCCGGCGCGCACGCGGCAGCGCCCAGCCCAGGGTAGCGGCGGCAGCAGCAGCCAGCGCGGAGAGCGCGAATGTGTCGTCCATGCGATGTCCTTCAATGCAACCCCAGGGGTCTAACCGAGATGCTTGACACCGTCGTGAAAGCCGGCGCGCTGCGCCGCTTCTTCCAGCAGGAGGACCTGAACTTCCTGCTCACCAATCGCATCCCGCGCATCGCGCTCACGCGCGCGATGGGCCGCTTCAGCAAGATCCGCAGCCCGCTGCTGGCGCGGCTGTCGATTGCCGTCTGGCGGCTGTTCACCGACCTCGACCTCAGCGACGCGCAGCAGCAGCGCTTCGCGAGCCTGCACGACTGCTTCACGCGTGCGCTCGTGCCCGGCGCGCGGCCGGTAGACCCCGACCCGGCCGTCTTCACCAGCCCGTGCGACGCCATCGTCGGCGCCTGCGGCACGGTGGAGCGCGGCCGCGTGTTCCAGGCCAAGGGCTTCCCGTACACCCTGTGCGAGCTGTTCGGCCCGAGCCAGGACACGGCCGTGTTCGAAGGCGGCAGCTACGTCACGCTGCGCCTGACGTCGGCGATGTACCACCGCTTCCACGCGCCGCACGACGCAACGCTGGAATACGTCACCCACCTCAGCGGCGACACCTGGAACGTGAACCCGATCGCGCTGGCGCGGGTGGAGCGGCTGTTCTGCCGCAACGAACGCGCGGTGCTGCGGCTGCGGCTGGCGCAGGGCGGCGTGCCGGTGGCGCTGGTGCCGGTGGCCGCGGTGCTGGTGGCCAGCCTGCGCCTGCACGCGCCCGACCTGCGTCTGCACGTGCGCTGGACCGGGCCCGACGAGATCCCGTGCGACGTGCCGGTGGCCAAGGGCCAGGAGCTGGGCTGGTTCGAACACGGCTCGACCATCCTCGTGTTCACGCCGCCGGGCTTTGCGCTGGCCGCGGGCATTGCGCCCGGGAGGCGGTTGCGCATGGGCGAGCCGCTGCTGCAGATGCCGGCCGCGCCACCGTCAACACCCGGTCACGGCAGCCTGCCAGCATGAGGCGGCCATGAAGACCATCGACCTCGTCTACTTCGACGCCGGCGGCGGCCACCGTGCCGCGGCGCAGGCGCTGCAGGCCATGGCCGCGCTGCAGCAGCGGCCGTGGCGCGTGCGGCTGGTGAACCTGACGCGCGTGCTCGACCCTGGCGGCAGCTTCCGCCGCGTGACGGGCTTCGAGCCCGAGGACTACTACAACCTGCGCCTGCGCCGTGGCTGGACCCTGGGCCTGGGGCAGGAGCTGAAGCTGCTGCAGGCGATGATCCGGCTCGGCCACGCGCCGATGGTGCGCGCGCTGCAGCGGCACTGGCGCCACAGCCGGCCCGACCTGGTGGTGTCGCTGGTGCCCAACTTCAACCGCGCGCTGTACGAAGGGCTGCGCGCGGCCGACCCGGCCACGCCCTACGTCACCGTGCTGACCGACCTGGCCGACCACCCGCCGCATTTCTGGATCGAACCGCGCCAGGACCAATTGTTCGTCTGCGGCACCCCGCACGCGGCGGCGCAGGCGCTGCAGGCCGGCGTGCCGGCCGCGCGCATCCGCCAGACCTCGGGCATGGTGCTGCGCCCGGCCTTCCACACGCTGGCTGCGTTCGACCGCGACGCCGAACGCCGCGCGCTCGGCCTCGACCCCGCCGCGCCAGTGGGCGTGGTGATGTTCGGTGGCCACGGCTCGGTGCAGATGCTGCGCATCGCGCGCCGCCTGGCCGACGTGCAGCTGGTCTTCGCCTGCGGCCACAACGCAGCGCTGAAGGCCGAGCTGGCGGCGCTGCAGCGGCCGGCCGCACACGTGGCCGTGGGCTTCACGCAAGACGTGCCGCGGCTGCTGCAGCTGGGCGACTTCTTCATCGGCAAGCCGGGGCCGGGCAGCCTCAGCGAGGCCGTGCACCTGGGCCTGCCGGTCATCACCTTCGACAACGCCAGCGTGATGCCGCAGGAGCGCTACAACGTGCAATGGGTGCGCGCGAACGGTCTCGGGCTGGCCGTGCCCTCGGTGCGTGCGCTGCAGCCGGCCGTGGCGCAACTGCTGGCCGAGCTGCCGCTGTTCCAGGCCCGGGTGCAGGCGCAGCGCAACCGCGCGGTGTTCGAGGTGCTGGACCTGCTGGCGGCTCAGCTGGCCAGCGCGCCGGTGGCCGCGGCTTCGGGCTGAGGGTCGGTCGCCGTTGCAGGTGCCGGCGCGAGCGCGGCGGCGCGCCGCGCGGCGGTCTGCGGCACCACGGCGTGGCTGCTGCGGTCGAGGATCTCCAGCCGCCCGTCGGCGTGTTCGACCAGCGCGGTCAGGCTCTCGACCCAGTCGCCGTCGTTGCAGTACAGCACGCCGTCGATGTGGCGCATCTCGGCATGGTGGATGTGGCCGCAGACCACGCCGTCGGCGCCGCGGCGCTGCGCCTCGCGTGCCACGGCAGCCTCGAAGTCGCCGACATAGCTGACGGCGCGCTTGACCTTGAGCTTCAAATAGCGCGACAGGCTCCAGTACGGCAGCCCCAGCCGCGCGCGTGCGCTGTTGAACCAGCGGTTGACCTTCAGCGTGAACTCGTAGGCCATGTCGCCGGCGATCGCCAGCCAGCGCGCACACTGCACGACGCCGTCGAACAGGTCGCCGTGCGTCACCCACAGCCGGCGGCCGTCGGCGGTGAGGTGCATGCAGTCCTCGACTACGTCGACGCCGCCGAAGTTGACGCTGACGTAGCGGCGCGCGAACTCGTCGTGGTTGCCGGGCACGAAGACCACGCGCGTGCCCTTGCGCGCCTTGCGCAGGATCTTCTGCACCACGTCGTTGTGCGCCTGCGGCCAGTACCAGCTGCGCCGCAGCTGCCAGCCGTCGATGATGTCGCCCACGAGGTAGAGCGTCTCGCACTCCACCTCGCGCAGGAAGTCCAGCAGCGCGCGCGCCTGGCAGCCGGGCGTGCCCAGGTGCAGGTCGGAGATCCACACGGTGCGCACGTGCAGGGTGGCGGCGGTGTCGCCGTGGGGGTCTGCGTCAGCTTGCATGGCCCGCCATGCTGCGCTGCCGGCGTGACGCGGCCATGAATCGCGCTGCCGAAGTGGGCTGCAAGTGGCCGCTGCCGAAAAGAAACCCGCGGTCCTTGCGGAACGCGGGTTCAAAAGTCACTCACGGAGGCGACAACATGTCGCGAGATTGCATCTTGGCGCCGGGTGACGGGTTCCCTGGCTTGTGGCCCTCCGCCCAGTGCTGCGGTCGGTTGTGCGCCTCGATGCCGTGCATTGCAGCACGGGCCCATGACGTGGGCGTGACAGGGGCATGCCTGCGGCTGCTGCGGGCGCCTTGCGGCGTCGTACAGTGCGATTCCAGTCCGTCCTGCCTGGTCGATCCAGGCAGCTCATCCGCAGCGCGCAGCCCGATGCAGCAGCTCCCTGATCCACACGGTGCCAGGCCCGTCGTCCTGGTGGTCGACCCAGCGCCGCATGTGGTGCAGCTGGTGCGCGACGCGCTGCAGCACGACCACGAAGTGCAGGACGTGCCCGACGGCCCGCAATGCCTGGAGCGGGCGCGGTCGGCCAGGCCGCCGGACCTGGTCCTGCTCGACGTGGCGCTGCCCGGGCTCGATGGCCACGCGGTCTGTCGCCTGCTGCAGGCCGACGCTGCCACACGCGACATCCCGGTGGTGCTGCTCGGCGCAGCAGGCCGCGACGAACACGACGAGGAACATGACGAGGAACGCGGCCTGCAGCTCGGCGCCGTCGACTACATCCGCAAGCCCATCAGCCCCACGATCCTGCGCGCCCGGGTACAGACCCAGCTGCGGCTGCGCCAGGCCGCGGCCTTCCTGCGCGACAACAACGGCTACCTGCGCGACGAGGTCGCGCGGCGTACGGCGCAGCTCGCGGCGGTGCAGGACGTGACGACGCTGGTGATGGCCACGCTGGCCGAGACGCGCGGCCCGGAGACCAGCCACCACGTGCGGCGCGTGCAGCTGTACGTGAAGGCGCTGGCCCGGCGCCTGTCGGGCCAGCCGCGTTTTGCGCAGCAGCTGCCGCCGGCCCGGGTGGAGCTGCTGTCGCGGTCGGCGGCGCTGCACGACATCGGCAAGGCGGGCATCCCCGACCGCATCCTGCTCAAGCCGGGCAAGCTCAGCCCCGACGAGTTCGAGATCATGAAGACCCACACCACGCTGGGCCGCGATGCCATCGCCAACGCCAAGCAGGCGCTGGGCGTGGAAGTCGAGGACCTGCGCTGCGCGATGGAGATCGCCTACGCGCACCACGAGAAGTGGGACGGCAGCGGCTACCCGCTGGGGCTGGCCGGCGAGGCGATCCCGCTGTCGGGCCGGCTGATGGCGCTGGCCGACGTGTACGACGCACTCATCAGCGAACGGCCGCACAAGCAGGCCATGCCGCACGAACAGGCGGTGGCCATCATCCAGCAGACCCGCGGCCGCCACTTCGACCCCGACGTGGTGGATGCCTTCCTGGCCGCCGAAGACGCGTTCAAGGCCATTGCCATCGCCTACAGCGACAGCCGCGACGAACTGCGCCGGAAGATCGACTACCAGGGCATCGCGCAGGTCTGAACGCCCAGCTCTGAACGTCCGGCTCTGCAGCGCCGCCTGCAGGCAGCAGGTGCAGGCGCTACGATGCGCCGCCATGAGCGACACCCCCGCCACGCCGTACACCCCGCCCCGCGTCTGGACCTGGAACAAGGCCAGCGGCGGCCGCTTCGCCAGCATCAACCGGCCCATCGCCGGGCCCACCCACGAGCAGGCGCTGCCGCAGGGCCGCCACCCGCTGCAGCTGTATTCGCTGGGCACGCCCAACGGCGTGAAGGTCACGGTGCTGTTGGAGGAACTGCTGGCAGCCGGACATGCCGGCGCCGAGTACGACGCCTGGCTGGTGCGCATTGACCAGGGGCAGCAGTTCGGCAGCGGCTTCGTGGCCGTCAACCCCAACTCCAAGATCCCGGCGCTGCTGGACTGCAGTGGCCCGGCGCCGGTGCGTGTGTTCGAGTCGGGCGCCATCCTGATGTACCTGGCCGAGAAGTTCGGCGCCTTCTTCCCCACCGACCCCGCGCAGCGCGCCGCGTGCCTGTCGTGGCTGTTCTGGCAGATGGGCAGCGCGCCCTTCCTGGGCGGCGGCTTCGGCCACTTCTACGCCTACGCGCCGAGCAAGATCGAATACGCGATCGACCGCTACGCGATGGAGGTGAAGCGGCAGATGGACGTGCTCGACCGCCATCTGGCCGAGCACACGTTCCTGGTCGGCGACACCTACACCATCGCCGACATGGCGGTGTGGCCCTGGTACGGCGCGCTGGCCAAGGGCCAGCTCTACGAGGCCGGTGAGTTCCTGCAGGTGCAGGAATACCGCCACGTGCTGCGCTGGGCCGAGGCCATCGCGCAGCGCCCGGCGGTGCGGCGCGGGCGCATGGTCAACCGCACCTTCGGCGACCCCGCGACCCAGCTGCACGAGCGCCACGACGCCAGCGACTTCGACACCCGCACGCAGGACAAGCTGGCGCCGGCGGCGGGCTGAACCCGCGCGGCCTCATCCCACCGACCGCGGCGGTGCCGCAGGAGACACGCACCATGATGACCCTGTACGACTGCGCCACCGCGCCCAGCCCGCGCCGCGCGCGCATCCTGCTGGCCGAGAAGGGCATCGCCCACGCCACGGTGCAGGTCGACCTGCGCAGCGGCGAGCAGCTCGGAGACGCCTACCGCCAGATCAACCCGCAGTGCACGGTGCCCGCGCTGCGCACCGACGACGGCGCGCTGCTGACCGACAACGCCGCCATTGCGGCCTACCTGGAGGCGCTGGTGCCCGAGCCGCCGCTGCTGGGCCGCACGCCGCTGGAGAAGGCCGAGATCGCGAGCTGGCAGTGGCGCATCGAGTTCGAGGGCCTGATGGCGATTGCCGAGGCCTTGCGCAACAGCGCGCCGGCGATGGCCAACCGCGCGCTGCCCGGGCCGGTGAACCATGCGCAGATCCCGGAACTGGCGCAGCGCGGCCTGCTGCGCGTGGAACAGTTCTTCGACCTGCTGGACCAGCGCCTCGCAGACCGCGACACCGTGGCCGGCGGCGGCTTCAGCATCGCCGACATCACCGCCGTGGTGGCGGTGGACTTCGCACGCATCGTCAAGCGCAAGCCCGGCGAACAGCACCCGCACCTGCTGCGCTGGCGCGCGGCGATGGCCGAGCGGCCGTCGATGGCGTTGTAGGCGGGCGTTGCCGTCGATGCACTGCACCGGCAGTGCATGGGCGCGGCGAGGATGGCCGCTGCATGCAGTGCGTGGGTCGTCTGGCGCATCCCCCCCCAAAAATGTGGGATCACGTCCTCCCTGCGGCCGACGCCGCGACTCCGCTGCGCGGTTAGATTGGTTTGGTCTGCCGCCGTGGCGGCCGACGCTCGTCACCAACCTCACCAACCTCACCTCTGCAGGCCCCCCATGCACTGTCGTTCCCTCTGCGCCGTCGCCGCGCTTGCCATGTCCGTCGCCCTGCCCGCCAGCGCGACCAGCACGGCCAGCGTGACGATCAGCGATTTCACCGTCACCTTGTTCGACCTGAACCCTGGCGACGGCCAGGCGCCGTGGATCAGCTACGTGGCGACGTCCTACGGCAGCTTCACCGCGAGCGAGGCCGTCGACGGTACCTCGGGCTCGCAGTCCGGCACCGGCTTCAGCCTGGTGCCTTTCGGCGCTGCGTCGTCCACGTCGGCGGCGGGCGGTGCGGCCGCCAGCGGCTCGGTCAGCGGCAGCCTGGCCAGCGGCCTGCTGTTCAGCGCCTCGGGCACGGCCGCGGGTGCCGCGTTGCCCGGATTCGGCACCGGCTTCAGTGCCAGCAGCCAGGCCGGCAACTACGGCATCGGCTTCGTGCTGTCGCCCTTCACGCTGGCCGTGTTCGAAGGCACGGCCACCCTGCTGGCACAGACCACCGTGGGGGCCGAGCTGGTCGATGGCTACTATTTCAGCGGATCCGAGTCGGCGAGCGCCTCGGCGTCGCTGACGGTGAGCGGCCCCGGCGCCGGCGGGGAGGGCACGGGCAGCCAGAGCAGCAGCGCCTCCCAGTCGGTCTACGCGAGCTATGTGTCGACCTACGACCCGTGGACGGGCAGCTTCGGCTATGCCGGCGAAACGCAGTCGTTCAGCGGCCTTGCACTCGCTGGGTCGTTCACGAACTACAGCGGCGGCAGCCTGCAGGGCGCGCTCGCGGCCAATGTCAGCGTCTGGGGCAGCAGCAGCGTCACGGCTGTGCCCGAGCCCGGCACCTGGGCGCTGATGCTGGCCGGCCTGACCGTGGTCGGCTCGCTGGCCCGGCGCCGAGCGGCCCGCTGACGCGCACCGCTGCCGACGCCGTCGCCACGAACCAGCCGGGCCGGCTCAGCCGCGGCGGACCAGTGCCCGCACCACGTCGGTCTGGGTGAGGATGCCGATCAGCCGGAGTTCGTCGTCGACGACCGGAATGTGGTGGTGGCCCGTGCTGGAGAACAGGGGCACCACCGACGCGAGGCTGCGGCTGGCGCTGACCACCTGCACGCGCCGGGCCATGATCTGGCCGACCACCTCGGCCTTGTCCGAGGTGACGCCGCGGCTGGGTGTGAGGAACCCGCGCAGCTTCATCACGAACCCGGCGTGCATGTCCAGCTCGGCCGCGCGCATGAAGTCCGCGAGCGTCACCACACCGACCACGCGGCGTGCACGGTCCACCACAGGCAGCGCCTTCACGCGCTGGTCGCGCAGCAGCGTCCAGGCGTCCTGGAGCGCGGTGCCGAACTCCACGCTCAGCACCTCGCGCGACATCACGTCGGTGCACATGAGTTCCCCGAGGCGGCGCCGGTAGGCTTCGGCTTCGGCCGCCTCCAGCAGCGCGTGCAGCTCGTCGCGCGGCACGTCGAGCACCTCGTTGTAGCGGGCCAGCACACGGTCGATGTCGGCGTCGACGAAGCGGCCCTCGGTCGTCGGGGCCGGTGTTTCGCGCTGCGGGTGGGGGTAGGGCTTGCCGGTGGCGCGGTTGTAGAGCGTTGCGGCCAGCACCAGCAACAGCGAGTTGGTGGCGATCGGAAACAGCGCGAACCGCCAGTTCGCCACGCCGCCCAGCACGATCAGCAGCGCCACGGCGCCCCCGGGGGGATGCAGGCAGCGCAGCAGGATCATCAGGCCCACGGCCGCTGCGGCACCCAGCGCCGGCGTGGCCACGGACCAGGGCCCGGCCGGCAGCCCGTGCACCACGGCAATGCCCACCAGCGCCGACACGCCATTGCCGCCGATCACGGCCCAGGGCTGTGCCAGCGGGCTCGACGGCAGGCCGAAGACGATGACGGCGCTGGCGCCGATCGGTGCCACCAGCCAGGGCAGGCCCAGCGCGAAGCGCGCATCGAGCCACAGCGACAGCAGCGCGGCCACCAGCAGCCCCGCACCCACGCCCAACGCCACGCGCAGTCGCTCGCGTGCATCGATGGTCAACGCGGCAGGCCGCAGCAGGGCAACAGCGGCGCGCCAGCCGGAGGGGTCAGCTGCTTTCATGCGGGGCGGGTCCGGCGCGCCATGGCTCCATTTTGCGACTGCAGTCGCGAGGCCACGGCGGCAACGGGATCGCAGCGCGGTCGCGTGGCGCCGCAGAGCCCGACCGTCGAGCGTCTTGCAGGCCGGCTCAGCGCCCCCAGACGATCATGGCCAGCACGAAGGCCGCGATCCACGCCGTCTCGATGGCGATCAGCGCCAGCGGCTGCCAGCCCGCGCGCGCCAGCTGGCGGAAGCTGGTCTTCATGCCCAGCGCGGCGATGGCTACCACGAGACACGCACGCGAGACGTCGCTCGCGACCGCCTGCGCCGCGGGCGCGATGACGCCCAGCGAGTTGAGCACCACCATGCCGATGAACACCCACAGGAACCACGGCATCAGCGCCTGGCGCTCGGGCGCCCCGTCGGCGGCGGGGTCGGCCGCGGCCCGAGCGCGTGGGCCCTTGAACGCCGCCGAGACGATCACCACCACCACCGCCAGCAGCGAGACCCGCAACAGCTTCACCACCGTGGCCACGTCGCCGGTCTCGGTGCCCAGCATGTAGCCGGCCCCGACCACCTGCGCGACGTCGTGGATGGTGCCGCCCAGGAACAGCCCGGCCAGTGCCGGCGGCAGGTGCAGCAGGCGTGCGATCAGCGGGTAGGCGATCATGGCCAGCGTCGACAGCACGGTGACGGTGACGACCACCATCAGCGTGAAGCGTTCGCTGTTGCGTTCGCGCGGCAGCACCGCCGAGATCGCCAGGGCCGCCGAAGCGCCGCAGATCGCCACGGCGCCGCCCGACAGCACGCCCTGCGCGCGGCTCAGGCCCAGGTGCCGGCCGATGGCCAGCCCGCACAGCAGCGTGGTCACGGTCGCGGCGATCACGGTGAGCGCGGTCTCCCAGCCCAGGCTGGCGATCTGCGCGGCCGTGATGCGCGCGCCCAGCAGGCCGACGCCCAGGCGCAGCACCGTGCGGCCGCTGAACTCGATGCCCGGCCGCGTGCGCTCTTCGTGGCTGAGGTAGTTGAAGGCCACGCCGAACATCAGCGCATACAGCAGCTGCGGCCCGCCGTGCAGCTTGGCCACGAAGGTGGCCGCCAGTGCGATGACACAAGCCAGCGCCGTGCCCGGCGCCAGCCGCAGCCCGTGCTGCCAGCCCGCGTACATCCACGACGGCGGCGTGCCCGGCGGACCGTGCGTGGTGTCTTGCGTCATCGGCGCGTGGGCCGCGCCGCGCGGCGGCGCTGCGGCGTCGGGCTGGGGGCTGCGGCATTCGGCAGGGGCTGCAGCAGCGCGTGGCGTTCGGATTCGGGTGCGCCGTGCAGGGCTCGGAACTGGTGCATCAACATCTCGCCCTTCTCGCCCGCCAGCACCGCGAAGAAGACGGCGATGTCCATCGCCACCGAGCGGCCGAGATCTTCCAGCGGCAGCAGGGCGCCGCGTCGCAACTCGTCGTGGATCAGCAGCGACGGCAGCCAGGCCGCGCCCTGGCCCACCAGCGCCAGCTCGCGCAGGCCCATCGCGAATTCGCTGACGCAGCGCACCACCACCTGCTGGCGGCGCATCAGTTCGGGCAGGACCTCGGCGCGCACGGTCTGGCCGAAGAAGCTGTCGGGCGGGTAGCACAGCATGGGCACGCGCTCGCCTTCGCGCACCTGGCTCAGCTGCCGGTGCAGCGCGGGGTTCGCGACCAGCACCATGTTGTCCTGGCCCAGCACGTGGCGCACGGCCAGCTGCGGCGGCACGCTGCACGGGGTTTGCGCCGTGTCGTAGGTGATCAGGATCTCGGCCTGGCCGCGCATCAGCATCGCCACGCTGTCGGCCCGGTTCTCCGAGCGGATGCGGAAGTTCTGGTCGGGGCCCAGCCGGCGCAACTGGTCCAGGAACCGCGGCACGAAGGCCGCGGCCAGCGTGTGCTGCGCCGCGATGGTGACGCCCGCGCTGTCCAGCGCCTCGGACTTCAGCACGGCGCGGAACTCGTAGATGCGCGCCACCAGGTTGCGGAACGCGGCCTGGTTGTCGGCGGCCACCGGGGTGAACTGCAGCGGCTTGCGCGTGCGGTCGATCAGCGTCACGCCCAGCCATTCCTCGAGCATCTGGATGCGACGCGAGAACGCCGGCTGCGACACGTGCCGGCGTTCAGCCGCGGCCGAGAACGTGCCGGTCTCGATGAGTGCGATGTAGTCGTCCAGCCACTTCAGTTCCATCGGCGCCACCCCCCAGGTGCGCCCATTGTCGGCGGCGGCCTGGCGCGCCGCGCGCTGCGGGGCCGCGGTCTCAGTGCGCATGGCTGGCGGCCGGCGCGGCCAGGAAGTCGGTCAGCAGGGCGTGGAAGATCGCCGGGCTTTCCAAGTGCAGCGCATGCGCGCAGTTCGGCAGCACCGCCAGCGAGGCCTGCGGGATGCCGCGCCAGAGCGCCTCGATCTGCGCCCAGCCGTAGCTGCGGTCGCGTTCGCCCCACACCACCAGCGTGGGGGTCTGCAGCGTGGCCAGGCGGTCGCGGCCGTCCCATGCCTCCATCGCCCACAGGCCGGCCTCGGCGGCCTGCGCGCTGGCCTGGCAGGCCAGCGCCGCCAGGGCCTCGAAGGCTGGCGAGGCCTCGCGGTCGCGCAGCCAGGTGGCGCTGATGCGCCGCGCCGTGCGCTCCACGCCGTCTTCGGCCAGCCGCTCGCGCGAACGCGCCATGGTCTCGAAGCGACCGGGGATGCTGCCTTGCGGGCCGGTGGCGTACAGCACCAGGCGGCCCAGCCGCTCGGGCACCAGGTGCGCGATCTCCTGCGCGACCATCCCGCCCATCGAATGCCCCAGCAGGTGGAAGCGCGTGATGCCCAGGGTGTCCAGCGTCGCCAGCACCGCGTGGGCGTGCGCGGCCATCGCGGTGGGAGCGGGCAGGTGCCGCGCCTGCCCGTAGCCGGCCAGGTCGACCGCGACGACGTCGAAGCGCTGGCGCAGGTGCGCGATCTCGGCCGCCCACTGGCGCGAGCCGCCCAGGTAGCCGTGCACCAGCACCAGCGGCTCGCCGGCACCGGCGCGGCTGTGCGGCAGCACCTGCGCGTTCATTTCATCGCCGCCGGCAGCCAGGTGGCGGTCTCCGGCATCGCGATCAGCAGCGCCAGCAGCACCACCATGCTGGCGATGAACGGCAGGCAGCCGACGATCACCTCGCCGATCGAGATCGAGCCGCGGCTGATGCCCTGGATCACGTACAGGTTGAGCCCGACCGGTGGCGTCAGCACCGCCACCTCCATCGTGATGGTGTAGATGATGCCGAACCACACCATGTCGAAGCCCGCCGCCTGCATCAGCGGGAAGATGGTCGGCAGCGTGATGAAGGTCATCGACACCGGCTCCAGGAACATGCCCAGGATCAGGTAGAACACGATCACCATCGCCAGCACCGCGTACGGGCTGAGCTCGAACGACTGGAACAGCGCCGTGAACTCCTGCGGCACGCGGTAGTAGGTCATCACGAAGCCGAACAGCACGCCCGCCGACAGCAGCAGGCCCAGGTAGCCCATCGTGCGCATCGTGGCCATCAGCGCGTCGCGGAAACCGCGCATGTCCAGGCCGCCGACCGCGAAAGCCAGGACCACCGTCAGCAGCGCCGCCACCGCGGCTGCCTCGGTCGGGGTGGCGATGCCGGTGTAGATGGACAGCGTGATCACCAGCCCGATCACGAAGATGGGCCCCACCGACAGGAGCATGTCGCGCAGGCTGGTGCGCGCCGTGCGGTCGACATCGGGGATGTGCGACGGGTACAGGCGGCCCCAGATGAACACCACCACGCAGAACAGCAGCACCAGCACCAGGCCGGGCACCATGCCGGCGATGAACAGCTCGCCGATCGAGGTGTCGGTGACGATGCCGAAGAACAGCAGGATCAGGCTGGGCGGGATCAGCACGCTCAGCGTGCCGCCGGCGGCCAGCACGCCGCTGGACAGGCGGTTGTCGTAGCCGAGCTTCTTCATCTCGGGCAGCGCGACGCCGCCGATCGTCAGCGAGCCCACCATCGACGAGCCGCACACGGCGCCGAAGCCCGCGCAGGCCGCGATGCTGCCGTAGGCCGCCGATCCCCGCACGCGCACGCCGCGGTGCATGAACTGGTAGAGGTTGGGCCCGATGTTGGACCGCCCGATCAGCTCGCCCAGGAACACGAACAGCGGCACGGCCAGCAGGATGTAGTCGATCCACACGCCCCATAGCTTCAGCTCGCTGCTGACGAGCGCGGTCGACCAGCCCTGGATGTACAGCAGGAACGGCAGCGACGCCGCCGCCAGCGCGAACGGGATCGACAGGCCCAGGCCGATGAACAGCATCAACAAGGCCAGCAGCCCGATGCCCACGTGGTACCACTCCATGGGTGCGCTCCGGTTCAGCTGCCGCGGGCAGCCTCGGGTTCGGACGACGTCAGCAGCACGGCCAGGCGCAGCACGACGTAGAAGGTGAAGACGACCAGTGCGACCGCCCCGGGCGCCCAGAACAGGTAGCGCGGCCAGAGCAGGATCTCGGACGCTGCCCCCGACTGCCACGAGTTCATCGTGGCATCGACCGCGGCGATGGCGAAGAAGCCGCCCACCACGATCATCAGCACCAGGTTCAGCATCTCGAGCCGGCGGCGCCCGCGCGGGCTCAGCGCGTCGGGCAGGAAAGACACCTTGGGGTAGGCGTCTTCCTTCAGCGCGAACGCCAGCCCCAGGAAGGCGGCCGGGAACAGCAGCAGCGCCGTCGCCTCGGTCACGGTGCCGTCGGGGCTGGACAGCACGTAGCGCTGGAAGACGCCGTAGGAGATCCAGCACATCTGCACGACGATGATCAGCGCGCCGAGCCCGGCCAGCCACACGGCCAGCCGCTCGACGCTGCGCAACAGACCGGCCAGCATCGGCTTACAGCGCGTACTTGCCGAACAGCGTGCGCACCTTGTTGGCGAGGTCGGCGCCGCACTCCTTGTCGACCTCGGCCTTCCACTTGGTGGCGATCGTGTCGACCATGGCCTTGCGCTGTGCCGGCGCGACCGCGGTGACCGTGCCGCCGTTCTTCACCGCGTCGGCGATGCTGGTGTCCACCGACTTCTCGTACAGGGGCTTGAGCCAGATCTCGGACTCACGCGCCGCAGCCATCAACCCCGCCTGATCGGCCGCGCTCAGCGACTCGAACTTGCGCTTGTTGATCATGTAGTTGATGTTGCCGTAGAAGAGGTTGGCCTTGACCATGTGCGGCATCACCCCCCAGAGCTTCCACGCGCTGTAGGTGGCCACGCCCATGTTGATGCCGTCGACCACGCCGCGCTCGGCCGACTGGAACACTTCCTTGGGCGCCACGAACACCGGCTTGCCGCCCCAGGTCTCGATCATCATCGACACCAGCGGGCCGATGGAGCGCACGAGCTTGCCGTTCAGCTTGGACAGGTCGGCGCCGGGCGTCTTGAACCACCACTCCTGGTCGTACGAGTAGTTCGAGTTGATCAGCGGCAGCAGGCCGGCCTTGGCCGCCTCGTCCTTCATCAGCGCCGCATAGGCGGCGTCGAGCTCGATCTGCTTGCCCATGTCGACGACCATCGGGTACAGCGACGTGGCGCGGTAGCACGGCAGGCGCTTGTCGGCCGGCATCCAGCTGATGTCGGACACGCCGCCCAGCACCGCGTCGACGCCCTCGCTCCAGCCGTGCAGCGTGGACGACGGGAAGATCTCCACCTTGACGCGGCCGCCGGTCTTGGCCGCCGCGAGCTCGGCGAACTTCTTGAAGCCGCTGTAGCGCACGTCGACCTCGTTGACGTAGGTCGACAGGCGCAGCGTCGTCGTCTGCGCCAGCACCGCGGGTGCGGCCAGCGTCAGGGTGCCGAGGACAGCGAGGGCGAGGGATGTCTTGCGCATGGGCTCTCCGGGTTGGTGATGGCGATCGCGGTCTAGCAAGGGGTGGGCCCGAAGGCATCGGGGTAGCCGAACAGGGCCACCGAGCCGCCGGTGTGCAGGAAGACGACGTTCTCGTCGGGCCGGAAGCGGCCCTGGCGGACAAGGTCGATCAGCCCGGCCATGCCCTTGCCGGAGTACACCGGATCGAGCAGCAGGCCTTCGGTGCGCGCGAGCAGGTTCACGGCCTCGACCATGCCCGGCGTCGGCACGCCATAGCCGCCGCCGACGTAGTCGCAGTTGGCCTGCACGGACTCGCGCGGCAGCGTGCCGCGCAGGCGCAGCAGTTCCCAGGTGCGGCAGCCCAGGTCGTGCACCATCGCCTCCTGTTTCTCGCGCGGGGCGCGCACGCCGATGCCGAGCAGGCGGGTCGGGCTGTTCAGTGCCTGCAGCCCGACCACCAGGCCGGCCTGCGTGCCGGCGCTGCCGGTCGCGTGCACCAGGTGGTCGATGCGCAGGCCGCGCTCGGCCGACTGGTTGACGAGCTCCAGTGCCGCGTTCACGTAGCCCAGCGCGCCCAGCGGGGTGGAGCCGCCGCCGGGGATCACGTAGGGGCGGTGGCCCTGGGCGGCGAGCACGGCCGCGACCTGTTCCATCTCGGCCTGCATGTTGGCGCCGCCCGGCCGGTGCTCGACGGTGGCGCCGTGCAGGTGGTCGAGCAGCACGTTGCCGTTGCCGGTGTAGCTGCTGTCGGTGCTGCCGGTGCGGTCTTCCAGCAGCAGGTGGCAGCGCATGCCCAGGCGGGCCGCGGCCGCCGCGGTCTGCCGCGCGTGGTTGGACTGCGTCGCGCCCTGGGTGATCACGATGTCGGCCTTCTGGGCCACGGCCTCGGCCATCAGGAACTCGAGCTTGCGCGTCTTGTTGCCGCCGGTCGACAGGCCCGTGCAGTCGTCGCGCTTGATCCACAGGCGCGGGCCGCCGAGCAGGCGGGACAGGTTGTCCATGGGCTCCAGCGGCGTCGGGAAGTGCCCAAGGCGGATGCGGGGGAAGCGTGCGATGTCCAACGGGTTCTCCAGGCTGAAACTGCTGCCATGGTGTGTCGTGTGCAACCACCCGTCCAATCGTTTTGCCGCAGTCTATTTTTCGTTTCCTGCATACGGCGCAGGCAAGTGCGCCTCGGGCGATGCATGCAGATCCCCGCGGCACGGCCAGGTCCAGGCGCTAGGATGCAGGCCGCCCCACGACCAGCCCGACGGGCCGCCGCGCCATGAACACCCCGGTCCGACGCCTTGCCGCACTGTGGTTGCTGTTCGCCGCACTGGTGCTCGCAGGCTGCAGCGGCACCCAGTTCACGCCGCCCGACGTGCAGGGCGCGCCGCTCATGGCCAGCGTCGACGGCAAGCCGCTGCTGCTGGTGCTGACCAAGCAGGAAGAACGCCGCGTCAGCCGCACCAGCGGCGGCCGCCACAGCAGCGGCACCGAGCGCCGCGACACCTTGTTCCACTTCGACCTGCGCGCCTACGAGCCGGCGACGGCCACGCCGCTGTGGCGCGCGCGCCTGGTCACCTTCAACGACCCCAAGACGGCCACGGCAGCGCGCAGCACGCGCATCGTCGGCTCGGCCACCAGCGGCGCGCTGCTCGGCCAGGAAGGCGACCGTGTGTGGCTGCAGATCGCCGAGTCGCCGATGGCCGTGGCGGCGCGCGACGGCGCACCGCGTGTCGATGCCCAGGCCATCGAGGCCGCCAACCCCGCGCTGGCGGGGCAGTTGCCGAGCGAGGCGCGCTTCTACGGCTTCGACGGCGGCCTCGTGGTGCAGGCGGCCGACGCGCGCCGCTGGGTCGTGCGCGGGCCGGCGCTGCAGGCCGTGCCCTGGACGCCCGTGGCCCCTGCGGCGGCGCCGGTGCCGCTGAAGGCCAACGGCATGCCCAAGGTGGTGCCGACTCGCCCGCTGGGCGACGCGCCGGCGCGGCAGGCGCTGGTCGACGGCAGGCGCGTCGGCCTGTATGCGCCGAACGAGGCCACGGCCGCGGCCACCGACCCCTTCGGCGACCGCCTGGCCTACCCTTACTCGATCCTCGACGAGGGCGCGGCGTCGCGGCGCAGCTTCTGGACCGTGCAGACCGAGCGGGTGCAGCGTTTCGACGAGCGCTACGAGCGCATCCGTCGCCTCGAGCCGGTCGCCGGCAGCGCGGTCTACCTGCGCGGGCGCTTCCTCAAGCAACTGCCCGGCGAGACCGCGCTGCCCGCACGCGACCCCGACGGCGTCTTCGTCTGGC
>VFQM010001588.1_pt1 | contig 19448 bp, 13 predicted proteins | sample 3512391 | NCBI WGS metagenome assembly VFQM01 (sample SAMN10412369, study PRJNA504923) | tailings metagenome | isolation source: Replicate 1 from Balatoc abandoned mine | place: Philippines | reverse complement strand
GAGGTCACCGACCCAAACATCGTTCATGAGCTGATGACCAAGCTCAACAAGGCGAATGTCTACTTCTGGACCGAGGTCGAGGCCTTCGCCGAGGCGTTCTTCAGCCCGAAGGTGAAGACCCAGGGCGCCCTCCACGCGCAGCTCAAGCCGGCGTTCGACCGCTTCGAGGAGCTTGAGGAAGAGCAGCAGGAGCTGTTCCGCAAGGACCTGGGCTCGTTCATCCGGCTCTACGAGTTCCTATCGCAAATCATCCCGTACGCCGACCCGGAGCTGGAGAAGCTCTTCGTCTTCGGCCGGCACCTGATGCCGCGCCTGGCCGAGTCAGGCCGCAGCGAGATGCTCCAGCTCGACTCGGACGTCCGCCTGACCCACTACCGCCTCCAGAAGCTGGGCGAGCAGCAGCTGGACCTGGAGAAGGCCGAAGTCGTCAAGCTGCCTGGCATCAAGGACGCCGGCACGGGCGCCGCGCCCGAGGACGAGCGCAAGGCGCTGCGCGAAATCGTGTCCCGCATGAACGACCTGTTCTCTGGCAACGTGAGCGAGGCTGACTTCATCGGCGCGCTGACCACCTGGAAAGGCCATCTGCTGGCCAATGAGACGCTGTCCGAGCAGGCCAAGAACAACTCGGAAGAGCAGTTCGCCATGGGCGACTTCAAGGAGGTCCTCACAGGCATCGTCATCGACGCCCAGGACGCGCAGAACAATATCGCCGACCAGTTGCTCAAGGACGAGCGCATCTTCGGGGTGATGCAGCGGATGCTGGCAAAGATGGTTTGGCAGCAGTTCCAGCAAGGTCGAGCTCAGTAGCAGGAGCGTCCGCCAGCACCTGGCGGCCTACGTCGGACGCGTCGGTTCCGGCCCCTAGTTGGGTTAGCTAAGGAATGCCGCACTCGGGCGCCAGCTTCGGCGCCAGTTCGTAGGCCCGCCGTCGCACCATAGCTGACAACGCGCCCTCAAGCGCGGCGTTAAATCCATCCTGCAGGAGCTCCCCAGTAACACGCCGCACCAGCCACTTCGTGTAGCGCTGGTCCAACCAGCAACCGGTCTCTCTGCGCACAGCATCCTGCCATTGCGGTGTCAGCTGTACCGTCGTGTCCCTTTCGCCCGGGCCAGCGACGTGTACCCAGAGAGGCTTAGCCGCTGTCAGCCCCCACCTGATTGTCCGAAAGCGTTCGGGCCTCGCCGTGGCCCAGAAGGTATTTCGCGTTGAGCATCGCCTCGACTTCACGCTGTGTGTGGCCCACCGGCGCCCATTGATACTGAGTTCCGACCCGGCGGAACCTCACCTCCAAACGCTGCCAGCGCTGGCCGTCCTTCTCGACGTAGCAGTTCTGCGGCGTCACGAGCGCGTTGAGCTCCTCGCACCTGAACGCGCGCTTCAATCCTGTTTTCATTGCTGTCTCCCAGTGCCCCGGCTCGTGGCCGGGGACTGATGTAGTTGTTAGGAGGCCAGGGCCGCTTCGGCTGCAGCGAGTTCGTTGCGGGCGGCTTCCAGACTCGGTTGCAACTCGGCGATGTACCGCGGGTAGAGTGGTACGTCATGGCGCTTGTACTCCTCGAGATTGCGTATGCGGACCAGCAGCGCGTTGAAGGCAGCCGAGGCCTGCGCGTGCTTCGCCACAGCCTCGCCGACGACCTCCGCAAATGCGGCCCAGGCGCGCCCCAACTTGGCGCCGTAGCGGCTCATGGGGCCTGAGCTGCGGGCGTCGGCTTCGCCGAGGTCGACAAGGACCTCCACGCCCTCTTGGCGCACTGTCGTGTACTCATCGGCGGTCATGCGGGCCGGGAGCGCAATGACGCGAAGGTTCACAAAATGGCCGAACTTTCGGCCGCCGGACTGACTGCTGCTCTGCGCAATGATGACGACACGGCCGTCGACGGCAAGGGCGTTGGCGATGATTCGCATGGTGATTTCAATCGCTGGTTGCGGTGATGGACACGCCAAATTTGATGTCCATGCAATGTGTAGTTGTTAAGTTTCAGTGCCCTGAATCGAACTCTTTCCCTGTCGCTGCCAACATGTAAAAGTGGGCGCCGTAGGGTCCAGGAGGTTGGGCACAACGGACCGGGGTGTTGCGCGCTCGCTACTCGGCGAGCGCGTCGATGCTTCGAGCGCGGTCCAGTCGCCGAACGCATCAGCGGATGCGTGCACCTGTGACTTGGAGCGCGCAGCGAACGCTACTCCGTTGAACCCACAGGTCCCTCGAACAACCCAGTACCCGTTACGCGCCATCAACCATGGTGTCGACGAGCAGCGCGAGCGCGCTCACACAATCCAAGCCGTCAGCGCCTAAAGGCGCCGACCGCTGCTCGCAGAACTCGGGCTGTCCTCGCCAACTCCAAGTGCAGCTCATGGACCTTCTCTCCATCATGAACGAGGTCACGTCCCAGGCGCCGCCGCGGATTGCGTTCAGCTCCAAGCTCACAGACTGCCAGTTTTCGGCCTTCACCAAGTCCAGTTCCATGGCAGCGGCGCCATGCGCGATGCCCTGAAGGGCTGCAACGGCCGCCGCCCATTGGTCGGTCGGCTCGAAGGACACGGTGCTGGTTGCGCCAATGTCCCAGTCGCAGAACAGTTGATGGCTAGCGGCATCCGGTAAGCCGGGCAGGGGTCTCACAAGTACGCATACCGCGCCGGGTTCGCCCCGTCCGGTCACGCGCACGACCATGGTGTTCGTTGCATTGAGCGAGCTTTCAACCATCGCTGAACTCGACGTGTTCGTTCGTCTTGGCATCGGTAGCCTTAGGCAGTCTTGATGCCTCCACCATGTCACGAAGTGCGCGGCTTGGGAATGAGTCCAGGAGTTCAGCTGACACCCACAGCGAGTAGATGGGCCAAGGCACGGCGAGGCATGGCCTTGTGCCGGCACAAGGCTAAACGCCTGCGCTACACCCGTGCATCGACACAGGAGCCGAATGTGACCCCGAGCCTCATCCCGACCTTCGACGGCGTAGCGACAGGTGATACCCATTGCGGCAGCGTGTTCGCGCTGGACAACGGCACAGTCGCGTTCGCACCTACCTTGCCGCTCGGGTTCGGGCTGAACGACGCCACGGCGATGGCCATGCTGGACAAGTCGCTGGCGCCGCGCAGCCTGTCTTGGGGTGCCGTCGAGTACGGCCGTACGAGTCGCCATGGATTTGTCAGCCGGCTGGAGAAGCCGACCGACGTGAAGCCCGGCCCCACGGTCCAGACGCCTTCGGGCAGCGTGCGCCTAGCGCGCAGTCCGGAGCAGCTCGCGGCACTCGCAGAGGTGGCTGCCGCGTTTCAGGTCGGGGACCTATCGGCCCTGCTGACCCCTGAAGCTCTAGCACTTGAGGCCAAGGAGCGCGCCAAAGCCGACAAGAAGGCCGCCAAGGCGGCCAACGACGCCAAGGCGTTTGCGCATGCGAACTGGCCCAAGGCGGCGTTCGGGATGAGCATCACCGAGACGGCGCAAGCGCTGGTGCTGCAGTTCAACTACGACGCAGCGGTGGCTAAGGCAGTCAAGGCATCCAAGGCCGTGTGGCATGCCTCACGCAAGACCTGGACACTGCCACGTGAGCAAGAGGTGGCGTTCGGCAAACGGCTACTGAGAATCGCCATGGAGCTAGGCAAGGTCAGCGAAGACAAGTCTGTGTCACTCGCCGACCTGGCGCGACAGCGCGAGGCCGAGCTGCTCGCACAGGAGAACGCCAGCCCGCTGGCTGGCGCGGTCGGAGCACTGACCATCAGATTGCGGCACTTTCCCTACGCTCCGCCCGGACAGCAGTACCTCTACACGCTGCAGTTCCCATACCACGAGGCGATGATTGGTCTAGTGCGCGGCGTGCCGGGTGCTAAGTTCAACCGCCAAGCCGAGCAGTGGGAAGTTCCGCTGATTGCCCGCGAGAGCCTCTCGCACAAGATGCAGTATCTGCGCACATATGCCCTCGAGAGCGAGCGGCGCGGGCTGGCTGCGGCTACGGAAGCCGAACGGATGGCGGCCAAGCGGCTCAGCGCAAAGGCTGCGGCCCGTGACGCCAGACAGCACGCCGAAACCACGCGCGCGGGGAGTTGGCACGTTTACCACTTCGGGACGCGCGACGGCGACGGATTGCCGACCGGCATCCACCAAAGCGGTACGGACTGGAACGTGGTCGTAGAGCGGTCACGCGGCCGCTATGTCGAAGACGCGTCGAGCTTGGGCGGCAGCATGGACTGCGAATACCAGTTCCGGCTGACGGTTCGCGCAGCAACGCCACAGGAAATCGAGCGAGCGCTTGCCGAGCGTGCCGAGGCCGCAGCGAAGGGTCATGAAGCTAGGTCCCGTGACGCCACGTTCGCCCTGTTGGATGCCGCCTTCAGGCTGGCCGAGTTCCCGGAGCAGGCTGCCGTGCCGCACGACGGGCCCTCGACGCCTCGCGGATACCTTATGAACATCAACGGCAAGACTGCCTGGATGCCCGGCCGCGACACGCGATTCGTCGTCGACGCGGCTGCCGGCAGGCTCTGGCGAGTGCGGGAGAACGGCCTCGACGGGGATGACTGGTCACGAAACAACTACGGCAGCTGCGTGGCGAATTGGCTGCCGATAGCAGGGACGGGTAAGGTGCTGGCGTTCCTGGAAGGGGCGCGGGCTCCGCTTGCTTCGCCGGCTCCGGCACTTACCGCCGATGACGTGGACGCCTGGGCAATCCCCGCGCAGCGGCAGGTCCTGCGCGAGCAGGCACCCGTTCATGCGGCATGCATGCTCGTCAAGGGCACCATCCTGGGTGCTTCGGCGCAGACCACGGACCGCGAGGTGCGGCTCGACTGCGGCGACTCGCTCCTGACTGGATGGGTGGCCCGAGTGCTGAGCACAGACGGCGTCGAGGCCAGCGTGCGCTGGACAGGGCCGCACACAACTCCGACAGCCTGCCTATCGGTTCCACGGTATCGCGAAGTCGGTGCGGACGTGGACCCTGCATATGTGCTCGCCGCCGCGGCCAAGGCGATTGGGCGCCTGCTTCACGGCGACGAGCACGCCGTCGAGCCGATGCTGCAGCCCAATGCGCGAGCTGTCGCGAGCGTCTGAGCGCGAGGGTCATGGACGCCGAGAGTGACGGCCACTTCACCGATACCCGCACCAGCGTGAACTCGCGCACCCTGGTCTCCCATCGCCAACGTGGGCCGCCAGGCAAGCCAGCAGCTGTTCAGCACAACTTCGCGTGTTCGCGAGGCGACGTCGTTGCTTTGTGGCATAGCGGCAGGTGCGGCGCGGCCTCTTGTTCCTGGACAGCAGTCCCGACTGGTCCCCAGAGCCGGATTTGACAATGTCAATACTTGAATTACTATCCGCCATGACATGTCAGGAGCAGCTTTGCGAGATGACCTTCATCACTCCTTGCCCCAGACGCATCCTTGGCGAAGGGTCGTACAGGTAGCGTGCGCGCCCGGCCTCGGCGGTGACCTCATCGACACGCTCACCCGCGCCATCTGGGCCAGGGCAGAGTGGATGAAGGAAGCCTGGGGCAAGGCGTTTCTTCAGGTCTTGGCGACGCCGCAAGCCGAACTCTTCGGGACAGAGCATCTAGAACTGAAGCTCTCTTCGCTCGAAGCTTCGTGCCCCTCCTCCGACGCCCGTCGCGCCTTGGACATCGCCTTGGCCGAGGTTTGGAGCGGCCAGCCGGGCGGGGACCTCCAGGACCGCGTCGTCCGAGCCTCACTTGAAGCCGGCGCCGAAGATGGCATCGAAGGCGCAGTTTCATGGGTCGCCGACGTCCACCCTGAGACCCAGGTACGACAGCTCCGAGCGGCTCTTCTGGGCGTACTGCCCAAGTGCGAGCTCCGCCAGCCTCCGGCGCCGAAGACGCGGAAGCGCAAGCCAACCGTCGAACAGAGCCTGAACACCGCACTGACTTTGCAGGGGGTGTGACCATGCTGCAATCCAACCCGCCCACCGCCGAGCAGTCTGTCCGTTCGTTGCCATCGCGCGCGCCACGAGCACCGCGCGCACCCGTGTGCGCACCCGTACCGGCGAAGGACGCCACGCGCATCGACGCGAGCCATCTTCAGCGCTACTGCTTCACCAGCCACGATGACGTACTCGAGGACCTGACGTCGGTCCTCAGCGCCGTGCGGACTGCCGACCGCTCAGTAGTTCGTCATCACACGACGGGGTGGGCGCGCGACCTAGCCATTAGCGCGCCGGTGAGCGACCTCAAGCTTTGGCGCTCCCAGGCGGTGACCCGCGCGCTCGCGGACACGCTTGGGTTCCTGACCGCAGACCGTTGGTCGTTCGACTTCATCTACAGAAAACCTCGAAAGGGCGAACCTCGCCAAGACCACCTCGTCGAGCCGCCACAGCAGCCCAGGGTGTTCATGCCGTTCAGCAACGGCTTGGACTCGTTCGCAATCGCCAAGGAACTTCGGGCGGCATCGGCTTCGCTCGAACTGGTCCTCGTCAACGTGCGGGCCAAGGACAAACCCACGAAGTGGAGCAATCTCGGCCGCAAGAAGACGTTCGACTTCCACACGGTCGAAGTCGCCGCCTACGCAGACGAGCCCCATCGAGCCGAACTGACGTTCCGTTCGAGGCCGTTCCTCTACGACCTCCTGGCAGGGTACGGCGCCGCCATCGCCCAACCAGCGCGCGTCGTCATTCCCGAGAACGGCCAGGGAAGCCTCGGCGGTTCATTGGTGCCGCTTGGCGCCGAGGCACCGCACCGCAGCTGTCACCCGGGCTTCACCTCACGGCTGGCGAACCTAATTCGTCTGCTGACGAAGGTTGACGTCAAGTTCGACCATCCCGCCCTCTTCCTAACGAAGGGGCAGGTGCTTGCGGGACTGGCGCACCGCGACACCAACGTCGCCCAGTGGCTCGCGACCCACCGCTCGTGCTCGTATGACGCACGGCACTCGAGCAGCGGCAAGAAGGTGATGCACTGCGGCGTCTGTGGCAACTGCGTTCTCAGACGCGTTTCCCTCCAATGGGCCGGCGTGACCGACTCCACCGAGTACCGAGCGAAGGACCTGAGCGCGACCACCTTCGAGAAGTCTTTCCCGGCGGGTGAGCCGCACAACGTCAAGGCTAATAGGGACCTCGCACTCAACAGCGTCCGGTCGATGCAGAGACTTTCCGACCTCGCAACTAACCCTCGGGCCGCGCGCGTAGCGGCGGAAGTCGCTGCCCTAACGCGGGGTCTGAACGAACCAATCAAGAACGTGAGAGAAAAGATGGAAGCATTCCTCATCCAGCATCGGAAAGAGTGGGAGCCGTTTGTGGAGTCCTGCGGGCGCAAGTCCTGGGTGGCCGACTTCGCAGGGAACTGATATGGCATCCGACGCCAACACCCGGGCAGAAGCGCTCGGGGCAAAGCTAAGGCATGCCCGTACGCTCCACCGCATCACCCAAGAGGCTGCCGCTTCAAAGCTGGGCATGGCCCGGACGACCCTCGTCGCCATCGAAGCCGGCAAGCGTGCCGTTTCGAGCCAGGAGCTGCGCCAGTTCGCCGAGTTGTACGACGTCCCCGAGAGCGAACTCGTCAACGACGATGTTGTGCCTCTCGAACTGGAAGTTGAGTTCCGGAGTTCAGCGACCGCCCTGCAATCCGCAGACGAAATGTTGGTCGCGAACATGCTCAACCGGCTCGGCAGCTCAGCGCTCCAACTTGAAGCCCTGCTTGGTCAGGCGCCGCCACGCGTCGACCTTCCCACGGTCGTGGTGTCGAAGTCAGGCTCACTGGACCGTCAAGCCGAAGATGTGGCACTTCAGTTGCGCTCGCGCCTGGGCATCGGTTTGGGTCCCATCCAGGACCTCTCCTCCTTGATGGAATCCGAGATGGGGCTGCGCGTCTTCGAGAGACCGCTGCCTTCCAGGATTTCGGGCGCGGTCGCCTTCGACGAAAGAGTCGGGGGCTTCGCGCTCCTGAACTCGCTGCACCCACCGTACCGGCGAAGGGTCACCGGGGCGCACGAGGTCGGTCACGCACTGACTCGACAGACGAGTCTGGTTGTTCACTTCGACGGGGAGACTCATCAGAGCCGCACCGAGCGGTTCTGCGACCTCTTTGGCATCGCCTTCCTCGCGCCCGCGGCCGCGGTGCGCCGAAAGGCCAAGGAACTCAAGGACCTGTTCGGCCAGTTCTCTGTGCGGCAATTGCTGATGATGGCGGTGTTCTTCAACATCTCCATCGAGGCCATGACCCGTCGCCTCGAGTCCTTGGACATGCTGCCTCCAGGTACGTTTGACAGTCTGAAGAAGCAAGGCGTCGGCCTCGAGCACCGCCGCCGCGTGGCCGAGGAGATGAGCGTGCCCGAAGAGAACCAGCCGTTCACGCCTCGCTCGCTCCTCCTCGCCGGCGTTGCCTACGAGCGAGAGCTTCTCTCCGAGCAGCAGATTGCGTCGATGCTCGAGCTGAACCTGGTGGACGTTCGGCGCGCGCTCCAGGAGCGTGACGGCCACACGGGGGAGGTGGTGCTTGACCTTGCTGAGTGACTATCTGCCGAAGGGCATCGTCGTTCTTGACGCTAGCGTGCTCATCAACCTGCTAGGGTGCCGCGAGTGCGTAGCCGTCCTGGAAGGACTTGGAGCGAAGTGCTTGATGGAGGAGCGGACGCTCAAGGAAGTTCTCAAGCACCCTATCCCCGGCTGCGACAACGTCGAACCACTACGCGCACTGGTTTCATCCGGCGCCCTCGAAGAGGTCCGGATGACCGACGATGAGTATGAGAGCTACCTGACGTTCGTGTCAGGTCCGCTCGGAACTCGTCTCGACGATGGCGAGAGCGCGGCACTGGCAATCTCCGGTCGAGCATCGAGCATCGTCCTGGATGAGCGTAAAGGTCGTCGCAGAGCTGCTGAGGACACAAAGGTCTCCCGAAGCGTCGCCGTTGCGAGTACCTTGCAACTCATGCTGACCAGCGGCCACCGCCAGGCGTGGAGCGTTCAGAAGGTTCGAGACCTCGTCGTCGCTGCTCGGCAGAACGCCCGGATGGGAGTGCCCAAGGAAGACATGGCTCTGCTTGGGGAATTGCTCGGTTCATGAACGCCCGCAGCATGGCCAACACCTACCTCACCGTCCCTTTCAAAGAAAAGGACTCGGTCAAGGCGCTCGGAGCCCGCTGGGATGCCGACGCCCGACGCTGGTACGTGCCTGATGGTCAGGACTTGGTGCCGTTTACCAACTGGCTTCCGGGTTCTCCGCGGGCGTCGACTTCGCGCGACATCGCTCCGGCAACCCAGTCGACGGCCGTGCAAGCCGCGCCCCGCGGCATAGCGCTCTCCCGGTTGCTCCAAGGGGTGGCCAAGGCGGTCGCCGACGCCTACTCCGCCGGCGTCTGGACAACCGCAGAGGTGTTACGCGCATCTGCACGAGACGGACACGTCTACCTTGAGCTATCGGAACGAGACGCCGACGGGCGTGTCCTCGCCAAGGCCAACGCCGCCATCTGGGCCCGAACCGCCGAGCGCATCGTCCCCGAGTTCGAGCGCGCCACTGGCGCCACTCTCGGCGCCGGAATCAAACTGCTCGTGCGCGCCCGGCCGGTCTACAAGCCCCAGTTCGGGTTCACGCTGGACATTGATGCAATCGACCCGACGTACACGCTCGGGGACCTCGAAGCGAAGAAGCGAGAACTTCGGGAGCGCCTCAAGCGCGAACAGCTGTTCGACCTCAACAAGCGCCTGCCGGCGCCGTGGGACTTCTTCTCCGTGCTCGTGGTGGCTCCTCAAGGGGGCGCGGGGCTGGGCGACTTCTCGAAGGAAGCTGACCGCCTGGCGCAGTTCGCCGTCTGCCGCTTCACCTACGTGCACAGCAGGTTCCAGGGTGAAGGGGCCGCTGGGGAGATTCTTGGGGCCCTCATGACCGGACTGGCGCAGTTCCCTGACAGTCAGCCTCCAGACGCCGTCATCCTCATCCGAGGTGGCGGCGCAGTGAACGACCTCGCCTGGCTCACCGACTACGCGCTCGCTCGCTTCATTTGCGAGTGCCCAGTGCCGGTGCTCACTGGCATCGGCCACGAGCGAGACAGCACTGTGCTCGACGAAGTCGCACACATGTCCTTCGATACGCCGAGCAAGGTCGTCGCGGGCATCGAGCAACTCGTCATCCGACGCGCACGCGAGGCTCGAATCGCTTTCGAAGGCATCTTCAGTCAAGGTGAGCGCGACATCGACCGGATGCAGACCTCCATCGAGCGACTGGACCGTGAGGTTAAGACAGCGGCATCGAGCACGCTCGCCGATGCCCGTGCCCGGTGCGCACAGTTGATGGCGGACCTGCGGCTTGACTCAGTGCGCGTCGTGCATCGCGCAGCGGGTGAGGTGCAAAAGCTCTGCGCAGAAGTGCGCAGCGGAGCGGCCGCCCACTTGGTGCAGGCCAAGCATGTCGTGCCCGCGGCGCTGAATGCCGTCACGGCTGATGCGTTCTCGGCATTGCGGACGGCGAAGGTGCAGCTAGACGCGACCTTGCCAGCGCTTCTCGACCGCGCAGTCCTGGATGCTCGACGCTCTCGGGCCGCTGCCGACGCTGAGTTCAACAGCGTCGTAGACCGGTCGCGCCAGACCATACGGGACGCGACCAACGGAGCGCAGGCGTTGTTTCGCGAAATTGCAGGCCAGGGCCCGCAGAAGACGCTCGGACGAGGCTTCGCCGTCGTTCGGGGCGTTGACGGCAAGACCCTTACCAGCGCCGAGAGCGCAGCAGCGGCAGAGAGCATCGAAGTCGCGTTCAAGGACGGCAAGCTCGACGCGGCTGTGAGGAACGTCCAACTAGGAACCTCGGACGAGGTTCTCGGCAAACTTGATGGCGGAGGCAAGTAGAGATGGAAGCGCGAACCTTTCGTGAGGCCTATGGTGTTCTGCAGGAGCACGCGGAGACGCTGCGCGAGCAGACTGAGCCCAATATCGACAACTTGTTGTCCATCGTCACGGAGTCAGTGGCGGCGTACAAGGTCTGCAAGGAGCGCATCGACGCTGTCGAGAAGGCGCTTCAGGCGGCGCTGACGGACGTGGGTAGCGATGTCGGACGCGCCGGTGGCGGCCCGCCGGGCGACGACCGCGGTGAAGGGTCAGAGCCCGTTCCCCGGCGGGCGCCGCCAAAGCCCGCGCCAAAGAAGTCGAGCACCGGTTTCGACGATATGGACGATGACGTGCCGTTCTAGCCAGGTCACGAGCCCGACCCAAGTCGCCAATGGCCTCGTTCAAGGACCTCCCCCTCATTTACCGCATGGCCGGTGCTGTGCGACCCAAGTTGATGGGAAATGAGGCAGGGAACATCGTCATCTTGCGAGGGCTGAGACAGTACACCGCCACCTCGCTCGTCAATGCGGCCCTGCGCATCCTTTGGGCGGAGTACCCGACTCCTGTTGACGCGCTCCAGACGGCACCGTGGCACATCCTGCTGCTTCTCAAGTGGGCCTTCCGCGACCCCCATGTGGCGCTGAGGACTGGCCGACCGATATCCGCCGCAGCGTTCGACACTCTTCGACAGCAGGTCCTGGACCTGGTGGGCAGCGAGTACAAGCGACACAAGCCACAGAACATCTTCTTGATGCTGCGTGCTCACCTGCAGCAAGTCGACTTTCAGCGGCCGGAAGGGTGGGGATTCCTGCGGTGGCCCGCTCTCATTGCCAGACAACCTGCAAGCCATCCATCACGCAGGCAATTTCTCAGTGAAGTGGGAATGCCGCCGGAGCACTTCATGGACCTTGCGTTCGGTTTGCTGGCTGCGGCAATGAACGGCGATGCGTCGCTCGCTCCGAACTGGTTCGACCCCGTCAAGGCGGTTTACGGCGACAGCATCGACGCCATGTGGCGCCTGGTATCTCGCGACTTCACCGGTCTGCGCGAGGAACTACAGCGCGACCGCGCGCAGCGGCTGCCGCTGCATCAAGAACTTTATGAGTTCCCGTACTTGAAACGAATTCCCTTCATCAGGGCCAGGGACGGCCGTTACCACTGTTGGCATCCCAAGGTCCTCGCACGCGGCCTAGAAGACATCGTGCACAACCGGCTATCGGAACTGCAGGGGGAGTACACGCAACCGTTCAGCCGGCTATTCGAGCAGTACGTCATGGAGCTTGCCAGCACGATGGACGGCGGCGCCGTTCTCGATGACCAGTACCGCGCGCTCGTGCGAGGAAGCAGCCCCAACGTTGAGGCTGTCATCCCCTGCGGCGATTGCAACGTCTTGGTGGAAGCAAAGATGAGTCTCTTCGGTGATGACGTCCTTCTCACCGACAACGTGACTCAGGCCTATCAGAAAACCAAGCGCATTCGCGAGGGAATCAAGCAGGCGTGGAGTGTTGGTCAAGCGCTTCGGGCAGCTGACAGCCCCTTGCCGGCATGCGCTGCGGCGACACAGGACTTCTTGCTGCTGGTGACCAGCAGAGAGCTCTTCATCGGCGATGGAGAGATGCTTCGACGCCTCTACAAGGAGGGAGAGTTCGACTACCCAGATGTCGGGGCGCGCGGCAACCTGCCGCTGTCAAACGTCTTCGTGGTCTCTATTGAAAACTTCGAGCGACTCTCCAATGCTGTCGCGGCCGGAGCAGTTAGCCTCCCGGCGTTGATGAAGGAAGCTGTTGAGAGGAACCGGGACCCCGCAACGTCCGCCATCTTGTTCGACGCCTTCCTAGGAAAGTATGTGAGCAACTGGGGATGGCCGGACCTGATACAGCGCGCCCGCCGCGAAGCGGAGAGTCGCATACGGCAAGCATTTGGCGAAGGAACGGGTTCGTTGGACGACCAATCCGACACTTAGGAACTTATGCACCCATTCTGGGTTCGGTCGACCTGACCTTGTCAGGCATACAAAAGCGGCCCGTTCAGAGCGCGCCTTTCCATCCAGTCAGAACATCCTCCAACCGGTGTGTTCCATCCACGCGCTAGAGGCTGCCCGGGACCACATTCGCTTGAACCGCGACAATGCCGGTATGCCGCTGACCCCCGACGCTAAGGCTCTGGCGATGACGCTCATCGAGGGCGCCGTCAAAACTATCAGGAACGCCGATGAGCTGTTCGACGAGGCCCGCATGCTGGCGGATGCGGGGCGCGTCGCACGGGCGCTCATGCTGCACCAGATTTCCCTCGAAGAGTGCGCCAAGGCGGAACTGCTCTACGTGTCGCTGAGCGAGGTGCTGAGGGGTCAGCCGGTCGACCTCAAGCAGCTATCCAAGGTCTTGGCTCGGCATGCCGCCAAGAACAAGACCAACGCCTACTTCCTGCCAAAGTCCATGGCCGAGGTCGAGGCGGGCGAGCAAGGCGACTCAAAGGCAGCGGTTGGAGCGTTCAACCAACTGAAGGAGGCGTTCCACACGGAGTGCAACGACCTCAAGAATGCGTCGCTGTACGTGGACTTCGATGGTACCTTCAAGGCGCCGAGCGAGGTCATCTCGCAGGAACACCTGGCCGAGGCCCACCACCGCAACGGCCAGTTCATGTTCATGGCAATGGACAAGCTGAGACTACTGATGCGGTGGGCAACCGACCTGGATGCCGCGGCTGCCGAAGTCGCTGCTCGGTGGGACGCGCTCGGTGTGAACACCTTGGACCGCAGCAAGCCGGAGACTTTCGAGGCGTTATCGAAGCGGCTCGAGGCGATGTTTGCCGCATTGGAGCCGAAGGCGTAGAGGCCTTCGTTAGCTCGTTTGGGCCTGCGATGTACTCGCAAGAGCCATTCTTGGTAAATCCACGGCGAGGTACTTGGGGTCCCCGTCGCACCACGCCAAGTACAGCGCAGGACCTGCGTTGAGTGCTGCTCTCCAAACGCCCGGAGAGACCTCCGTCGAGTCCATAGCTGCGCAGAAGTCGGTGAAATCAGTCCGCCGCTGGGCCGGCGTGCCGAACGCATGCACCAGCATCACCGCGCAACGGGCATGGAACTGCTGCGCAGTCAGAAGCGCCGAGGCTGTCCGATGAAGCAGCTGATACCGGATGGCATCCTCGAACTTCGGCACGCCAAGGAGCTCGTGCAGGTACGCGAGTCTTCTCTCCTGATTCGGCGAAGCACCCTCGCGCTTTTCCTTGAGCAACGGCCCGAAGTCCTCGAGAACCTTGGCCTCGACAGCAACGACGCAGAGACCCAGTGCATTGCGACAGATGGCGAGGACATCTGAATTCGACGTCGTGTCACCCCCGGGCAGCGCTACTTGCCACTCGGGGACAGCCGCGAGCAAGGTCAAGTCAATAAGGCCCGGCTCGCCAGTGCCCGACAGTAGCGCAGCGACTTCTGGCGGGAGTTTGTCTGCGGCAGCCTCCCAGCAGGCCGCCGCCGTCATCGCGGAAGCCCCCTTCCTCCAGTGGAGGTTGGGCTTTGCAAGCAAGCGCTGCCAGTCGGTACCGTCTCTGGTCGGTACGAAGACTCTCTTCATGGCACTCCCTATGTCCGCGAAATGTTCATGTGACCACGCCAGCTGCGCTACTTCTTCATTACCGCGTGGAAAACCTTCGTGTCGCTGCGTTCATCGAGTAAGTAGTCCACGCCCCCGGTCAGGAAATAGCGATGTGTGGCATCGCAGCCTGCCGCGTCAGCGGTTTCAAACGTGAGTTCGCGGTCGTGGAAGGTTCGGTTCCTGCCCAGCTCCTTCACGATGGCTTCGCCGCGAGCGATGCCGAGCTCGTCGATGATGCCTTCGATGCTCCGCGCGACGTCGAACCGATGCTCGACGTACTCCGACCCATCGCGCTCCTTGCTCTTTACCTCTGAGCAGTACACATCAACCCGCTCCAGCGAACTCACATGCCCCAACAAGAACTGCAGCAGTTGCTTCAACCGGGCCCGGTTCGACGGCGTCCCGCAGTAGGGGTCGCGCACATCCAGGCGCTTGACATGGAGCCCCTTGAGCTCCGCGAAAACATCGAGCAACGGCCGAGGAGCGCCCACAGGGAACTCCCACATGGCCATGCTGCTGCCCTCGGCGAAGTGCTCTGGCGCGTACTCGGCCGCCGAGCCGAGAAGTCCCTCGACCATCTCGCGCACTTCTGCATCCGCGGCGCCTAGCTCAGCTGGCAACCCAATCAGACCATCAAGCAGGCCCTGAACCGGGAACACCTGACGAACGAGCGGCGCTCCATCCTCAAGAGAGGCGAAGACCCGAGGCACTTGGCCTGCGGCGCGGCCGTCGAGGTGAGGCAGATGGAAGATGTGCAGCTTGCCCGCCTGGAGCCACGGATACAGGTGCCGGTACAGCATCAGCACCGGGTAGTCCTTGGGGTGAGCCTCAAGAGCGTTCGCCACATAGAGGCGCACCCGCTTGCCCGCTTGGAGCCAGTCGAGCAACTGATTGAGGTCGGACTCGCTGTAGCCACTGGCGCCGGCGAGGGACGTACCGATGGCGGTCACCTCCGCGTACGGCGCAATCCGCTCGCTCAGGCCAGCCAGGCTGGGCTTGGTCCATGGCACGTAGCTGCCGGGGCCAACGCCGATGCTCCGCCCATCCAGCAGCGAGCCGACCCACGCCTGTGCCTCCTTCCGAAGGAAGCTATCCCAGTAGCGCTGGTTGCCGTAGTCGCAGAGACAAGCGCGGCACGCAGTTTCGCATCCAGCCTCGCACTCAAGACGTTTGTGAGCAGCCTGCAGCAGTTGCGGGAAGCTGAATTGTGGCGACCCCAAGCGTGCGCTGTAACCCGCGCCTCCGGGCACGCCGTCGTACAACACTACCTCCAGGACATTGCCCGCGGTCGAGTAGAGGCGGTACGTTGAACGCAGCTCTCCGGCGTGCAGATGAAGCAGGTCCGAGGCAGCCAGGCGGCAGGCTTCCGCAACTGTGCGTGCAAGCCGCTCCTGGAAGTGGCGTTCGGCGCTTACGCCATCCTGCGGCTCGGGAAGCGGTGCAAGGAACCTCAGCAGCCGCACGTCCGTGTTGAACATGTGGGCGAAGTCGAGCCCCATCTTCGGACGCACGTTTTGCGCGCAATTCTTCCCCGTGCTCGGCTCCTTGTGCACGAACGGCCTAGCGCGAGCTGTGCCTGTGCCTCTCTGTGCAGGCGCACAGAAGTTACAAAGGCTGCAGCGGTAGTAGCCTTCCCCCTGGGTCCCTCGGTTGGCGACAAAGAGGCTTCCTTTCAGGTCGCTTCCCTCCGAGCCACGGGCAAGGAGGAGCGCCGTTTGGAGGAACGGAAGTTCCGTCGCCTCGAACTGCTCTGGACGCGGCGCGGCAATGAGTCGTGCCTCATCCGCGGGCCGAACCCTGCGCCGCGAGGAGCCCGGGTCTTTGCCCTTGTTGTCGGCGGCACTGGTGACGAAGCCCTTCGGCTCAAGGAACATCCGCTTGCGGCGCGAGGGGTCACTAAGGCTGCAGTTGCTGCAGCTATCAGGTAGGTCTTGGTGCGTGTCCCCAATGTCCACGTGGAAGCACTCCGGACACGCCGCGTACCACCTTGTCGGCATGAAAGCCTTAGGGTAGCTCGCGAGTCCAGCGCTTTCCCAGATGCGCCCGTTCGCCACGACTTCCGCGCCCGGCGCGTACTCGCTGATGCCGAGGCTCGCATCGCGGTTAAGGGACACGTCGGCTTCGCTTTGGAACCGATTGAACGTGCTCCCGTCCTGCACCTCGAGGGTCAACGAATGGACAGGGAAGCTGTACGTCGGAATAAGACCCCGGCGCGACAACTCGCTAACGAGGAACTGGTCCATGTACTTCGCCAGCTGGTCTTGCCAGTAGGACGCGCGCCGCATGTCGTCTGCCGCCGCTGCCTCCACCTTCCGAGCTACGTAGGACTGGCACCGCTGCGAGACGTCTTCGGCGAACTCGCGAAGCCTGCCGACCACCGCCGCCTTGAGGTACACGCCCTTCTTGGCCATCCCGTGAAGGTCCGCTGGGAGTCGCTCTCCTAGAGCCTCTGCCTCTGCCAGAGCCTTCGCGCCCGACTCGGATTCCATCCACGCATGAAGGCGGTCGAAGTACTGTGCCTTGGCCGGTTCATGCAGCACATCACCGTAGAGGTGCTTGAGTGACGGAGAGTTGACATCCTTCTTGCTCAGCGAGTCCCTGAGGAAGTGACACAGAACGACCGACATCTGATGCCGAACGAAGAGCTCCTCGTTGGCCAGGTTGAGGAACGGTGTCGTCGGCGAGGATGCAAGGTAGGTCTGGAGCTCTCGGAACACGATTTGGTCGTAGTTCGAGTTCCTTGCCACGGTCACGCAGAACGGAGCTGCTTGCGCGCGACGACCGGCACGGCCAGTGCGCTGCTGGTAGTTCGCGATACCCGGAGGAACGTTCAGGTTGACCACCGCCTCCAGGTCCCCAAGGTCGACGCCCATCTCCATCGTCGTCGTGCAGCTGAGAAGATTGAGCCGACGCTCTGAAAAGTCCCGCTCAATCTCCTCCCGCAGCGACGTAGAGAGGGATGCGGTGTGCTCACGGGCCCGCAAAGTCAGGTGATTGGTCTCCTCGTACGACGCGAGGTAGTGGTTTTCGCGATGCAGCTGCTCCCGCTCAGGCGATGTAAAGGTAGTCACTTCGCCCTTACACCTGAATGCAGAGCACTTCCCTGAGACAACGTGGCGCTGAAGCAGGCCACAGCTTCCGCACTGGTAGAGCGGCGCCGTGAGCCCGTTGCGCACGCGAATGAGCCCACCGTCCATGGCGAAGCCGGGCGCATGCTTCTTCAGCAGGGTCGTCGGCGGCCTCGTTATCGTCTGCCAGAACTGCCGAAGGAAGTCGGCCGCCTCCTCCTTTGTCATCCCAAGCTGCTCAACGAGGTACCACGACCGGCGGTTGTGGCGGTTCGCCTGACTGCCGGGCAGCCACTTGAAACGGACTCCTGAGTCGCCGCCTTCGATGTCGAAGCTCCGGTGCTGGTTGTAGTCCCCCCAAACCGAGGCGTCGTTCATCGCCACGCCTGACAGGCTCTCAAGTGCTCGTTCCCGACGAACGGTCTCCAAGAGCAGGTGGCAGAGCGCGGCTATGGACTCGACGTCGCCTGGCAAGCACTTTGGCCAGTAGGTGCGGACTTGTTGGTACAGGCCCTTGAGCCGGGCCTCGTCGTATGTCACAAGTGCGACGCCAAGCGCCTCCAGGGAGTTGCGTCGCCCGCCTGGCGTGCAGAACTCGTACCCAAGCGAGCCCAGCAGCAACCTCGCGATGTCCTGCTTGTCGACGCGGATGTCGCCAAACTCGTTAAGGAGGAGCGGTTGCCCACCGTCGCGTTGCCAGTAGTCGAAGACTCTCTCGGTGAGCTGCGGGAGTGACAGTGCTGAGGACGACTCCGTCAGGACCGCACGGACAGCAGCCCTCAGGGCCACGTTGGCAGCCGTCCGCTCAAAGTAAGGCGCAAAGAACGCCGCGTCCTGGCGGTTATCGGAGAACGTGAGCAGGCTGCGACCGAAAGACGGGCGCGGGTCAGAGTGGTCGACAAGCCCCGCCGGAAGAGCCTCGAGGACGCGCTGCGCGACCACTGCACCCAGGGCCTCGTTGCCGGGGTGCATGCGGGTCACCACTTCGGCGTCGGCACCCGTTGCCCGTCCCCCACACGCCGGGCATCGCTTGACGTATCTGGCGCGCTCGACGTCGTCTCTCTCTGTATGCACCGGGTAGAGGGCTACAGCCGAGTCCGAGGCCTGAATCTCGCCCGTGTCGACCTGGACGAAGATGCGTTCATGGCCGCCGTCGCCCGCGCCGGTGCCACCCTCCTCCTCCGGGGCGTCATCTTCATCCTCGGTTCCGCCGATGGGCGCTCCAAGCCAGAACACAACGCGCTCGGCACCAGCATCGCCGGAGTCCGGTCGTTGCGAGTAGACGTGCGTCGTGTCCTTCCAGCCCTCAATGAATGGCTGCCCGCACTTGCGGCAAGTCAGAAGAGGAAAGTACTGGCCCTTGGCATCCCGGAAGCTTCGACCCACTCTGACGTTGGCCCAGCCCTCAGCGCTCGCATCCGGTTGAACGACGACGCCTTCAATGCTGTTCACGGCCATGTGATATCGGCCAGGCAGCAGGGGGAACTCGGACTCGCTCTTGCGCGCGAGCATGCCGGCCTGGATGACCGCGCTCAGTGCGGCCTCCGCGGCCTTTGCATTGGCTCCGTGCTCAGGGAACACCTGCTGTGCCAAGTCCTGGTAGCGAACGATGCGTCCAGCGTCGAGAACCTGCGCCACACGGCGCACCTCTTCACTCCAGGCAAAGACATCTGCCAGGCCCGGCGCCGCGGGCGCCTCAGCATCGCCGGCGAGGTGGAGCGCGCCTGGTAGGTCTTCGGCAAGGCTCAGGCAGCGGTTCCAGCAGTCCACCGTCTGGTCGTCTCGGTCCTGGCCCAAGAACTCACCCATCGCCGTAGACAGATGCAGCCATTTCTCCACCGACATGGCAAACGTGCTGTGACCGGTCTTGGTCAGCTCAGTGTGGGTGACGCGCTTGCCTCGAATGACATACTTCACTGGCTCACCGAAGAGGTCTGACGCGAACTTCGTCAACTCCTCGTTGGCTTTGGCATCATCCGAAAGGCTTGCGCTAGTGTCCTGATTGAGAAGTTCGCAGACAAAACCGCTCGATGCTCGCGAGGATG
>VFQM010001587.1_pt1 | contig 19452 bp, 15 predicted proteins | sample 3512391 | NCBI WGS metagenome assembly VFQM01 (sample SAMN10412369, study PRJNA504923) | tailings metagenome | isolation source: Replicate 1 from Balatoc abandoned mine | place: Philippines | reverse complement strand
GCGCGCCAGCCGATCGTCAGCGCCCAGCGCGGCAGCTGCTCGCCCGGGTACCACTTGCCCTGGCCGAAGTGCAGGAAGCCGCCCGCGCCGTACTTGGCCAGCAGCCGGTGCACGAGCACGGTCGCGAGGCCGCGCTTGGTGGGGCCGAGAGCATCGGTGTTCCACTCGGCGCCGTCGCGGTCGTCGACCGAGACAAAGGTGGGCTCGCCGCCCATCGTGAGCCGCACGTCCTGCTGCTGCAGCTGCGCGTCGACCTGCTCACCGAGCGCCAGGATGTCCTGCCACTGGCCGTCGGTGTAGGGCATGGTCACGCGCGGCGACTCGTAGATGCGCGTGATCTGCATGTGGTGCGAGAACGTGACCTCGCTCTCGTCGACCGCGCCGCTGACCGGCGCCGCGCTCGATGGCTCGGGCGTACAGGCCACCGGGATGTGGCCTTCGCCGGCGAGCAGGCCGGAGGTGGGGTCCAGGCCGATCCAGCCGGCGCCGGGCAGGAAGACCTCGCACCAGGCGTGCAGGTCGGTGAAGTCGACCTCGGTGCCGCTGGGCCCGTCGATGGCCTTGACGTCGGGCTTGAGCTGGATGAGGTAGCCGGAGACGAAGCGCGCCGCCAGGCCCAGGTGGCGCAGCAGCTGCACCAGCAGCCAGCCGGTGTCGCGGCAGGAGCCGCAGCCCTTCTCCAGCGTTTCCTCGGGCGTCTGCACGCCCGGCTCCAGGCGGATCAGGTAGGCGATCTCGCGCTGCAGCCGCTGGTTGAGCTGCACCAGGAAGTCGATGGTGCGCACCTTGGCGCGCGGCACGCTGTCCAGCAGCGCCTGGAAGCGCGGCGTCAGCGGCCCGCGGGCCAGGTAGGGCGCGAGGTCGTGGCGGACGCCTGCCTCGTAGTCGAAGGGGAACTGCTCGGCCGCCGGCTCCAGGAAGAAGTCGAAGGGGTTGTAGACCGCCATCTCGGCCACGACGTCGACCGTGACCTTGAACTCGCGCGTGCGCTCCGGGAAGACCAGCCGCGCCAGGTGGTTGGCGAACGGGTCCTGCTGCCAGTTGATGAAGTGCTGCGCCGGCTCCACGCGCATGGCGTAGCTGAGGATGCGGGTGCGGCAGTGCGGCGCCGGGCGCAGGCGCACGACCTGCGGCGACAGCGTCACCGGCCGGTCGTAGCGGTAGTGGGTGACGTGGTTCAGCGCGACATGGATGGACAAGGCAGGGCTCCCGGGCGGACGACGGTGGCTGCGGCTTGCAAGGAGCGCGCCACCGCGCCCACCCTGCCCTGCGCCGTGCGCCGTCAGTCGACGCCCGGATGATGCCAGCAGCGACGGCGCTGCTCGCGCGTGCACAGGCCGGGGCCGTCGCCGGTCCAGGTCCAGGCGCCGCAGGTGTCGCTGCGCACGACGCGGACGCCGCGCTCGGCATAGCGGGCCAGCACGTCGGGCGCCGGGTGGCCGAAGCGGCTGCGGTAGGCCGCCTGCACGAAGGCGATGCGCGGCGCCACGCGCTCGAGGAACACCGCGCTGGACGAGGTGCGGCTGCCGTGGTGGGGCACCATCAGCACCTCGGCGCGCAGCGCGCCGCCGGGGTCGGCCAGGGCCAGCGCGGCCTCCTGGGCGGCCTCGATGTCGCCGGCCAGCAGGGCCCGCCGGCCCGCGGCGTCCTCCACCTGCAGCACGCAGGACTGGGTGTTGGGCCGCGCCGCCGGGTCGGGATCGGCCGGGTGCAGCCAGCGGAACTGCACGCCGTCCCAGGACCAGGACGCGCCGGCGCGGCAGGGCCGGTGCGGCACCCCGCGCGCGGCCATGTCGGCCCGCAGCGGGTGCGCCGGCTCCAGCGAGCTCCACACGCCGCCCACGGGCAGCATCAGCAGGCTGGCCGCGCCGCCGGTGTGGTCGGTGTCGCGGTGGCTGAGCACGAGGGCATCCACGCGCGCCTCGCCGCGTGCGCGCAGCAGCGGGCGCAGGATGCGGTCGCCGGCGTCGGACTCGGGCGACCAGCGCGGCCCGCTGTCGTAGACCAGCAGGTGGGCCTGCGTGCGCAGCAGCACCGCCGTGCCCTGGCCCACGTCCACCGCCACCAGCTCGAAGCGGCCGGCAGGAGGCCGCGGCGGCTGCGGGGCCAGCAGCGGCAGCAGCAGCGGCAGGCCCAGCCAGCGCACGCGCCACGGCAGCGGCAGCACCAGCAGCGCACCGCCCAGCAGGCCCGCGGCCGCCGCCCAGGGGGGCGCGGCGGCAGCCTCCCACACGGGCAGGCTGCCCAGCGGCTGCAGCAGCGCCACCAGGGCCTGCAGCACCGCCGCGGCCGCCGTCCACAGCGGCGCCCACAGCGCGCCGGCCAGCGCCAGCGGCGTGATCAGCAGCGTGACCGCCGGGATGGCCACCAGGTTGGCCGCGAAGCCCACCAGCGACACCTGCTGGAAGAACAGCAGCGTCAGCGGCGCCAGGCCCACCGTGGCCACGGCCTGCGTGCGCAGGCCCGCGCGCATGGCCTGGCGCAGGCGTGCCATGGCCGGGCCGGGCGGCGGCAGCGTGTCCCCGCTGCCGAGCATCAGCAGGCCGACGGCGCTGAACGACAGCCAGAAGCCCGGCTGCAGCAGGGCCCAGGGGTCCATCACCGCCACCGCCACCGCCGCGGCCAGCAGCACGAAGGGCCCGGGCCAGCGCAGCCCGGCCTGCTGGGCCGCGGCCACCACCGCCAGCATGCACAGCGTGCGCTGCGCCGGCACGCCCCAGCCGGCCAGCAGCGCGTAGGCGGCCGCCAGCGCCAGCCCGCCCCAGCGCGCCGTCACCGGGGCCGGGCAGGCCAGCATGGCCCGCGGCGAGCGCCGCCACAGCCGCTGCAGCAACGCCGCGGCCAGCCAGGCGAACATCGTCACGTGCAGGCCGCTGATGGCCATGAGGTGCGCCACGCCGGTGTCGCGGAACAGCGCCCAGTCGTCGCGGTCGATCGCGCCCTGGTCGCCCACCACCAGCGCCGCCAGCACGCCGGCGGCGCGCGGGTCGGTCACCTGCGCGCGGATGGCCTCGCGCAGCACGAAGCGGGCGCGGTCCACCGTGGCGCCCTGGCGCTCGGCGAGCAGACGTGGCGGCGTGGCGGCCGCGGCCCGCACGTGGCCGCTGGCGCGCAGGCCGCGCTCGAACATCCACAGCTCGAGGTCGAAGCCGTGCGGGTTCATCGCGCCATGCGGGCGCTTCAGACGCACCGTCAGCGCCCAGCGCTGGCCGGGCGCGAGCGTCTGCGGCGGCGCGCGCAGCAGCGCATCGGCGTCGGCGCCGCGGAACCAGGCCAGCGACAGCCGCCGCGGCACCCCGGCCGGCGCCTGCTCCACCTCGAACACAAAGCGCGTGCCGGTCAGCGTCTCCTGCGGCAGCCCGGTGATGCGGCCGGTGACGGCCAGGTCACGCCCCTCCAGGGCGGGCGCCAGCGCATCGGCCAGGCGTGCGCTGGCGCGCAGGTCGGTGAGCGCAAAGGCCGCCAGCGCCAGCCCCAGCGCGGCCAGCGGCCAGCGGCGCCGCCCCCACCCCAGCAGGGCCAGCCCGGCGGCGGCCAGCGCCAGGGCCGGCAGCGGCGGCAGCGTGGCCGGCTGCTGCGTCTGCAGCGCGGTGCCGGCGAGCAGCGCCAGACCCAGCCCGGCCAGCCGCCAGCCGGTGTCCAGCCCTCCCAGACCGTGCATCGCTGCAGTGTAGGATGGCCGGCCCCATCTCGAGGTCCCTTGCCATGTCCATTTCCGCCCGCCTGCAGGCCCTCGGCATCGTGCTGCCGCCGGTGGCCGTGCCCGCCGCCGCCTACGTGCCCTTCGTGCGCACCGGCAACCTCGTCTTCGTCTCCGGCCACATCGCGAAGAAGGACGGCAAGCCCTGGGTCGGTCAGCTCGGCCTGACCATGGGCACCGAGGAAGGCAAGGCCGCCGCGCGCGCCATCGCCATCGACCTGATGGGCACGCTGCAGGCCGCCGTGGGCGACCTGGAGAACGTGGTGCGCATCGTCAAGGTGATGAGCCTGGTCAACAGCACGCCCACCTTCACCGAGCAGCACCTGGTGACCAACGGCTGCTCGGAGCTGCTGGGCGAGGTCTTCGGCCCGGCGGTGGGCGCGCACGCGCGCAGCGCCTTCGGCGTGGCGCAGATCCCCACCGGCGCCTGCGTGGAGATCGAACTCATCGCCGAGGTTCGATGACCCCGGCGAACCAGCGCCGGCTGCTGGCGCTCACCGCCGTGGTGGCCCTGGGCGCCGTGGGTGCGGCCCTCTTCACCCAGCATGTCTGGGGCATGCAGCCCTGCCCCTGGTGCGTGCTGCAGCGGCTGATCTTCGTGGCCATTGCCGGCGCCGCGCTGCTGGGCCTGCTGTGGCCGTCCGGCGGTGCCGTGCTCGCGGGGCTGCTGGCGCTGTCGGGCCTGGCCGCGGCGCTGTGGCAGCACTTCGTGGCCGCCAGCGCCGAGACCTGCGACCTCTCGCTGGCCGACCGCATCATGGCCGCCACCGGCCTGGACGGCCGCTTTCCCGAGGTGTTCATGGCCATGACCACCTGTGCCGACGGCAAGGTCAGCCTCTTCGGCCTGCCCTACGAGGCCTGGAGCGGCGCCCTGTTTGCCGCCATGCTGGTGGCGATGGTAATGGTGCTGCGTCGGCGCTGACCGGCGGCGTGCTCAGCGCCGGCGGCGACCCGCGATGCCCGCCGCGCCGAGGGCCAGTGCGGCCAGCGCCAGGCTGGCCGGTTCGGGCACGGCCTGCGACTGCAGCCAGAACAGCTGGTCCTGGCGCTGCGACGAGGTCATGACGTAGAGCTCGCGGTCGACGCGGAAGCCGGCCGACTGGCCCAGCAGGTCGTTGGCGAAACTGCGGTGCGCGGTCGTGGCGGAAAAGCTCGATGAGGCCTGCGGCGTCAGCGTGGCATCCTGGTCGTAGACGATGTTCCAGATCGCCAGCTGCAGCGACGTGGAGCGCTGGGAGCTGTCCACCGCGCCGGCGGACGACTCGGCAAAGCTGATCAGGCGCGCCAGCCGGTCGGCGCGCTGCGCGCCGAACACCTCGGCCACCGGCTTGATGGTGAAGGTGGTGTTGCCGGCCTCGCCGTCGCGCTTGACGGTGTAGGTGGTGCCGGCGTTGATGTTGATCGTCTGCGCCAGGTCGACGCAGTAGAGCTCCACCGCATCGAGGTTGAAGCGCGCATCGGTCATGCCGCTGAGCGTGCCGCGGAAGCCGCCGGCCAGCCCGTTGAAGCCCGGGTTGCTCACGCTGACCGCATGGCCGGCGCCGAACACCCAGCCGTTCATCGACAGCGTGCCGGCGGCGGCTGGCGCGGCGGCCAGGGCCACGCAGGCGGCCGCCAGGGCATGGCGCAGGGGCGGGGACAGGAGGAGCGAAAGCTGACGCATGGCTGTTACGTGTTGCAACGAATAGCAGGACTTTAGGGATGGCGTTGTGTGGCGACACCCCTGCGGTCGCGGGGACACCCTCACAACGGCACCCTCGGCGTGCGGCATGTCACACCCGAGCGGGGCCGCCGTCGCCCTACGAGGACATTGACGCAACGCAAGGCTTCCATCGACCTCCGGGCGCAGACTTTTATACCTAACAGGGTATATCGCCAGCCGGTGTGCCCGATGCATTCACACCGGAGACCGCGATGCACGGAGCCACCGCCAACGAGCCGCCGCCGAACCTGGCCGGGCGCCGGCGATTCCTCGCGGCGCTGTCGGCCGCGCCGGCGCTGGGCGCGCTTGCGGCACCCCCGGTGGCGCAGGCGGACACCACGGTGCGCAGCAGCGCCCATGTCGTGATCGTCGGGGCCGGTGCCGCCGGCCTGGCGGCGGCGTCGCGGCTGGCGGCCCGGCTGCAGGGCGGGCGCATCACCCTCATCGACGCCCGCAAGGCGCACTACTACCAGCCGGGCCTCACGCTGGTGGCCGCGGGCATCAAGCCCGAGGACTACGTGGTCTCGGCCACGGCCGACCATCTGCCCCGCGGCGTGGCGTGGATCCAGCAGCAGGTGGCCGAGATCGACCCCGAAGGCCGCACGGTGACCACCGCCGACGGCAAGACCGTGGCCTACGACTTCCTGGTCGTGGCCGCAGGACTGACGCTGGACTACGCGGCCATCCCCGGCATGGACACCTCGCGCATCGGCCAGAACGGCCTGGGCAGCATTTACCACGGCCCGCAGGCGGCCGCGGCGACGTGGCAGGCGCTGTCGGCCTTTGCCGAGCGCGGCGGCGTGGGCGTGTTCAGCCGTCCGGCCACCGAGATGAAGTGCGCCGGCGCGCCGCTGAAATATGCCTTCATCAGCGACGACCACCTGCGCCGGCGCGGCAACCGCGGCAAGGCCGAGCTGATCTACCACGCGCACAACAAGGCCTTCTTCGGCGTGCCCATCGTGTCGGAGAAGGTGCGCATGCTGTTCGAGGACCGAGGCATCAGGACGCGCCTGCAGCACGTGCTCTCGGCCATCGACATCGACCGCCGCATCGCCACCTTCGCCACGCCGGAGGGCCCCGTGGAGCAGCCCTACGACTTCATCAACGTGATCCCGCCGATGCGTGCGCCGGCGGCCGTGCGCCACAGCCCGCTGCCCTGGCAGGAGGGCCCCTGGGCGGCCGACGGCTGGATGGAGGTGGACCGCGGCACGCTGCGGCACGCGCGCTACCCCAACGTGTTCGGCGTCGGCGACGTGGCCGGCGTGCCCAAGGGCAAGACGGCCGCCAGCGTGAAGTGGCAGGTGCCGGTGGCGGTGGACCACCTGCTGGCCGACATCGCGGGCACCACGTCGGATGCGCTCTACACCGGCTACACCTCCTGCCCGCTGATCACGCGGCTGGGGCGCGCGATGCTGATCGAGTTCGACTACAAGGACAACCTGACCCCCTCGTTCCCCGGCGTGATCGCGCCGCTGGAGGAGCTGTGGATCAGCTGGGTGATGAAGACCATGGCGCTCAAGCCCACCTACCTGAGCATGCTGCGCGGCCGCGCCTGATGCCCGACGCCCCCCTCACCGGAGACCGACGATGAAGGAACTCGACCCCCTGGTGTTCCTGGCCGTGTTCCAGGAGATGCTGGGCCCGCTGCTGTGGGTGATGCTCGCGCTGGCGCTGTCGGGCATCGCCGCCTTCGTGGCACTGCTGGTGCGCGAGGGGCGGCTGGTGTCCCGCCGGCTGGTGCAGTCGGAGCTGCTGGGCCTGCTCGGCGGCGTGCTGGCCCTGGTGGTGATGGCCAAGGTTTCGTCGTCCGGCTTCACCGACGCCGGCGGCCCCGCCGACTGGTTCCTGATCGCGCTGGTCTATGGCGCCGGGCTGGCGGGCACCACCGTGCTGGCCTATGCGGTCATGGGCTGGTGGCCCCGCCGGAGGCCGGCCGCCTGAACAGCCGGCCGAAGCCGGCGGCCGACGGATCCAGCCCGGCGGTGCGCATCAGGTCCCAGAAGCCGCAGGGCGAGCTGGCCACCACCGGCAGGCCGAAGCGCGCCTCCAGCGGTTCCACCACGTCGTGCGTGCGCAGGCCGCCGCAGGAGATGAACAGCGCCTGCGCCTGCGGCGCGCGCGCCAGCACGCGCTCGGCCAGCGCCGTCAGTGTCTGCGGCGTGACGGCGAACACGTCCTGCACGCCGACCACGCCCAGGCCTTCGAGGGCCTGTACGTCCAGGCCCTCGTGCGCCAGGTAGTCCGACAGGCGCTGGTTCAGCTCGTCGATGTACGACGTGGCCACGGCCACACGCTGCACGCCCAGCGCGCGCAGCGCGCGCACCACGGCGTGGCTCATGGTCGTGCAGGGCACGCCGGCCGCGTCCTCCATGGCGCGGCGCAGCGCCTCGGTGCGCTCGGCGCCGCGGTAGAAGCTGATCGAGGTGCCCATCATCGACACCGCCTGCGCGCCGTCGGCGGCCAGCGCGCGCGCCGTCTCCACGATGCGGTCCACCACCGGCGCGAAGCCCTCGGGCGAGACACCGCCGATGCCCAGGCCGCGCGCGATGAAGTCGATGCGCTCGCCGTAGAGGTGATGCGCGTCGTCGGGCACCGCGCCGTCGGCCGGCGGCACGATCAGGCCCAGGCGGGGGCGGGGGGCGGCGCTCATTCGGGGGTGATCCGGCGCTCGCGGATCACGCGCGCCCAGGCGGCCGACTCCTGCTGCTGCGCGCGGCCGAAGTCGGCCGGCGCCATGTATTCCGCCAGCGCGCCCTGGCGCAGCGCCGACTGCACCGTGTCGCTGGCGGCCACCACCTGGCGCGCCGCCTCGGCCAGCCGCGCGGCCGTGGCCTCGGGCAGGCCGGCCGGCGCCATCAGGCCCAGGCGCGGGGCCACGCCGAAACCCGGCACGACGCTCGACAGCGGCGCCACGTCCTCGCCGCCGGGCAGGCGCGCCGGGCTCATCAAGGCCACCGCACGCAGCTTGCCGGCCCTGTGCTGCGACAGCCCGGCGGTGGCGCTGACCACGCCCAGCGGCACCTGGCCGCCGATGACGTCGGGCACGATCTGCGACGCGCCGCGGTACGGGATGTGGACCACGAAGGCACCGATCTCGCCCTTGAGCAACTCGAAGCCCAGGTGCTGCACCGTGCCCACGCCGGAGGACGCATAGGAGTAGGCCCCGGGCTTGCCCTTGAGCTCGGCCACCAGCGACTTCGGGTCGCGGATGGGCAGGTCGTTGTTCGCCACGATCACCAGCGGTGACACGAACAGCCCCGCCACCGGGCGCAGCGCCTGCAGCGGGTCGATCCCGGACTGCGGGCGCAGCAGGCGCGTGATCAGCAGGCCGGTCTCGCCCAGCAGCAGCGTCTGGCCGTCGGGCGCGGCCTTGCTCACCGCATCGGCCGCGATCATCCCCGAGGCGCCGGCGCGGTTCTCGACGATGACCTGCTGGCCGAGCACGCTGCCCAGGCCGGTGGCCAGCAGGCGCGCCATGGCGTCCACCCCGCCGCCGGCGGAGAAGCCCACCAGGATGCGCAGCGGGCCGCTGCCCTGGGCGCGCAGCAGGCCGGGCGCGCCGGTGGCGGCCGCAGCCGCGGCGCCGACGATGAGCTGGCGGCGGGTGAGTCGGGTCATGGGTGTCTCCTTCGGGTGTTCTGGATCGGGGGTCAGGCCTTGCCCGCGCCGCGCGACAGCGGCCGGCGGGCCAGTTCGGCCACGCGCGCACGGTCGGGCCGGAAACCCAGGCCGGGCGCCTCGGGCAGGGCCAGCCAGCCGTCGGCGGGCACGGGCAGGTCGTCGAAGACCTGGCGGCAGCAGTCCACGGCCACCGCGTGGTACTCCACCAGGGTGCCGCTGGCCAGGCCGGCGTGCAGGTGCATGTTGTGGTGCGGCCACGCGCCGCCGTTGGCCAGCGTGGCGCCGAAGGCCTGCGCCATGCCGGCGATGCGCAGGCACTGGGTGTAGCCGCCGCTGATGCAGACGTTGGGCTGCACCACGTCCACCGCCTGCGCCACCAGCAGGTCGCGGAAACGGCTGGCCAGGCCTTCGTTCTGCCCGGCGGCCAGCGGGATGGGCGTCTTGGCGCGCAGCTTGGCCAGGTTGCCGGTGTCGTTGCCGCTGAGCGGCTCCTCGAAGAAGGCCACGCCCAGGTCATGGGCCTGCTGCGCCAGCTTCAGCGCGTGGAAGTAGTCGAGGCTGCAGTTGGCGTCGATGTAGAGCTGCACCTCGGGGCCCACGGCGTCGCGCACGGCCCGGATGCGCTTCAGGTCCTCGGCGATCACGTCGGCCAGCGGACGCGGCTCGTCGCGGCGCTGCAGCGCGTGATGGCCCACCGTCATCTTCAGGCGCGTGAAGCCGCGGCCCACCCAGTCGCGCGCGGCGGCCGCCAGTTCGTCGCGGTCGAAGAAGGCGAAGCCGAAGGTGGCATAGACCGGCACCGCGGGCCGCGCGCCGCCGAGCAGGCGCCACACCGGCTGGCCCAGGGCCTGGCCCTTGAGGTCCCAGAGCGCCAGGTCGATGGCGGCGATGGCGTGGCTGGCGTAGCCCGACTGCCCGCGCGGCGTCAGCAGCCAGTAGAGCTTCTCCCACAGCTGCTCGTGGCGCAGCGGGTCGTGGCCGATGAGCGCCGGCGCGGCGATCTGGTCGACGATGGCGGCCATGACCTCCTCTTCGGTGATGGCGGTCATGCCGGTGCCGACCAGGCCGGTGTCGGTCTCGACGTCGACGAGGCAGATGGACAGCGAGGTCTGCTTGCGGCGCGCGCCTTCGCCCACCTCCAGCGGCAGGTTCAGCGGCGTGGTCTGGACACGGGTGATCTTCATGGTGGCGCCAGCGTAGGCAGGCGCCCCGGGGCGGGCAAGGCCGGGCGGCGAAGGCCGCTTTCGCGGTTGGCGAAAGCTGAAACGGCGCGCGCCGTTCAGGCCGGCGCGTCGCCGCCGCCGGCCGAGAGCGCGCCGATCAGCGCCGCCAGCGCCGGCGACGGCGCCACCCCGTCGCGCGTGACCAGCCGGTGCGTGCGCCGCGCCCAGCGGTCGGCCAGCGCCACGCCGACGATGGGCAGCGCGCCCAGCTGCGGCGCGATGGCCTGCACCGGCAGCACGCCCACGCCCAGGCCGGCGGCCACCATGCGGCAGACGGCGTCGAAACTGCGCATCTGCAGCCGGATGCGCAGCGGCCGGCCCAGTTCCAGCGCCGCCGCGCTGAGCCGGCCGGAGATGGCGTTGCCGTCGGTCAGGCTGACGAAGGCCTCGCCCAGCAGCTGCTCGAAGCGCAGCGGCCCGGCACCGGCCAGCGCATGCCCGCGCGGCAGCACGGCCACCAGCGTGTCGTGGAACAGGTCGGCAAAGCGCAGGCCCTGCAGCGGGTGCAGCAGGTCGACCACGCCCAGGTCGGCCCGGCCTTCCAGCAACGGCAGCGGGATGTCGGGGCTGCTGCGCTCCTCCAGCTCGACATGGATGCGCGGGTGGCTGCGGCCGAAGGCCGCGAGCCGCGCGGGCAGCCACTCGAGCATGGCCGAGGCATTGGCCAGCACACGCAGGCTGCCCTGCAGGCCGGCGGCGCGGTCGCGCATGTCGCCGGCCAGGCGGTCGGCGTCGGCCACCAGCAGGCGCGCGCGCTGCACGAAGGCATGGCCGGCCGGCGTCAGCCGCACGCCGCGCGGGCCGCGCGCGAACAGCGCCAGCCCGAGCGTGGCTTCCAGGGCCGCGATGCGCGCACTGGCGGCACCGAGCGCCAGGTCGGCACGCTGGCTGCCGGCGCTGATGGAGCCGCAGTCGGCCACCGCGAGCACGACCCGCAGCGTCTGCAGGTCGAGCGCGTCGATCATGCGCTCGCGGGCGCCGGCACCGACAGCCGCTGGGGCGCCTTCAGCCCTTCCACCGGCTTGCCCTTGCGCGCCCGCTTGCCCAGGTGGGCCTGCAGCGCCGCGCCGCGCAGCAGCTCGTCGCGGGGCTTGCCGCCGCGCAGCGCCGTGCCGTGCACCACCAGCTGCGTGGTGGCGGTGGCCACGGCGCGCAGGCGGTCATGGCCTTCCAGGTCCATCAGGGTGAGGCCACGCCCGCCCTTGGGCTGGTGCTTGAGTTCGTCCACCGGGAACAGCAGCAGCCGGCCGGCCTCGCTGAGGCAGGCCAGCAGCACGCCGGCGGCCTCGCCGGCGGGCAGCGGCGCCGGCGGCAGCGGCTGCTCGTCGCCTTCCAGCGCGAGAAAGGTCTTGCCGCCGCGCTGGCGGGCCACGAGGTCGGACAGCTGCGCCAGCAGGCCGAAACCGCCGCTGCCGGCCAGCACCAGCCGCGTGCCCGGGGCACCGGCCAGGTAGTGCAGCGGCCGGGTGCCGCTCTCCAGCTCGATCAGCGAGGTGATGGGCACGCCGTCGCCGCGCCCGCCGGGCAGCGCGGACACCGGCGTGCTGTAGACGCGGCCGTTGCTGCCGAAGACCACCAGCGGGTCCACGCTGCGGCAGGGGAACACGCCGTGCAGCGCGTCGCCGGGCTTGAACTGCAGCGCCGCCGGGTCCACCTCGTGGCCCTTGAGCGCGCGCACCCAGCCCTTGCCGCTGACCACCACCGTGACCGGCTCGTCCACCACCTTGATCTCGGCCACCGCGCGCTTGTCCTCCTGGATCAGCGTGCGGCGGTCGTCGCCATGCGCCTTGGCGTCGGCCTCGATCTCGCGGATCAGGACCCGCCGCAGCGCCGCCGGGCTGCCGAGGATCTCCTCCAGCTTCGCCTGCTCGGCGCGCAGCTCGGTCAGCTCCTGCTCGATGCGGATGGCCTCCAGCCGCGCCAGCTGGCGCAGCCGGATCTCGAGGATGTCGTCGGCCTGGCGCTCGCTCAGGGCAAAGCGCGCCATCAGCGCCGGCCGCGGCTCGTCGGCGTTGCGGATGATGCGGATCACCTCGTCGATGTTCAGCAGCACCAGCTGCCGGCCCTCGAGCACGTGGATGCGGTCCAGCACGCGGGCCAGCCGGTGGCGCGTGCGCCGCTCGACCGTGGCCTGGCGGAAGCCGATCCACTCGCCCAGCATCTGGCGCAGCGTCTTCTGCACCGGGCGGCCGTCGGCGCCCACCATCGTCAGGTTGACCGGCGCGCTGGTCTCCAGGCTGGTGTGCGCCAGCAGCGTGCCCACCAGGTCGGCCACCGCCACGCCGCGGCTCTTGGGCTCGAAGACCAGGCGCACCGCGGCCTCCTTGCCCGATTCGTCGCGCACGGCGTCCAGCACCGCCAGCACGCTGGCCTTGAGCTGCTGCTGCTCCTGCGTGACCGTCTTCTTGCCGGCCCTGACCTTGGGGTTGGTGAGCTCCTCGATCTCCTCCAGCACCTTCTGCGCGCTGGTGCCGGGGGGCAGCTCGGTCACCACCAGCTGCCACTGGCCGCGCGCCAGGTCCTCCACCGTCCAGCGGGCGCGCAGCTTCAGGCTGCCGCGGCCGGTGGCGTAGGCCGCGCGGATCTCGGCCGGCGAACTGATCAGCTGGCCGCCGCCCGGGTAGTCGGGCCCGGGCAGCTTCTCGAACAGCGCGTCGTCGGAGAGCTGCTCGTCGCGGATCAGCGCCACCGCGGCGGCGGCCACCTCGCGCAGGTTGTGGCTCGGGATCTCGGTGGCCAGGCCCACGGCAATGCCGCTGGCACCGTTGAGCAGCACGAAGGGCAGGCGCGCCGGCAGCAGGCGCGGCTCCTCGGTGCTGCCGTCGTAGTTGGGCTGGAAGTCGACGGTGCCCTCGTCGATCTCGTCGAGCAGCAGCCGCGCGATGGGCGCCAGCCGCGCCTCGGTGTAGCGCATGGCCGCGGCGCCGTCGCCGTCACGGCTGCCGAAGTTGCCCTGGCCGTCGATCAGCGGGTAGCGCTGGGAGAAGTCCTGCGCCATGCGCACCAGGGCGTCGTAGGCGGCCTGGTCGCCGTGCGGGTGGAAGCGGCCCAGCACGTCGCCCACCACGCGCGCGCTCTTCACCGGCTTGGGCGCGCCGCCGGCGCCGAAGCCCAGGCCCATGCGCTGCATCGAGTACAGGATGCGGCGCTGCACCGGCTTCTGGCCGTCGCACACGTCGGGCAGCGCACGGCCCTTGACCACCGACAGCGCGTACTCGAGGTAGGCCCGCTCGGCATATTGCGCCAGCGTGATGGCGTTGGCGTCGGGCTCGGGGCGGTCGGGGCCGGTGTCGGGCGGGGGCGGGTCGAACAGATCGGGCATGGGCAGGGGAACTCGGGCAGGCCGCCGCGGCAAAGCCGGGCATTCTCGCTCAGGCTGGGGCGGCTGCCGGCAGGCCGCCCGCCGGTCCGCCCAGCACCTCGGCCTCGCCCTGCGCGAGCAGCGACTTCAGCAGCGGCGGCATGAAGTGGCGCTTGACGGTGATGGCGTAGAACTGCTCGTGCAGCCCGGGCACCACCGCCAGTTCGCGCAGCACGCCGCTGCGCAGCTCGTCCTGCACCACCACCGTGGGCAGCAGCGCCGGCGCGCCGGCGTCGCGCGCCAGCAGGCGCAGCATGGCCATGTCGTCCACCTCGGCGCGCACGCGGGGGCGCAGGCCGCGCTGCTCGCACCACAGCTCGAAGCCGGCGCGGATGCCGTGCGCGCGGCTGGGCAGCAGCAGCGGCCGGGTGGCGATGTCGTCGGGGAACGTGAAGGGCTCGCCGCCGGCCTCGGCCGCCGGCCCCACCAGGCTCACCGGCTGGCGCGCGATGCGCCGGCAGCGCCAGGGGGCGTCGCCGGTGCCGTCCACCGCCTGGTTGGCCAGCACCAGGTCCAGCGTGTGCACCTGCAGCCGGCCCAGCAGCTCGTCCAGGCTGCCGGACTGCAGCAGCAGCTCCACGTCGTCGCGCCGCAGCAGCGGGCGCAGCAGGTTCTCCTGGAAGTTGCGCGACAGCGTGGCCACCGCGCCCACGCGCAGCACCTGGCGCCCGGGCCCCTGGCCCTCGCGCAGCAGCGACATCAGCTCGCTGCCGGCGGCGAAGATGGACTCGGCATAGCTCAGGGCCAGCTGGCCGGCCTCGGTGAGGCGCAGCTGGCGCTGCCCGCGGTTGAACAGGGGCTGGCCGAGCTGGTCCTCGAGCTGGCGGATCTGTGTCGACAGCGCCGAGGGCGATACGTGCAGCCGCTCCGCCGCGCGCGTGAGATGGCCCTCGCGCGCCACCGCCCAGAAGGCGTGCAGGTGCAGATAGTTCAGGCGGGCCATCGTGCGCTCCGGTATTTCGTTCTATTCTGAAGAACGAGTTCTGCTGAACATTGAATTTTACAGATGCAGCAGACGCCGCCACCATCGCGGCCATGTCTGCTCTCGTCCTCCCCCTCCTGCTGCTGCCGCTGCTGCTGCACGCCGGCGCCGCCGCCACCGCCGGCCTCGGCCCGCGCGACGCGGCCTGGCGCCGTGCCGAATGGGCTGCGGCACTGTCCACCGCTGGCGGCGCCGGCCTGCTCGCGGCCACGGCCTGGTCCGGCCCGCAGGCCGCCTGGGGCCTGCGGGCCGACCTGCCCGGCGCCGTGGTGATGCTGCTGGTCGGCTTCGTCGGCTGGGTGGTGCTGCGCTTCTCGGCCCGCTACCTGGCCGGCGAGCGCGACGAACGCCGCTTCCTGGCGCTGCTGGCGGCCACGCTGGCGGCGGTGGGCGGCGTGCTGGTGGCCGACCACCTGGCGCTGCTGGCCCTGGCCTGGGTGGCCACCAGCCTCACGCTGCACCGCCTGCTGCGCTTCTACCCCGAGCGTGCCGCGGCGCGGCTGGCAGCGCACAAGAAGGCCATCGCCGCACGCGGGGCCGACCTGTCGCTGCTGGGCGCGCTGGCGCTGCTGGGTACCGCCTACGGCACGCTGTCGCTGAGCGAGATGCTCGCCCGGGCCGCCACCCTCGGCCTGCCGCCGCTGGCCCAGGCCGGCATGGTGCTGCTGGTGCTGACGGTGCTGCTCAAGTGCGCGCAGATGCCTATGCACGGCTGGCTGATCCAGGTGATGGAGGCGCCCACGCCGGTGTCGGCGCTGCTGCACGCCGGCGTCGTGAACCTCGGCGGCCTGGTGCTGATCCGCTTCTCGCCGATGCTGGCCGAGGCCCCCTGGGCGCAGGGCCTGCTGGCGGTGGCGGCCACGGTCACCGTGCTCGGCGCCACGCTGGTGATGGGCACGCGCATCAGCATCAAGGTGATGCTGGCCTGGTCCACGGTGGCGCAGATGGGCTTCATGCTGCTGCAGCTGGCGCTGGGCCTGCCGGCGATGGCGCTGCTGCACCTGGTGGCGCACTCGCTGTACAAGGCCCACGCCTTCCTCGCCGCCGGCGGCGTGGTGCAGCGCCGGCAGGCGCTGCGCCTGGCGCCCGCGGCGGCCGCCCCGTCGGCGGCACGCTGGGCGCTGGCGGCGGGCGCGGGCCTGGTGCTGGTGGTGGGCGGCGGCGTGGCCACCGGCACCCTGGCCGCACCCGCCGCGCTGCTGGCCGGCTCCGTGCTCGCGGCCACGCTGGCGCCGCTGCTGGCCGCAGGCCGCGCAGGCCCGGCGCTGGGCGTGGCCGCCGGCTGGCTGGCCGGGCACGCGCTGGCGTCCAGCCTGGTGACGCCGGTGCCGGCGGCGCCGCTGGTGCTGGTGGTCGCGGTCGGCGTGGCGCTGGCCGGCCTGTTCCTGCTGCAGGCCGCCATCGTGCTGTGCCCGCAGGCGGCCTGGGTGCAGCGCCTGCATCCGCTGGCCTACGGCGGCTTCCACCTCGACGAGCGCGTCAGCCGCTGGCTGCTCGCCCGCTTCCCGGTGCCCGCCGCCCCCGGCAGCACCGGCGTGCCCACCCCACCCCAAGCCGCCGCAGGAGGCCACCCCGCATGAACGCCCCGATGACCCTGGACGCGCTGCAGGCGCACGCCACGGCGCAGTCGCTCGCCGAGGCCGTGGCCGAGGCCTGCGGCCGCATCGCGCCGAGCTGGCCGCTGGACCGCTTCATCGCCGTCAACCCGCACTGGGGCTGGACCGACCGGCCCATCGCCGAGGCCGCCGCCACCGTGGGCGTGCTCGCCGGCATGCGGCTGCTGCCCGACGCCCAGCCGCCGCGCCGCCCGCTGCTGGCCGACCTGGCCGGCTGGCGGGACACGGTGGTGCACCAGCTCAGCCAGCACTGCGCGGCGCACTTCGACGACGGCCAGGCGCGCTGGCACGCGCCCACCGCGGCCGGCCTCTACCCCGGCTGGCGGGCCCGGCTGCGGCACGACCACGGCCTGGCCTGGCCCCAGGGCCGCGCGGCGCTGCAGCGCACGCTGGACGCCTGGCCCGACGAGCCGCTGGCCGCGATCGACGCCGCGCTGCGGCGCCTGCAGGTGCCGGCCGCGGGCTGGCGCGCCTGCCTGACCGCGTGGCTGCTGGACCTCAACGGCTGGGCCGCCGCCTGCGCCTGGCCCGTCTGGCAGGCCGGGCTGGGCGGTGCCCCGGCGGGCAGCACCGACGACCTGCGCGTGCACCTGCTGGCCGCCCGCGCCAGCTGGGACGCCCTGCTGGCCGACACCCTGCCGGTGGCCGAGGTGCAGGCCTGGGCCCGCGGCTGGGCGGCCACCGGGGCAGCCATCGCGGCCGAACGCAGCCGGCAGGCGGCGGGCTGGGCGCGCATGGCCGACGCCGAGGCCGCGCTGCAGGGCCGGCTCATGCAGGCCATGGCTGCGGCCGCCGCGCACCCGGCGCCGCCGGCCGCCCTGGTGCAGGCGGTGTTCTGCATCGACGTGCGCTCCGAGCCGCTGCGGCGTGCGCTCGAGGCGGCCGACCCGCGCCTGCACACCCGCGGCTTCGCCGGCTTCTTCGGCCTGCCGGTGGACCATCGGCCCCTGGGCAGCGACTGGCGGCAGCCGCAGCTGCCCGGCCTGCTGGCCCCCGCGCTGACGGTGGAGGAGCAGGCCGCCGACCGCTCGCTGGGCGAGGCCCTGGCGGCGCGGCGGCGCGTTCGGCTTCAGGCCGCCACCGCCTGGGACGCTTGGCGTGGCACGCCCGCGAACGGCTTCGGCCTCGTGGAGGGCTGCGGCGCGCTGGCCGCGGCCGACCTGCTGCGCCAGAGCCTGCCCGGCACCGCCATGCCCGCCCCCTGGCAGGCCGCCGGCCTGCCGCCCGACGAACACGCCCGCCTGCAGCCGCAGCTGCCGCTGGATGCGGCCGCCGGGGCCCGCCTGGCCGCCGGCGTGCTGCGCGCCATGGGACTGACCGGCGACTTCGCACCGCTGCTGCTGCTCTGCGGCCACGGCGGCCAGAGCGCCAACAACCCGCATGCCGCCGGCCTGGACTGCGGCGCCTGCGGCGGCCAGACCGGCGAGGTCAACGCCCGCGCCCTGGCCGCGCTGCTCAACGACCCCGCGGTGCGCGCGGCCCTGGCTGACGAGGGCATCGTCCTGCCCGCGGGCACGCACGTGCTCGCCGGCCTGCACCACACCACCACCGACGAGGTGACGCTGTTCGACACCGGGGCCGTGCCCGCCACGCACCGCGAGGCCCTGGCCGTGCTGGAGCGCGCGCTGCAGGCCGCCGGTGACGCCGTGCGCGCCGAGCGGGCGCCGGGCCTGGGGCTGCCGCCGCAGGCGCCAGCGGCGCTGCTGCGCGCGCTGCGACAGCGCGCCAGCCACTGGGCCGAGACCCGGCCCGAGTGGGCACTGGCCGACAACGCCGCCTTCGTGGCCGCGCCGCGCGCGCGCACCCGTGGCGCCCACCTGGGCGGCCGCGTCTTCCTGCACGACTACGACGCCCGGCAGGACCCGGACCGCGGCGTGCTGACCCTGATCCTCACCGCCCCGGTGGTGGTGGCGCACTGGATCAACCTGCAGTACCTGGCCTCCAGCGTGGACCCGCAGCGCCAGGGCAGCGGCAACAAGCTGCTGCACAACGTGGTGGGCGGCGGCGTCGGCGTCTTCGAGGGCAACGGCGGCGACCTGCGCATCGGCCTGCCCTGGCAGTCGGTGCACGACGGGCAGCGCCTGCGCCACACGCCGCTGCGCCTGTCCGTGTTCGTCGAGGCGCCGCGCGCCGACATCGATGCCGTGCTCCAGGCCCACGACACGGTGCGCCGCCTGGTCGACCACGGCTGGCTGCACCTGCTGGCCCTGGAGGGCGAGGCCGGCGCGCCGCCCCGCTTCCACCGCCGCCGCCCGGGCGGCGGCTGGGATCCCGTCCCCGCTTCCATGGAGAACGCCGCATGCTGACCCACCTGCAACGCCTGGAGGCCGAGGCCATCCACATCATGCGCGAGGTGGTGGCCGAGTGCGAGAACCCGGTGATGCTCTACAGCATCGGCAAGGACTCCACGGTGATGCTGCACCTGGCGATGAAGGCCTTCTGGCCGTCGCCGCCGCCCTTCCCGCTGCTGCACATCGACTCCACCTGGGAGTTCCGCGCCATGTACGCGCTGCGCGACGAGGTGGCCGAGCGCTACCAGGTGCGCGTGCTGGTGCACCACAACCCCGAGGCGGTGCGCCTGGGCATCAACCCCTTCGAGCATGGCAGCGAGATCCACACCGACCTCTGGCGCACGCAGGGCCTGAAGCAGGCGCTGGAGGCCGGCCGCTACGACGCGGCCTTCGGCGGCGGCCGGCGCGACGAGGAGAAGAGCCGGGCCAAGGAGCGCATCTTCTCGCTGCGCAATGCGCAGCACCGCTGGGACCCGAAATCGCAGCGGCCGGAGCTCTGGCGGCTGTACAACGCGCGCAAGCGGCCCGGCGAGTCGCTGCGCGTGTTCCCCATCAGCAACTGGACCGAGCTCGACATCTGGCAATACATCCACCAGGAGGCCATTCCCATCGTGCCGCTGTACCTGGCCGCCGAGCGCCCGGTGGTGGAACGCGACGGCACGCTGCTGATGGTGGACGACGAGCGCTTTCCGCTGCAGCCGGGCGAGGTGCCCGAGTCGCGCTGGGTGCGCTTCCGCACGCTGGGCTGCTACCCGCTGACCGGCGCGATGGACTCGCGCGCCACCACGCTGCCGGAGGTCATCCAGGAGATGCTGCTCACGCGCACCAGCGAACGCCAGGGCCGCGTGATCGACCGCGACGGCCAGGCCTCGATGGAGCGCAAGAAGCAGGAGGGGTACTTCTGAGTAACCGTCTTCCGAGTCAAGCGCCGTGAAGCGAGTTGTCCCAAGGTTTGT